>ERZ834769.16-NODE-16-length-172174-cov-24.610514_pt1 | contig 172174 bp, 153 predicted proteins | sample MGYA00519690_ERZ834769 | MGnify/ENA primary metagenome ERZ834769 (study PRJEB31850, sample SAMEA3708760) | human gut metagenome | biome: human gut; feature: human-associated habitat; material: faeces | place: China | collected 2014 ... | reverse complement strand
AAATCCCCGCTGATAAAACAGTCTGGTATGAACTTCCGGCGCAGGCCGTGGAAATAAAAACAGCCGTTGTAGGATTTTGTTCCTACAGCGGCTGTTTTTATTTATGAATCTTCTCCAACAAAAGACAGGATATTTTCATCAGTTTGTAATGTAATTGTTGCGCTTTCTGAATCATCAGAATAAACTCTTGTTCCATATACGCCTGTAACAGGCTCCTCTAAATTTTCAAAAGTTAATCCGAGTTTCGAAGAAGAATTGTCAATCTTTTCAAGCGAATATGTACCTGTCCATTCTTGTTTATGAGTGTTATCTGTTAAGATAAAACTTTTTTCTTCAAAACTCAATGTCAAATCCAATACTGGTATGTCATCATGCACTGAACCTGAGAATAACATATTACCATCTAAATCAGTAATAAATTCTAAAGACCAGTTATATGATGATACCGACCGAGTTTGGGAAGAATCACACGAACATAAGCCTACACACATAAAAAAACATACGCATATTGCCAATAACCGTTTCATTTTACCTATTACCAACCTTAATTCACAACTGTTTTGCATTTAATTAGGGAAGTGTCACAGGGTAAGAAATAGCGAAAGCTCCACCGCCTGCCAAGGCATTATTAGCGGTAGCAACACCAGAAACAGAAACCGTTCCCTTATCTCCGCTATTACCTGTTCTTCCAGTATCCACATCAGTTTCGATTGTTTCTTCACCGTCGGCTAATTCTGCAAATGCCGTATTGGTGGATTTTTTGTTCATAAGCACATTAACTGTACCAGTCATACCAGTGAACTCCGGTTTTGGAGATTCATACCACGGTACATACAACTTCACATGAACTTGAATCCCATCATCCTCATCATAAGTTGCATAAGAGTTAATACGAACATTAGCGACTGCTCTTTTGGTGACACCATCGGAAATCATAACATCGGTTAAGTATCCGTCATATTCTCCAATGACTACCGGCTGTTGAGTATCCGTTATTTCCGTTGTTGTTTCCGCTGCAAAAGCAGGAACCGCACTCACAGCAAAAAGCATACAAAACGCTACCAACGAGGTAAACAATCTTTTACTAAATTTTTTCATAAACAATGCTCCTTTCTAAAATGACCAGAACCTACATTTTTTGTATTCAGTTATTGGCAATATGCTACTAACCTGCAAGCACACTCTCAAATCATAAAATGTTTCAAATGTACTTGTTTTATTTTATGATAGCACTTATTTACATTGGGTACAATAGAAAATATACACCATTAAAATTTAATTTTTTGTGCAAATCGAATCAAATATAAAATTATATCGCTTTAGATATTGTCCTGTTCTAATTTAATCACATTCATAATACCACAATTCAAGGCTTCACAAATGCGAACCAGCGTTTCCATGCTGATATTCTTTCCCTTGCCCATGTTGGCAATCATATTTGTGGTAAGACCGGCGGCAAGCCGCAAATCCTCTTTCCTCATGCCACGCTCTTTCAGTGTGTTCCATAGTGGCTGATAACTAATGTGCATAGGCTTCCCGCCTTTCTTTCCATCGTCAAGTGTTTTATACCCATTATAGCAGAAATCTTGCGTTTCCACAATATTTCTTGACTACACCGCCGGTTCCGTCTGGATTGTGCTTTTCCTTTCTCCGCTTTTATTACATCTAATTAGCCATGAGCTGGTTCTTGCCTGTTATCTTGATTGTCGGAAGTGTCTTTGTCTTGTCGCCGTATGTGATTTCTTCAGTGCCGATTGTGGGACGGTTACCCTCACCTACGCCGTCAACCGTAAGCTTAAGATTGCCGTACTTATCTACAACCTTGCCCTCTACGATATCGATATCGGCATAGAGTCCCTCGGGCGCTTCGGGTGTCTCGGGTGTATCAGGCGCGAAAAGCTTCTGCGCATCTTCATATGCTGTCTTTGCCTCTTCGCCTGTGAGAGCCTTTGAGTAAACCTTGATGTCTATAAATGAAGCACTCGTCAGCGGATAATCGCTTACTTTTCCGCTCTTATCAGCAGACGGGTCACCTCCTATATAGAAGGTGTTAAAGAATGTTTCGCCCATATTTGACATATTGCCCTTTGAGCAATTGAATGTTCCGCCTTTGTTGCTCTTTACGCCATCTTTGCCGTTTACATATATCGTCACATATCCATTTGTATCAATTGTTCCGATAACATGTGTTATTTCGCCATGTGTATAGTCGGCAGTATTGCCGTTTGCCAAAGTATAAGCATTACCGTTTGCGCCGGCAATTACATATGGCGCACCGCTCTTTGCCTGTGTGGCAATTCCGAAGCCGCCCTTGCTCTTATTGTTGCTCGGATCATACTGCGTAGAGCAGAATATACCGCCAACAGCGCTTACAGGGCTATCGTTCTTATACAGTACTTCAAATGTAAGTCCGTTTTTGCGAACAAAATTCTGGAATTCATCAGCTGTCGCGAATTTGCCGAACACTGCTGCCACATACTGATTCATCTTCGTTATCTTGATTGTAGGCAGTGTCTTTGTTTTGCCACCATAGGTGAGTTCTTCCGTACCGATTGTAGGAAGTGTACCTGTCTTGCCGTCATTGGGCGTAAGCTTAAGATTGCCGTACTTATCTACAACCTTGCCGTCTACGATATCGATATCGGCATAGAGTCCCTCGGGTGCTTCGGGTGTGTCAGGTGTTTCGGGTGTTTCGGGAGTACCGCCGACCTTTTCACAAGTAGCTGTACCTGCGCCTGTGCTGTATTCGCCGGAATCATTACCTGTTGCGAAAAGATTCTCTGCGATTGCATATACCTTAGCTATCTGCTCGGATGTGAGTGCATCATCATAAATCTTCGCATCTACCATTGTCATGCCCTGCGTCTTGAAGTCGCCGCCGACAAGTCCGAGTGTTATATCATCACCGAGGCAGAAATAGTTGTGTGTTCCTTTTACGCCGGGGATAAAATTAGCTGCAATGTTTACTTCTCCGTTCTTTTTGCCGTTGATATAAATTGTGCATTTCTTATTAGCTGTATCATATATACCGACTACATGAACAAGCTCTGTTATAGATGATACGCTACCTGCATTAGCACCGGGATTATACTTGGAGCCGCCGCCTGTTATGAAGTAAGGCTTACCTGCATTTTCGGCAATACCCCAGCCGCCATCCTGCGTGCCGCAGACAACGCCCTGAATGCCGCCGTTCTTGCTGTTTACATAGAATGCTTCTACCGTGAAGCAACCTTCAGCCCAGTTTCTGAATTCATCAGCCGTATTCAGTTTATTGAATTTACATACAACATATTTGCCGGCAGGAACTGTCAGTGCGCCGAGCTTGTTTGTCTTACCGCCGAATTTGACATCCGTCGCGCCTACTGTAGCGCCACTGTTTGTGATATCGACATTGCCCATCTTATCGGCAATCTTGCCATCGGTAAACTCGAAGTTTACATAAGGTGCGGGAAGACCTGCCGTATCAGCGTTTATCGTTACTTTATAGTCAACAGTCTTTTCCGCTTTTGCACCCCATGAGTCATATGCCGTCACAGTGATTGAGTATGTACCGCTCTTAATCGTACCTATGGAAAGTGTATATTCCTTCTTCATGTCGCTTCTCTTTGCATGGCGATAGAAGTCGGAAAGAATATTCTTATTGGAAATGGTAGCGCCTGTATCTTTGTTCTTTACCGTGACATTATAATGATGAGCAAATTCATCATCCTTAGCGGCGTCAAAAACAACTGTAGCATATGCGCCGTAATTCTTTACATTGCCGGTAGTCAGCTTTATCTCGCCGAGCTCGGGAGCCGTATTTGCATTTGTTCTTGCTTCGCGGCTGTATTTTTCAAGGTGAGTCTTCTGTGCGTTCGGATAAGAGATTTCCCATGGAGAATCAAATGTATCATCTTCGGAGAAGAACATTCTTGTGATTCTCGTATTGCCGTTCTTGTCAACCTGAACGAAGAGTCCGGAAGAAATATCATATCTGTCATTCATCTGTGTTGCAGAGTACATATCCTCATAGCCGCCCGCCTCTATAGCCATATAGCGAACGGAGCCGCAACCGAGCGATGTGAAATTGCCCTGCATTATAGAACGGTTATCGTTTATCGGGAAATGCAGGTGACCGCTGAATGTAACAGCCTGAGAGTACTTATCGAGAACCGGCGTGAGATCGGTTGTAGACCAGTAGGAAGGCGTTCCGTTAAGATCGCTTCCGTAGCAGGTATTGTATATCATCGGGTGTGTACATACGAATACATACTGCTCCGGATTCTCTGCAGTCAGTTTCTTGAGCATATTATCGAGCCATTCCACAGCTTCCTTTTTGTAGGGACAGCCGGCGGTAGCACTGTATGTCGTAGGTTCAAGCATGAGGAAGTGATATCCGTTTACGATGATATCGCGAACGCCTATATCAAGATTTGTATCCGCCGTGTCAATTCCTGCACCGAAATACTTATCGCCGAATATTCTCTTGAAATCATTGAGGGTCTTGGCATCACTGCTATAGAGGGTTTCGTGGTTACCAGTGACAAGCAATGTCTTTACGCCTGCAGGAACAACGCTCTCATAAACAGACTTGAACTCTTTGAGCTCTGTAGAGCCGCTTATGTTCGTGAAGTCGCCGACGAAGGTTATTGCGTCAAGCTTTCCGCCGTTCTTTGAAGCCTGCTTTGTGAGCTGGTTTACGGCTTTTTTGAGCTTTTCCGTTGCATCCGGAAAACTATTTTTGTCAAAGTGAACATCGGAAAGCGCACCGAACGAGAGAACAACATTGTTCTCATCGAATGTGCCGCTTACATATCTCTTTGCGGAGAGACCGTATGCGTATGTAGCGTTTGCGAAAGCGCGCATTTTGCTGCTGTTCTGCATCTGATAAACATATGCCTTTACGCTGCACTCGAGAGTGGAAACAGTCTCACCATTCAGTATGAGCTTTACGGTATAAATATCGTCAAAACCCGTGGCGGCTATGCTGTCTGTCATAACGACATAGGTATCTCCGTCAGCGACGGGAGTTACTTCTTTATCATTTATCGTAACCTTCAGATTTTCAATACTGTCTGTGACAAATCTGAACATAAGTTTATTTGTATTGTCGAAATAGAGAGCACCGCTCTTGAACTTTGTTGTTTCAAGGGTGTTCTTTGCATGATATTTGCTGTCGGACTTCAGCGCGTCAAAGGTTGTTCCCGCGAAATCGTTGTCGACAACAAGCTTGCCGGGTCTGTAGCCCACATACTTCTGCGCTTCTCTGCCGTAAACAAGCAGGTCTTTTACGAGATTTATGAGGTGAGCGTCTGTAGAGCCTTTGATAAGCTCCATGCAGTAATCCTTGACAGTCATATCCTTTGCCTTGGCATCGGCTGCACCGTCAACTACGAGCTGTGCCGAGAGGACATCACCCATGCACTGCGGATTGACGCCGGTGAAGCGGAAAAGCCACATATCGGCTACCGCACTGCCCTTGGCGTCCTTGAGCTTTGTTCCCTTTACTTCGGATTCCCTTGTATTGACTCCGGTAAAGGTAAACTTGACGCTCACATTTTCCGTATTGCCGTCGGAATCGAGCCGCACGAGCGAATCGGAAATGCGAACCTTGTAGTTCACGGTTATATCCGTTCCGAGGGATATCGAGCAAGAGACAAAATCGCCCTTTGCCGTACCCTCGCCCTCAGCGTAAAGCATTCCCATAGGAATTACACATGAGGAGAGTACGAAAAGGAATGCGATAAACGTCGCAAGCATATTTCTGAAAAGCTTTTTCATAAATTTCTGCCTCCAAATATAGATGAGTATACTAATATATGTATGATATCACAAAATCAGCATAAAATCAATACCAATTTTCGATAAAAATATAAAAATTTCAAAGAAATTTCAAAAAGCACTTATATTCAGCGATTCGTCGTCCTTTCCTTTTTCAATATTGCGTATCACCACATAATAAGAATAAGAAGGATTTACCTCGATGAGTACCCTGTCTCCGACCTTTTTGCCCATCACAGCCTTTCCGAGCGGAGATTCCTTGCTGATGAAATTATTCAGCGAATCCTGACGCAAAGTTGTAACGAGGACTATCTCCATCTCCTCCTCATCCTCCTCTATATAGAGGCGTACCTTGTCGAAAAGTCCGACGGTATCCGCGCTTTTTGAGCCGGTGGAAACAATAATCGCTGTTTTTATCATCTGCTCGAGATAGTGAATTCTGCTGTTGTTTCGAGACAGATCTCTCTTTGCTGCGCGGTATTCGAAATTTTCGCTGAGGTCGCCCAGCTCGCGCGCATGGCGAAGTGCCTCCTTCAGCTTCGGCGTGAGAACCGTTTTGCGATATTCTATCTCCTCACGCATTTTTTTGATATCGACAGCTGTTAATTCGTCGTGCATAACTACCCTCTCCGTTTGTTTTATTTTATAAAAGCATCATAAATAAGCATAGGGCGAAAGCCGATAAAACTTTCGCCGCGATAATATTATCCTGTCTTATTTTAAAATTGAGATGCTGCCGATTACGGGAAGCTCCTTTGCCTTGCCCGATGCGGCATTGCATATGCCTACCACCATATATACAAGCGAAACGAGACCGATGACAGCGCTCACTATGCCTGATACAACCGGAATAAAAGATACTATTCCGGAAACGATTCCGAGCGCGATTTCGATTATAAAGAGTACAATTCCCTGATTTGCATGAAATCTCGCAAATTTTGATTTCGGAGCGGCAATGAGACCGACAATGAAAAGAATGCCTATATACGAAAGTATGGCAAAAACCTTGTTGTTCTCAATATCATGCGCATCGTATTCCGAGGTCGTTTCCTTTGTATCGTTGAATTTACCGAAGCCATCGGTTATCTTTTTGCCGAGGTCCTCGCCCTGATCCGTAACCTGAGTGGCACCGCAGACAGGGCATTTCAATGCGCTGTCCTCTATTTCAGCGCCGCATTTGTAGCATTTTTTCATTTTGTTCCCTCCTTAGATTCAAAGAATGCACGGAAAAGCTTTACCATATAGTAAACATCCTCACTGCCGCCGAATTCGCGAACGGAATGCATGGCAAGCATCGGGTTTCCTATATCGACTACACTAAGCCCGTATTCATATGATATGATAGGTCCTATAGTTCCTCCGCCGCGTGCGTCACTGCGGTTATTGAACTGCTGATAAGGAATATCCGCTCTCTCGCAAAGCGTCTTGAAGAAAGCCGTTCCGCGAGGAGATGTGGCATAGCTCTGCCCTGTTGCCATCTTGAGCACAGGACCTTTATTGAGCTTCACCGGCAGATTGGGCTCTGCCTTGGAAAGATATGAAGGATGTGAAGCATGCGCCATATCCGCCGAAAAGACCGTGGATTTCGCGAATGCACGATATTTATCCTCGGAGCTGTAACCGAGCTTTTCGCAGATTCTGTCCACAATCTGGAGAAGCGTATTGGACATAGCTCCTCTGTCGGAGCGCGAGCCTATCTCCTCGTGGTCGAAAATAAGCGCGATATCGTTCCCGCCGCTGTCCTCGGCTTCGCAGAGACCCGCTACCGTGCAGTAGGCAAGCGAAGCATCGTCAAGTCTCGGTGCCGAGATAAACTCGTCATCAAGCCCTACAAAGCAGCTCGGCACCGCCTCATAAAGCCCCAACTCATAACTGAGAATATCATCGGCACAAACACCGATGTGCTCCGCGAGAAATCCGGTAAATCTTGACTTTCCGTCGTCGCTCTGGGCAAAGAAAGGACACATTTCCGTCTGAATATTGAATTTCGCGCCGTTGTTCACATCGTTCACCACATGTATTGCGGCGCTCGGTATCTGAACCACGGGCTTCTTTATATTGACGTTCACTGCAAGCGAACCTTCGGCGTTATCCGCCTTTACATATACCCTGCCGGCAACCGAGAGCGGTCTGTCGAGCCAGCCGTGGACTATAAGCCCGCCGTAGCCCTCGAGTATGAGGCGCTCATAGCCGAAATCGACACTTGACGGAGCCGTCTTTATGCGAAAGCCCGGGGCATCATGATGAGCCGCGCCTATGCGAAAGCCATCTTCACTCGGCTCTCCGGAAATTCGGAAGGCGGCAAGCTGTGTGCCGTTCTTTTTTAGATAGTAGAGCTTCCCTTTTTCAAGCGACCACTTTTCATCCTCGCACAGCTCCGCGGCGCCCGCCGAAACGAGCATTTTCTCCAGCTCGTCTACGGATTGATAGGGCATCGGAGCGGCATCGATATACCGTAAGAGTTTCTCGGCATATTCTCTTTTTACCATATCCATATGTATATTTTCTCCTTTTAACAAAGCCCGCTCATAACAGGATGAGAGAGCAGATTTCTTCCGGTGCGGCACCGCAGATATAAGCCGAAAGCGGTGCCTTTTCGAGTACATCAATTATATCACAGGTTTTAGCTTCTGTCAAACAAAGCATTTTTTCGAGCTCTTCTATCGGTTTTGTGCCGAAGAAATCGCCCGAGAATTTCACGCGCTTTATCTTGGCGCTCTTTCCGACCTCGTAGAGATATTCCGTCTCGCAGGCGACCTTTCCGAAATCAAATCGCTTTGTCTTCACCTGCGCGGCACTTTCCGTCTTTGCGCCGAAAAGCCACGCCTCGCTTGCGTACTTCTCTTCCGCAAGCTTTTCTATCTCGGACAGTGCGGCATCATCGGGAATGACGAGCTTTGCACCGTTTCCGATAAAATAATTTTCGAGATATTCCTTGAATCCCTCTGCTGTCATATCGGCAAATTCGGTCGATATATGCTCGCATAGGTTAGTCACGCGGCTTTTCACGCTCTTTATTCCCTTGGATTGAATCTTATCCGGATCTACCTTAAGCGCATCGGCAAGATACGACATGTCAGCCGAAAAAAGCAGCGTTCCATGGTGCATAAGCTTGGTTTTTCCGCCGTATTCAAAGGCGCAGGCGGCTGTCCCCGAAAATTTTCTGCCGTCGGAAACCGTGAGGTCATTCCTGCCCGAGAGCGCAGCTTTTATACCCAGCCCCGAGAGTGCCTCTATGACAGGACGGCAGAAATAAGCAAAATTTATCCTGTCATCCGCCGTCGCGGGAGTAATAAAGGTGTAGTTCACATTTCCGAGGTCATGAAAAACAGCACCTCCGCCCGTCAGCCTGCGCACGGTTTTCACGCCATGAGCCAGCGTGAAATCGAAATTCACCTGCTCGCGGGCATTCTGGTTTTTTCCGATTATAACAGCGGGTTCGTTTCGCCAGAGCATGACGGCAGGCTCATCGCAGGTGCGGAGCAGATATTCCTCAAAAGCCATATTCTTATATGGCTCTGTATTTGTGTTTTTTACAAGTATCATACATCTTTTTCCTTAAAATATCAAAGCCCGAGTATGCGCGAAGCAAATGCGAAATAGAGCAAGAGTGAAAGCGCATCCACTACCGTAGTGATAAGCGGACTTGCCATGACGGCAGGGTCAAGCTTCATCTTCTTTGCGAGAAGCGGGAGCAGACAGCCTATCACCTTTGCGAGGCATACCGTAAAGAAGAGCGTGAATGCCACCGTTATCGAAACGAGCATGGTTTCGCGATCAATGAAAAGCACCTTCAAGAAGGCGACCGGCGCAAGCGTTGCCGCGCAGAGGAGTGAAACACGTACCTCTTTTAAGAACACCCGAAAAGCATCTTTCGGCTCTATTTCGTCCATGGAAAGACCGCGGATAACACTGACCGAAGCCTGACTACCCGCGTTTCCGCCCGTATCCATTAGCATCGGTATAAATGCCGTCAGTGCGACGCATGCGGAAAGTGCGGCTTCAAATGAGCTGATTATCTTTGATGTTATCGTAGCCGTTATCATGAGCAGGAGAAGCCATGGTATTCTCTTCTTCCATATCTGAAAAACGCCCATTTTCATATAAGGCTTTTCGGAGGGAGAAATAGCCGCCATGATTTCCATGTCCTCTGCGGCTTCCTCCTGCATTACTCCGATGGCGTCGTCTACGGTGACTATGCCGACAAGGCGGTTTTCCGTATCGACGACAGGGAGCGCAAGAAGCCCGTATTTGCCTATCATCTCCGCCGCCTTTTCCTTGTCGTCATGCGTGTATACGGAGATGACATGCTGTATCATTATGTCCTCTATTTTCGTATCAATTGTGGAAAGGAGCATGCTTTTCACGGTGACTATGCCGACAAGCTTTCTGTTTTCGGTGACATAGCAGGTGTAGACCGTCTCCTTGTCAACGCCCTCACGGCGTATCTTTTCAAAAGCCTCCTCAACGGTGAAATTCCGCTTCAGGCTGACATATTCCGGCGTCATGATGCCGCCTGCGCTGTCCTCGGGATAGAGCAGGATTTCATTTATCATGCGGCGCATATCCGGAGAGGCGTTTTTCAGTATCTTCGCCACCACCGTCGCCGGCATTTCGCCGATAATATCTACAGTATCGTCAACATAAAGTTCATTTACCGTCTCGCGAAGCTCCTTATCCGAGAAAATCTCTATGAGCTTCTGCTGTTTTTCACTGTCCAGCTCAACAAAAACCTCCGCCGCCTTTTCCTTCGGCAATATGCGGTAAACCAGCGCCGTATCGCGCATAGAGAGCCCCTCGAGAGCCTCCGCTATATCGACAGGGTTAAGCTCTTCGAGAAGTCCCGCGAGTGCGCGCATATCCCTCGCCTCGCAGAGCGAGGTAATCTTTTCGCAAATGTTTTCTTCCATTTTTTTGCCTCCTCACAAAAATATTTGCGGGCAAAACAAAAATATCGCAAATTTGCCCTGCCCTAAAGATTTAGGTGAGAAGCAGCCTTTGCGAAAAAGACATGTTTTATACGGGTGTGCCGATGAAAACAAGCGACGCACGCCCGACAAAAAGGAAAATATCTTTTTCGCATAAACTACTTCGTCCGCCTGCGGTATCCACTTATTTCCACCTCTGCTTTCTGAAATTTCATCTGCTAACAGTTTACTATTATTTTAACCTCTTGTCAATACTTTTAAGAATTTTTGATAAAATATTGATTATATATTAAATCTGTGATATATTTATAGAAAAAGAACTAAATATTTTGATTTAACGGAGGATTTGGTTATGATAAAACGAGTATTTCTTATCGTTCTCGACAGCTTCGGAATAGGAAAAGCGCCCGATGCCGCCGCCTTCGGAGATGAAGGAAGCGATACACTGCGCTCCGTCACCATGCAGGACGGCTTTGCCGCGCCCAATCTGCAAAAGCTCGGATTCTTTAATATAAAAAATGCCGCACAGGGCGGCGATTATGCCCGCGCGATAAAAGACCCCCGTGGTGCGTATGCCGCAATGTGCGAAGCCTCTGCGGGAAAGGACACAACCATCGGTCACTGGGAGATGGCAGGCATTTACAGCCCTTCCCCGCTCCCGACTTATCCTCATGGCTTCCCGAAGGAAATAATCGATGCTTTCTCCGCTGCGACAGGCAGAGGTGTTCTCTGCAATAAGCCGTATTCGGGAACAGATGTCATAAAGGACTACGGCGAGGAGCATCTGAAAACAGGCGCGCTCATCGTCTATACCTCGGCAGACAGCGTTTTTCAGATAGCGGCGCACGAGAGCATCGTCCCGCCGGAGCAGCTCTATGAATATTGCCGCATGGCAAGAAAAATCCTCTGCGGCAAGCACTGCGTCGGCAGAGTCATTGCCCGCCCGTTCACAGGCGAGTATCCCTTTGAACGCACAAACCGCAGACGTGATTTTTCGGCAGAACCGCCGAAGGAGACAATTCTCGACCTGCTTTCCGGGAACGGATTTGAAACGCTTTGCATCGGCAAAATAGGTGATATATTTGCCGGCAGAGGTGCCACAAGCGATATTCATACGACCTCGAATGAGGACGGCATGGACAAGACAATCGCGGCAGCAAAGGAGAATTTCCGCGGGCTTTGCTTTGTCAACCTCGTGGAATTCGATATGACATACGGGCACAGGCGCAATGCGCGCGGATACGCCGATGCAGTCATGGCTTTCGATCGCAGACTCGGAGAGCTCCTTCCACTACTGCGCGAGGATGATATACTCATGATAACGGCAGATCACGGTTGCGACCCGTGCTACAGCGGCACAGACCACACGAGAGAGCGCACACCGCTCGTGATATACGGCGATAAAATAAATCCACGTGACCTCGGCGAGAGAAATACCTTTGCCGATATCTCGGCGACAATAGCAGATGCATTTGATCTGGAATATACGCTCTACGGCAAGAGTATGCTCGGAGAAATCACAAAATAAAAAATGTCAAGATTAAGGCAAAACAAATGAAAAATAAAAAACTCTACGGCAACATCGTATTGCTCATAACAGCCATCCTCTGGGGAAGTACATTTATCGCGCAGGAGGTGGCGATGGACAGCATCGGTTCATTCGCCTTTCAGGCGGCGCGAAGCTTCGTCGGGTGCATATTTCTCACACCTGTCATTATGATACTCGACGCAAGAAAGAAAAAATCGCCGGATTATAAGCCGCCGACACGCGAGGACAAAAAGACATTTATGCATGCCGCGCTCATCTGCGGAATACTGCTCTGCATCGCTTCAAATCTCCAGCAGCTCGGCATAGAAAAAGGCACATCGGGCGGCAAGGCTGGCTTTATCACTGCCTTCTATATGCTGCTGGTCCCGATATTCAGTCTCATTATGGGCAAGAAGATAAGCCCTCTCGTATTCCCCTGCGTGGTGCTTGCTCTCGGCGGGCTTTATATGCTCTGCATGAAAGGAGAAAGCGGCGTTTCTCTCGGCGACCTGCTCGTGCTCGCCTGCTCGGTTTTCTTCGCCGTGCGTATCATGGCAACCTCAAGATATGCCACCCGCGTTGATAATATCAGGCTCGCCCGCGCTCAGTTTCTGATATGCGGTGTGGTCTCACTGATCCTCGCGATAATATTTGAAAGCTTTGATGCCAAGGCGCTCCTTGAAGCGCTCCCCGCGATACTCTATGCGGGCATTTTCTCTAGCGGAATCGCATATACGCTCGAGATAGTCGGGCAGAAATACACCGACCCGACCGTCGCCTCCATGCTGATGAGCCTCGAATCCGTTTTCGCAGTGCTGACGGGAATGATAGTCCTGCACGATATGCCGAGCGCAAGCGAATGGATAGGCAGCGCCATGATGCTCATCTCGGTTATAATCGTCCAGCTCCCGATAGGCAAGCTGTTCAAAAAGAAAAATGGTACATAAAAACGGGTCATACCACAGAAAATGCCGCGCTTTGCTTCCTTCTCATAAGGATGAATTATGAGAAACAGAAGCAATCGGGCGGGAAGGACGAACAGTTTCGGCTGTTCGTCCTTTTCGTTTTGCGAAAGGCTTTGTGAGTCTGAATAACTTGCTCAGAGCCGTTCGGCTTTCTGTTCTCGCTACGCCCGGATCGATGAAATCGGTTTCTGATGTGCATCCGGAAATTCCGCTGTTCTTGCGGAGATGGCTTTGTCCCTGCAATTATCGACTCTTTCTGATTCACTGTCCGGCATGGAGCCGATGTGCGTGAAGTAAATGTCGATCCGTTGCTCACCCTCGCTTTTCTTTCGTGACGGGCGCTCGTGAATCACGATTTTGCTGATGAATGTCCGAAGGATCTCGGGTGTCAGCTCCCGTATATCCGTATACTTGCGTGCGAGCGACACGAACCGTTCCACATTGATTGCAGTGGACTTAAGCTGTTCAATTTCGGCTTTGAGTTGTTCCAATCGTTCGACAGTCGTTTTTTGTTCAGCGTTATAGCCATCTGACAGCATCCGGAACTGCTCATTTGTGACCTTGCCGAGTACATTGTCCTCATACAGTCGTTTGAACAGCAGGTTCAGCTCTTCGTTTCTCTTTATCAGCTTACCTTGTTCGGATAATTTTGTATCCAGCTCCTTCCGGTTTTCGGAGGAGCTTTTTTGACTGATGAAACGAACAAATTCTGCCGTGTGCTTCCGTGCTTCCGAGGTTACTCTGCGGATTTCCTCCAGAATAATCTCGTCAAGCGTGATCTCCCGAATACTGTGCGGGGTGCATTGTTTCTCGCCCGTATGATTCCTGTACACGGCTTTTGGAAATACCACTGTCCGTGCGGTAAAATTCAACGCCGTTTCTGTGACAGACCGCCCATTGCGGATCAAACTCCGCTCCGGCGGGCGTGCGGAATTCATATCTGTCGGGCGAGTAGTTTCAAGCGTTATACTCCTTTCCTGATTTTTGCACACAAGCGTTTGTGTGCGGTTTTCTTGGCACAGAAAAAACCACCCGACTTTTTACGGTCGGGTGGCTGTGAAAACACCTATTTGCGTTTTCTTATTTATATCATCGCGATTTTAATTATCTATTTTCGCCATTCGGTACCCAATACCGACATGAGTCTGTATATACTGCGGCGAATCGGGGGACGGTTCGATTTTTTTGCGCAAGGTAGCCATAAATACGCGTAGAGACGCTACATTGCTTTCCCACGCCGCACCCCATATTTTTTGCGTAATGAAAGTGTGAGTAAGCACTTTCCCGACATTCTTGGACAGCAAACACAGCAGTTTATATTCGATGGGCGTAAGATGAAGCTCTTCACCGCTAAGGTAGGCGCACCCTGCTGCATAATCTATTTTCAGATCTCCGTTTACAAAAAGCGAGTCGGATTTTCCGCAAGACTGCATAGACGAAAGCCTTCTGCCCATAACACGAAGTCTTGCAAGCAGTTCCTCTACGGAAAAAGGCTTTGTCAGATAATCGTCCGCTCCGGCATCCAAAGCGTCGATTTTGTCTTTATCTTCGGCGCGGGCGCTGATTACGATAATCGGCATTTCAGACCATGTGCGTATTTTTTTGATAACATCCACACCGTCGATATCCGGCAGTCCCAAATCAAGCAAAACAACATCCGGATTATGTGAGGATGCCTCCATAATAGCACTTTCGCCGTTTTGCGCAATCAAATATTCGTAACCGCGTGTTTTCAGTGTCGTGCTGATGAGGTTACGAACAGGTGCGTCATCTTCAACCACCAAAACCAATAAGTTACTCATGAATTTCCACCTCCCCGATGGGCAATGTAAAGGTAAATACCGCGCCGTGCGGATTGTTGTCCGTTATCGTTATTTCTCCGCCATGCGCATTTATGATAGATTTGCATAACGAAAGACCTAATCCGATGCTGCGACGACTGTCGGCAATTTTGTTTGTGCCGGTATAAAACATATCAAAAACGCGTGATTTTTGTTCGTCCGCAATGCCGTTTCCGTTATCCGATACGCTTACGGAAATCATATTACCGTCTTTTTTTGCAGTAATCGTAATTTGCGAATCGGATGGCGTATATTTGATAGCATTGTCAAGAAGATTGATTAAAACCTGCACAATAAGCCGTGCGTCCATTTTTGCAAGGAGCAACTCGTCTTGTTGTATCACGGTAATTTTTTGCATTTCGCTTTTCTTATGAATATGCTTCAATGCTTCGGCTATTACGTCGCCGACAAGTTCGGTCGTTAGATTTATATTCATTCTGCCTTCTTCGAGGCGTGTCACCGCAAGCAGATTTTCAACAAGATTGATAAGCCAAAGAGAGTCACTGTAAATATCCTCATAAATCTGCATTTTTGTCGCATCATCAAAAGCATTTCCGTTTGAAATAAGGTTACTTGCATTTCCCGAAATGGACGTGAGCGGTGTTCGCAGATCATGTGATATGGAGCGAAGCAGATTTGCGCGCAGCTGTTCGTTTTTTGCCAGAACCGCGGTGCGCTCTCTTTCTTTTGCGTTTACGATTCCGTCAACGGCAATTGCACATTCGCCGATGGCGGAAACCACAATACTTTCGTCAAAAGAATCGATCGGATTATTTCCGACAAAAATGCCAACTGCTCCGTAATTCTTTTCGTTTTTACATATCGGCAGAAAAACATAACTGCTGTCGGAATAAATTCCCGTTCCTTTTCCGGCTTTTCGGTTATTGTTTATCACCCACCGGACAATTTGCCTGTAATCCTTTGACGGACTGTCTTTTGTATCTGTAAATGAATCGCATATTTTTTCCGCGCTCTCATTAAATATAATTACATTTCGACTCAATAACTTTCTCAAATGATCGGCTGTAACCTGAAATACTTCCCGCTCATCGGATGCCTTTTGAATCAACTGATTTGCATCAAACAAAATTTTTGTTCTGTATGAGGTTTGAGTTGCCTGCCGTTCGCGTGTTTTCAGCTTTTCGGTTGTTCCGCCTATGATAAGAGAAGCCGCAAGCATGATAATAAATGTCACCGGATAACCGCTTCCGTAAGCCCGGAATGTAAACCTCGGCTCTGTAAATAAGAAATTGAAGACCAAAACGCTTGCAACAGATGATATAACCCAACAGATTTTGCTTTCGGTGAAAATGGCGATAAGCAGTACGCCGAGGATATATACCGTGATTATGTTAGCGTCGGTAAACCCGAGGCGGGAAAATAAACAGCCAAGTAATGACGACAGCAGCAACACGAACGTCGAAATTGCCAAACCTTTCAGGAGCTTTGCAAAATGCGGCTTTTCAAACAGCGTTTTCTTTCCTTTGGCTATAGCGGCATCACTGTCCGGAATAATGTGAATATCGACATTAGGAGCAAGCGATATCAGCTTTTCCGTCAAGGTAGGTCTTCCGAAGAAGCGCCGTTTGCCCACAACGCTTCTTCCGATCACTATTTTTGTGATACCCGAAAGCCGCGCATACTCGGCAATCTGAAATGGCACATCATCTCCGCACGCCGTAACGATTGTCGCACCGCACTTTTCGGCGAAATGAATGTTTGCAAGCAAGCGATTCTTGTCTTCCGCCTCCATATATTCGGAAGCGGGAGTTTTTACATACAATGCCGAAAAGGACGCGTGAAACGCCCTTGCCATGGCTGCCGCAGTCTGAATGATTTTTGTGTTGGAAGGTGCAGATGACAGACAGACCAGAATGTGTTCTTTTTTAGTAGGATTGATTATTTTTTCATCCATATCAATTGACCTCCCGAAAAGTGATTAGCAACACGATGTAACTTGCTCAGAAAGCAAATGAAATGCGGCTTGACACAAAGAATTAAAGCGCTTGTTTTTATGAGTCACGATATAATGCGTTCTCATCAAAACGGTATCGGAAATTGTCAGTTCGCAAAGCGAGCCTTGCTTAATTGCATCTTTTACGATTCCTTCCGGTAATACCGCTATACCATGCCCGTCTTTGGCAAGCGAAACAAGTGCTTCGTTGCTGACAGATTCCGCAAAGGGTTTCACGGATAAATGCCTTTCGGCAAGATTTTTGGAAAGCAAATCTCGTGATGCACTTCCGATTTCACGTAGCAATAAAGGATATTTGATAAGCTCTGCCAAACAAACAGACTTCTTCATATCGCTTGGAGAACAAACGGCAATCAAACGGTCTCCGCCGATAGGAGTGATTTTCAGATAGGGAGAGCGTACAATTCCTTCAACGATTCCGAAGTCTATAGCTCCGCATTCTATTTTTTCTTCGATTGCAGCGGTTCTATCGATAAAAAAAGAAGGTTTTAGATTCGGTAATCTCTCTTTTATCAGGGAAATATATCTCGGCAAAACCGTTTTCCCGAGCGTAAGAGATGAGCCGATACTAATATACGGATTTTGTCCGCCAAAGTTTGCGGCAGTTTCAAAATCATCAAATCCGGCAAGAACATTTTTCGCTTTGACAAGCAATTCTTTTCCCGTAGGTGTCAGCACAAGTCTTTGATTGATTCTGTCAAAAAGCAAAACATTATAATATTTTTCAAGCTCCGATATTGTTGTGCTTACCGTGGGCTGAGCCATATGCATGGCTTCGGCGGCTTTTGTGATTCCACCGCATTCACATACGCAGATAAAAATTTTCAAATGGCGTATTGTCATAGCGTCACCTCATATCAGAATGAATATAAACTATATTAGATTATACTATTTTACTTATGACAAGTCAAGTGATATAATATAAAAAATCAAGGAGGGGTTGCTATGTTACCAAATCCTATTTTTTTAAATATTCACATGTATGGCATAATGGTTGCTGTCGGAATTCTATTCGCGTTTGTAGTGCTTACTTATCTTTTGAAAAAGAAAAACACAGATAAAAAATTTGCCGATTTTCTTTTTTATGACGGAATTGTGTCGATTGCGGTCGGCTTTGTTTCGGCGGCATCGCATCCGTTTTTATTATGAAGTTTTTCTCAAACAAGGAGGTCCGCCATGAAAAAACATCTTAATCTTTTCTTTACTATGCTGAAAATAGGACTGTTTACCTTCGGTGGCGGTTATGCAATGATCGCATTGCTTGAAAACGAATTTATTTCCAAAAAGAAATGGATGAAAAAAGACGAATTCATTGATATGGTTGCGATCGCCGAATCTACGCCCGGACCTGTGGCCATTAACTCCGCCACATATATCGGGTATAAGCTTCTCGGCTTTTGGGGAGCATTTTTCGCCACGGTAGCGGTCTGTATTCCGTCTTTCGTTATTATATTTTTTATCTCTCTTTTCTTTGATTCTTTCCTATCCTTGACGTTGGTTTCTTATGCCTTTCGCGGAATACAGGTGTGCGTAATATATCTTATAATGTCCGCCGGTTTAAAAATGTTGAATGATATGCAAAAAAACATATTCAACATTGTTATTCTTACGACCACTCTTGCGTGTATGATTTCATTTTCAGTATTTTCCGTTAATTTTTCGAGCATATTTTATATTGTAATAAGCGGATTTATTGGGCTTTTTGTCTATATGATACGTTTGATTCATGCAAGGAGAAATAAAAAATGATATACCTTGAACTATTTTTAACGTTCCTTCAAATCGGCGCTGTTTCTTTCGGCGGCGGATATGGTATGATTTCGCTGATTCGGGAGAAGGTTCTAACTCACGGCTGGCTCACAGAAAAACAGTTGCTCGATATGATTGCCGTTTCGGAATCAACTCCCGGACCAATCGCTGTCAATATGGCAACGTTTATAGGTTCTGCACAGGGAGGAATTCTCGGTTCGTTTCTTGCCACGCTCGGCGTCGTTTTACCGTCTTTTATCGTTATTTTAATCATTGCCTCGCTTATACGCAGTTTTTTGAAATATCAGGGCGTTCAGGCGTTTTTAAGCGGCATACGTCCGTGCGTAATCGGTTTGATCCTTGCGACGGCGTTTACAATGCTGATTGGCGCTCTTTTCGGATTTAAAAGCGCAGGTAATTCTCTCGCTCTTGATGTAAAGGGCATTATTATATTTGTTATTATTGCGATTTTTGCGATTATTTTCAAAAAAGTCAGAAAAAAGGCTGCCTCTCCGATTTTTTTAATACTTCTTTCTGCCGGACTCGGAATGGCTTTTTATGCAGTGTAAAAGAAAATTTTCAAAAATATGTAAAATCGTTCAAGTAGCTTTTTATGGTTTCGGTCAGGTCAACTTCGGATTCATCGTAAACGACGATTCTGACGTCACGGTGCTTTTGTCTGAATAGTTCGATATCCGATATGGCTTTTTCATTGTTTTCGGCATCGAGAAACATCAAAGGAATTTCTTTCTTTTGATTTTCTTTTTCAATTGCTTTCCTGTTTTCCTCCAAGAAAGCATCGAGCCTTTTCATAATGAAAAAGCCGAAAACTATAACTGCTGTTACTGCGATAATAACAATCACATCTTTCATAAGGTCGCCTTCTTTTGAAGCGGTTAAATATCAAAACACTTTTGCAGTGCTTTGTATTGTCCGAGCACCAAAAGCGTTTCCTCTCCGGAAAGGACTGTGTCGGCGGTAACAACCGCATTGATTTTTCCGTTTTTCTTTGTGGCGATGATATTTACATTGTATTTTCTGCGAATATTTATCTCTGCAATTGATTTTCCCACCCATGCCTGCGGAACGGACACTTCAAAAATCGAACAGGAATCACCGAGTTCTATATAATCGAGAATATGGTCGGATGTATATCGGATTGCAGCCCATGTGGCAAGCTGCTTTTCAGGGTAGATAATTTCGTCCGCGCCGTTACGCAGAAGAAATTTCGCCTGTACATCCTGCTCTGCGCGAGACACAACCTTTTGCGCGCCCAATTCCTTTAATAAGCAGGTTGTTTCAAGCGAACTCTGAAAATCCCCGCCGATTGTTACGATACAAACATCGTAATTTTTTATACCGAGAGATTTCAGCAACGCTTCGCTTGTGCTGTCACCGATTTGTCCGTTAGTCACATATGGCATAGCATCGTTAATTCTTTCCTCATTTTCGTCTACTGCCATGATCTCATGTCCCAATTCGTGCAATTTCATTGCTATGTATTTCCCGAAACGTCCGAGACCTATCAATAAAACAGATTTTGTTTTCATATAAATATCCTCCTCAGCTCAGCCGACGGCAATTGTATCCGCCGGCAGTTTTGCTACTTGCTTTTTATTTGCTCCGAAAGCGGCATAGATCAGCGTTAATCCGCCCACCCGACCGAAGAACATGGACATAATCAGAATCATTTTAGAAGCACTTCCGAGTGTCGGAGTAATGCCGAGTGTCAGTCCTACCGTACCTACGGCGGAGGCTGTTTCGTAAAGACATGATGTGATAGGCAAATTTTCAATCGTACTGATAGCCATTCCGCCAACCAAAAACAGAGTTATGTACATCAAAAATACTGCCGAAGCTGTTTTTACGGTTTCATCATCAATCCGACGTTTCATAACTTCGGCGTTGTCTTTTTTTCGGAAAACGGAAAAAGCAGAAGAAAACAGAACCGCTATCGTTGTCGTTTTCATACCGCCTGCGGTTGACCCCGGTGAACCGCCTATCAACATAAGAATAATCATCAGGTATAATCCCGTATCACTGATGACGGTAAGATTTATCGTGTTAAACCCTGCCGTCCTCGGCGTTACGGATTGAAATAAAGACGCAAGTATGCGCTCTCCTACAGGTAAATCGCCACATTCAAAAAAGAAGAAATAAACAGCGGGGAAAACAATCAGCACAGCCGTAACAATCAAAACAAGTTTGCTCTGCGTGCGATATTCTCTTATTCGCCACTTGTGTTTGCAAATGTCTTCCCATACAAGGAAACCGATACCGCCGACAATGATTAACAGCATAATCGTAATATTGATAACCGGTTGTGCGGAGTAGTGAGTCAGAGAAGTAAATTCGCCGCTTTTGGTTCCCATAATATCGAATCCGGCATTGCAAAATGCAGACACGGAGTGAAAAACAGCCATCCATATACCTTCTGCGCCGTAATCCTTGCAAAACACAGGGAGCATAATCAGTGCACCGATCATTTCAATCAAAAAGATCCCCTTGATTATAAATCCGGTCAACCGAACGATTCCGCTCACGTTCGGCGCGGAAATTGCGTTTTTCATTGTTTCGCGGCTGAACAGCCCGATTTTTTTACCGGAGGCAACGGCAAGTGAAACTGCAATTGTTACAACGCCCATACCGCCGATTTGAATTAACAACAATATAATGATTTGCCCGAATATCGTCCAGTGCGTTGCGGTATCGAACACAACAAGTCCCGTTACGCATACGGCAGACGTCGAAGTGAAAAGCGCGTCTATAAAAGAAGTCCATTCATGCGATTTTGAAGAAATCGGCAGAGTTAATATCAATGCACCGAGTAATATGACCCCTGCAAATCCCAGCAGTATTATTTGAAACGAAGATAGTTTTCTTTTCAGTATTTCCATTCAAAATACCTCGATTTCATTTATCGGCATTATATTATCACATTTCCCGTAAAGATGGCATTAGATTTTTTACGAATGGCGTTAAGATTTTATAAAGAACGAACCTTAATATCGATTCCCCCGTTTTTATGCGCGGTAACGCTTCTGATAGACTGCAAGCAGAAAACAGCCCCAGACTGTAAAAAGTCTCGGGGCTGTATAAACATCTCTGCAATTTCCTTCTTATGAGAAGTTGCCTTTTGCACGGCATTTTACTTATATTCTTATCTTATTTTACCGATTTTCCCGCCTCGTATGCGGAGATAATCTTTCGGCTTCCGTTTATTTCGCCCGGTTCGTTTACGCCGCCCTTGAATACAGAGCCGGCAAACTTCGCCTTCGGGAAGCATTCTATCCAGCCGCAGAGCCCCGCTATCGCTCTGTCCGGTACGCTGTCGACATACTCGGCGGCTGTGGAAAGCATATATACGCGGCGGAAATTACATTCCGTCCCGTAGAGCGGATTTGCGCGGTCAAGCAGAGTTTTCATCTGACCGCACATTTCATAGTAATATATAGGAGTGGAAAAAGCTATGACATCGGCTGTGCGGATATGCTCGAGTATCTCCGTCATATCGTCCTTTATTGTGCATATGCCTGTTTTCTGACACGAAAGGCATCCGTCGCAGTAGCCGATATTCTTCCCCTTCAGCGATATGTAGACCGTTTCGTGCCCCGCGTCCTCGGCTCCGCGCATGAAAGCCTTTGCCAGCATATCTGAATTGCTGTTTTCACGCAGGCTTGTCGCTATCACAAGTACCTTCATCTCTTTTTCCCCCGTATGTTAAATCCTCTTAATTATCACATTTTTATTATATACCTTATGCCTGATTTTTTCAAGTGTTTTTCATAAATAAAAGCGGCGACGGAGCAAAAATGCGCTCCGTCGCCTTCAAAGCGAGGCATTTAAATTATTTTGCCGTTGCAAGAGTACCGACGAATATCGGCATTCCTGTTTCGTTATCCGCTATCATAAAGACAAACGGACGATCGAAAAAGAGGTTTATCGGGTTCTCTGCAGGTCCCGCGGAGGTGCATTTCACCCCGATAACCGTAACAGCTGCAGCCTTTGTGCCGTCCTTATCAACCTCAATATGTGTTTTGTGTAACACGCGGCTTATGGCAAGGGGTTCATCTGAAATTTTAGAAAAATCCGCGGCAGACGAGAACGCCCTCGGCATACCCATTCCGGAGAGAATATCCGTCATTTCCGTTTCATAATCGAATTTGAACTGCGGCAGGCGAAGATTTACTTCCGTGCCGTTATTTTTCGCGTTCTTTATCGCAGTGATGATACTTTTTGTATCAGCCGAAGCAAAATATCCGTTTATATCAGCGTTTTCATCATTCGGGAGAATGGCAACAAAGCTGTATCTGCCGCCCTTGTAATTCAGAGCTATTCCCTTTGCGTCATCAAGCTCAAAATATCCGCCGTGACGCTCGCCGCAGAGATATGTGATATTTTCCTTTTCGCCCTTTGAATTAGTAAAGACATCTTTTCTCGTATCTTCAAATTTCGTTGCCCATTTCGCGTCGAAAGCTATGGCGTTTATCAGATACATCACGGTATCCCTTTCGATACTGTCGATGACCTTATCTATCATCTTATCGGTATTGTCGCGAACCCAAAGATTTATCTTCTTTACCGTAGCCTGATTAAAAGGCTCGCGATAGAGCTGTGCCGCATAGTAATCGGCGCAGTCCTGGAGGAACGGATTTTTCACATTCACCCCTTCGCGGAACCAGATTGAGTTTGCGATGCTCAATTTGCAATCATTTGTGCTGTAGAGATTTTTCGCATAAGTGTAAAGATACTCATTGAGCTCCGAGAGCGGAATATCGCCGCCGAGAACCCTCTCCATCTCCGACAGAGTCTCCCCGTTGGCGCCGTTTGCCGTCATCGAGAGTGCAAGCATGACAGAGAGCGGCGAGATGAGCACATTTCCGTCATCTTTCGCCGAGCCGGCGCAAAGCTTCTTGGCAAAGTCAGTATACGCGGCGGCAAACTCATCATCGCTCGCCTTGCCGCCCACCTCATTCGGTGTAACGAGCGAAAGCAAATCAGATGCTCTGACCGCCCCGCAGGCGGTGATTCCGAGGAGCATCCCCATACAGAGTGTTAACGCAACAGCAGCCATAAAAAAGTTTTTCATATCGTCCCCTTTCTGCCGGAGATTCCGGCTTGCTTTATTTAATTAAGTTCGGTTCGTTATTTTTCGAGAGTGAGTGTAAGTCCGCCGCATACCTCACCGAAAGCGGATATGAGAGCACCTGCTTCCTCAGCAGAAGACATAACCATCATTATCGTGTCGCCGCAGACGCCTATGCGTACCGCTTCGGCGCGAACACATATCCACTTGCCGGGGTCTGAATTTTCGAGCATTTCCTTAGCCACGGCTTCGGCATCGGAAGCATTCTTTACGCGGACAACTACCATCTCGTATGCGGGAGGAGCCATCAAAGGACCGGAAACGCAAAATTCGGAAATCTTATCAACGCCGGTGACGCTCGCAAGATATCTTATGGTATCCGCATCCATCTCCGACGGGTCAAGCTGCTCTGTGGAAACGCCGATTGAAATCGGGTGCTTTTCATAGGTAGCGCTGATTATATCTGCAAGCTCCTTCTTTTCGGGAGGAGTAACAGGATTGTTTGCGGTTGTTGTTTCTGTTGTTTCAGTTGTCTGTTCGTTCTTTGTAGACTCTGTTGTTGCGCTTGTCGATGATGAAGACGAAGAGCTTCCATTGCCGGGGTTCTTCGCGCAGGATGCGAGTGCCGTGAGCATAACTGCCACGAGGATAAGTGCGATAATCTTTTTCATTTTAAATTTCTGCCTTTCTTCCGCCGTTTTGCGGGTATTTGGTTCTTTTTCGGATAGTTTTCCTCCGAATTACACTAATTAGTCGTAAGAACTCGCTGATTTTCTCACCGAAATCGATAAAAATTTTATTTTTTATTTCCGTTCTTGTTATTTGCCAAAAAATACCGCCTGCATTGGCATTTGATGTTGACTTTTTACCCTCGTGATGGTAAAATAAATTATCAAACGCATTCAGTAAGGCGGTGCAATTTATGAAGAAAAATCCTGAAAACGAAAAGAAGATAGCGTCTCTCATCTCCGAGATGACGCTTGAAGAAAAGGTTCTCCAGATGTTCCAGATAAGCAATGTTGCGGAATATCCCGAGGGCACATATGAAAAATTCATCGAAGCGGGCGCAGGCTCATTTCTCCATGTACTCGGCAAGGATGCAGATGCGGTTCGCGATGCCGCGGCAAAAACGCGCATGAAAATTCCTCCGATATTCGGCATAGATGCAATTCACGGTCATGCTTTTCTCAACGGCGCAGTGGTATTTCCCACTCAGCTCGGCATGGCTTGCTCATGGAATGAAGAGCTGATAGAAAAAATGGGACAGGCGACAGCCGAAGAAGTAAATGCCGACGGGCTTGACTGGGTATTCTCCCCCGTGCTTTGCCTTGCGCGCGATACGCGCTGGGGACGCGTGGATGAAACTTTCGGCGAAGATACTTATCTTACAGGCAGGCTCGGTGCCGCTATCGTCCGCGGCTATGAAAAAGACGGGCTTGTCATCTCCTGCCTCAAGCATTATATCGGCTACGGAGAAGCGACAGGCGGCAAGGATTCATATGATACCGAGGCAACGATACGAAAGGTGCGCGAAACATTTCTTCCTCCATTTGCCGAATGTATCAAGGCGGGTGCGAGCAGTATCATGACAGCCTACGGTTCCATCGATGGCACTCCGCTTACAGCCCATCGCACTCTTATGCGCGATATCCTGCGCGATGAGCTCGGATTTGAGGGATTTGTCGTCACCGACTGGATGAATATCTATCATCTGATAAAGAAGCAGCGCGTCGCGGGCAATTTCGACGATGCGGCAAGACTCGCCGTGGAATCCGGCAACGATATGAGCATGAATTGCTATGAATTCTGCGATTCCATAGTGAAGCAGGTGCGCGAGGGTCGCATAGACGAGAGCATCATAGATGAAGCCGTGGCAAATATTCTCCGCGTTAAATTTGCCCTCGGGCTTTTCGACGGCAAGAGAAAGCGCCTGCCGAGAAGCGTCATCGCCTGCCCCGAGCATATAGAAATAAACCGCGAGCTGACGCGTGAAAGTCTCGTTCTGCTCAAAAATAACGGCATTCTCCCGCTGAAAAATGCGCCGAAGAAAATAGCCGTGATAGGTCCGAATGCGGACGATATCAAGGCGCAGTTCGGCGACTGGGTATATTTCAGCCATCGCCCCGAATCGGAGCATTATCCGATAAAAAATGACTGCTACACGGTACTCCGCGGAATGAAAGAAATCTTCCCCGATTCCGAGGTAATATATGCCAAGGGCTGTTCCGTGCGCGGCGATGAAAGCGATGAAGCCGAGATGACGCTTGCCGTAAAGGCGGCAGAGGAAGCCGATATTGTCATTCTCGTTCTCGGCGATGATATCACGCTCAACGGCGAATGCAAGGATCGTGCCACGCTCGAGCTCACCGGCAGGCAGAATGAGCTTGCGCGTAAAATCAAAGCCGCAGGCAAGCCGATTGTCACCGTTCTCGTATGCGGAAAGCCGCTCTGCGTAGGTGAGGTGGCGGAGCTTTCCGATGCGCTTATCGAAACCTTCAACAGCGGCGACCTCGGCGGTCTCTGCACGGCGGAGCTTATAGCCGGCAAATATAATCCGAGCGGCAAGCTGCCGATTTCTTTCCCGAGAACATCGGGGCAGCTTCCCTGCTATTATGCGCAGTATCCCGGCTGGCATTATTTCAGATATTGCGATGTCGAGGAGGGAAATCTCTTTGATTTCGGCTTCGGTCTCTCGTATACGGAATATGAATATTCAGACCTTTCCGTCTCGAAATCGGAGATAGCTCCAGATGAGGATTTTGAGGTTTCCGTCAGGATAAAGAATGTCGGCAGCTACGACGGCAAGGAAATAGCGGAGCTTTATACGCGCGATACTGTAAGCTCGATAATGACCCCGATACGCCTGCTGAAAGGCTTCTCCAAGATAGCGCTTCGCGCAGGCGAAGAAAAGACCGTCACATTCCATATGAACGCGGCAGATCTCGGCTTCATCGGCAATGACGGAAAGCGCGTCACGGAACCCGGCAAATTTGAAATATTTGTCGGCGGCTCGCTCTCATCTCTTCTGAAAACCGAAATTTTTGTAAAATGAATATAGAAAATCCCACGGAGCACCGTGGGATTTTTTTCGTATAGCCTTCTCCTGCGGGAGAAGGGGGACCGCGATAGCGGTGGATGAGGAGTAAAATCGAAATTTTGATGCAAATATCACTATAAAACAATTATAGACACCTCATCCGTCAGCCGATGACTGACACCTTCTGCCCCCTGTCTCGGCGACGCCGACCGCGTTTGCTTCGCAAATCGGTCAATTCCCCACTGGAGAAGGCTGGCAAAAATAATAATTTTTGTCAGCCTGCCACTCAAATCGGTCAATTCCCCCTGTCTCGGCAACGCCAACATATATGTTCCATCGTCCGTCGGGAAAGAATTTATTTTATTTATCATTTCTACGCGTAAAAATATTTTTTAAATTTCAAGTTTGTCTAAAGCAAAAAAATCCCACGGAGCACCGTGGGATTTTTCTTATGAATTTTTGTCCTTCTTTATAAAAGTCTTAGTCTCCGTTCCATTCCAGAGGCGCTCGATATTCTTCCTGTGCAGAAAAGCCACGAGAAGCGGCATCAGCACGGAAAATAGCATCTTTGTCACGGGGAAAGGCGGAATCGAATAAAAAGGTATCGCGAGATTGAGCACGGGGAATAGCAGCGTCGTAAGTATTGACGCAAGCGAAACATATTTTGAAAGAAACGCTATTCCGAAGAAAACACAGCAGAGTATCGCGGCGACAATAGGATTGAGCGCGATTATCGCTCCCGCTATCGTCGAAACGCCCTTCCCTCCGCGAAAGCCGAAAAATATCGGGAAAGCATGCCCGAGCATGCAGAAGAAAGCACAGACATAAGCAAAATAATCAAGCGGAAAGAGCATCAGCCCGAGAAAAACACTCAGCGCACCTTTCAGCGCATCGAGAAGAAATGTCAGAAGCGAAAGCCCCTTTCCGTATACACGCATCATATTTGTAGCACCGGCATTTCCGCTTCCGAAATTGCGGATATCGTCTCTGCCGCTGTACTTTGTGAGAATAACGGCAAAGTTCACGCTCCCGAGCAGATAGGGCACTATTATACATATTGCAAGTCCGAGCCAGAAGCGCGGATTTTCTACGGAAATAGGAAAAACGCCGTTTATCAGAAGCTCTTTCATCATTTGCCTCCCATATAAGGCTCGTCGCCCTTTTGACGGACAACTATGCGTATCGGTGTTCCCGAGAAGCCGAAAACCTCACGCAGCTTGTTTTCGATATATCTCTGATATGAGAAATGGAAAAGCTCCGCATCGTTTACAAAGATAACGAATGTAGGCGGCTTTGTGGAAACCTGCGTCATATAGTATATTTTCAGTCTCTTGCCCTTATCCGTCGGAGGCTGAACGCGTGAAACGGCATCGTTGAGTACATCATTGAGCATACCCGTGGAAATGCGCATACATGCCTGCTCGTTGACATAGTTTATGCGCTCAAAAAGCTTGTCCACTCTCTGCCCCGTCTTTGCGGAAACGAAAATTATCGGCGCATAGGGCATATATGCGAGCGCTTCTCTTATATTATCCGTGAATTTCTTTACGGATGAGTTGTCCTTCTCCACGAGGTCCCATTTGTTGACAACGATTATCGCGGCTTTACCCGCCTCATGAGAAAGCCCCGCTATTTTTTCGTCCTGTTCGGTAATGCCCGCCGTTGCATCTATCATAATAAGGCAGACATCGGCGCGCTCAACTGCAGAGTGAGAACGAAGCACGCTGTACTTCTCCACCCTGTCGATAACCTTTTTCTGGCGTCTTATGCCGGCTGTATCGATAAAGGTATACTTGCCGTATTCGTTTTCCACCTTTGTGTCTATCGCATCGCGCGTGGTACCCGGGATATCGGAAACTATAACCCTGTCCTCGCCGAGAATTTTGTTTATTATCGAGCTTTTGCCCGCATTCGGCTTTCCGATTACGGCAACCTTTATACTGTCGTCCTCTTCCTCCTCCTCGCCGTCGCTCGGAGCAAGCTCAAGCACACGGTCGAGCAGGTCGCCCGTGCCTGTGCCGTGAAGCGAAGAAAGCGCTATCGGGTCGCCGTCGAAACCAAGCTCATAAAACTCGTAATATTCCATAGGCAGACTGCCTATGCTGTCTATCTTGTTTACGCAGAGGACAACAGGTTTTCCGCTCTTTATCAGCATGACGGCAATATCCCTGTCCGCCGCTGTGAGCCCCGCGCGCACATCGCAGACAAAAGCGATAACATCAGCCGTTTCTATGGCAAGCTCCGCCTGCATTTTCATTTTGGAAAGGATGATATCGTCCGTTTTCGGCTCGATACCGCCCGTGTCAATGACGGTTATCGGTCTGCCGTTCCATTCCGTATCAAAATATATTCTGTCCCTTGTTATACCGGGGATATCTTCGACTATAGAGACGCGCTCTCCCGCAAGCTTATTGAAAAGCGTGCTCTTGCCGACATTCGGTCTGCCGACTATGGCAAGTACAGTTTTAGCCATATCTGCCTCCTTAACTATATGTTCATTATCTTTTCGACGAAGTCGTAACCGTCGTTTTCCGTGATTTCTATCGGTACTCCGAGCTTTTCCGAGAGCTCATCCACGCTCATGCCGCAGAGAAAAAGGTCTCGCTCATGGCGCAGCATATTGCATGGAAGATAGAGCCTCGCGCCGAGTTCCTTGTCGGCGAGCTGCTCGGAAAGGTCCTTGCCCGTTATCAGCCCCGCTACGGTTATACTTGTGCCGAAAAAGTTATTGTCAATCTTATATACATTTATTTTTATAAAAGGAAATTTTTCTTCCAGTTCGCGCGCAAGCGAGCATATAAAATCATATGCCGCCGCTCCGGTGGCTATCGCGACCGTGCGCGCCGCCGTATTTTCCGGCTCGAAATCCGAGAGCGCCTCATGAAATTCATCGCGCATGGAGGAAATCATGCCTACGCCGTTTTCTATCTGGCGATAGCCCTCGTAATATTCGCCGTCGGGAAGCGGAAGCCCCGCCTCTATATACATTTCGTCCGCGCAGTAGAAAATGCTTGTGCCGTAAGCCTTTTTGCATTCTCCCGCAAACCATTCCACAGTGGCGATAACACCCGCCGCCTCTTCTTTTGAGAAGGGCGTCAGCTCGGCAAGCCCCTCGCGGAATTTTGTCATACCCGCAGGCACTATGGAAACGCTTTCAACATACGGATGAAGCGCCGCGAGGTCATGCATCGTGCGCAGAAGCTCCTCACCGTCGTTTACGCCGCGGCAAATCACTATCTGACAGCTCATTTCAATACCCGCGTCATAGAAACGCCTGAGATAAGAAAGGCACTTCCCGGCATTCTTGTTTTTCAGCATAAAAACACGAAGCTCGGGATTTGTCGTATGGACAGAAATATTTATCGGCGACATACGCATTTTTATTATGCGATCGACATCCTCATCCGAGAGGTTTGTCATCGTGATATAGTTGCCCTGCAAAAAAGAAAGACGGCTGTCATCATCCTTGAAATAGAGCGTGTCTCTCATTCCTTTCGGAAGCTGGTCGATAAAGCAGAAAATGCATTTGTTTCTGCACGAGTGCTTGCAATCCATGAGAAATGTCTCAAATTCCAGCCCGATATCATCGTATTCGTCTTTTTTTATTTTAGCGTGATATTCCTTTCCGTCTCGCCGCAGCAAAATATCAAGCTTTTCATTGCATATATGAAATCTGTAGTCGAGAACATCGTGAATCGTGTTTCCGTTCACGCCTATAAGCTCATCGCCTGCGGAAATCCCCGCCCTGTCGGCATATGAGCCTTTTCTGACAGATTCTACCTTTACCATACAAATCCCCGTCCGCTCTTTTATTCAGAATAACAAGATGGGTAGGTATTTGGAATACCTACCCTACGGAAAGCTGAACTTATGCGTCTTTCTTCACGATTTCCTTGCCGTCGTAATGTCCGCAAGCCTTGCAAACTCTGTGTGCAAGATTATATTCTCCGCAGTTCGGGCACTTAGACATTCCGGGAAGCTCGAGCTTCCAGACATTAGAGCGTCTCTTATCGCGTCTTGCTTTCGATACTTTTTTCTTCGGTACTGCCATTTCTACCTACACCTCCTTAAAGTGCTGACATCTTTTTTGTAATATCACTTTAGCAAAGTTTTCAGGATAGCCAGCCTCGGATCGCCCTGCGATTTCTCACAGTCACAATCGCCGAGATTGAGATTTTTTCCGCATTTCGGGCAAAGCCCGCGGCAATCCTCCCTGCAAAGTGTCTTTGCGGGAAGCACCAGCAGAAGCTCCTCCTCCAGAGGCTCGGACAAATCAATCTTCTGATTTTTCACGAAGATATAATCGTCGCTCTCCTCGTCAACTCCGCCGTTCGCTATATCCTTTTCAAAGGAAAAATTCATTTTGCCCTCAACAGGCTCCGCACATCTGGCACACGCGGTTTTATATATCAGAGAGGCATCGGCATGGATAAACATATATCCCGCCCTGTTTCTGACATAACCGACAGCACTTACAGGCGCCTCAAATACGATATCGGGAAAAAGAGCGGCGACAACCCCGTCCCTCTCGGGAAGATAATCAAAGGCAAAATCCATTTTATCGGTCTCGCCGTTAAGTATCGGGGTGATATCAAAAAACATTGCTTTCTCTCCTGATTTGCGCTATCTGAAATGCCACAGTACGGCTTTATACATTATATAATACCCTCGCGATTTTGTCAATACGATTTTCGGTGTTTTTTTCAAAAAATCGCAATATTTTTCCCGCATGGGCATCATTTTGCCACAAAATTGAGTATCCTGTCGCGAACGAATATCTTCTTCACTATCTGCTTACCCTCGAGCATGGAAGCAATCTTTCCGCTTGCCATAGCTGCCGCGGTCGCTTCCTCCTCAGAGGCGCCCTTCGCTATCTCGATGATTTCTTTTGTCTTGCCGCATATCTGAACGGCAACAGAAACAGTGCTGTCCACCGTCTTTGCCTCATCGTATTCGGGCCATTTGTCAAGTGAGAGCAGACCCTTGCCGCCGAGGCTCTCCCATATCTCTTCGCTTATGTGCGGAGCGAAGGGACAGAGCAGATGAACGAATATTCCGAGCTCGTCACGCGTGAGCGTGCCCACATCATAAATATCGTTTACGAGCGACATCATCGCCGCTATCGCCGTATTGAATTTCATACCCTCTATATCGAGCGTAACCTTCTTTATCGTCTTGTGGAAGGCATTTTCGAGCTTCGGCGTAACGCCCCCGCCATTTGCAAGGTCGCAAAGACCGACTACTCTCTCAACAAATCTGCGGCAGCCCTTGATGCCTGTCTGAGACCACGGAGCTTCCTTTTCAAAATCGCCTATGAACATCTCGTAGAGACGAAGCGTATCCGCACCGAAATCTCGCACTATATCGTCGGGATTTATGACATTGCCGCGGGATTTCGACATTTTGCTTCCGTCCTCGCCGAGAACCATGCCGTGTGCCGTGCGCTTGAGATAAGGCTCCTTGCATTTGATAACGCCGATATCGTAGAGGAATTTCGCCCAGAAGCGCGAATAGAGCAGATGCAGTGTGACATGCTCCATGCCGCCGTTATACCAATCTACCGGCATCCAGTAGTCAAGCGCCTCGCTTGAAGCAAGCGCCGTCTTGCAGTGCGGATCGCAGTAGCGCAGGAAATACCATGAGGAGCCCGCCCACTGCGGCATCGTGTCAGTCTCACGCTTTGCGGGACCGCCGCATACGGGGCAGGTCGTATTTACCCAGTCTGTCATCTTTGCAAGCGGTGACTCGCCGTTGTCCGTAGGCTCGTAGTGTTCTACGGCAGGAAGCGTTACGGGAAGCTGATCCTCCGGTACGGGAACCCATCCGCCGCAATGCTCGCAGTAAACGAGCGGCACAGGCTCGCCCCAATAACGCTGACGTGAGAATACCCAGTCGCGCAACTTGTAGTTTGTCTTTTTCTCACCTATTCCCTTTTCCGTCAGCCACTCTGTTATCTTTTCCTTCGCCTCGGCAACCTCAAGCCCGTCAAGGAAACCGGAATTGCAGAGTTTGCCGGTGGCAACATCGGTGAAGGCTTCTTTCCCTACATCACCGCCTGCCACAACCTCAACTATCGGCAGACCGAATTTCTTTGCAAACTCCCAGTCGCGCGTATCGTGCGCGGGAACAGCCATGATAGCGCCTGTTCCGTATGTTGCGAGTACATAGTCGGAAACGAAAATCGGTATTTTCTTGCCGTTTACGGGGTTTATCGCCTCTACGCCCTCGAGGCGTACGCCTGTCTTGTCCTTGGCAAGCTCCGTGCGCTCAAAGTCGGATTTTCTCGCGGCTTCTTCCTTATAGTTTATAATGTCGGCATAATTTGTAAGCTTGTCCTTCCACTTTTCTATGAGCGCGTGCTCCGGTGCTATTACCATATATGTAGCGCCGAAAAGCGTGTCGGGGCGCGTCGTGTATATCTCGATATCGTCGCCCTCGGTGGATTTGAATCTGACCTGCGCGCCGTAGGAACGGCCTATCCAGTTTATCTCCTGCGTTTTTACGCGGTCGATGAAGTCAAGCCCCTCGAGATCGTCTATAAGCCTGCCGGCATATTCCGTTATTTTGAGCATCCATTCGCTCTTTATCTTGTGCACAACCTCGCTTCCGCAACGCTCGCAGACACCGTTCACTACCTCCTCGTTTGCAAGCACGCACTTGCACGAGGTGCAGAAGTTTACGGACATTTCTTTTTTATATGCCAGCCCGTGCTTGTAGAGCTGGAGGAATATCCACTGCGTCCACTTGACATATTCGGGGTCGGTGGTGTTTATCTCTCTGTCCCAGTCAAAGCTGAAGCCGAGCATTTTGAGCTGCTCCTTGAAATGAGCTATGTTCTTCTTTGTGACATCTGCGGGATGCACTTTATTCTTTATCGCGTAATTTTCCGTCGGCAGACCGAAAGCGTCCCAGCCCATCGGGAAAAGTACATTATAGCCCTGCATTCTCTTCTTACGTGCCACTATGTCCATCGCCGTATAGGGGCGCGGATGCCCTATATGCAGTCCCTGACCGGAGGGATACGGAAATTCGATAAGCGCATAGTATTTCGGCTTGCTCTTGTCTATCTCAACATGGAAAGCCTTCTTGTCGTCCCAGATTTTCTGCCATTTCCTCTCAATGGCGGTGTAGTCGTATTTCATCTTTATTTCAGGTCCCCTTTCAAAGGTGTATATGTTTCATTCATTTATTTGCGTAGGTATTTCGGTAGCGTCGCCCCATAGCTTCTCCAGCTTGTAGAAATCCCTGTCCTCGCCGTAGAAGATATGGACTATCACATGAGCATAATCGAGGACTATCCACTTGCCGGAGTCATATCCGTCGGTATGGATAGGCGTGATTCCGCGTTCGGAGAGCTTATATTCAAGCTCTCCCGCGATACCTTTTATCTGAGTGTTGGAAGTGCCCGTGCAGATTACGAAATAATCTGTCATCACGGTCTTGTCGCTCACCCGCAGAAGCTTTATATCCTTTGCCTTTCTGTCATCAAGAATCTTTACTATCTCTCTTGCCAGAGTTTCGGAATCGGCTTCCGTGAGCATGGTGATTTCATTATTTTCCATAATGCCTCCTATGAATTATAATAGTCGTTTATATAGCTGTATTCGGCGTCGCTTGCATTCGTGAAAAAGCCTGCCGTATCGAATATTTCCGCGTCTATCTGCCGCGTGAAGGCGTTCATATATTTGTTTATGTCAAATATCGCCGCGTCTCGGTTCAGGCAGTAATATTTCCATACGCCCGTCACGGGATTCTGCAGCACCGTGCCGCCTATTGTCTTTATCGTGATATTGCCGTCCGGAACCTTGTAGGCTTCCTTGGCAAAATAAATTGCTTCTTCGATTTTTATATCGGTATCAAGGTCGTTTGATACGGTTTTTATTATCTGCGATATCAGAGAAAAGCCGACATTGCTCTTCACCTGGGAAAGTGCCGCGCGCATAAAGTCGGCGCGCGCATCCACTCTGTCTATATCCCCTGCGGGATAACTGTATTTCTCTCCCTTGCGAAATCGGATAAACTGCTCTGCCTTGGCACCGTCAAGTATCTGCTTGCCCGCCTTCAGGTGGATATGCAGATTCTGAGCGGGGTCATCGTAATCCATATCGAAAGGAACATCAAATTCCACTCCGCCGACGGAATCAATTATCTCGCGGAAAGCCGCCGTATCGAGCAGTATAAACCTGTCTATCTTCACGCATAGGCTTTTTTCGAGCCGCGAGCAGACATCGCGCATGGCTTCGAGTCTTGCAGTTTTCGCTATTGATTTATGTGCCTCATCGGAGACACTGCCCTGCGCCGGCACCTTGTACGAATGATATGCCGAGCTGTACATGGCATTTACCGAGTTTACATAGCTGTACCCGCCGACATATTTGTTTACAAATGTATCGCGAGGTATCTGCAGTATATTTATCTTGTGATTTTCCGTATCCAGCGATGCCAGCATCATGACATCGGTATTCAGCGAGGCGTCATCAAGCCCCGCGATAAGAAAGGTATAATATCCGCTCTTGCGGGCATAGGGACCGCTCGTGTCGACTATCACCTGACCCGCCTCGTCCGTTCCCGTAGTGCCGTTATTTATAAAGGGCGGGGTGGGTGAAACGCTCGGTCGGAAAAAGATTAAATAAGCCGCCACAAATGTTATCGCGGAAAAAATGATTACCAGCAGTGCGCACAGAAGAACCGTGCCTGTCCTCTGCTTTTTCATCTTCCGCCGTATATATCCGTCATAACTGTTGTTTTCCAAAATTTCAACTCTCCTTTGCCGTTTTTATTTCCGCTTCAAGAGTCGCCCTTGCCTCGTTTATCCGCGGATCAAGCGCGGCTCCCGTTTCGACAAGGTATTGCATGGTGCTTATGATTATTTTCAGCGCGACCTCGTTTATAACCTGACGCGCTTCTTCGGCTTTTACTATTTTTTCACATTTTTCATGTAAATATTCCCGCATTTTGCGGCACATTTCATGAGTGCGCCCCGCCTCCGTGTAGTCGGCGATGAAAAGCAGCTTGTCCGTCAGGCTCATCACACTGCCGCCTGTGGTATGCTTGCTTACGGCTGAATATACGGCATCGTTTACTATATCGGAGCCGAGAAGCTCGCGCGCATATTCCGCGCCCGAAAGCTGATGCAGTGTCGCCTCCGTCGTGCCGCTTGTATCGGTACCGTGGCGCATACATATATTTTTCTGCTTGTCGATTGGCAATTGCTTTGCCATGTCGTGGATAAGTGCCGCCGCGAGCAGGTCGTCCGTTTCCTTCTGCGAAAGCGCACATTTATCCGCCAGATATTCGCATTCGCGATATACTCCGAGCGTATGCGCATATCGTTTTTCGCTCATGCACATACGCGCCGTGTCCTTCAGACGCGTCAGCACATTTTCGGTCATATTTCCCTCCGTTTTTATATAGAAGAAATATCTATTTTCTTATGCTTTTCGGATTCGCGGTAAAGCACGAATCTCGAGCCTACGACGCTTACGACATCGGCGCCGACCTTCTCTGCGATTATCTCGGCCGCCTCGCGCGCACCGTACTCGCTGTTGTCGAGCACGCGCAGCTTGATAAGCTCCCGCGCCTCGAGAGCGTTGCCTATCTGCTCTGTCATGTTCTCCGTGATGCCGCCCTTGCCGACCTGAAATATAGTGTCGTAATTATTTGAAAGTCCGCGTAAATACGCTCTCTGCTTGCTTGTAATCATAATTTTTCCTTAATATATCCTCAATCAAAAATTTTTGTCTTTTTCACAGCCTCGGCGAAATTCGCCATAGCTCTCGCCCTGTGGCTTATCCTGTTTTTCTCCTCCGGAGTAAGCTCGGCAAAGGTCTTGCCGAGTTCGCAATAGAAAAGCGGGTCATAGCCGAAGCCTCCCGTGCCGTGCCGCTCGAAAAGGATTCTGCCCGGGCATTCTCCACGTGCGCTCACGACCTTGCCCTCCGGCGTCACACAGCAGATAACGGAAACAAACTTAGCGCCGCGCCCCTCCTCAGGAATATCCTTCATCATATCGAGCAGCTTGTCATTATTTTTCTTATCATCGCCGGGCTCACCCGCAAATCTTGCGGAATAAACCCCGGGAGCGCCGTCCAGCGCGTCTACGCAAAGCCCCGAATCATCTGCTATCGCTATATATCCGAGCTTTGCCGCCGCTCTCGCCTTTATCTCGGCATTTTCTTCAAAGGTGTCTCCGTCCTCGACGATATCTCCCGAAAAACCTATATCCGAGAGGCTTTTCACTTCTATCGCGTCTCCGTATATACCCGAGAGAATTGCACGTATTTCCTCAATCTTGTGCTTATTGTTTGATGCTACGGCTACCTTCTTCATACTCATGCCTCTTCCGCAAAGAGCGCCTCGATAAATTCATCCGCATTGAAGGGCTGCAGGTCGTCTGCCTTCTCACCTACCCCGATAAACTTCATCGGGATACCGAGCTCGCGCTTGACCGAGAAAACTATTCCGCCCTTGGCGCTTCCGTCCAGCTTCGTCAAGGCAAGACCCGTGATATTCGCCGCACCCTTGAATTCGCGCGCCTGAACAACGGCATTCTGTCCCGTCGTGGCGTCGAGAACGAGAATAGTCTCGCGTAGGCAGTCGGGAAGCTCCTTGTCCACCACGCGGTTTATCTTTTCAAGCTCCGTCATCAGGTTTTTCTTATTGTGCAGTCTGCCTGCGGTATCTATTATCAGAATATCCGCGCCTCTCTTCTTCGCCGCGTGAACGGCATCGAAAACGACGGCGGCGGGGTCGGAGCCCTCGCTCTGCTTTATCAGCTCTACGCCTATTCTGTCTGCCCAGATGCCTATCTGATCTATCGCCGCCGCGCGGAATGTATCCGCCGCACAAAGCAGAACCTTTTTACCATCACTCTTGAAAACATTCGCCATCTTGGCAATGGAGGTCGTCTTGCCGACGCCGTTTACGCCGACGACAAGCACAACGGTCAGCTTGCCATCTTCATATGCTATAGGCTCGCCGTCTCCGATGAGCGAACGCAGTATGTCAAAGAGCTCTGCCTTCACCTCTTCAGGCTCGGTGAGCTTTTTTTCCTTTATGCGCGAGCGAAGCTCATCGAGAATCTCCTCCGTCGTTTCAACGCCGACATCGCCCGTTATCAGAGCTTCTTCGAGCTCATCCATCAGATCCTCGTCTACACGGCGAAAGCTCTTGAATATACTGTTTATCTTTCCGAAGAACGAGTTTTTCGTCTTTGCCAGACCCGCCTTCAGCTTTTCAAAAAATCCCATTTTTTTGCCCTTTCGTTATTTTAATTGTCCGCTTCTCATTCGAGCAGCTTGCCCGCGCGGTGCTCTATCTCGGAAACATCGACGGATATGATATCCGATATTCCTTTTTCGTGCATTGTCACGCCGTAGAGCCGCTCCGCCGCCTCCATCGTGCCGCGTCTGTGCGTTATCAGCACAAACTGCGTTTTCTCGGAATATCGCTTCACATAGTCCGCGAATTTGTCTACGTTCACCTCATCGAGTGCCGCTTCTATCTCATCCATTATGCAGAAGGGCGCGGGATTTACCTCGAGTATCGCAAAATAAAGCGCTATCGCGACAAATGCCTGCTCGCCGCCCGAGAGGAGCGAAAGGCTCTTTATCACCTTGCCGGGAGGGGCTACATTTATGTCGATTCCGCTCTCGAGAACATTCTCGGGGTCGCTGAGCTTTACCTCGGCTCTGCCGCCGCCGAAAAGCTCCGTGAAAGTCTTGCCAAAGTTGATATTTATCTGCTCCATAGTCGAAACAAAATCCGTGCACATGCAACGCTCAAGCTCGGCGATATTTCTCATCAGTGCCTCTCTTGAGGCGGTCAGATCCTGCATCTGCTCGTGCATTTTCCCATAGCGCTCGCTGACCTCTTTGTATTCCTCTATGGCGTTCAGGTTTACATTTCCGAGCGAACGGAGCGTATTTTTCAGCTTTGCCTGCTCCGCCGCCGTTTCGGCTCGCGTCGCCGGAGTTATCGGCTCGGCGCATTGCTTTCTCGCCTCGGCGTATGTAAGCTCGTAGTCGTCCCAAAGGAAGGTGATAAGCCCGTCGGCACGGGTATTTGCGTTTTCAAGGTCGTTTTCCAGCTTCGTATAATCTCGGAAAACAAGCTCCTTTTCATTCATCGCGTTTTTCTGCGAGGTGCGGACGGTATTCAGCGACTGCTCTATATCCGCGCCCTCCGAGACAAGCTCCGCTCTCGTGTGCTCGTATTCTCCGAGCTTTCGGGAGAGAACCGCCGCCTCGCTTCTCAATTTCTCTATCTTCTCTTTGTTTTCGGCGGTCTTTCTTATCGCCTCCGCTATCGTTTCTTCAAGCGAAGCCGCAGTGGAACGGTAAATCTCCGCCTTTGCCTCCACAGCCTCGAGAAGCGATGCGAGAAGCTCCGTATTCGTCTCTTCTCTTGCCAGCTCTATGAGCAGGTCGCTGCGCTTATCCTCCAGTTCTTCGAGCTTTTCCTCAAGAGAAGCACGCTGACTGTTAATCTCGTTTTCCTTGAAGGCAAGAAGCGCCGCTTCCGTATCAAATTCATCCTTTCGCTCTGCTATCCCGCCGATATCACGCCGGTATCCGCTCATGCTCTCGTCGAGAGCTTTCATCTCGGCTTTTATCACATCGAGAGATGAAGCAAGCATTTCCTTGCCCGAGCGTAGTACCTCGAGCTGAACCTCCTCGGCTTCGCTCATTTTGCGCACAGTGGCAAGCCTGCCTGCCGCGGCATCGTATTCGGCTTTGATATCCGCTGTTGCTTTCGCCAGCTCCGCGAGTTCGCTGTCAACGCCCTTTGCCGCTTTTTCTATCGAGGCTATCTCTTCATTCAGCCTGTCTATCTGCGAGCGGCGGGAAAGAAGCTGGCTTTCCGTCGCCGAAGAACCGCCCGTGAAGCTGCCGCCCGCGTTTATGACCTGACCGTCCAGCGTCACTATCCTGTAGCGATAGGCAAGCTTTCGCGCCATTTTCGCGGCGTTGTCCATATTGTCGGCGATGATTATCCTGCCGACTATGCTCTTCACAATCCCGCGGAGGTTGTCCTCGCATTTAACGAGCGTGCTCGCGACGGCAATGAAGCCCTCGCCCGCCGAAAGCCCGAGCGTCGCCGCATCGGCTTCCGTGCCCTTCATCGTGTCAATCGGGTAGAAGGTCGCTCTGCCCGCGTTTCTTTTCTTTAAATATTCTATCGCCGCCTTGGCGCTGTATTCGTCCTTCGCCACTATATTCTGCAGGCTCTGACCGAATGCGGTCTCGAGCGCGACGGAATATTTTTCGTCTGTAGATATCAGCTGTGAGAGCGGACCGTAAAGCGTTATCTTTCCGCCGTCTTTTCCGGTTATCTTCCCTTGCGAGTATTCGTTTACTATAAAGCGTACCGCACGGGAAAAGCCCTCAAGCAGCTCCTCCATGCGCACGAGATTCTGCACCTTGTGCTTTCTCTGAGAAGCCTCGAGAAAATACTCGTTTTTCTTCTTTTCCAGCTCGGCGCGTCTGCTCTCAGCCTCCGCTTTCTTCTTTTCGGCTTTTTCAAGTTCTGCCCTCTCCTGCGCTTCTTTCCCTGAATAAGCGGCGATCTTGCTCTCCGCCTTTTCCATGCGCCCCGAATAGAGCGCTATATCCGCCTCGTGTTTTTCCGCGCTCTCGCGCAGAGTCTCGTATTTCTTTTCGTCGCTCTCGGCTCTCGCCTCAAGCTCGGAAGCACGCAGCTTCGCTTCAACGGTACGCTTATCCAGCTCGGCTTTCTTCTTTGCCGCATCGTTTACATCGTCGTCGGCGCGGGCGAGCGCCTCGCGGTATTCGGCTATCTCCGCCTCGGCTTTATCGGCTTCTTCTTTCTTCTCCGCTTTCTTTCGCCGCGCTTCTTCGAGCGCTTCACGCTTTGCGGTAAGCTCCTTTTCGGTGCTTGCCCGCTCGGCTTCGCTCTCGGCAAGCTTTGCGCGTGCGGTTTTCTCCGTTTCGGCAAAATGCACGTTTTCGCTTTCGCATACGAGCGCCGCAGATTCCTTTTCGTGCAGCTTTTCCTTCTGTGCCGCTATCTCCTGCGTGAATCTCTCGGCTTCTATTCTGTTTCCGCTCTGCTTCTCGGCAAGCGCACTTTCTCTCGCCTCGGCATCGGAAAGCTTTTCTTCTGCCGCCTCAAGATTGCGCTTTGCTATTGCCAGCTTTTCGGAAACATCCGCCGAGCGCCTCTTCGCCGCATCTATATCATAGAGAGAGAGTGCTATGTCTATCCCTTTTTTTCTCTCATAAATCTCGAGATATTTCTTCGCTTTCGCGGATTCTCTCTCGAGCGGACCTATGCGCGCACTCAGCTCTCCCGTGATATCCTCGAGTCTCGTCAGGTTTTCGTTTGTTCCGTCGAGATTGCGCATGGCTTCCAGCTTCTGAAATTTATATTTCGCAATGCCCGCCGCTTCCTCAAAGACAGCGCGGCGTTCATCGTTTTTGCGCGAGATTATCTCCGCTATCTTGCCCTGACCGATGATGGAATATCCGCCCTTGCCGAGTCCCGTATTGAGAAACAACTCATGAATATCGCGCAGGCGCACCGGCTTTCGGTTTATGAAATATTCGCTCTCACCCGCACGGTAATACCTGCGCGTGACGGTTATCTCGTCATAGTCCTCAGCCGTAGCAAGTCTGCCCTCCTCCTCAGAATTGTCAAATGTGACGGAAACCTCGGCGAAGCTCATCGGACTGCGCTTCTGCGAGCCGGCAAATATAACATCCTCCATCTTTGTGCCACGGATGTTTTTCGTAGACATCTCGCCGAGAACCCAGCGCATCGCATCGGATATATTGGATTTTCCGCTTCCGTTCGGACCGACTATAACGGTCAGCCCCTTGTCGAAATTAACCGTCGTCTTGTCAGGAAACGACTTGAAGCCCTGTAGCTCCAGCTTCTTCAAACGCATATTTATTCTCCCTCTTCGAGCGATATCCCGAAGTCAAATTCCGTTTTTTCCGCATCTGCCGATATTTTTATACCGCGCAGACCGTATTTTTGCATAAAGTAATCTTTATTTACCGCTCTCAGTCCCACCGCGCGCGAAACGCTGCTCGGCGAAACCGATATCTTTATTCTTTTTCCGCGATAGTCTCCGCCCTGCATCGCCGCGTCTATCCGCCTGCGGAAGAGCTCGCCGTAACAAAGCTCGCCCATCGCCTCATGGTATTCGCTCGCGCCGTATATCCCATTTCCTGCGACAAGTGCCTCACTTGCCTGAAGCCCGATGCGTATCACGCGGACGCCCGCATCGGCAAAAAGTTCAAGTGCCGACGCACTCCGCCTGACCGCTTCGTCTACCGAAAGCGGTTTATATTCCCCTCTTTGCGCCATATCGGCAAGCTCTGTATCGAGAAAAACCACGGTCGGATATATTCTCGCGCCGTGTGCACCGAGTGCACATATCTCGCGCGCCGTGTATATTTCGTCGTCCTCGGTCGAGCATGGTAAGCCTATCATCATCTGCCCGATAAGCTCAAAGCCGCGCTCCTTTATCATGCGGCAGGCTTCTCTGCCCGTCTGCGCGGTGTGCCCCCTTTTACAGGCGGCAAGCACGCGGTCGCTCATGCTCTGAAGCCCCAGCTCTATCGTTTTCACACCGTAGCGCGAGAGAATATCGAGTATCTCCGTGTCGATATAATCCGGTCTTGTCGAGAGGCGGATTGAGGAGACGCGCCCGCTTTTTACATAACCGTAGCCCGTTTCGAGCAGATATATCATCTCGTCCCTGTCTATTCCGGTGAAGCTCCCGCCGAAAAAGGCTATCTGCGCTTCCTGCTCCGGAGAAACCGTGGCAAGTGCCTCTTCTATCGTTTTCACAACGTCATCGCGGCTGTATTGCACCGTGCCCGAGATGCGCCTCTGATTGCAGAAAACGCACATATTCGGACACCCGAGATGCGGGATGAAAACAGGTATATTTACATGCTTTTTCATATGCTTTCGCCGAAATATTCCAGCCCTTTGCGAGCCGCCGCCTTTTCGGCTTCCTTCTTGCTTCTGCCCTCGCCTCTGCCTATTTCGTTTGAATTTAGAAGCACGCGGCAGACAAAGGTTTTTTCATGCTCGGGTCCGTATTCGTCCACTATCTCATAGTGGAGCCTGTCTCCGTCGCCCTGCTGTATCACCTGCTGAAGGAAGGTTTTCGGATCTATCATCTTGATATTGGTGCCGTTCATCGTCTGCTCTATATCCTGCTTGATGAAAGGCAGCAGAAAATTCTTTGCCGCCTCCTTGCCGCCGTCTATATAAATAGCGGCTATCAGCGCCTCAAAAGCATTTTCCAGTATCGTCGGCTTGTTCATGCCGCCGCGCATACGCTCTCCGTTTCCGAGACAGAGAAATTCGCCGAGACAAATCTCCGCGGCAAAGGCGGAAAGCGAAACTCCGTCCACCACCGTGCGGCGGATAAATGTGAGATCTCCCTCCTGATTTTTCGGATATTCGAAGAAAATGTATTCGCTTGTAATAACAGAGAGCACGCTGTCTCCGAGAAACTCGAGACGCTCGTTGGATTGCATTTCGCGACTGCCCTTGTGCTCATTTACATATGACGAGTGACGGAGCGCCTCTCTCAGCCATTCTTTGTTTTTGAAATCGTATCCGATTATCGCTTCCAGCTCGCGGCTGTCGCGCGGAAAATCATACTTTTCTGTTTTACTCATGAAATCCGTCCTTTTGGAAAATTATGTATTGCCTTTGCAAAGATTTAAGCATTTTCGCCGGTCTGCTTCTTTTCCGCTGTCTGTATTGCCGCAGAAAAGCTCTCTGCATGCTTTGCTATCTCGTCTATAACTCCCGTCTCAGCATAAGCCGAAGCCTGACGGATAGCATTTTTCACTGCGTTTGCATCCGAGCTTCCGTGAGCCTTGATTACCGGCTTGGCAAGCCCCAAGAACGGTGCGCCGCCATACTCCCTCGGGTCAAAGAATTTGCGAAGCCCTCTCAGCCGTCTGCGCACGGCAAGCCCTGCAAGCTTTGCGGATATTCCCTTGCCGAAAACTTCTTCTTTCAGCTTATTCATCGCGAATTTGGCAATACCCTCGCTCGTTTTCAGCATGATGTTGCCCGTAAATCCGTCGCAGACAAGTACATCGCAGGCACCGAACGGAATTTCCTTGCCCTCTACATTGCCGATGAAATTCAATCCCTGTGCTTCTTTCAAAAGATTGTGCGCTTCAACTACAATCGGTGTGCCCTTGTGCTCCTCGGTGCCGTTGTTGAGAAGCCCTATTCTCGGATGCTCTATACCGTAAACCTTCTGCATATACGCCGAGCCGAGATAAGCAAACTGAAGAAGATATTCGCTCGTCACAGTGACATTTGCTCCGCAATCGAGCAGAAGTATCGGCTTGTCATAGCAAAGGAGGATGCTGAGCGCCGCGCGGCGAACGCCTTTTATCCTGCGTACGATAAGCGTAGCACCCGTGAAGAGTGCGCCCGTATTTCCGCAGGAAACAACCGCGCCCCCCTCTCCGTCGGCAAGCAAATGAAGTGCCGTCGACATGGACGACTTGTGTTTTGAAGAAGCGGCAAGCATCGGGCTGTCCTCCATCGAGATGAAAGCCGGCTCATCGACTATCGTATAGTCCTCCGCCTTTTCTCCGAGCGCGGCAAGCGTATCGGCGATTATTTTTCCGTCGCCCACGAGAGTAAGCTCCGTGCCGTATTCCCTTCTCGCCAGAACAGCGCCCTTTATTATTTCGGCAGGCTCATGATCCGCGCCCATAACATCAAGTATTATTTTCATATCCGTTTACCTCCGGCTATCTTGAAATAATTATAATTCAGTATACACTATTTTGAGGATAATTTCAATATTAAAATTTAAAATATTTATATATTATATGTTTTTTTCTCTTTCTGCGCGGATTTGCATGAAAAAGGCGCGGATGTCACCGCGCCTTTCGCTGTTTGATTTGCCGTTCCGAACCTGTGTTTTAGCGCTTATTTTCTGCCGCAGCCGCAACCGCAGCCGCTCTCGCCGCTTTCTCCGCGTATATTTGAGAGAGCCGGCGGGTAAAATTCGTCAACGGGAAATGCGATATGCTTAAAAATATCGCAGGGGTTATCCGCATTGGGCGAAATGCATTCCTTCTCGGGAACCGTGTATTCGTTTCCCGTCACGAGGAACTGACCGGGACGCTCTATTCTCACAACGGAGAAGAAGCCGAGAGAAACAAGCAGCCTCTTTCCCGTTTCCTCAAAGCAAAGCCTGCCGGATACGCAGCCGCATACGGATTCGGGCATATCGCCGTCGGTGATGCAGTTGCTTCCGGGGCAGGTTGCGGGCTGCGAACTGACAGAGCCGCAGCATGAACCGGAATTGCCGCCGCAACCGCATGGACTCGGGTTGCATCTGCAGAATTCCATTATCTTCGCGCCGAGAACAATCGGGTCTACAACTTCAAGCACTGCTGTGGGCAGATTACTGCTCATATTTTCCTTGAGTCTGCCACTCGGGCAAAAGCTGTTGTTTTCAGGGTCGCTCTTGAAAATATTGACGTTGCCTTCGCTTCCGTAAAGGATAACCTGCTTGTCGACGACGGCTATTCCTTCCACATCCTGCGGTCTGCCCATGCAGGTGCAGCATTCCGCGACTATTTTAACATATATTCTCATGTTGATATGGTAGAAGCCTCTGTTGAAAGGAACAGGATCTACCGAGAGCGATGCGGAAACAACCTCCGCACATTTCACTCTTGCATTTGAGCTGCGGTCAACCGTCTCGTTGCCGACATCTGTTAAGTAAACGGGAACATCTTCAAAGCAATCCTTGTCGCGACAGCTGTCAAGTATCCTGTTTGTATCTATATAAACCGTATCGCGTCCGCCGAAGCAGGGCGATGAGTTTCTGTTATCGGGCATAAAAAAATCCTCCAAGTAAAAATGTAAATGAGTCTGCAAATAAATTGCTCTCATGCTACATTTTATGCCGCTGAGGAAAAATTGTGTTTGAAAATGCCACATACGGTGAAATTATGAAAAACGCGGTCGAATTGTGAAAAAACGGGCACTGCATAGCAAAAAAACAACAAAAAAGCGGGCGACCGACGGTCGCCCGTACTTTCCGTCTGCGTTTCGCGAAAAAATCAGCAATATTTCTTCACGATTTCGGAAGCCTCCGACTCTGCGAGAGAGCAAGTCATGACAACATCTATCTCATGGCTGTCACAAAGAGATGCCATCTCTGCAACAAAGCTGTCAAGCTCTGCAAGATTATTTCTGCATATCTTGAGTGCGGAATCAATGAAAATATGTGTGATATCGTGATTGGAAGCATGGATTCCGGCAACAAAACCGTAAAGCTCTTCTCCGTCTGATATCGCATATTCGTCGGTATTTACAAGTCTTGCCTTGTAAGTTACATCATAGCGGAGCTTTTCGCCTTTTTCGAGACAGACAACAGAGCCTTCGGACTGCTCTGCAGTGGTATTTACCATCTCCACAAGTGTCTTCGTCTTGCCTGTACCTTTTACGCCGATGATAATTTTCAACATAATAAACCTGCTTTCTTGGACGGAAATATTGTGCGTGGTCCGAGCTGTCCGCCAGCAGCGTCCTAAGGATATAAACACGCATTTTCTTCTGTTATCATAATACAATAAAACTGCAATTTTTGCAATATGTTTTGAGATAAATATAAAATTTTATTTAGTTTTTACAAAACTTTAAGCCAAAAATCGGTATTATTTACAATGCCGTTCAATATTTAAGGTTTCAATACCCGCTTTATATTCTTTTCCAGCTTTACGCGCGGCAGAATCATTTCTCTTCCGCACCCGAGGCATGTGACTTTTATATCCGAGCCTGTGCGCTCGACCTTCAGCCGATTGTCGCCGCAGGGATGATTTTTCTTCATTTCGAGTATGTCGCCGGCATCAAATCTCACTATATTCATAAGCCACCTCCCGCGGCAAAAATTCAGACCGCCGCAAACTGCGAATTATAAAGCCCTGCGTATACGCCGCCGAGCCTGAGAAGCTCCTCATGCGTACCGCTCTCCTTTATGCCCTCGTGTGTTACGACGATAATCTTGTCGGCATTTTTGACCGTGGAAAGCCTGTGCGCCACAACTATTGTCGTTCTTCCGCGGCAGAGCTCGTCCAGCGAATGCTGTATTGCCGCCTCGGTCGCATTGTCAAGCGCGGAGGTAGCCTCATCGAGGATAAGTATCGGCGGATTTTTCAGGAAAGCGCGGGCTATGGATATTCTCTGCTTCTGCCCGCCCGAAAGCTTGACGCCTCGCTCGCCGACAAACGTATCGTAGCCGTCCGGCAAGCCGATTATGAAATCATGGATATTTGCGTTTTTCGCAGCTTCTTCCACCTCTGCTTCCGTCGCGCTCGGACGTCCCCAGAGGATATTTTCGCGTATCGTCCCCGTAAAAAGGAAAACATCCTGCGTCACAATGCCGATGTTTTTGCGCAGAGACGAGAGCGTATAGCCGCGTATGTCGCCGCCGTCGACGGTTATGCTTCCTCCGCTTATCTCATAAAATCGCGGTATCGCATGGCATATCGTCGTTTTTCCGCTTCCGGAGGGACCGACGAGCGCCACGGTTTCCCCGCTCTTTATATCGAAACTGATGCCGGAGAGCACATCCCTGCCTTCGTCGCCGTATGAGAGCGTGACATCATGAAAAGCTATGTCGCCGTGCGCCTTGCCCAGCGCGCGTGCATTCTCGGAATTTCGCTCAGTGGGCGTATCGACAAGCTCGCAGAAGCGTGTGAAACCGCTCATGCCGTTCTGAAGCTGCTCTATGAAATTTATCAGGTTCTTTATCGGCGTAAGGAATATATTCACAAAGATTATGAATGTCGCGAAGTCGGTGACGGTTATCATGCCCTTGTAGGTGAATATTCCGCCGAAAACGAAGATGATAATATTGAGAAAATCTATGATGAAGTTGTTTCCCGAGAAAAATTCCGCCATTGCCTTGTATGATTTTCTCTTCGCCTCTACGAAATTCGCGTCGTTTTCGCGGAATTTTTCAAGCGCGTAAGGCTCGCAGGTAAACGCCTTGGAAACCCTTATGCCCGCTATGTTGTTCTCCAGTGCCGCATTGATTTCCGCCGTTTCCGCACGCGTCTCTTTGAAGGCGGCGCTCATTTTCAGCCGCTTTTTCGCCGCATACCAGACGAGTATCGGAATAAACGCAAAGATAATCGCCGTCAGCGGCAGATTTATCGAGCTCATCAGGAAAAACGACGGCACAAGCAGGAGAATGGCAAGTATCACATCCTCGGGACCGTGATGCGCAAGCTCAGAAACCTCCTGCAGGTCGTTTATTATGCGCGACATGATGGCACCTGTCTTATGATTGTCGAAATATCCGAACGGCAGCCGCTCGAGATGCTCAAAAGCCTCTCTTCTCATATCCGACTGCATATAAACGCCCACCATATGACCGTAATACTGCATGAAATATTTCAGTCCCGCCTTGACTATGTATATCAGAAGCAGGGCGACAGCCCAGACGGCAAGCGCACGCAGCTTTGAATTGGGAATATAGTCATTGAGCATGGAGCGCGTTATCATCGGGTAGAAAAGGTCACAGGCGGCAAGCAGTGCCGCGCAGAGCAGGTCAAGTGCAAAAAGCTTCCTGTGCGGCTTATAATAACTGATAAAACGCTTTAACATTTCCGTTTATTTTGCCTTTCGTATCTGCATCAGCCGAGCTCGGAAATTCTCTTCTCCAGCTCTGCCTTTCTCTCCTCGTAGCCGGGCTTGCCGAGGAGCGCGAACATATTTTTCTTGTACGCTTCAACGCCGGGCTGGTTGAAGGGGTTTACACCGAGCAGGTAACCGGAAACGGCGCATGCCTTTTCGAAGAAATATACGAGATAGCCGAAATCGTATGCGCTTCTGGAATCAAGCTCGAGCACGATATTCGGAACGCCGCCGTCGGTATGCGCGAGCACCGTGCCGAGGAAAGCCTTCTGATTTACGGTATTCACGGATTTGCCCGCGAGGAAGCCGAGCCCGTCGGCATCGTCCTTGTCGGAGGGGACGACGAAGCCGTCCTCATTATTGATATTGATGACCGTTTCAAACATCACTCTCTCGCCCTCCTGAATGAACTGACCGATGGAGTGCAGGTCTGTGGAATATGTCGCGGAGGAGGGATAAATGCCCTTGCCGTCCTTGCCCTCGCTCTCGCCGAAGAGCTGCTTCCACCATTCGCAAGTCATAGTGAGTGCGGGGTCGTTCACCGCAAGAATTTCAACGCTCTTTGCGCCTCTGTATTTGCTTCCGCGATAGAGCAGATTGCGCACTGCGGCATATTTGAGGCAGTCGTTGGTTTCAAAGTCCTCGCCTGCAAAATCGGCATAAGCCTTTGCCGCACCGGCAAGCATCTCATCTAAATCCGCGCCCGAAACGGCGATGGGAAGCAGACCTACCGCACTGAGCACGGAATATCTGCCGCCGATATCGTCGTCTACAACAAAGCTGTCATAGCCGAATTCGTTTACCTGAGAGCGGAGCGCGCCCTTTGCCTTATCCGTGGTAACAAAAATTCTGTCCTTGATTGCGTCCTCGCCGTATTTCTTTATGAGCAGGTCGCGGAATATGCGGAAAGCTATCGCAGGCTCTGTCGTCGTGCCGGATTTTGATATTACATTTATGCAGATATCTTTTTCTTCGCATATTGAAAGTATATCCTGAAGATGCGCGGAAGATATGTCATTTCCGACGAAATAAATATCGGGCGTATCCTTTTTCTTGTTATTGTAGAAGGCGCCGTGAACAAACTCTATAGCGGCGCGTGCTCCGAGATAGGAGCCGCCGATACCGATAACTATAAGGACATCGCAGGAGCTTTTTATCTTCTCCGCCGCAGCCTTTATGTGCTCGATATTCGCCTTGTCATAAGTAACGGGGAGGTCAAGCCAGCCGAGAAAATCATTTCCCGCTCCCGTGCGCCCTGTAAGCGTTTCAGCCGCGCGGATCGTCTCCTCCTTGATGGAGCCGAGCTCGTTTGTTCCGAGCAGTCCTCCGAGATACTTGTCTGAAAATCTGATTGCCATTTTTATTACCTCTTTCTGAAAAAATTTCATTTTACTTTCAAATCGTTATTCCCGTGCCGTCATGCGCTTCGTCCGTGCGCCCGCATGAGGCGCGCTCGTCCGAGCGGCAAAGATGAGCCGAGAGGCACTTTCTTTTCGTCGCGCCGCGCCTGTCCACCGTAGACATGACAAAAACATTGTCGTCTATATTCGGGCAGTAGTGCGCGGTAAGCTCCGCTTTCCTTTTTTCCGACATATTTCCTCCGAAAAAGTTTTTCTCTTAATCTTCCGCAAAAGCGCGGCGTTTATTCCTTTTTCGTCGTTAAGAATCATGCTTCGTCGCCTTTTTCTCCGTCGTCGTCTTTATAGTGCTTTATGCGCGACTCGCAAAAGCCGTCCACGCCCGCTCTCTGCATAGCACCGAATATCCTGTGGCGCAGTCCCTTGTTTTCCTTTTCCAGACCGAGCAGGAGCTGCTTCATTTCCTCGCGCTCCGTGTGCTTGTTTGCGGGGCATGAGCTTTCCACCACAGGCAGATCGGCGTGCAGAGCGAAATATTTTATATCCTTTTCCTGCGCGTATACGAGCGGACGGATAACCGTGATATCACTGCGGTCAAGATATGTGACGGGCGCAAAGCACCCTATTCTTCCCTCATAGAAAAGATTGAGCATAAAAGTCTGCACCGCATCGTCGAAATGATGACCGAGCGCCACCTTGTTGCAGCCGAAAGATTTTGCCGCATCGTTGAGCATGCCGCGGCGAAGCTTGGCGCAGAGCGAGCAGGGGTTATTCTCTTTTCTTATATCAAAAACTATCTTTGCTATATTGGACGGCACAACGCGATATTCCACATGAATCCTGCGGCAAAGCTCTTCCACCTCGGAATAATCAGTCGGCTTGCGTCCCCCGCCGAGGTCGTCAAATTTCATATCTATCGTTATTGCCATCAGCTCAAATTTTTTCGGATAAAAGCGGCGTAGCTCCGCCATAGTCCAAAGGAGTGAAAGCGAATCCTTGCCCGCAGAAACACCGACGGCTATCTTATCGCCCTCTTCTATCATTGAGTAATCGTCAGCCGCGCGCCGCGCATAGCTGAGCAGTCTTTTCAAGCCCTTCAAAATAAATCCCCATTATAATTACATTTTCAATATATAATAACAGAAAATCCTTGCTTTTTCAATAGGATTTGTCAAAAATCTTCTTATATTTTTTCTCCGGTTTGCGGCTTTCACACAAGTGATTGCATGAACGTCGCAAAATATTGACATATTGCGACATTTGTGATAATATTATTGATGATATATCAGATATAGCTTATTTTAAAGTAAGAGGTGATAAACGGCATGAAAAAAATTGCTCTGCGCGTATTTGCCATAATTTTTGCGGCAACCTTTGCAGCCATGCTCCTCCCTGCCTCTCTCTGCGCGAAAAATATCCCCTCATGTGAAGAAATCCTCGGCATCGCGAAGGGTATCATCGAATATGAAAAATCCGCAAACGGTTCGCGCGATTTTCTGCTCGACGATAAACTCATCGCCGAAGCGGGCACACTCACGGCGACGGACTGGTATGCCTTTGCCATGGCAAGGCTGGGACTTGATTTCGACCGCATCGCATATATTGCGACAGCTGAGGAAAATGTCGCCGCGAGGTATCGCGAAAGCGGCGCACTTGACCCCTCCCGTGCGACGGAATGGCATCGCATCAGCCTCTGTCTGCTCGCCTGCGGCGGAGACCCTGCGGCAATAGTCACGGAAAATGGCAACATCAATCTCATTTCCGACGGAGTATATAACAGAGGGAATACCGCTCCGCTCGGCAGACAAGGAATAAACGGACTTATCTGGGGGCTTCTCGCACTGGACAGCATCGGTTATGATGTGCCGGAAGGCTCACATGATACGCGTGAGAGTATCATTTCGGGCATTCTGTCAGAGGAGCTTCCGGATGGCGGCTTCTGCTTTTTGGGCGACGAAGCCGATGCCGATATCACTGCCATGGCGTTGACGGCGCTTGCTCCTTATTACAATGACGAAACGCGCTACAATGTCACCGTGTCGGGAGAGGTGCGCAGCGTCGCCGTACACGAGGCTGTCGACCGCGCCGTCGCTCTTCTCTCGGAAATGCAATGCGAAACGGGCGATTTCATGTCATTCGGCGCATTCGGCGAGCGCAATTGCGAGAGCACCTGTCAGGTTGCGATAGCTCTGTGTACGCTCGGCATAGATCCTTTTTCCGACCCTCGCTTCGTAAAAAACGGAAATTCCGTATGGGACGGCATCATACGCTATCGCGGCGATGACGGCGGCTTCATTCATTCAATAGCGTCTCAGGCATCCGTCAATCGCGTGGTAAGCTATCAGGCACTCTGCGCCATGGCGGCGCTTTACCGTTTTTCCTCAGGTATGCGCCCTCTCTTTGACCTGCGCGACATGCAACCTGCAAAAGTTTCTTTTGAAGAAAGCGATGCCGCATATGTCGACGCTCTGCCCGATATGCTCACCGGCGAATATTACACACGCGTTGTCACCCTGCTTTATAAAGTAAAATGCACGGGAAATACGGCATATGCAGAAAAACTGACCTCCGCCAAAGCCGAAATCGACGGTATACGGCGCAAGATAAAATCGCTTAATGAAGATATAGATGCCATGCCCGCGCCCGATAAGCTTTCGCTTTCGGACAGAAGCTCCGTTCTCGCGGCGGCAAAGGCATACGGTTCCCTTTCCGAATACGACAAAACGCTTGTCGTCGGCGCCGAAAGCCTTGCTGCGGCAAAGGCAAAAGTAGATACTCTTTTCCGCACGCTTGTCCTTGCCGTATCGCTTTCCGCGGCGGCAGTCGTCCTCGTGCTCTTTATCGTCCTGCGTATAAGGCACCGCATGACAAGGCGCCGCCGTGAAATGGACGAGCTGGCGGCGATGTATGAAAACGAGGATACAGAATGAAAAAAGATATTCTCGCAATAGTCGCCGCGGTGCTTATCATAATCGTTCTCATCGGCGGCGTAGAAATTCAGTCCGTAGATGAATATTATCTCTCGCATATCGACGATATAAAGCCCGATTCGGAGACGATTTTCCTCTCGATAAGGTGCGACAGCATTTTCGATAATTACGATAAGCTCGATGCCTCGCTTAAAAACGGCGACTATATCCCGCAAAACGGAATCATACTCGAAAAGACGGAATATGTCCTGCGCGACGGCGACACTGTATACGATGTGCTCGACCGCGTCCTGCGCTATAATAAGATTCAGGCGGAATATCGCGGAAGCAAAAAAACCGCGCCCGGCTCGCTCTATATCGCGGGCATAAACTACCTCTATGAATATTCATGCGGACCGCTCTCCGGCTGGATGTATCGTGTAAACGGCGTTTTTCCCTCGCAAAGCTGCGCCGAATACACGCTCTCGGACGGCGATGTGATTGAGTTTGTATATTCATGTGACCTCGGTCATGATATAGGAGAAAACGGAGGATACGGAAATGAATGAAAAAGTCATCGCCTTCGGTGCATTTCACCCTGTGCCGTCGTTTCTCTTTCTCATGTCGCTGATTGTCATCGCGGTTTTTATGGCAAATCCTGTCGCCGTCGGCATTCTGCTCCTCGGCGCCCTGCTTTTTTCCGCCGCGATACAGGGGAGAAAATTCTTCTCGGATATTGCATTTTATCTTGTGCTCTTCATCCTGCTCTCGCTTGCAAATCCTCTCTTTTCGCATAATGGTGCGACACCGCTTTTCTTTCTGAACGGCAATCCCGTAACGCTCGAGGCTGTACTCTACGGCGCGGATATCGCCGCCGTAATGATAACGGTGATTGCGTGGTGCAGGTGCTTTTCCGCAGTTATGACATCGGATAAGCTGATCTGTGTTTTCGGCGGCATCCTGCCTAAAATCTCGCTTGTGCTGACGATGGCACTGCGCTTTATCCCGCTTTTCAGGCGCAGGCATAAAGAGCTTTCCGACGCACAGAAAGCGACGGGCTATTACTCGGAAAAGGGGTTTGTATCAAAAATCGCCTGCAATGCGCGCATATTTTCCGCTCTTGTGACATGGGCGCTCGAGGGCACGGCGGACACCGCCGCGTCGATGAAGGCGCGTGGCTACGGGTTGCGCGGCAGAACAAAATTCGCGCCGTTCCTCTTTACCGCGGGCGACGGAGTTCTCTCTTTCTGCGCCGCCGCACTTACCGTTATATCAATTCTCGGCATCAGGCTCGGGATATTCACTTTTTCTTTCTACCCGAGGGTGGAAAAAATAAGCTTTTCGCCCGTCGCTCTCTGCCTTTATGCGGCGCTCGCGGCATTTTCGCTTTTTCCCTTTATTTTCGAAGCAAAGGAGGCTCTCAGATGGAAATACTTGCGATCAAAAATCTAAGCTTTTCATATCCCGATGCCGCTTCTCCCGCGCTCGAAAACATTTCTTTTTCCGTTAGCGAGGGCGAATTTATCGTGCTCTGCGGAGAGTCCGGCTGCGGCAAAACAACACTGCTCCGTCTGCTCAAGCGCGAGCTTGCCCCCGCAGGAAAAATAAGCGGCGAAATTTCGCTTTTCAACAAGCCGCAGAGCGAACTCGACGAGCGTGCATCCGCCTCCGAAATAGGCTATGTCATGCAGAATCCGGAGACGCAGATTGTCACGGACAAGGTCTGGCACGAGCTTGCCTTCGGCATGGAGGGACTCGGCTTCGAGAGTGAAAAAATACGCCTTCGTGCAGGAGAAATGGCAGGCTATTTCGGCATAGACTCATGGTTTCGCGCAGATACGGCTTCTCTCTCGGGCGGGCAAAAGCAGCTGCTCTCGCTCGCTTCGGTCATGGCTCTCTCGCCGCGACTCCTGCTTCTCGATGAGCCGACGGCACAGCTCGACCCCGTAGCGGCATCTGATTTTATTTCCGATATTTACAGGCTGAACCGCGATCTCGGCGTAACGGTGATAATAGCCGAGCACAGGCTGGAAGAGCTTCTCCCGATAGCCGACCGCGCCGCCGTCATGGAGGACGGCAGGATAGTCTCCTTTGACAGTCCGCGAGCCGTTTGCAATGCCCTCGGAAGCCGCCCGATAAGCGCGGGCTTTCCTGCCGCCTCAAGAATATCCGCGGCTCTCGCGGATAGCGGAAAATCGCCGCTAACCGTGCGCGAAGGCAGGCATTTTCTCTCTTCTCTCGATATTCGACGCGGCGCTTCTGTACCCGCCGACAAACCGTCAGACGGCGAAAGCGAAAATGCGGTGGAAATGAAAAATGTCTGGTTCCGCTATGAGCGAAATACGCCGGATATCCTGCGCGGATTAAATCTTTCCTTAAAGCGCGGCGAAATATTTTCTCTGCTCGGCGGAAACGGTGCCGGAAAAACCACCGTGCTGAAGGTTCTCAGCGGCATAGAAAAGCCATATCGCGGAAAAATAAAGCTTCTCGGAAAAAATATAAAGGATTATCGCGGAAATGAGCTTCATTTTCATAATGTTGCGCTTCTCCCGCAAAATGTACGCGATGTCTTTCTGCGCGATACGGTGGAGAGCGACCTTCGCGATATGTGCCGCGTGCTCGGATATTCCGCCGTGCAGGCTGATGAAAAGATATCCGCCGTTTCCGAAAAACTCGGCATTTCCCGTCTTTTCGGAAAGCATCCGTATGATCTCTCCGGCGGCGAGGCGCAGAAATGCGCTCTTGCGAAAATCCTGCTCTCCGGACCGAAAATTTTGCTTCTCGATGAGCCGACCAAAGGCATAGATGCTCATGCAAAGCTGATTTTGCGTGATATTCTCTTTTCTCTGAAAAGAGAAGGTGTCACCGTTATTGCGGTCACTCACGATACCGAGTTTGCCGCCATCGCCTCGGACAAATGCGCCCTTTTCTTCGACGGAGAGGTGATTTCGCCCTCTTCGCCGCGAAACTTTTTCAGCGGAAACGATTTCTATACCACAGCGGCAAGCCGCATTTCACGCGGCATATTCGAAAATACCGTCACAGTCGATGATGTGGTTCTTCTCGCGAAAGGAGAGGCTCACTCATGAAATTCAAATCGGCTTTTCCCTATATCACAGCCTTTGTGCTTGTGCCGCTCTGCATCGCCGTCGGAGTTTTTGCCTTCCGCGGCAAGGCATATCTGCCTGTTTCGGTATGCATCGCTCTGCTCTCATGCCTGCCGTTTTTCTTGGCTTTTGAAAAAAAGAACGGCAATGTTCAGCTCGCCGTGATACTCGCCGTGATGACGGCTCTCTCCGTGCTCGGCAGATTTGCTTTCGCGGCGATACCGCATTTCAAGCCCGTTTCGGCTATTGTGATAATCACGGGGATGTATCTCGGAGCGCAGTCCGGCTTTCTCTGCGGAGCGCTCTCGGCTGTTCTCTCAAATATTCTTTTCGGGCAGGGTCCGTGGACGCCTTTTCAGATGCTCGCATGGGGTCTTATCGGGCTTTTTGCCGCCCTGCTCGGCGGTATTCTCAAAAAAAACAAAATCGCGCTTGCGGTTTTCGGTGCGCTCGCGGGCGTTTTCTACTCGCTTATCATGGATATATGGACAGTGCTCTGGTGGGAGGAATTTTCGCTCTCGCGCTATCTTGCCGCCATCGCCTCATCCGGCGTCGTCATGCTCATTTATGCCGCGTCAAATGTGATTTTTCTTCTGCTTCTCGCAAAGCCGACAGGAGAAAAGCTCGGGCGCGTGATGAAAAAATACGGGCTTGACAGGCAGAGCGCAAATTAACCTCGGAAAGGAAAAAATATGAATCTTCTCTATCTGAAATATGCCGTTGAGGTTGCCGCCTGCGGCTCGATAAACAAGGCGGCGGAAAAGCTCTATATAGACCAGCCGAATTTAAGCCGTTCAATAAAGGAGCTGGAATCATCTCTCGGCGTCACCATTTTTGAGCGCTCGGCAAGAGGCATGCGACCAACACCCGACGGCGAGGCTTTTCTGATATATGCCAAGACCATTTTAAATCAGGTAAATACACTCGAGAACATGTTCAAAAAGACTGTCTTGCCGAAGAAGCGCTTTTCCGTTTCCGTTCCGAGAGCCGGATATATCTCGGCGGCATTCACCGAATTTTCCAAGCATCTTTCATCGGAAAACGAGATTGAAATTTTCTATAAAGAAACAAATTCTTTGCGGGCGATAAAGAATATCCTCGAGGAGGAATACAGGCTCGGCATTGTGCGCTATGCGGAAAGCCACGACAAATATTATAAGAAGATGCTCGACGAAAAGGAGCTTTCTCACGAGCTGATAGCGGAATTTACATATGCGCTCGTCATGAGCAAAAATTCGCCGCTCGCAAAGAAAGAAAAAATAACATTTGCCGACCTTGCCGAGCATATAGAGATAGCGCACGGCGATCCTTTTGTGCCTTCGCTGCCGACGGAGGCTGTAAAAAAAGAGGAGCTTCCCGATATCGGACGACGCATATTCGTTTTTGAGCGCGGCAGTCAGTATGAGCTGCTTTCGGAAAATACCGACACCTTCATGTGGGTCTCTCCCATACCGAAAAAGACGCTCGAACGCTATTCTCTTGTCTGCCGCACCTGTGACGAAAACAAGAAGGTATACAGAGATGTGATAATCCGCCGCAAGGATTACAAACTCACCGACCTCGACACGGCTTTCATAGCGGAGCTGAGCCGTATAAAAAATGAGTTATTTTAATAAAAAAGACAGACCTCGCGTGATATGCGCCTCAAAAGTCAGACACTTTCGGGGTGCTTCGGCGGTCTGTCATTTTTATTTAAGTCCTATTTTTCGCAAAATCTCTCCGGTCGTCATGCCGCCGTCAGTGAAAGCGAGTTCTTTCTCCGCAAAAGGCATATCGGCATGGGAATCCAATTTTATCATGCTGTAGTTTATTTTCAGCCTCTGCGCGTTTGCGAGAACCGACGCCCTGATGCTCGGCTTATGTATGCTTCCGGCATTTTCTATGATATTTTCGAGCGTGCCGAACTGCGAAATAAGCTCCGCAGCGGTTTTCGGTCCTATCTTGTCGGCGCCGCGGATATTGTCGGCGCTGTCGCCCGTCATCGCCTTGAAATCGGCATATCTGCACGGCTCTATGCCGTATTTATCGCGCACCGTCTCCTCCGTGAAAATCACCGTTCCGCTTCCGCGATATCGGAGTACAGATACATTCTCTGATATCAGCTGGAAAAAGTCGCTGTCAAAGGACGAAATTACCACCTTGCTGTCTCCTCCGTATCTGCAGGCATACGAAGCCGCGATATCGTCCGCTTCACAGCCCGCCGCCTCCGCATGAGCCATACCTATGCTGTCCAGCGCCGCATAAATATACGGAAGCTGCGAAAAAGGCGTTTCCTCCTCGGGCATCTCGGAAAAATCGGTGCGGTTTGCCTTGTATTCGGGGTCAAGCTCTGCGCGTCCGCTCCCCGTTTCGCTGTCAAAAAGCACTACGGCATGCGTCGGTTGCGTCATTCTTATGATTTTGAGCAGAGCACCGACAAAGCCAAGCGTGCCGCCTATGGACACGCCGTTTTCGTTTATTATCCTCGCGGGCATGCCGTAAAACATTTGAAAAAGCAGATTGTGCCCGTCGACTATCAGGAGCTTCTCCATTCTGTTCTCCTTACCGTATAAGCTCGTTTTTTATTTTGTCAAGCCGCGCAAAAAGCGCGCTGCGCACGCCTTCCTTATCATTTTCCCCATCGTAAAGGCTGTAGCCGAGAAACATATGCGCATATAGCTCCCCCGCCTTTTCCTGCGGACAGGCGATACCCATCGATGAGAGCAGGTCGGAAACATATCCAAGCGGTCCGCCGGAAAGATATTGCCGATAGAGCGCCGCCATTTTCACGTCGCGAAATTGCTCGACTGTCAGCATGCGGCGAAAATCGGAGGCAAAGCCGTCCGCCGTCCAATAGTCAAACTGTGCCTTGCAGAAGTCTGTCAGCTTATCTGCCGATGCCGCGCGGTATTTCTCGGGCATATCGGAGAGAGTTCCCTCAGGCAGGTCAAAAGCCGCGGCTCGCACGGCATCCCTGCGCTCCATCTCCGCGAGAATGCTTCCGAAAATATCGCGCTTACTTTTGTAGTGCCTGTAGAGCGCGCCCTTTGTTATTCCGAGTGCGCCTGCAATATCACTGCAGGAAACCGCCTCATAGCCGTTCCTTGCAAAGAGCCTCAGCGACTCATGCAGTATCTTTTCTTTCGTATCGCTCATAAAAATCTCCTACCGTGTTAAAGTAAAAATCAGCTTTTGTAAATTGCATTGAAGCGCTCTTTTGTCAGCGTCATGAAATTCGTCGTCTTGCTTTCGCCTGTGGGCTTCCAAAAAACTTCCTCGGTATGATGCGGGATAAAGCCGCACTTTTCCTGACAGCGGCGCGATTTTTCGTTTCCTTCAAAATGTGCGCACCATATGCGGCGACATCCGAGCGTATCAAAGCAATATGAGAGAAGCGCACGCACCGCCTCGGGAATAAGCCCCTGCCCCCAATATGGCTTCCCTATCCAGAATCCGAGCTCAAGTTCGCCCGCCGCCGCGCCTTTTGCCTCAGTCTTAAATATGCCTATGCTGCCGATAGCCTCGCCGCTTTCCTTTAATATTACGGCAAAGGTGCCGTGAGCGGAAAGCACAAGGTCGATTATCTTTCTGCTTTCCTCTATGCTCTCATGCGGCTTCCATCCGGCAGACGGACCGACATCGGGGTCGCACGCGTATTTATACAGGTTTTCCGCATCGCTCTGCCGCCATGGGCGGATGAACAGGCGCTCTGTTTCAAAAGTCGGCTCGTTTTCCCGCTTTGTCATCTCGCCCGCTATCTTTTCCGCCGCTTCCCGCGCCGAAATATCGCTAACATCTATCTTTGTGCCGTTCATATTCTCATAAAGCGGCAGCCTCTCGCGGCTTCTCTCAAAGATATCCGCGCATCTTATCCCGCGCTGCTCTATATCTGACTTCAGATGCCGCCCGAGCGCCTCCTCAGAGAGTTGCAGAGTAAAAAGCCGGAAATTCACATCGCGCAGGTCAAGCCGCGCGAGGATATCGTATATAATCTTCTGTTCGTGCATCACCCAGCAGAAGATTATATTTTTATATTCAGAACAGGCGATAAAATTACCGAGGAGATAACATATATTATCGAGCACCATGTGCTTCGTCTCCTCCGTGACGGTAAACGGACGCATATCCCAGCACCAGTCACCATCGAGAAATACAGCGGGCTTCATAATATCGCGAAGAGCCGTGCAGGTCGCCGTTTTGCCCGCACCCATAGTCCCGTTTACAAAGATAAGATTTTTCATGTTTTCCCTCTGTTTGCAGAAATGTCTTTTTTGTTATATTAGCATATTTCGACGCAAAAATCAATGATAAACGCCAAATCCGAGCCGCAGGAGTGAATTTTTACATGAAATTTCATATTTTTTTCGTAAACCCCTTGACAAATCATCAAGGCAGCATTATAATACCTGCATACTATGTTGGTAGGCAAATAAAAAGGCAGTAAATACACAAAAAAAGGAGAGATTATCATGTCAAAAATCTATAAAAGCGCCGATGAGCTCATCGGTAAAACTCCGCTTCTTGAGTTTTCTCATATTGAAGAAAAGCTCGGGCTGAAGGCAAAAATCATAGCCAAGCTCGAATATTTCAATCCCGCAGGCTCCGTCAAGGACAGAGTGGCAAAGGCTATGATTGACGATGCGGAAAAGAAAGGACTTCTCAAAAAAGGCTCCGTAATTATCGAGCCGACCTCGGGAAATACAGGCATAGGTCTTGCCTCCGTTGCCGCGGCACGAGGCTATCGTATCATCATCGTTATGCCCGAAACAATGTCTGTCGAGCGCCGTCAGATAATGAAGGCATACGGTGCCGAGCTCGTCCTCTCCGATGGCGCAAAGGGCATGAAAGGTGCCATCGCCAAGGCGGAGGAGCTGGCGCGTGAGATTCCGGACAGCTTCATTCCCGGTCAATTTGTAAACCCCGCAAATCCGCAGGCGCATTTTGATACCACGGGACCCGAAATATACGAGGATACCGACGGCAATATCGACTATTTCGTAGCCGGCGTCGGCACCGGCGGCACTATAACAGGCGTCGGCAAATATCTGAAATCAAAACTTCCCGCCGTAAAGGTTGTCGCAGTCGAGCCCGCGACCTCCGCCGTGCTTTCGGCAGGCGTTGCCGGTCCGCATAAGATTCAGGGCATCGGCGCGGGATTTGTTCCCGATGTTCTCGATACAAAGATTTATGACGAGATTATTCCCGTTGCAAATGAGGACGCTTTTGCCACAGGCAAGCTTATCGGCAAGAGCGAGGGCGTGCTCGTCGGCATATCCTCGGGTGCGGCTGTATGGGCGGCAATAGAGCTGGCAAAGAAGCCCGAAAACGAGGGCAAAACGATAGTTGTTCTCCTCCCCGATACAGGCGACCGCTATCTCTCCACACCTCTTTTTGCCGACTGAGAATGACTATGATATCGACACGCGGAAGATACGCCATAAGAGTAGTGATAGATCTGGCGGAACACAGGGGCGGCTATATACCGCTTCGCGAAATTGCGGAGCGTCAGGAAATTTCGCTCAAATATATAGAAAAAATCACACCTCTGCTTGCCAAAGGTGCGCTTATCGAGGGAATCCACGGCAAGGGCGGCGGCTATAAGCTCTGCCGCGAACCCGAAGATTATACAGTGGGTGAGATTCTGCGCCTGACCGAGGGGGACATGGCGCCTGTCGCATGCCTTGCCTGCGGTGCCGCGCCGTGTCCGCGCGCTTCATATTGCAGAACGCTCCCCATGTGGCGCGAATATAAGAAGATGACGGACGAGTTTTTTGACGGTATCACGATAGCCGACCTCATAAAAGCTCCCGAAAACTGCGATTATATAATATAAACGAGATAAAATAACAAGACCGACGGAGGGGGGTCCGTCGGTCTTGTTCTCTTTTTACTGCGGCAGTTTGTCCGCAAACATTATCAGTTGTGCTGTTGTCTTTTCATTTTCGGTAAGCGGCTTGAATGTGCCGTTGCCATAGAGTATATCAAGCACCATCAGCGCCACGGTGCTTCCGATAAATCCGCTTGCAGAGCTTGCGACTATATAGTCCTGCATCTGCGGCGGATAATCCTTTGCCTCCTGCATAGCGCATTCGAGCGCAAACGCGGCAAATTTATCCTTTATCCCATCCGAAACGGCGGGTACCAGCTTGCGAAGAGTGTCGGGACAGCCCTTTGCCACCATTATGTTCACCTTGCCGTCGTCTGTCAGATAATCTCTTTCGCGCAGGCGCAGGAATTTATATCCGTTCACATTGTCGTCGCTGATAAGTCCCGTGTATGCCTCATAGAGCCAGACATAATCATCGGTGAGGTTGTTTTTCCAGTAGCCACCACGCGAGCAGTATCTCGTATCCCAAGATATAGAATTAACAGGATATACATCACTGCCTCTCGTCATTGCTCCGCAGCAACCGTAATCTTTATATTCATATTTCATTCTGTAGTCGGGGTCGCGAGGCGTGGAGTTAAGCTCTACATAGACAACGGCATCGCCGCCATCGGCAGACTTGATGCGGTATCTTCCGATATCCTTTTTCGGCACATCTATGCATGTCCTGCATATGCCGTAGAATATTGCCAACGCTTCAAAAAGCTCTCTGTTTCCGCCCGGGATATAGATATCATTGAAATCAGCCACTGCGGCACGCACCTGCGGCACATATTCGCGCACGAGCATTTCCGCCGCCTCATACTGCTTCATATAGCGCTTGTCGTCCGATTCTCTTGAATATGTCTGCGGTTTGAAATTCACATATGTCGTATATTTGCCGCCCGCCTTGCGAACAAGAATGCCGTTTGATTCGAGCACATTTATCTTGTCCTCTATGAAAACAGGCGTCACACCGAGCTCTTCGGCTATTTCGTCTTTCGTTTTCGGCTCAAAATAAACGCTGTATACTATGTTCAGATTCAGTTTTTCCTCAAGAAGTGCCATGGGATAGCCGAGATTTCCGGGGTGTCCGCTGTGACCGATTACACATGCCTCTACGGGGTTAAGTCCGAGTTTTCCTATCTTTCTTTCCATGATAATACCTTCCTTCAAATCTTTTTTCGCTTTGTTCAGATGCCATTTTACCGTGCCTTCGGGTATACCCGTCTCGCCCGATATGCAGGCGATGGACTTGTTTTCGTAATAAAATGAATAAACTATCCTTCTGCGGTCGCGTGAAAGAAAAGCAATTTCCCTGCGCAGGCGCAGGATTTCATCGTGTGCGCCGTCAAGCTCCTCGAAAAAAGGCTCGTCATAAGGAATATCCGCTCCGTCTGCGGAAATGCCCTCATGCCGCTTGTTTGCGGCTACAAATTTCGCATAGTTATGCTCGCAAAGCCGCCATATGAAGCCCTCGATATTGTATATATCCTCACTGTATGCGAGAAGCGAGGTATATATCTTTTCCGAGAGAAGCGACGAAAGTTCCTCTGCTTCATCGTAGGAAAAAGCCTTTTTGCAGGCAAATCCGTAGATTTTCCCGAGATATTCCGTTATTATTCTGTCCGCTTTCTGTTTATCCATTATTTATTGCTCCGACGCCGTTTGCCTATATAGTGGCGAAAAAAATCAAAAGGTTGGCGTTTTCATGAAAAAATTCAGGCTTTTATCATTTTTTAAGGAGAACATCATTTATAAAGCCCGAGCCGGTATAAAAAGTCCCCTCGGCTATCTTGTCCCCGTCGGAAATCGGCTTCATTTCGCCGTCATGCGAGCAGGTTACAAAGCACGAAACGGGAACCATCACTATCGCGTGAATTATTTCTTTTCCCCGCATAGCCTCCGGCAAAGCGCCGATAAAATCGTATTTGCTTTTGCTTTTTGCCTTATACGGTATGCCAATGGAAACGTAGCGCGTATGAAAAGTCAGATCGCGCACGGCATAATGCCCCTCGTTAATGTAATTGAAAAGCGCTGTGCGCGACAATGCGCCGATGAGTTTCACGGCATAGATGCCCTCCGGCTTTTCGATGTAAAAATCGCATTTTTTGCCCCGCGTCCACCCGAGAAGCCAGAATGCATGGGTCGGCAAAAAGCCGTATTTCCCTGCACGGCAGGCTTTTTTCAGTCGAGCCGAAAACAAAACCCGCTTAAATAAAATTCTCCCGTAAAAAATCATCACGCCGAGCGCGACAGCCGCGGCAACAAACCAAAAAACCTTCATATCTACCTCCCGTTTTTATATATAGTCGCATGGTGCGACGGCAGATTTGCAATTTTTTAAAAAATCTCTGTGATATTTATTTTATCATAAAAAAAACGATTTGTCTATTGACTTATGCAAAAAATCATTGTATTATTACGACATGAGAAACTTTTTTCGGAGGATGCTATGGAAGAAGCACTTCATGAACTTGATATCAGAATAAATTCCTGCGGCATATCGGATTGCCCTGCGGACTGGAGCTGGAATACGGTGGGTTTTCCCGATTATGACCTGTGGACAGTGCTCCGCGGCAAGGGCACCATAATCTGCGGCGGCGAACCGATGGAGATAACCGCGGGAAAGAGCTTTCTGCTCTGCCCGAATACGCAGTACAATGCCTCGCACGATGTAAACAACCGTCTGCTCGCGCTGAATGTTCATTTTTCGCCGAGAAACATGGCGGTTTTCCCGAAGAAAACCGTCTGCAAAACTATCCCCGATACGGAATTTTATTCACGCCTGCTACGTCGCGTCATCTTTTATTACAATAAAGGCGAAAACGAGAGTGCGGCGGAATTTCTTCACTGCGCTCTGACGGAGTTTTTCGGCGGCTCGCCGAAAACGCCCGCACCGATAATCGAAGCCCCGCATGACGCCATGATAAAAAAGCTTACGGAACAGATGGATTTCGCGCCGGAGAGCATAGGTTCGCTCTCGCAAACGGCAAAAATCTACGGTTACAGTGCCGATTATTTCGGCAGGCTCTTCTCTGCCACCGTCGGAATCTCGTTTTCCGAGTATCTGATGAAAGCGAAAATAAGCAAGGCAAAGCTACTGCTTGATACCTCGGACTATACGATAGAACATATTTCGAGTCTGCTCGGTTTCTACGATTGCGCATATTTTTGCCGCCAATTCCGTAAAATCGCAGGCATCACCACAGGCGAATACAGAAGACACGGGAAGTGAGCGCATATGAAAAAATACAACCTGATACTCGTCTTTTCACCCGACAGAAGCAAAATACTCATGTGCCTGCGAAAAAAAGCACCGCATAAGGGCAAGCTTAATTTCGTCGGCGGCAGCATTGAAGAAGGTGAAGAAAGCGAAGCGGCGGCATATCGCGAGCTTTTTGAGGAAACCGCCGTAAGCCGCGAAGATATAAGCATCTCCCATCTCATCGACCTCACATATTGCGAAGAAGATCTGCTCCTTGAATTCTGGAGCGGCACGCTGAAAAACGAAAAGCCAGTTTTCGGGAAAGAAAACAGGCTCGAATGGATTCCTGCGGATTCGGATTTCTCGGATACTTCCCGCTTTGCGGGCGCAGGCAATATCTATCTCATGGTAAACTACGCGCGTCTTATCGCAAGCGGTGCCGTCTGCCCGGCAAGCGAACATTTCGTGCATAATATCGCGCCCGTATGGGATAAAAATTCGCGCGTTCTCATTCTCGGCAGCTTTCCATCGGTAAAATCGCGCGAAGCGGGATTTTACTATGCGCATCCGCAAAACCGATTCTGGCGCGTGCTTGCCGCGATACTCTGTGAAAATATCCCCGAAAGCATCGACGAAAAGCGCGCTATGCTCCTGCGCCACGGAATTGCTCTCTGGGATGTCATAGCCTCGTGCGAAATAAGCGGCTCCTCCGACAGCTCGATAAAGCACGCCGCACCTAATGACCTCTCGGAAATACTGGCGAAAAGCAAAATCACGCACATTTTTGCAAACGGCGGCACCGCCTCGCGCCTCTATGACAAATTTCTCCTGCAAAAAACCGGCATACGAGCCGTGAAGCTCCCGTCTACAAGCCCCGCAAACGCCTCGGCTTCGCTCAAGAAGCTGACTGCGGAATGGAAGATTATCCTGAAATAGATTATCATATCATATTGCGGTTTTTCCGTTGCCTGCCACGTCCCCTGCCGATAACTGCTTCGGCAGGGGATTTACATCAGGGGGGAGATTATTTCGTCAGATGAGATTATATATGAAGTATCAATCTGCAATTTAAAGCAAAGTCCTCATTTTTGACTTGGATTTTATTTTCCGCTTCGGGCATGCCGAAGCTTCAGTCACATCAGCAGAGCGGCAAGACCGACTCCGGCAAGAGTGCAGGCGGCGCACAGAACGAAGATTCCGAATCCCGCAAATACATGCGCAAGCTTCTTCTTACCTGCGGCGGATCGCGTCTTTTTACCGCCCGCCGCGCCTGCGGCGAATGTGCAAAGCACATTTCCGAGAAAAGCAAAAAGCGCGGAAAAGAGCGCGAGCACTGCGGCAAAAAAGCCGCCTGCTTTTTTTGCCCGCGTATAATTCGGGCAGGCAACCTCATATTCGTACACCTTGCAACCGCCAATTATTTCAAATCCGCTTTCAGTAATCATTTTTGCCCTCCGAGTTTATATTTATGTATAGAAATTACCGTCAAATATAATTTGTAATTTGATTATACTACTCATTTCGCGTTTTGTCAATAGTTTTTTATAATTTTCTTCAAAATTTTTACCGCTGAATATAAATTATTTTCAAAAACCTCTTTACAAAACCGAAATTTTGTGATAGAATACATTTGCAATAATATAATTATGAAGCAGACAAGCGGAATATTTCTGTTTATAATAAAATCGGAGGTTTTTGATATGGAATGGCTTGAGAGCATAAAGAAAATAAAAAAGGAAAGAAAACTCACGAATGAAAGTCTCTCTGAGCTCTCGGGAATATCTCTCGGCACTCTCAACAAGTTGCTTTCCGGCGCAACGAACGATCCCAAGCTCTCTACACTGACCGCGCTTTCGGGTGCCTTTTCCTGCACGCTGGACGAGCTTCTCGGCACCTCTTCATACAGCGGCGGCGCTTCCCTGCCGGACATCATGCGCAAATATTCCGAGCTTGACGCGAGCGGCAAGGAGACCGCCGACTATATTATAAATAAGGAATACGGCCGCCTGCAAAAGGCAAAGGAAGCCTCGGCGAAGCGCGATTCCGAGCCGCAGAAAGACGACATCATCAAGGCGGCGCGAAAAATACGTACTCTCCGCCTCTATTCCACAGCCGCCTCCGCCGGCACCGGCTCCTACCTTGCCGACAGCGACTATACTAATATTTCCGTATACAGCAGCCCGACAACAGACATGGCGGATTTCGCGATTAAGGTTCGCGGAAACAGCATGATGCCCAAATACAGCGACGGAGATATCCTCCTCGTTTCCGACCGAAAGAATATCGAAATAGGCGAGCTCGGCATCTTCGCCGTGGACGGCGAAAGCTACTTCAAGCAGTACGGCGGGAACAGGCTCATCTCACTCAATCCCGACTACAGCGACATTCCGCTCGACACTGCCGTGAGCGTCACATGCTTCGGCAAGGTCATCGGCAAGCTGAAAAGATGACATATCTCGAATATTTCGACCCCGCCTCCGAGCGCGACGAAGCGGAATATGTGCTTTCATTTAATTATAAGGTGGAAATGACCTGCTTTGCCGAAAGCGTTTACCCTTTCAAGATTTTCCCCGAGAAATATTTCTCCCATGCGGAATTTGCGCCGATAACCGTTTTTTACGGCGGAAACGGCTCGGGAAAATCGACATTTCTCAATATCGTGGCGGAAAAACTGGGACTTATCCGCAAGGCACCATTCAACCGCACGCCTTATTTTGAGGAGTATCTCTCATACTGCAGATATGGGCTGACGCGTAGCTACCTGCCGAGCGAAAGCCGCATCATAACAAGCGACGAGGTTTTCGATTTTCTGCTCGACATGCGCGCGATAAACGACGGCGTGGACAGGCGCCGCGAGGAGATTTTCAGCGAATACGAAAAGCTGAACGACCCGAATGAGCCGCCCTTTCTCATGCGCGATTTATCGGAATACGATGAGCTTCGCCGCCACAACGAAGCGCGTCACACGACGAAAAACAAGTATACCAAGCGCCGCCTGCCGCAGAATGTGACCGAAAAATCCAACGGGGAAAGCGCATTCCGCTATTTTACAAGCGAGATAATGGAAGATGCGCTCTATCTTCTCGACGAGCCTGAAAACAGCCTTTCTGCCGAATATCAGCTTGAGCTTGCGCGGTTTCTCGAGGATTCGGCGCGGTTTTACGGCTGTCAGTTCATCATCGCGACGCACAGCCCTTTCATCCTCTCGATGAAAGGCGCGAAAATATACGACCTTGACGCCCGTCCCGTTTGCGATAAGCGTTGGACAGAGCTTCCGAATGTCCGTGTCTACCGCGACTTTTTCCGCTCGCACGAGGATGAATTCAAATAACGGAAATACCGATACAAAAGAATCCCTCTTTTCGGGTGCTGTGCACACGAAAAGAGGGATTTTCCGCTGATTTCATCACTCGAAAATCTGCTTTTTCTTGCCCTTTGAGTTGCGCGGCCATTCGCGGATACGCGTGACATATTCCAGATTGACCGCCTCTGTGCCATCTTTCTTTTCCACAACAATACCGCCGTCCGTTACCTCTTTGACGGTACCTTTTATAACCGAATCCGTACCTGTCACCGTATAAATAATGCACTCTTTTCCGATAAACTGCTTTGCCAATTCTTTCATAGCGTTATTCTCCTTGTTATATTTTTTGTTTTTAATATGTTTTATCACTGCCAGCCTTTTTTTCTGATTTATCCATGGGATAATCACAACAAAAATAAGGACAAGCACCGCAATATAACTGCCGTTCATTTTCTCCTCCAATTACCTCGGATTTCTCAGGAAATTTTGTTTCCCGCTTTCGAATATTTCATCGCTTCGATGCAATATACCGACGAATTTACAATCCAGACAAGACACACGGCAAGCGATGGCAAAAAGCCGATATTGAAAATCAAAGCGCAGATTGTAAGCACACCTGCCGAGATTGCGCACACCTTATTTGTCGCGGAATATGCTTTGAATGCGCATTTTCCTATCATGATTTTCTCGGCTTCATCGCAGGTGTCCATCCATTTCTTTGAGAATTTCGCATCATAAAAAGAAGCCTTTTTCTCCGGATTTATTCTCTTTGCAAAGTCCACGCATTTCTGTCCGATAATCATCATTTCAATTATAACGGCAAAAACAGAGACTACCGCAACCAAGAAAAGCGCCGTGGTTTTCGTGCTTTCGAATATCTTAAAGCCCTTTGAATATGATGCCGCCATAAGAAAATCGGAAACAATAAGCGCCGAGCCGGAAATCCATCCGACAAGTGAAATTTTCCTGTCAATTATCCCGTAGACATCTTCGTCCTCTCCGTCCCATGAGTCAATCATTCTTTTTACCCTTCGTTGGATTGAGCCGCAGACTATCGGCATAATGACAGCTATCGCGAGCATAAGCCATGGTGCAATATACGCGCCGAAAAATTCGCCTGCGCTTTTTATTCCGCCTGTCAGCCTGTCAAGTCCGTATCTCGCAGAGAGATACCCTACCGCGCCGCCGACCAGCATGAATATCGTCATAGACAGAATAAACTTCGGCAGAGCCTTGCGGTTTGCTTGCCTGATTTCATCATTTTTCATTTTCCGTTTTCTCCTGCAGGTAAAAAATTTCCTCCACAGTGACGCCGCATATTCTGGCAATCGTCAAAGCAAGTGTGACAGACGGCGAATAGTCGCCCCGCTCTATTAAGCTGATTGTCTGCCTCGATACGCCGCACAGGCATCCCATCTCCTGCTGATTGACATTCAGTGCGGCTCTGCGTTCCTTTAGTCGATTTCGCAGTACCATAAACACCTCCTATGACATAAATACTTGTCTAAATGACAAATATCCTTGTCATTTTCAATTATACTACCACTATTTTCCTTTGTCAATAGCATTTTCAAAATTTTTCGCGCAAAGTGACATCATATAATAAAAAAACCTCTTTTCGGGTGCTGTGCACCCGAAAAGAGGGTTTCTGTAATTCTTTGATATGCCGTTTTTATCAATAGTTTTTATCGTACAATACAAATCCGGCAAGAATCTGAGAGAGAGAAATAACAGCCGCTACCGCGATGGGAATGATGCCGAGGGGATTTTTATATTTCGAAATGAGTATAGCGCCCCATAGTGCAAGCGCCATTACGCCAAGCAAAACCGCAATCGCAATAAGCGTTGCGATTACTTTATATTTTTTTCGGCAAAAAATTCCATATCCGCTTCCCTCCCGTCAGAGCAACAATAGTTATCATTTTTATTATACCGCAGTGATTTTGCTTTGACAATAGCCTTTTTCCGATACGGCAATTTTTTCGCCGCGAAATGATAACAGATTTATACAGCAATATGACAATAGCTATTGACAAATAGCCCTTTTTTATGGTATATTTATCTCGCATGTTTTGCAAAATTCTCTCTCGGAGGAACAAATGGAAATCAAGGAATACATGAAACAGCTGGGTAATGTACGCCCGAATGAAAACCAACTGCGCTGGTTTGATATGGAAATGTACGCATTCATCCATTTCAGCCCGAATACATACACGGGAAAAGAATGGGGCGACGGCACGGAAGACCCCGCCATATTCAATCCCACGGAGCTTGACTGCGAGGGTTGGGCACGCGCCATCAAGGCGGCAGGACTCAAAGGTGCCATCATCACCGCCAAGCATCACGACGGTTTCTGCCTCTGGCAGACAAAAACCACCGAGCATTCCATAAAAAATTCCCCTTACAAAAACGGCAAGGGCGATATTGTGCGTGAGCTTTCCGATGCCTGCCGCAAGGCCGGAATAAAATTCGGCTTTTACCTCTCGCCGTGGGACAGAAATTCAGAGTACTACGGCACGGATAAATACAACGATTTCTTCAAGGCACAGCTGACAGAGCTGCTGACAGGCTACGGCGAGGTTTTCGAGGTCTGGTTTGACGAGGCAAACGGCGAAACAGCGACCGGCAAGCGTCAGGAGTACGATTTCGACGGATATTTCGAGCTTATCCGCAAATATCAGCCGAACGCCGTCATATACAACGATCACAGCCCCGATGTGCGATGGATAGGAAACGAAAGCGGTTCCCGCCGCCATGCGGAATGGGCGGTTGTTCCCTATGAACTTTGCCACAGGCTTCAGGCGGCACCGCAGACAGCTTCTCCCGTACCCGGGACAATGCAGTATATTTTCAATACCTACGGCACGATAGGCGATTTCGAATCCATGATTTATTCGCGCAAGCCCGTTTTTGCGCCCGCCGAGGTCGATACCTCAATCCGTCCGGGCTGGTTCTATCATCCCTCGGAGTGTGCTCATTCTCTTGAACATCTGAAGCAGGTTTATCTCAATTCCGTCGGCAATAATACCTGCCTGAATCTGAATATTCCGCCGATGCCGAACGGTAAATTTGACGAAAACGATGTCGCGCGCCTGCTCGAATTCGGAAACTGGATAAAAACAACATTTTCCGATGAAAAAGATCTCTTTCCGAAAGCCGATGTCAAGGAGGTTCCGACCTCCGAGACGCAGAAATATTATGATATAACCTTTGACGGCGTGAAGAAAATCTCATATATCGAGCTTTGCGAGGATATTGCATACGGTCAGCGCATCTCAAGCTTCTCTCTCTCCGCAAAGAATATCAAAAATGTTTTCTTCCGTTTTGCCGATGATACGACAATAGGTCACAAGAAGATATGCCGCATCGGCAAAGAAACGGACAGCATACGAATTTATATCACAGGCTCACGCGATGTTCCGCTGATAAAGAGCATACGAATTTTTGAGGAATAAAAAATGACTGTAACAAAAAATATCGGTCTCAAGCCGGAAAGACAGACGATGACCGTCGGCAATCCCGTGTATCTCGATGCGGCGAAAGCACCGTTTTCTATGCACGGACTGTGCGAGCCGTACAGGCGCGTACCGGAAGATGTGGCTAAAAATACGAGCCGTGATCTCGAAAATCTCGGCGCCATGACGGCAGGCGGAAGAATCCGCTTCAAAACAGATTCGGACTATATCATCGTGCAGGCAAATATCACAGCCGCCGATACATTCGGTCAGCCGCAGTCTTCCATGCTTGCAAAGCACGGTTTCAATTTCTATGTGAAGGAAGGCGGCGTTCAGAAATTCGGCGGAATTTTCTTCACATATCAGGGCGGCGACTGCACTGGTTTTGCCGAGGGGCGCGTGCGCCTCAAGCCGGGCATGAAAGAAATAACGCTCTATCTTCCTCTTTTTGCAAAGATAGACAGGCTTTATATCGCTCTTCGCGAGGGCTCGGAAATCCTCCCTCCCGATGATTATAAATACAAGAAGCCCGTCGTTTTCTACGGTTCTTCCATAGTGCACGGTGTGGGCGCAACGCTTGCAAGCGGTGCATATCCCGCCGTGGTGTCGAGAATGCTCGATTGCGATTTTGTCAGCCTCGGCTTCGCCGGTGCGGCAAGAGGCGAGGACGCCATGATAAATTACATCGCGGGGCTTGATATGAGCGTGCTTGTCTATGACTATGACCACAATGCGCCGACTTTCGAGCATCTCGAAAAGACGCATTACGCAGGCTATAAGCGCATACGCGAGGCACAACCCGACCTGCCGATAATTTTTGCCACAAAGGTTGATTACAGGCCCGATGTCGCGGGCAACGAGCCGCGGCGCCGACTGATTTTTGATAATTACAGCCGTGCGCTTGCCGAGGGCGATAAAAACATCCGTCTCGTGGACGGCGCGGCGATATTCCCGCCGGATATACGCGAGGAATGCACCGCCGATAATTGCCATCCGAACGGCATGGGCTACTTCTATATGGCAAAAGCCATAGGCGAAAAAGTAAAAGAATTTCTGAAATAAACCGAAGGATTCGACTAATCAGCATACATACAAAAACTCCCGCCTGCATGGTGCAGACGGGAGTTTTATCATTATCTTCTATAATTATTTCTATCTTATTTCGCAAAGAAAGCCGCGATAGCCTTATGTGTCATATAAACATCTGTCTTTGCCACAACTTCATAGGGTGCGTGCATGGAAAGCACCGGAACGCCGAGGTCTACCACATCGACATTCTTCTGTGCGATATACATGGCAACAGTGCCGCCGCCGCCCGCATCAACCTTGCCAAGCTCGGAGGTCTGCCATACTACGCCCGCATCATCGAGCACACTGCGTACAAAGCCCATAAATTCAGCCGAAGCATCGTTTGAACCGGATTTGCCGCGCGAACCCGTAAATTTCGTGATAACAACGCCGCCGTTTGCAAAGCAGCTGTTGCGTCTCTCGTGAACCTCGGCAAAGTTCGGGTCATATGCCGCATTTACATCGGATGAGAGGCACTTGGAGCTTCTTCTGACAACCGCGTCGGAAACGCCGAGCGTATTTGCCATATCGGCGATGATATCGAAATAAACGGCGCTCTTCATGCCGCTGTTGCCCTCACTGCCTATCTCTTCCTTGTCGGCAAGAATAGCCATTACCGTGTGCTTCGGGTTTTCGGTTTCCATGAGAGCAGTCAGCGTAGGATAAGCGCAAACTCTGTCGTCATGACCGTAAGCGCCGATAAGACTGCGATCGAAACCGATATCTCTTGCCTTGTTTGCGGGAACCATTTCAAGCTCCGCACTCATGAAATCGCCCTCTGTGATGCCGTATTTATCATTGAGAATCTTCATGATATTGAGCTTTACCGCGTCGCCTGTCTTTACGCTGTAGGGGCGCGAACCGATGAGAATATTGAGCTGTTCACCCGCGATGATATTACCGCCTGTCTTTGCCATCTGACCGCCTGCGAGATGCGGGAGCAGGTCTGTGATATAGAAAACAGGGTCATTATCGTCTTCGCCGACAACAACCTCGACCACGCTTCCGTCCTTCTTGGCAACAACGCCGTGAATGGCAAGCGGTATGGTTGTCCACTGATATTTCTTGATACCGCCGTAGTAATGCGTCTTGAAGAAGCCGAAGCCGTCCGCTTCATAGAGCGGATGCTGCTTCAGGTCTATTCTCGGTGAGTCGATATGTGCGGCAGACATATAAACGCCGCTCTCGAGGCTTTCACTGCCGACAATGAATGCGGCAAGGCTCTTTCCGCGGTTATTGTAATAATACTTTTCGCCCGCGTTCACCTGCATGCCGAATTCAAAGGGTATAAATCCCTTTTCCTCAAGCAAAGCGACAGCTGTCTTTACACATTCGCGCTCCGTCTTGCCGCTATCGAGGAATTTTGCATAGCCCTTTGCATATTCAAAGCACTTCTCTGTTTCCTCTTCATTCATCTCTTCAAAAGCATTTTTTCCCTTGAAGAAAAGCTCTTCCTTCAGCGTGTCGGCTACGGATTTTTCATCCTTTTTTACATTTGTCTCTTCCATGATTTTTTCCTTTCTTTATGTAAATTATTTATTTTTCCAGTTATCGTATGCCGCCATGACCTTTTCGACATAGCGTTTTGTCGCGGCATCGGGAAGCTTATCATAGAGAAGCTCGCCTTCGCTGCTGTATTCGCCGTCCGCGAGCCATGAGCGAACCTTGTTTATGCCGCCGTGGTATGCCGCAGCCACCTGCATATCCGAGCCTGTGCCTACCCTGCGCAATCTCGTCTGAATCCACGAAACATAGTATGCGCAGCATTTTATCGAAAATTCAGGGTCATAGAGCCGCTCGGGCGGGTCGTCTATGCAGAGGTTTGCCGCGATATCAACCTTATAAGTATCGGGCTTTATCTGCGTAAGCCCCATGGCATTCGAGGTTGAAAGCGCGTTGGCATTGAAGCCGCTTTCCACCTCGGCTATCGCTATCACGAGATACGGACTGACATCATACATTTTCGCATACTTTTTCGCAAATTCAAAGCATAGCTCGCGTGAAATATAGCGCTTTCCATCCATATTCACCTCTCGCTTTATCTTTGCCTCGCCGTAGGTCTTGTTGTATTCATTATAGTGGCGCATGACGGTTTTCATATATTCCGCCGTGGCGGCAGAGGGGATTTTATCCTGCTTGAGCACACCGCCCTCGGCATATTCGGAATTTGAAATCCACTTCCGCACATTGCCTGCTCCGGCATTGTAGGCGGCAAGGGCAAGCTCGGGCGAATTGAAATAGTCAAGCCATACACGAAAGTAAAACACTCCGCACATAACATTGAAATCCGGATCATAAAGCCTGCCCTCGCTCTCGTTTGAGCCGAGGCGGGGCTTGATATCTCCGGTATATGTGGCGGGCGATATCTGCATCAGTCCTATCGCGCCCGAGGAAGAGACTGCATTGGCATTGAAATTACTTGCCGTGCGTATCATGGCAAGTATCATGTTTTCCTCTACGCCGTATTCCTCCGAATATTTATGTACTATCGGATAAACTTCCGCAAAATCAACCATTCTCTCCCTGCGCTTCGCCTCCGAAAAGGTAAGCAGTACAGAGGCAAGAATGAATATGACAAGCAAAATTATTCTGATATAAATCAGGAAAGGGCTTCTTTTTGCCATCAACGGACTCCTATCTTTTTTCTCAGCTCCGAGTAAACCTCGCAGAGCTCGCGTGCACCGTTGTTGCAGACGGTGAAATCGCAATGCGTGCGGTAAAACTCATCGCTTTTCTGCGATGATATGCGGGCGTACGCCTGCGCCTCGGAGATACCGTCGCGCGCCGCTATTCTCGCTATTCGTATATCTTCATCGGCTATAACTCCGATAACAATGTCGCATTTCTTATCAAGCCCCGCTTCAAAAAGCGTCGGCGCGTCAAGTATAATGCCGCGATGTCCGCGTCCGTTTTCCGCCTCTGCCATCACAGCATCTGAAATGAGCGGCAAAACGGTTTTGTTCAGCCTTTCCAGCTCTGTCGGACAAGAAAATACAATTGCGGCGAGCTTTTTTCTGTCTATACCGTATTCAGCGCGCACCTCCGGAAAGGCGGCGCATACGGCATTTATGTATTTGCTCTCGCCGTAAAGCCTGTGTACGAGCGCGTCGCAGTCAATCACAAAAAAGCCGTCGGCGGCAAAGAGCGCCGAGAGCGCACTTTTTCCGCTTCCGCTTCCGCCTGTAATTCCGATAATCATAACACTATCAAACCTTTTCTATATTGTATCCGGAAGCCTTGAGCATCCTGTTGTAAAAAGCGAGCCCCGCATCGCTCGTGCTTGAAACGGTAGCATATATCCTGTCGGCGCCGAGATCGTCAAAATGCCGCAGAGCCGCAAAAAGCCGCCGCGCGTGCTCGCTCTCATCGCTCTTTTCGCCGAGGCTGACGGTATATTTCCCCGCAAGCTCGGGAATATATTCCTCAAAGCAGAGTATGCCTGTCTTTTTATCCTCGGCTTTTTTTGCCGAGAGAAATTTTATCGCACGCATATCAAAATCCGCCGTGCCGTCGTCACATATCAGTACAGTCGGCGCACTCGGTGCATAATGCCGATATTTCATACCGGGGGCTTTCGGTCTCATACCGACCTCCGGAATATGTGTTATCGTCGGGTCTTCCGAAACCTCGCCGAGCACCTCGCGGAGCATGTCGAGCGTTATCGCGCCGGGGCGAAGCAGTGTTGCTTTCCCGCCGGCAAGCTCAACTATTGTTGATTCCACGCCGATATCGCATTCTCCGCCGTCTATCACCATATCTATGCGCCCGTCCATATCATGGAGCACATGAGCGGCGCAGGTCGGGCTCGGCTTGCCCGAGATATTCGCGCTCGGTGCCGCTATCGGCAGGTCGCAGAGGCGGATAAGCTCCCTCGCTATCCTGTTTTCGGGACAACGGAGCGCCACAGTCTCAAGCCCGCCCGTCGTCGCCATAGGCACTATATCGCGCTTCGGCATTATCACGGTGAGCGGTCCCGGCATGAATTTTCTCGCAAGCGCGTAGTAGGCTTCGCAGGTATACGCATACTTCTCCGCTTTCGTCGGCTCGTCTATATGGAGAATGAGCGGATTGTCGCTCGGTCTGCCCTTTGCCGCATAGATAGCCGCGGCGGCTTTTTCATCGAGCCCGTTTGCGCCCAGCCCGTATACCGTCTCCGTCGGAAAGGCGACAAGCCCTCCGCCTCGTATCACCTCTGCGGCGCGGCAAAGCTGCGGCTCAAGCGGCAGCTCTTTATTTATTTTTACTGTCTCTGTTCTCATTATTTTCGCCTTTCAGCTTTTCGGCGGTGTCTGCCGCTATCAGCGCATTTATCATGCCGCCTATATCTCCCGCGAGAAAATTCTCGAAATTATATACCGTAAGCCCTATTCTGTGGTCGGTGATGCGCCCCTGCGGATAATTGTAGGTGCGTATCCTCTCGCTTCTGTCGCCCGTTCCGACCTGACTTTTTCTTGCCGAGGCAAGCTCGCTGTCGCGCTTTGTACGCTCCATATCATAGAGCTTCGTGCGCAGGAGTTTCATCGCCTTGTCCCTGTTCTTGAACTGACTGCGTTCCTCCTGACATTCGATAACGATGCCTGTCGGCTTATGCGTGAGGCGTACTGCGCTCTCGGTTTTATTGACATGCTGACCGCCCGCGCCGCTGCTCTTGCAGGATTCCAGCTTGATATCGGCGGGATTTATCTCTATCTCTATATCCTCCGCCTCGGGGAGCACCGCCACGGTGACAGTCGAGGTGTGGATTCTGCCGCTCGCCTCTGTTTCGGGTACGCGCTGAACGCGATGCACACCGCTCTCAAATTTCAGCTTTGAATATGCGCCCTCGCCCTCTACGAGGAACGAAACCTCTTTGAAGCCGCCCAGTTCCGTTTCATTCAGCTCTATTATCTCCGTTTTCCAACCTACAGAAGCTGCATACATCGTATACATGCGGTAAAGATTGTAGGCAAAAAGCGCCGCTTCATCGCCGCCCGCTCCGCCGCGTATCTCTATTATAACATTCTTGTCGTCATTTGGGTCGTGCGGGAGCAAAAGAAGCTGCAGTTCGTCAAGGAAGCCCTTGCATTTCTCCTTTGATGCCGCTCTCTCCTCCTGTGCCATTTTCTTAAGCTCCGCATCGTGAGTCTCGGCGATTATTTCCTCCGCCTCTTCCTCGTTCTTTTTCTCGGCACAGTATTCCCTGTATTTTTCCACTATCGGCAGGAGTGTCTTGTGCTCCTTCATGAGAGCGCGGAATTTTTCCTTGTCCGAGACAACCTCCGGCTTTGCAAGCTCCGACTCTATACCGATAAACTTTTCTTCTATTTCCTTTAACTTTTCAAGCATAAAGCCGCTCCTTCTCCCGGTCAACCATAAATAATCATAGTATATTATACATTATAATTGCGATAAATTCAAGATGCTTTTGGCATAAAAGCGAAGAAATTGCAAAGAATAATCCCGAATGGAGATGATAAAAAATGATTACAGGAAAAGAAGCAAAGGCAAAACGCCGCGAGGCGATGACCGACCCGCACAGCCGCACAAAGGATGCTTTCCTCACAAATCCCGTTGCCAGTGCAAACGAATGCACTGGCATAACACAGCATATTCCCGAAAACGGCACGGAGGCGGCGGCATATACGGATATTTACGATGTCCCCGTAACGGCTCTCGACCACTCGTCAAAGCACAAAAAAGCAAGATAGCAAGCCGAAATCGCGGTGAAAAATCCGAGAATGGATTTTTTACCGCGATTTTAACGGCAGCACGTGCATTTATTTACATTTTTCCGCTTGACTTATTGCCGCGCTTCATGTATAATAAATTGCTGGTCTTGTTGACCTGAAATCACGCCGCGAAGGCGGCAAACGGAGTGGATAAAATGAAATACGACGTAATTATCATAGGCGCGGGTCCCGGCGGCATATTCTCCGCATACGAGCTGACAAAGAAATCACCCGAGCTGAAAATCGCGGTTTTTGAGGCAGGGCATCCCCTTGCCAAGCGCCGCTGTCCCATCGACGGCGACAAAATTAAAACCTGCATCGGCTGTAAAACCTGCTCTATCATGAGCGGCTTTGGCGGCGCAGGCGCTTTTTCCGACGGAAAATATAATATAACAAATGATTTCGGCGGCACGCTTTACGAGCATATAGGAAAAAAGCAGGCACTCGACCTGATGAAATATGTCGATGAAATAAATATGGAATACGGCGGGAGCGGTACAAAGCTATATACCACCGCAGGCTCAAAATTCAAGAAGATATGCATTCAGAATAAGCTCAATCTGCTTGAAGCTTCCGTCCGCCACCTCGGAACGGATGTAAACTATGTCGTGCTGACAAATCTTTACGAATATCTGCGCACACGCATGGATTTCTGTTTCGATACGCCCGTGCATGACATCTGCAAGACAGATGAGGGCTTTGCGATATCTACGGATAAGGGCGACTTTGAATGTCGCGACTGTATAGTTTCCGTCGGCAGAAGCGGAAGCAAATGGATGGAAGAAATATGCAAGAAGATGGGCATACATACAAAATCCAACCGCGTCGACCTCGGTGTGCGCGTGGAGCTTCCCGCAGTTGTTTTCTCTCATCTCACGGACGAGCTTTACGAGAGCAAAATAGTATACAGAACAGAAAAATTCGAGGATAATGTCCGCACATTCTGCATGAATCCGCACGGCATCGTCGTAAACGAAAATACAAACGGCATCGTCACGGTAAACGGTCACAGCTATGAGGACCCGAAAATGCAGACGGAGAACACAAACTTCGCTCTGCTTGTTTCAAAGCATTTTTCCGAGCCTTTTGAGGACAGCAACGGCTATGGCGAAAGCATCGCCCGCCTCTCGAATATGCTCGGCGGCGGCGTTATAGTCCAGCGCTTCGGCGACCTTGTACGCGGCAGACGCAGCAATCAGAAGCGCATAGAAGAATCATTCGTCACGCCTACCCTCGCGGCAACTCCCGGTGACCTCAGTCTCGTGCTTCCGAAGCGTATACTTGACGGCATAATGGAGATGATTTATGCCCTCGATAAGATTGCCCCCGGAACAGCAAACGATGATACCCTGCTCTATGGCGTGGAAGTCAAATTCTACAATATGGAAGTCGATACAAACGAGTATCTCGAAACGGAGTATAAGGGACTCTATATCATAGGCGACGGCTCCGGCATCACGCACTCTCTCTCCCATGCCTCTGCAAGCGGTGTTTTCGTCGCGCGCAGAATTGCGGATGAGATAAACGGATAAAATACAGCATGCAAAAAGGTTGCGGCATCGCCGCAACCTTTTTTTGCTTATTCTCTTATTTAGAATATTTCTCCACGATTTTCTTCATCTCGTCAAGCTTGGATATCGTATCGAGCGTGAGCTTGAGCTGCGCTCTGCCGCGCTCGAGGTTGTGCTTCGGTCTATCCTCGGCTACTCTGAAATATATATCGCCGTTCAGATAGTCCCCGAGAAAACGGAGCACAAGCTCATATGTGAGTATCACCACGGAAACAGGAAGCATATCGCGCTCGTTTTCGGTTATATTCGCGCCGATACCGTCAAGGAAGCCGTGCGTATACTGCTCGAAAAGGTCGAGCCTGTGATAAACCTTTGAGAGGTCGCGCTCGTCCTCGGCGCTGTTGCAGGCGGCAAAGCGCACGCCGTCGCCGAAATCGTAGAGAAGCGAGCCGGGCATTACCGTATCGAGGTCGATAACGCAGACGCCCTCTCCCGTTACATTGTCAAGCATGACATTGTTGAGCTTTGTATCGTTGTGCGTAACGCGAAGCGGCAGTTTACCGTTTGCGAGTCCGTCCACTATCATGTGCGCATATGGCTCAAGCGCATAAATCTGCTCTATTTCCTTTTCGCATTCCGCTCTTCTCTCGGGAGAAGCATGCTCCACAGCCGCCTTGAAGTCGGCAAAGCGGCTCACCGTATTGTGAAAATTCGGTATCGTTTCAAAAAGGGTAGATGCATCATAATCGCCGAGCAGGCGCTGAAATTTGCCGAAAGCCTTTGCCGCATAGTAAAGCGACATTTCGTTTTCCGCCGCCTGAATGGATTTCGCGCCCTCTATAAATTTGTATACGCGCCAGCAACCGCCGTCCTCTGCTCTGTACCAGAGCTTGCCGTCCTTTGTCCTGATAACAGTCATCGCCTCTCTCTCGGGGTCGTCCACTCTTGCGGAGATGTATTTGCAGACATTTTCTATATTCTGCATCAATTCATCGGGATTTTTGAAAACATTTGTGTTTATTTTCTGCAGAATATAATCCTTCCCGCTGTCTGTCGATATCTTATATGTACTGTTTATAAGTCCTTCGGTTATAGGGGTGCTATCAATCGGTGTTCCGTTTATATCAAACTTTTCGCTTATAAATATAGTAAATTTCATGCTGCCTCCGATGAAAATTTTTTTGTTCTTTTCTATAATATCACACATTTTATATTTTTGCAAGTATAAAATTGCTCTTTTTCATTTTTCCTCATATATTGACAAAACCCGCACGACATGATAGAATATTTTATACATATAAAATCTCTGGAGGAAAAATGAAATACTTATCTGCATTTATTAAAGCCGTTTTCGCCGGAATCTGCGTCGGCATCGCTGGATTTATGTACTGCCGCATCAGCGACAAAAATCTCGGTGCCGTTCTTTTTACCTTTGCACTCTTCATGGTAGTCACCTGCGGATTTTTTCTTTTTACGGGAAAAGACGGCTACATCTTCGAAAACCCGCCTTCTTATCTGCTCATTCTGCTCATAACATGGATAGGCAATTTCGCGGGAACATGGCTTGTCGCCGCGCTCACGAACCTCACCCGTATGTCTGTCTCGGAGACAGCTGCCGCATTTACGGCTGCGCGCCTTGATGACAGCCTTCTCAGCCTTTTTGTGCTCGGCATATTCTGCAATCTGCTTATGTTTTTCGGCGTGGACGGATATAAGAATATAAAGCACGATGTCGGAAAATACATAGTACTTTTCCTTTCGATTTCACTTTTCATCCTCTGCGGATTTGAGCATTGCGTAGCGGATATGTTTTATTTTGCCGCCGCTCGCATGATAACCGGCGAAACCATGCTCCGCCTCGCCGTGATAACAGCCGGAAATATGGTCGGCTCCGTGCTTCTGCCGCTCTCGCGCAGACTTTTCCGCGACTGAAGCTTGTTTTTTCCGAATTTATCGGCTTTTTTAATCAAATATCTATTTACAAGACCGATTTATTATGATAAAATATATTTTATAAATCAATAAGGACGGCTATTATTATGGATAAGAAAATTCTCGTAATAGGAAACAGCTACATGAACCTGCGCATGAAGATAAATCCGAAGAAAAAAGAAGGAAATACCGTTGAAAGCGGAGCTTATCGTTTTCACGCCTTCGGGAAAAGTGTTTCCACGGCAATCTCCATAGCCAAGCTTGGCGGCTCTTGCGCCTTCTGCACAAAGCTCGGCGCCGATACAAACGGTGAACGCCTCATGCGTTACTACGAAAAGTGCGGTATCATCACCGACAATGCAGAGACCGTTCAGGGTTATCAGACAGGCATGAGCGTCACTCTCTATGACGATCTCGGCGGTCATACAAATTATGTTTCCCGCGGAGTCGGCGAGCTTATTTCAAGAGAGGATATCGATAATGCACTCGCCTCATATCCCGATGCGCTCATAGTTCCGCAGGAGCCTCTGCTCGTGGCTCACGAGGTTGAAGAGGAAATCTCCATCGAGGACGATCTCTCGGAGGAAAAGGACGATTCCGAAGAAAAGCGCGTGCATATAGTAAAGCGCACTGAATATGAGGATCTCGCGGTATATGCGCTGAACCGCGCTGCCGAGCAGGGTCTTGATCTGATTCTCGAATACAATTCGCATACGGCAAAACTCCCGCTGGAGAGTCTCAAAAATGTCAAAACACTCATTATCTCCGAGGATGAGATATATGCGCTCACAGGCTTCTTCCCCGATACGGCGGATAAGGCTGTCCGCGCGATAATTTCGCTCTCCGCAAAGATAAAGGCAAAATTCTATGTGATAAACAGAAATGGCACTTCGTTTGTCTATGACGGAAATACCTACGAATATGCGGAGGCGCCGCATGCGCTGAAAACCGCCTCCGAGGGAAAGGAATTTTTCTCTCCCATATATATCGGCGCTTACGCATATGAATTTTTCAAGAGCCGTCATCCCGTGCGTGCCGCAAGATATGCGCAGATAGTGACGCTCCTCGCCCGCGCGGCAAACGGCAATCTCGAATATATCCCGAGCAAAGCCGATATAGAAAAGTACATGGCTGAAAACAAGATCGACCTCAACAGAAACAGCTTCTGAGCGGGAGGCAAGATGGCAGAAAAAATACTCGGCGTCGATTTCGGCGCAGCAAGAACGGGTCTTGCCGTTTCCGATGACCTCGGAATGTATGCGCACGGCATAGGAAATATCAAGAGCTACAATGCCGAAAAAGCCGCGGCTGAAATCGCGGCAAAGGCAAGTGAGCTTTCGGTCAGCCTTATCGTCGTAGGTAAGCCGGTGAACATGGACGGTTCTCTCGGCGAAAAGGCGCAGAGCGCGATGGCTTTTGCCGATATGATAGGAGGGCTCTGCGATATTCCGGTCACGCTGTATGACGAGCGCTGTACCACCGTTATGGCGCATATGTATCTGCGCGAATCCGGCATCAAAACAAAAAATCACCGTGCCACGGTCGATTCACTCGCGGCTCAGATAATCCTGCAGGATTATATGGACATGATAAAAAATAAAAAATCTAATGAAATGAAGGATAAATGACGATGAAAAACACAGAAAAAACAATGGATAAGCTCGTTGCGCTCTGTAAAAACCGCGGCTTTGTTTTTGCCGGCTCCGAAATTTACGGCGGTCTTGCAAATACATGGGATTACGGTCCTCTCGGCGTAGAGCTGAAAAACAATATCAAGAAAGCATGGTGGAAGAAATTCGTCACCGAAAGCCCCTACAATGTAGGTCTTGACGCGGCCATTCTCATGAATCCGCAGACATGGGTTGCTTCGGGTCACCTCGGCGGCTTTTCCGACCCGCTCATGGACTGCCGCGAATGTAAGGAGCGCTTCCGCGCAGACAAGCTTATCGATGATTACTGCGAAAAGACAGGCAAAGCTCTCGAAAAGCCCATCGACGCTTTTTCGCAGGAAGAAATGAAAAATTTTATCGATGAAAACAATATCCCCTGCCCCTCCTGCGGCAAGCATAATTTCACGGATATCCGTCAGTTCAATCTGATGTTCAAGACATTTCAGGGCGTCACCGAGGATGCAAAAAATACGGTTTATCTCCGCCCCGAAACGGCACAGGGTATCTTCGTAAACTTCGTCAATGTTCAGCGCACCACTCGCAAGAAGCTGCCTTTCGGTATCGGTCAGATAGGCAAGTCCTTCCGCAATGAGATAACCCCGGGAAACTTCATTTTCCGTGTCCGCGAATTTGAGCAGATGGAGCTTGAATTTTTCTGCGAGCCGGATACCGACCTTGAGTGGTTCTCATACTGGCGTTCTTTCTGCAAAAACTGGCTTCTCAGCCTCGGCATGAAGGAAGAAAACCTCCGCCTGCGCGACCATGACCCCGAGGAGCTCTGCTTCTATTCCAAGGCGACAACAGACTTTGAATTCATGTTCCCGTTCGGTTGGGGCGAGCTCTGGGGTGTTGCCGACCGCACGGATTATGACCTCACCCAGCATCAGAATACATCGGGCAAGGATCTCACATACTTTGATCCCGACAAGAATACACGCTATATTCCCTATGTTGTGGAGCCCAGTCTCGGAGTTGAGCGTTCGTTCCTCGCATTCCTCACGGAGGCTTACGATGAGGAAACTCTCGAGGGCGGCGATGTACGCACGGTGCTTCATTTCCATCCCGCACTCGCTCCCTTCAAGGCGGCTGTCCTGCCCCTTTCAAAGAAGCTCGGCGATAAGGCTATGGAGATTCACAATAATCTCGCAAAGCACTTCCCTGTTGATTATGATGAGACAGGCTCCATAGGCAAGCGCTATCGCCGCGAGGATGAGATAGGCACTCCTTTCTGCATCACGTATGATTTCGATTCCGAAAACGACGGCTGTGTAACCGTCCGCGACCGCGATACCATGGAGCAGGTTCGCATTAAGACAGACGACCTCGTTTCCTATATCGAAGAAAAGCTGGAATTCTGAATATAACCAAAGGAGCTGCGGCAATTTTGCCGCAGCTCCTCATTTTTTTATTTCTCTGCTATCGTCACATTTGCGGGAAGAATATTTGCCTGTTTATATACGATTTCGAGTATCTGCGAGAGCTGATTGGGCTTGAGCCCCTCACTCTTTACGATAATGTTTGCCTTGTCGCCGTTTATGACTGCCACGCATTCTTCAAAGCCCTTTGCTTTTATGAGAGTCTCGATATTGGATTCCTTTTCGATGGTTGCCGCTATTGCCGTTATATCGGCAAGTGCCTGTTCTTTTGCCGCGTCAAGACTTTTTGCATCGTCGACAACACCCTGAAGAACCTCCATAGCCTCGTCTCTTGCGCGCTGTCTCTCTATCTGCGATGCGGCAAAATAATTTGATTCTGTATTCGTCTTGTCATCTACATCGACATTACCGGAGGGCTGGTCCTTACCCGAATCGGGCTTTTCGGTCTTGCCGAAGATAGCCCAGTTTACATATACTGCGGCACCGATAAGCAGAACCGAAAGCACTATCACAAGATTGCGCACGCCGAATTTCCTGATGCCCTTTTTCACGCTGTCACCGGTGAAAATACTGCCGAATTTGAAGTTGTGCTCCTTTGCCTCCGGAAGGCTGAGTACGGTTTCCTCTCCTTCTGTCTGATTTGCCATGCCGGCTCTGATAGCGGCTCTCTCTTCGTTTCTCATAATAAATCTCCTTAAATATAAAAATTTATTTTACCCCGACAATACAGATTCTGTTGCTCGGAAGTCCCAGCGCTGTCGATATGACCGCGATAAGCTTTGATTGAATACCCGGGTCATCGCCGCCGCGGCACGCAACGGAAACGCCTTCAACGGGAGGATATATTTCCTTTTGCAGTATGAGTGTGCCCGCACCGTTTTCCTTGCGCACGGTTATGTATTCCCTGTCCGTGCCGCCTTCGTCCGATTTTTCGTCAGACACATAAACATACTGCACCCCGTCGCTGACTGTTACGATAACGCTCGCATTGTCCGAACCTGTTATTTGCCTCGTTATGGTTCTAATTTTATTCTCGAGGCTCTCTATATATGCCAAAGTTGCGTTATCTTCCGTATTTTCTGCGGTATTTTTTTGCGCCACCGCCTTTTTGCCGCCCGATGAGCCTATTATCACAAGCAAAACGCCGAAAATGCCGAGCGCGGCAAGTATGACGAGCTTCAGCTTCGGCGGCATGTCCTTAAGCTTTGTTTTCATTTCCGTCACCTCCAATAGGTAATTTCTATTTCTGTTTTGTGAAGAAACATTTCATCAAGCTCCGCTTTTATCTTTTCCGCAGGTGCGCTCTTCGGAAGAGTCAACGTCAGCTTCTTTATCTCAACCGATGAGGTATCTCTTTCGTCGAGCGTCACGCCGACGCTGACGCTCTCCCTTTCAATGCCGTACTTTTCACAAATGTAATTCCGCACAGATGCGGCAATGTTTTTGCGCGTCCGCTCTATGAGTATCCCCTCCGCATCGTGATTTTCGCCCGTTTCATATGCGGCGTCGTCGCCGATATCGGAAATATAACCGGAAATACCTCCTATCACCTGTACTGTCGGAATGCAGATTGCCGCCGCCGTGCAAAGCAGGCAGATATATCTTATATATTTTTTCATTTCTCCCTCGGGAGAAAGATTTATCGCCAGCCCGCTTACCGCAAGCACACAAACGAGCATATAGACATAGTTTTTTATTTCTTCCATGATATCACCCTATGAAATGCCGGCGAGCACCGAAAGCGAAAAGATAAAAAATACGCCGGTTACAGCGGAAAGCGAAACGAAAAAGCCCGCTATTCCCGCAGTATCCGAGAGAAACCGGCTTTCCCTCTCCAGCCCGAGCATCACGGCAAAAGAAGCCGAAAGCTCAAGCAGTGCCTTGTTTAAGAGTATGTATATAATAGGCGACACGGTCATGAAAAGCACCGCCGCCGCGCCAGCGATTCCTACAGCCGAACGAATCGTGCCGATGCTTCCCGTTATGGCGGTGAGCGCCTCGTTTATCGCGCCGCCGACTATCGGAATGAAGCTGCCTACGGCAAATTTCACACCCTTGAGTGCCAGCGAATCCGCGCTTTTCGTTATGACGCTCTGAAAAGCAAGCGTGAGCGAAAGCAGAAGCATGATAAAAGAAAGCAGATATGTCACCGTCTTTTTCACAGTTGCCGTTATCCCTGAGAGTCCGGCGTTTCCGCACATGGCGCCGCCCGCCGAAATGGCAAAGCACATCTGTATGAGCGGAAAAAGCACGCCCGCACATATATTTTCGAGTATAGCCAGTGCCGCCGTTATTATCCCGCCCGAAACAGCCGCCGTGCTGACCTTGCCGCTCGCATAGAGGAGCGCCGTCATCACGGGCATCAGCTTCGTGACAAAGCCCGATAGCCCGAGGATAAAATCCTTCGTCAGCGAGAAGAGCGATCCTGTCGCCTCATAGACGGCGGCGCAGATGCAGACCGATGATATATACGAAAATACGCTCTTCACCGACGGGCTTGCAATGCTGTCGCCGAGCGCGCCGAGCACAGAGGAAATGACGAGTATCCCGAGCAGAAAAGAAAAGCTTTTCACCGCACGCGGGAAAGAGGACGAGAGCATTTTTCCTGCCGCCCGCAGGAAAAATCCGATGCTCAGCTTTTCCGAAAGTCCCGATACTCCGCCGGTAAAAAAATCGGACGGTATGTATTCCCGCATCTCCTCGGGAAGCCCCTCGTATACCGAGCCTTGTCCGAAATCCGTCTCGCTTTCGTCCGTGCCATCGGCATATACGGTAGTCGATAATATTGCAATTAGTATACATAAAATAATTACTATTCTTTTCATTTTCATTCAAGTATTTTTTGCGTCAGAGACAAAATTTCGCGTACTACGGGTAGCCCGAGCAAAAGTATGCCCACCTTGGCGGCAAACTCCAGTTTTGATGCCACAGCCCCCTCTCCGCTGTCTCTGCATATATCTGCGGCGGTCTGCGCGGTTATTCCTATGCCGAGAGCCTTCAGAACCGCGGAGAAATAAAGCGAATAAGAATTTTCCTGCGACAAACCCTCGGCAAAAGCGACTATCGGATACATGGATGATATGGCGGAGGCGAGGATAATTACACAGGTTATCACGCCGACAGGAATGGCAAGCTCGCTTTTTGCCGCACGCATTATGAGCGCGGCGCAGACGCCGATAACAGCTATGCCGCAAAGCTTTATCACCGTCATAAGCCGAATATCCCCTTTATCATGTCAAAAAGCCCGCCTATCTCGCCGACAAGCATCAGGAGAACTATCACTATGCCGGCTATAGTGACAAAAAGTGCCTGCTCGTCCCTGCCCGATTTGGAAAGTATCTGATGCGCCACCGTCACGAGCAGACCGACACCTGCCACTTTCAGAATAAGCTCCGTATTCAAATAAAATCACCACCTGTTTTCGCTCATATGAGCAGAAGCGCCGCCATGGCGCCGAGAGTGAAGCCGAGCGTGCGGTAAAGCTTGGTATTCTTCTCGCAGAGTGCTCTCTGCTTTGCCGTCTCCGCCTCCATGGATTTGATGCAGTATTCAAAATTTCTCATCTGCATCGGCTCGTTGCTCTTGCCTATATGCGAGCCGAAAGCTTTCACTATTTCCGCCTGCGAGGGAGAAAGACAAAAACTCTCGCCGCATGCCTCAAAGGCATCTATCCAGTTGTTTCTGTAAACTCCGCCGCTTTCCTCACATAACTTTGCAAGAAAGCCTGCTTTCGCGAGCACGGGGTCTTCAAATCCGCGGTAAATCTGCTTCGTCGGCGCGAGGAAATAATGTATCTGATTTTTCACATATTCGAAAAGCGAAAGAAAAGCCTCGCATTGGCGCAGCTTCAGCTTTTCCCTCTCGCAGAGCGTCAGCCCCGAGAGCGTGCATGAGACAAAAACAACAAGCGCACCGATATATTTCAGCATGGCTCGCCGCCCGCCGCATCGTATATTTCAAAGCGGAAATTACTGTCCGCCGCCGCACGGGAAAGCCCGATATAATAACGGAAAATCCCGTGTTCGCGCAGCAGTCTTATATTCGGGCGCATGAAAAGTGAAGAGAGGCTGTCCGCATGTGCGGAGGCGATAAGCGGCACGCCGCTGTTCTGCGCCGAGAGAATGGCACCCGCTTCCTCCGCCGAGCCTATTTCATCGCAGATTATCACCTCTGCCGACATCGTGCGCGTGGCTATCTCTATCCCCTTGGCGCGCGGATAACCGTAGAGCACATCTATGAGCGTATTTGCCATGCTTTCCTCCGTAAAAAGCTCGCCGCGCGTATCGATAAGCGAAATGCGCCTGCCACGCAGCTTCACGGCGATATCGCGCAGCAGCGTTGTCTTACCGACACCCGGCGGCGAATATATCAGTGTGCTGTTTATTCTGCCGCCGTCATGTATGAGCGGCAGAATCTCATCGCAAACGCCGTAGACCCCGTGCGGTATGCGCACGGATATCGCCGTGATACCGTAAACGCCCGAGAGCGCATTTCCCTCGCATCTCGCATGACCGCAGATGCCGATCCGGTAGCCTCCGTCAAGCAGGATATATCCCTCGCGCATCGTGTCGCCGTAGGTATGTATCGAATCCTCACAGAGAAGTCCGAGCGTCTGAGACATATCATCGGGTGTGCAATATATGCGCTCACCACCGAAAATCGAGATGTTTTTCCCCGCCGCCGTTATCGAAAAAAGCGCACCGAGACGCAGTCTTATTTCAGAGATAAATGATGCCGCCGCAGGATTTGCCGAGATATATTTTACTATCGGAGAGGAAAATTTTTCCGGCAGATATCGCAGTATTTTCGCAAGCGTCGGCACACTGCCTGCCGTGTCAAGCCCCGACTTTACCGTGCCACTCATATGTCACACCTCCCTTGTCTGCTAAAATATATGAACTTGTCCGCGCTTTTATTCCGCAAAAGAAAAAATCGGGACAAACTCCCGATAGGGGAATCTGTCCCGTTTATGTATTATATCATGCTTTATTTCTTTGCGCCGAAAGCGCCTTCCGCCGCACTTCTTATGGCTGCGACAGCCTCTGCCGCATTATCCGCTCCGAAAACGGAGGAGCCCGCGACAAAAACATTTGCCCCCGCTTCTGCGGCTACAGCCGCAGTCTTTGCGTTGATGCCGCCGTCTACCTCGATATCTGTATCGAGCCCTGCGGCATCGACCATGGCGCGTACCGTACGGACGCTCTCCATAGTTTCCTCCATGAAACTCTGCCCGCCAAAGCCCGGCTCTACCGTCATGACGAGCACAAGGTCTGCATAAGGAAGGAGCGGCTCAAGCACGAACGCAGGCGTTGCGGGCTTGATGGAAATGCCCGCCTTTTTGCCGAGCGAGCGTATCTTTTCAAGTGTTTCCTGCTGGTTTTCACAGCTTTCGTAGTGTATGGTTATCAGGTCTGCTCCTGCCGAGGCAAAGGCACCGACATAGCGTATCGGATCTGCTATCATCAGGTGCGTATCAAAGAATGCGCCCGTTGAACCGCGTATGGATTTGATGACGCAGGGACCGAATGATATATTCGGCACGAATATACCGTCCATCACATCGAGGTGGAGCCATTCCGCGCCTGCCGCCTCTGCTCTTTTTGCCTCATCTCCCAGCCTTGAAAAATCACAGGCAAGAACCGAAGGAGAAATTTTTATCATAAGATTTCATCTTCCTTTCACACAAGCGGCAAAAATATTTTTTCCTGCCGCGCAGGTGCAAAAACGCCGCTCTTGCGGCAAAATCCGCCATTTTCCGCAAAAGTCGGAAAAACGCATATTCTGCCGTATTGTCACTGTCGAAAAAGCGCCATATCATTATAGTAGAAAACCCGTTGCCACGGTGCGCCGAGGATATCAAAGCAAATGATGTGATTATGCATGACGCACACGGACAACTTTATATATAAGCACTTTTCCGTGCATATGTCGCTTCGGCATATGCACTCTTTTTGTTTTCCTGCGTTATTATAATACAAAAATGTAAATTTGTCAATAGGCTGTTTTGACGCATCAGCTCCTGCCGCCTTTTTCGAGTATTATCGTAAATTCGCAGTATTTTCCGTATTCGCTCTTTACGAATATTTTGCCGCCGAGACTGTCTATTATCGTCTTGCAGATATAGAGCCCGAGCCCGACTCCTGTCTTGTCCAGTCCGCGGCTCTTATCGCTCTTATAGAACCTGTCGAATACGTAAGGCAAATCCGCCTCGGATATACCGACTCCTTCGTTATATACGGAAACAGCTACATTTTCGCTGTCATCTTTTATCGCTATGCGGAATTTGCCGCCCTCGCGCGAGAATTTCATGCCGTTATCGCAGATATTGTAGAGCACCTGATAAACCGCATCCTTGTCGGAATAAGCCATGAGCGCATCCGGCGCATCGAAATCTATATCGAGCTTCTTTTCGTCTATTTTCGCCTCAAAGGAAATCAGTATCAGACGCGCCATTTCGCATATATCGAAATCCGCCTTTGTGAACTTGCGGTCGCCCGCCTGTATTCTCGAAATGTCGAGAAGTGACGAAACAAGCCGCGAAAGACGCCTTACCTCCTGCGCTATCACCCCGAGATAATAATCCTGCTTCTCCGGCGGTATTGCGCCGTCGAGAATTCCGTCGATAAATCCCGATATCGTCGTCATCGGCGTGCGCAGATCATGCGATACATTGGCAAGGAATGTGCTTCGCATATATTCCTGCTTTGAGAGCGATTCCGCCATGGTATTGAAGGCTATGGCAAGCTCGGCTATCTCATCGTTTCCCCGAACCGGTATACGCACATCAAATTTGCCGTTTGCAAACTGTTTTGTCGCACGGCTCATCTGCTTCAGCGGAGAAACCGTGCGCTCCGTGATGAAATAGATTGCCGTGAAACTGACTATCATTATCCAGAGACTGACAAGCACTATAGTACGCACTGCCTTGAAGGTCAACGCCTCCGCCTCTCCGGTTGAAAAGCAGACGACAACTGCACCTGCCGCGTCGCTTGTTCTCGGCGTGATGATGTGCTTTATATATATCCCGCTCGTCTTTGAGAGAACGCCGCCCATATTGCCGTAGATAAGCGAATCCTCGCCTCCCGCAATTACGGAAAGCGATTTTCCGTCGGTTATCCTGCCGGAGAAGCTGCCGTCTGTGGAGATGAGCACATTGCCGTCAAGCATAGTAATGAATACAGTCATCTTTTCGGTGTTACCCGAAAGAATATTGACTGTTTTTGAAATATCCGCGGATTTATATGCCACATATCTTTCAAAAGAAACCGGCGCCGGTATCTCGTTCATACCCATGCGGATATATTCCGTCACATATTCGGCGGTCGTCATGGCGAGCTGCTTCTTGCTGTTTGTTTCAGACTGTATAGTCATCGAGCTGACCACGGTGACAAGTATCGTGAAGCTGATGAAAATAATTATGAGAAAAGCTGAAATATACCTTGTAAAAATACTGTTTTTCAAAATTTTTCTCCCTGCTTATTAACCGCAAAAGGCAGAATCCACTTGATTCTGCCGATTACACTTTCATTCTGAAAATACCGGGTATCAGAGCACTTCAAATTTGTATCCGATTCCGTGCACCGTTCGTATCGTCCATTTGTCGCTGACGCCGTCCAGCTTTTCGCGCAGACGCTTGATATGGACATCCACCGTGCGCGAGTCGCCGAGATAATCAAAATCCCATACCTTGTCGAGAAGCTGATTTCTTGTAAAAACATGGTTGGGATGTGAAGCGAGAAAATAGAGCAGCTCCAGCTCCTTCGGAGGCGTGTCAACGGGCTTGCCGTTGATTTTCAGCTCGTATTTCTGACGCGAAACCTCGAGATTTTCATATTTTACGCACTCCTCATCGTCCTTATCGGCAGTGCTCTGACAGCGGCGAAGTACCGCCTTTATGCGGACGGAGAGTTCCTTCATATCTATGGGCTTCACCATGAAATCGTCCGCGCCCAACTCCAGCCCGAGCACCTTGTCAAAGACCTCTCCCTTTGCCGTGACCATGATTATCGGCTTGGAGGAAACCTCGCGTATTTCGCGGCAGACCTGCCAGCCGTCCTTTTTCGGCATCATTATATCAAGAAGCACGAGGTCGGGATTATACGCCTTGAAAGACGCCACGCCCTCGTATCCGTCGTTTGCCGTGATGACCTCGTAGCCCTCGTTTGCGAGATAAACTCTTACAGCCTCGCAGATATTGGGGTCGTCGTCTATCACGAGAATTTTTGCACCTAAATTAGCCATGGTTATTCCGTCCTTTCTTTATGCCTGATGAATTTTGATTTTATTTATTTTTATTTTATCACGACGTGGCAAAAAAGTAAAGGCATTTTGCGTTTTATTCACTCTCCATTCACGAAAATTTATACTCTTTGTAAAAAAAACGGGGGAAACACGGCAAAAAAATCGCGGCAGTAAATTTTTTCATCAAATTTCGGTTGATTTCGATTGACTTTAATAAGATATTATTATATAATAGTTCCGTATGCGAATATATGTAACTGAAAGGACTAAGCAATATGAAACTTGGAATAGTCGGGCTTCCCAATGTCGGGAAAAGTACCCTTTTTAACGCAATAACAAATGCGGGCGCACAGTCTGCAAACTATCCGTTCTGCACGATAGAGCCGAATGTCGGCGTAGTGTCGGTTCCGGATTATCGTCTGGACGAGCTTGCGAAAATGTACAAGCCGGAGAAATATACTCCCGCCGTTATCGAATTTGTGGATATCGCAGGTCTTGTACGCGGTGCCTCAAAGGGCGAAGGACTGGGAAATAAATTTCTCTCTCATATCCGCGAGGTCGATGCCATTGTGCATCTCGTGCGTTGCTTTGACGACCCGAATATCATCCATGTCGACGGAAATGTAAATCCCATGCGCGATATCGAAACGATAAACTTGGAGCTTATCTTCTCCGATATCGAAATCATCGAAAGACGCCTTGCCCGCGCGGAAAAAGCGCTCAAGGGCGACAAATCGGCAGCGGCTGAAATAGCTGTTCTGAAGCGCGTGAAGGAAGCGCTCGAAAACGGAATTTCCGCGCGTGCACTCGAGTATACGGACGAAGAACTGGCGCTCCTCTCGGATGTCGAGCTGCTCTCGATGAAACCTGTCATTTATGTCGGAAACATAAGCGAAGATCAGATAGGCGATTCCTTTAAGGAAACAGACGCATACAAGCAGATAAAAGCCCATGCGGACAGCGAGGGCGCAGAATTTATCACAATCTGCGCCGAAATAGAAAGCGAGCTTGCGGAGCTTGACGGCGAAGACAAAAAGGCATTTCTCGAGGATCTCGGAATCAAAGAGAGCGGTCTTGACAGCCTCATCAAGGCAAGCTACAAGCTTCTCGGTCTGATAAGCTTTCTCACGGCGGGACCGAAGGAAGTTCGCGCATGGACTATCAAAAACGGCACAAAGGCTCCTGCCGCAGCCGGAAAGATTCATTCCGATATGGAGCGCGGTTTCATCCGCGCCGAGGTTGTCTCATATGATGACCTCATGGCTTGCGGCTCAATGAACGCCGCCAAGGAAAAGGGTCTTATCCGAAGCGAAGGAAAGGACTATGTTTTCAAGGACGGAGATATAGTCGTCATCCGCTTCAATGTATAAGCGGGTTGTGCCTCGTCTCTCAAAATACACTCGACTTTCATACGCAAAGGGTGAGCGCCGTTTCAGCTCATCCGTTCACATCTGAGTGTGCCCTGCACCGCAATCGTATAATGCGGCACGGCACGATAAAAACGGAGGTGAAAAATTGCTTTCACTCAATAAATTTTCACAGAACGCCATCGGTTTCCTGCGCGAAAAGGGCGTTGATACCGATGCCATACTCGTTGCCCTCGGGACAGACCGCTCATGCGACGGTATGCCCCGCGAGGCATTTGCATTCCTCTTTGAGGACAGACTCGAAATTCTTGAGGGAATCACAGCTATAATTCCCGCAAACCCTGCGGCAAAAGGCCACCGCGCTCTCGCCTCGGATTTCCGTGAGACGCGCTATGAGGTATTCCCTCTCTCGGATATCTCCGGGCTGAATGTCGATACCTTCATCTCGGGCGTCCGCCTCTCGGCAAGAACGGCAGGCGGAGGAAACGCCACTCTGATAGTCTCCTCTAACATATCGAAGGACAGTGTCTATGATATGAAAAAGGCTGTAGAGGAGCTGAAGGAACATGGCAATCTTGAAGGCTTCAAGGTAAAGGAAAAGGACAACTGCTGTCCGAAATGCGGTACGATATATCCCGATCCGAACAGGAAAATCTGCCCGAAATGCATGGAGAAGCGCAAGCTTATCTTCCGCATGGGAATTTTCTTCAAGCGATATAAATGGAAAATAACCGTCGTCGTGTTTCTCATGGCACTGATGGCGGTGCTCGGCGTCGCTTCCACATACATAGGATCAGCGTTTTTCTACGATAATGTACTCGACAAGTCCGCCGGCAGCTCGTATTACGGTAAGGTAGGGCTTGTCATCTCACTGATTGTGATATCGCGCATAGTTTCCGTGCTTTTCGATATCGGAAATCAGGCTATCATGTCCATAGTCGGCGCAGATATAGTTTATGACCTGCGAAAAACCATCTTCGGAGCAATAAAACGCCTCTCTCTCTCGTTCTTCACAAACAGGCAGACAGGCGGGCTCATGACGCAGGTAAATAGCGATGCAAACTCGATGAACTGGTTCTTCACGGACGGGTTGCCGTGGGTGCTCGTAAACGGTATCCAGATTATCGCCATCATTGCGATAATGTTTATGACCAATGCATCACTTTCAGTCTGCGCGCTGTTTCTCATTCCCGTATTCATCGTATGCTTAAAGCGCATCTTCGATACGGACGAAAAGCTCTACAACAAGCGCTATTCCAGCTCGAAAAGCCTCAGCTCACTGCTATCGGATGTTATCACCGGCTTCCGCCTTGTGAAGGCATTCTCAAAGGAAAAGGATGAGATAAAGCGCTTTGATTCAAGAAACAAGCGCCTCGCGGAAAATACCCGCAAAGCAAATATCTACGGCACAATAGTCTATCCCTGCGTCTATTCCCTGCTGACAATATGCACATACCTCGTATGGGGCGTCGGCGGCTGGATGGTAATACAGGGAAAAATGACATACGGTACCCTTGCCCTTTTCATTTCATACACGGGCATGGTGCACAATCCGCTCGACGGAATGGTGGATGTCATAGGCTTCACCTCGGAATTTACAAACGCCGCTTCCCGTCTTTTTGAGATAATGGATGCGGAGCCGGAGGTTCGCGAGAGCGAAAATCCAGTGCATCTCGAAAATCTGCGCGGAGATGTTTCCTTCAGAAATGTCGTTTTCTCATATGAGAAAAACCGCAGAATAATCGACGGTGTTTCTTTCGATATTCCGGCAGGCAAGACGCTCGGCATTGTCGGGCACACAGGCGCGGGCAAATCCACGCTTGCAAATCTGCTCGTGCGTCTCTATGATCCCGAGGACGGTGAAGTCACTATAGACAGTATAAATATAAAGGATATCGCCTTTTCCGACCTGCGCAAAAATATCGCCATAGTTTCGCAGGAGACCTATCTTTTCATCGGCACAATATACGATAATATCAAATATGCTAAGCCCGATGCAACTCATGAGGAGGTCATCCGCGCGGCAAAAATGTCGGGCGCGCATGATTTCATAATGAAATTGCCCGAAGCATACAGCACCGTGATAGGTGAGGGAGAGAAAAATCTCTCGGGCGGCGAGCGCCAGAGAGTTTCCATAGCGCGCGCCATACTTCAGGACCCGAAGATTCTTATCCTTGATGAAGCCACAGCGGCGATGGACACGCAGACAGAGCGCCTTATCCAGAATTCGCTCGATGCGCTCACAAAGGATAAAACCACCGTCATCATCGCGCACAGGCTCTCTACCCTGCGCGGCGCGGATAAGCTGATAGTGATAGAGGACGGCAAAATGCCCGAATCCGGAACGCACAACGAGCTTCTCGCCAAGAAGGACGGCATCTACAACAAGCTTTACAGACTCCAGCTTGAAGCGCTGAAGAATATCGGCGTCGACAGCTGACAAAAGGAGGGATAAAAATGCCGACAGAAACAAAAGCAAACGAGCTTTCGCTCGAAAATGTAGCCGAGCTTTTCTATCTGAATAAGGATAACTCGCACTTTACGGAAAGCGGCGGCATACTTTCGCTCGCTCTCGATGAAAACGGCGAAAAGGCGGAATACGACAGAGTTTTCCTGCACAGAGCCTTCCCTTATGACGAGCCTTTTTCATATATTTCCGTGCTCGACCGCGACAATAAGGAAATAGGAATCATAGAGAAAATATCGGATTTTGACGAAGCAACGCAGGACATTTTCCGCGCGGAGCTCGCAAAGAAATATTTCATTCCGCAGATAACAAAAATTCATTCGATAAAGGAACGCTTCGGCTTCTCCTACTGGAAGATAGAGAGCGACGCGGGCTCGCTGGAAATAACCTTCCGCGATACATACCGCAGTATAGTACGCCTCTCGCCCACGCATATCTTCCTCACCGATTCAAACGCAAACAGATATGAGATAAAGGATGTCGATGCGCTCGATAAAAAGAGCCGCCGCATAATCAGTATCTATCTGTAAAAAGCCTCACACGGAAAGGAGATGATTTTCCTTGGAGGATAATAAAATGCCTGCCGGTCAGCCGCCTAATGCGGGATCCGGCAATATAGAAAAAAGAAATAAGCGCCTTATTTCACAGCTCCGCAAGCGCGATCCCGATATCGACGGGGATAAGATAAAGCTGATAATGGCAACGGACCTGACCTTTGATTCCGAGCTTAAGCAGGGCTTTATCGTAATGTATGAAGACATACTTGCCATATATAACGAAAACGGCAAAGAGGAGCTTCCTCTCTCCGATGTATCGGAATTCAAATATTCCGCCGACTTCGGCTGTGTCACATTTGAGTGCGTATACAAGGGGCACGACAGGATTCTTGCCCGCAGTACCATGGCAAAGCTGCATGAGCTCTCCGTCATCGCAAAGCAGATGAATCGCCACATAGGCGGCAAAGAGATATCCTTGCGTGATGAAAAGGATATCGAGAGCGTCTGCCCGAAATGCGGGCGTCCATATACAAACCGCTCAAAAATATGCTCGCACTGCACCGATACAAGGGGAAATATCAGACGCCTTTTAAAGGTGGCGGCATCGGAAAAATACAAAATCCTGCTCTCCACGCTCATGATACTGGCTACAGCGGGACTCAATGTTCTCATCCCGCGGCTCAATGCCGTGATGGTCGATGATTACATCAAATCGCCGAATCCCACAGCTATAACATGGCAATCATTTGCGCTTGTCGTGCTCGGGCTTTTCCTTGCAAATCAGGTGGCAAGACTCTGCCGCATGGCTCGCGGCGTCACAAACGCCTATGCGGGCACCAATATATCAAAGCGACTGCGTACCCTCGTTTTCGACAAGATTACCTCGCTCTCCTACGGCAAAATTTCAAAGAAGCAGACGGGCGAGCTGATGGAACGCGTCAACAGCGACACGCGCGAAATTCAGAATCAGCTGACCGGCATGATACCCGAGCTTATCTATCAGCTGACGATAATGATATGGGTCTCCGTGATAATCTTCCGTTTTGACTGGAAGCTCGGACTTCTCATATTCCTGCCGTTCCCGTTCGTTTTCGTCGGGTTCTATTCCTTCTGGAATTTCACCCGCAGAAATTATCACAAGCAGTGGACAAAGGCATCGAATACAAGCACCATACTGCACGATATTTTCAACGGTATCCGCGTGGTAAAGAGCTTTGGCATGGAGAGAAGCGAGGCTAAGCGCTATGATGCAAGTGCGGACGAGCTCCGCAAAATCTCGATAAAAAACGATGTTTTCTTCTCGATAATCTCGCCGGTGCTCAACTTTGCCATGGGTATAGGTGAATTTTTCCTGCTCTACTATGCGGGAAACAAAATTCTCTCGGGCGAGATGACACTCGGTACAATGATGCAGTTTTCGTCATATATCACAATAATCTATGCCCGTATGCGCTGGTTTACGAATATACCGCGCCGTCTCGTCTCGTTTATAACTTCGATTTCCAAGGTGTTTGAGCTTCTCGATGAGACAAGCGATATCACCGACGGAGAAAAGAACGGAATAGGCGAGATAGAGGGCAATATCTCATTTGAGAATGTTTCATTCGGATATGAGGATTCCGCGGATGTCCTGCGAAATATCAACCTCGAGATACACAAGGGCGATATGATAGGCATCGTCGGCAAGAGCGGCGCCGGCAAATCCACTCTGATAAACCTGCTCATGCGTCTCTACGATGTCGATGACGGTGTGATAAAAATAGACGGCACGGATATACGCGATATGTCGCAGGAGATGCTGCGTCGCAATATCGGCGTTGTGCTTCAGGAAAATTATCTTTTCCACGGCACCGTCTTTGACAATATCACATATGCCAAGCCCGATGCTACCAACGAGGAGGTCATCGCGGCGGCAAAGGTTTCGGGCGCACATCAGTTTATAATGAAGCTTCCCGACGGATATAATACATATATCGGCGAGCGCGGACAGACGCTCTCCGGCGGCGAAAAGCAACGCATTTCCATCGCCCGCGCGATGCTTCACAATCCGAAAATTCTCATTCTCGACGAGGCTACAGCCTCTCTCGACACGGAAACCGAAAAGAATATTCAGGATGCCCTGCAGAAGCTCACGGAGCGCCGCACCACCATCGCCATAGCGCACAGGCTCTCTACCCTGCGAAATGCGACAAAGCTTGTTGTGCTGGACAAGGGCAAGATTGCCGAAATCGGCACACATAACGAACTGCTCGAAAAGAAGGGCATATATTATAATCTCGTAATGGCTCAGCGCCAGATGTCCAAAATGAGCTGAAAGGAAAATTTATGCTTAGAATAGGATGCCATCTTTCCTCCTCGGCGGGCTATCTCGAAATGGGAAAAACCGCCGCGAAAATAGGCGCAGGCACATTTGCCTTCTTCACGCGAAATCCGAGAGGAGGCGCGGCGAAGGCTATAGACGAGGGCGATATCGCGGCTTTCCTCGCCTTTGCAGAGGAGCACGATATAAAAAATCTCGTCGCCCATGCGCCTTATACGCTCAATCCATGCTCTTCCGCGGAAGCAACACGTGTTTTCGCCGAAAATACGATGCGCGACGACCTGAGGAGAATGGAATACACCCCAGGAAACTACTATAATTTCCATCCCGGCTCCCATACGGGACAAGGGACGGAAACCGGTATAGCGCAGATTTCCGATATGCTGAATAAGATTCTCACCGATGCCCAGACAACTACCGTCCTGCTCGAAACAATGGCGGGAAAAGGCTCGGAGGTCGGCGGGCGTTTCGAGGAGCTGCGCGAGATAATCGACCGCGTGGGAAAAAGCTGCAAGCTCGGCGTTTGCCTCGATACCTGCCATATCTATGACGGCGGCTACGATATCGTAGGCAATCCCGACGGCGTGCTCGCGGAGTTTGACCGCGTGATAGGACTCTCGCGCCTCAAAGCCGTCCATCTCAACGACAGCATGTACGGCTTCCTCTCGCATAAAGACAGGCATGCCAAGATAGGCGAGGGCAAGATAGGCACAGAGGCACTGGCAAGAATAATCAACCATCCCGCCCTGCAGGGACTTCCTTTTATACTCGAAACACCGAATGAGCTTGACGGCTATGCCGCCGAAATTTCGCTTTTAAAAAGTCTCTACACGGGAGAATAATTTACAAAGCGGACACGACACAGTTATATTTCCGGCTTATAATGAAGAAAAAAAGAGAAAGGAGAGCGGCGCATGAACGATTTTGAAAAGCTTTATAAAGAATATTATCCGCGCGTGTACTCTTTCCTCTATAAAATCTGCCGCAATCATGACCTCTGCGAGGAAATGACGCAGGAAACCTTCTTTCAGGCATATCTTTCCTTTCATAAATTCAGGGGAAACAGCAGTATTTTCACCTACCTTGCTGCGATAGCGAAAAATGTATATTTCAAATACCTGCGTAAGAGCAAGGTGGAAACAGTCGATATCGACCTGCTTGTGACAAGCGATGACGATTCCTCCGCGCAGCCGTATGAAGTTTTGGAAAAGAAGCTCGCCGCCGAAAAGGTAAACCGTTTTATAAAAGAACTGCCGAAAAACTACAAGGATGTTGTTTTTCTGCGAATATATGCAGACCTGCCCTTCTCGGAAATCGCCGCAAACCTCGGCATATCCGAAAATTCGGCAAAAGTAATATTTTACAGAGCCAAAAAAATTTTAAAGGAGGCTATCAAAAATGATACCATGTGAAGTAATGCACGACCTTATCCTGCTCTATGATGAGAAATCTCTCTCGGACGCGGGAATGAAATTTGTGGCGGAGCATCTCAAGGAATGCCCCGAATGCAGAAAATACTTAAAGAGCATCCGCACAAGCAAGGCAAAGCAGGACAGGGTTTCCGAGGTCTGCGAGCAGGCGGCAAATACTATCGGGCAGTATAATGCTCTCATGCGCAGAATTCGCATAAAGCGTGCCATCATGGCTTGTGCCGTCGGCACTCTGCTTGCCGCTTCTATACTCAAAAATATATATGATGAGATGAAGAAATAAGTCCTGTTTCTTTTCTGCACGAGAAAGCCTCCCGCTGTTTTTTGGCGGGAGGCTTTCTTATAGCCGTTAAATATGCAAAATAAAAAGCGGCAAGCGCCGCCTTTTATCAAATCAGTCACATTATCAGAAAATATCGCTGTCGTCTGCTTCTTTTTCTTTGTAAGAATCAAGGTCTGCGGGCGGTGTAACGACTACAGTCTCACCTATATTCTTGTATTCACCGCTTATGTCGAGAGAAACGTTCATCTCACTGTTCTCACCCTCAATTGTCATGGTTACCTTGACATCGCTCTTGAGTCCGACCTTTTCGATATATCCGCTCTTGTTTATGGTGACGGCAAGCTTTGCGTCATTGGCGGTCATGGAAACACCGGCGCCGTTCAGTTCCTCGCCGAGACTGCCGAGCAGAGCATCAAGAAGATCACCGTAGGCTTCATTGAAATCGGCGCTCTTTAACGCTATCTCCATGCTCTTTGAGCCATCCTCGTTTTCCGTTACGGTAACACCGGCAAAGCTTTCTTCCGACTGAATTTTAGCTACAAGATCGGTAAAGCTCTTCATATCAACATCGCTGTCATCGGCAGATGATTTTATCTTCTGCCCGAACATTTCCATGTAAACATATTTTCCGTCGGAATACATTGGTATAGTCAGAGTCATGCCTGCCATTGACATCTTCATCTCCGCGCTGTATACGGGCGAACCGGATTTTATGCCGGAAGCTTTGATATCATATGTCATGGGAACATCTGTGGATACACCGTCTGCCGAGACGGACATTTTCATATCAAGGGCAAGCGCGTATGAGTCAAGCTCGTTGTTTTTCTTCAGTGCCTCAGTGTAAACCTCATATGCCGTCTTTTCCTTCTCTTCCTGCTTTCCGCATGATGAGAAAGCAAATACAAGCGAGAAAGCCATTGCGAGTGTGAGAGCAAGTGCGATAATTCTTTTCATATTTCTTCTCCTGTGGTTTATTTATCGGTATAAATCCGACTTTATTATATATAGTATATACCCGAAAATGATTTTTGTCAAGTATACATATTTATGCAAAATAAGCAAACGCAAGTATACAAAAATAAAATTTACCTGCGGAGTAATCGAAAAAAGGCGGCAAAAGCCGCCTTTTTTCGTTTGATTTTTCCGATATTCCGGATAAACTTCCGGCAGACATTTTTGCCATCAAGGCTTTTTCATGGGAGCTACCATCCCGTAAAATTCGGATACATCAGCCGTTGCAGCAGCAAATAAGAATGCAGGCAATAACGAGAATCCAGATGCAGTTGTTGTTATCGAAAAGATTGCAAAGACAGTTCATATATATCCTCCCTCCGCCGCATATGCGGCTATTAGCGGCAAGTTTTGCCTACCTGATATATATTATGAGGGAAGATATTTTGTGTTAATTTTACAGACTTCGCTAAAAAAGCCGTTTATTTTCATTTTTTCTTTTTAGCCGTCTTTATTGCATATCCTATGGCAAAAATTCCGACCATTGCAATCAAATCAATATATATTTCAATAAATTTCACAGGCGTTATGAGAAATACATATGTGCCAACGGTATTGAAAAATCCCATTCCGAGCACACCGATGAGCTCTCCCGCTTCCTTTACGGAAACCTTGTCTGCAAGCGTTCCTATGGCGCAAAGCACCGTATACATCAGCGAAGTAATGAGCGGGACTATATGCGCTATGAGTATTCCCTGCAGCATAGTTGCCCTCTTTCGCGCAAAGAAAGCGCCGACAAAGCCCCAGCATACGAGTGTACCTACAAGCATAGACACGCCGAGCACGGATATTTTTTCAAGCGGGCGCACTATCGGTATTCCCCAGAGATATACATCCTTTATGGCTGTGCCGAGTATGAGAATGTAGACTGCCGAAGCAGCTATCGGTAAAAGTGCCATGAGTATCACCATAGGGTTTCTGAGCAGTTTTTTCATTTTTCGCTAAATTCCTTTCTTTGCTTTATAAATCATAAATTTCCACGGCATCGCCGAGGGCAAACGAATAGATAAATACATGGGAAACGGGTTTCCCGAACATTTTCTCGCAGGCATATTTGTAGTAGCCGAGCTGCAGACGGTGACGGCGGCGAAGCGTTTCCCTTATATACTCCGCGTCAGTGCCGCGGCGAAAGCTGTCGGTCTTATAATCTATGAGCACCGCTTCGCCGTTTTTATCGAAAATCACGCAGTCGATGACTCCCTGAACAAGCACTTCTTCGCCTGCATACAGCTTTTTCTTTTTCTCATCCTCGGTGAAAAGTGACGCGGGATAATTAAGGAGAAAACGCTTCTCCCGATATACATGCTTCGCCTCTCGTATCATCTTTGCCGTTTTTCCCGAGAAAAATGCCGCAAGCCTCCCGAGATCGAGCTTTTCCCTGTCCGAGGCAAAAAGATATCCCTGCTCTGCAAGGCGGTCTCTTTCCGCCTCTATGCCGCTGCGGTAGACATTGTCGAAATCGGCAAACTGCATAAAGGTATGCATCGCAGTGCCGCGCTGTGCCGCAGTGGCTTCCTCATCCGGCTCGTCCATGAGAAATTTCGGGATTTTTATCTCGGATGAGACTTCTTCGGTTCTCGCCTCTTCATATGACGCACTACCGTCATCCTCGTCGAAAATCGTCGGATAAAGCTTTGATACGGAAAGCTTCGATGGGATTTTTGTCATATCTCCGTATGCATATTCAAAATCAAGCCTGCGTATGGCGACCTCCGCCTGATACGGCAGGATATCGTCATTTGTCTGCGTTACCGCCGCGATATGCTCTGCCGTCTCACCGCTTAATTCCGCACGGACGGTTTTCAGCTTCATTTCGGGAGCATACGGGCAGGCACAGAGCAGCATATTCAGATAGTTCGGAGCCGTGGCGAGCAGATAGAGCGAATAAGCATCGTGCTTTATCGAAAATTCGGGTGAGCGTGCCGTATCGTATATATCCTCTGTCGCGGCGTTCGCTTTTGCGGGCACCTGCGCCGTTATGAAAAGACGCTCACGCGCTCTCGTCAGGGCAACATAGAGCAGGCGCGATTCCTCAAAAGATATTTCCGTTCTCCTTGCGCATATAAGCGAGCGGCGGAGCGGTGTATCGAGCAGATAAAATCCGTTTTCCGAAGGGATTTTCGGTGCTATGCCGAGCTCCGGACTGAAAAGCACGCCTTTTGCCGCGTCCTTATCCGATATGGCGGCGGCACAGTCGCAAAGGAAGCAAATCGGATATTCCAGCCCCTTGCTCGAATGTATAGTTGTTATTTTTACGCAGTCTGTGCGCTCCTCCGCGCCCTCCTGAGTTATCTTTTTACCGCTCTCGATGGCATCCTCTATAAAGCCGAGAAATGAATGAAGCCCGCATATATTTCCGCCGCCATAGTCCATCGACCAGCGGTAAAGCTGCATGAGATTTGCCCTTGCTATCTCCCTGCCGGCAGTATCGGTGTCGTTCGGCAGGCAAAGAAGCCCCGTCTCGGTATAAATCTGCCATATCAGCTTGTCCGCAGGGAGTGCGGATGCAAGCGCACGGTATTTTGCGTTATCCGAGAGAAAACGCTCCCCCTTTGCAAAGCCCGTGCTCTCGGTGAAGCTTTTCAGCGCCTCGTAGAGTGAGCCGCCGCCGTGGCTTCTTCTTATATATATCAGCTCATCGAGCGAAACACCGTAAAGCGGGCTTTTCAGCGTTGCCGCAAGGTACACGTCTTTCGACGGATTGTCTACGGTATTAAGAAGCGAAAAAGCGAGCAGAACCTCTGGATTTTCAAAGAAATCCCCTGTTCCCATGCTCTCGCAGGGTATTCCGTATTTTTTCAGCGCACGCTCATACTGCGGTGCTTTCCGCTCGGCACTGCGCAGAAGAATGGCAATATCGCCCGGCTTTATAAGCTCGCCGTCACGCTTCGGCTGACCTATGAGCGAGCGGATTTTCGCCGCCACATAATCAGCCTCGCTTGAAATATCGTCGGCGGCTGTCGTTTCCTTCTCCACCACGCAGATTTCGGCAGGGGCACTTCCCTCGCGCCTCCCGCAGACAAGGTGCTCGTCCTCACCGTAGCCGCTTGCCCCCTCGACATTCATCAGCTTGGAGAAAACCCTGTTTGCATAACCGAGAACCTCGGAGCAGGAGCGGAAATTTTCGGACAGAAAGACCTTTGCCTCCCCCTCTCCCATATCGGCGCGGTACTTTTTTGCACGGTCGGTCATCCCCTTGAAAATATCGGGTCTGCCGCCGCGGAAGCCGTATATACTCTGCTTGATATCGCCGACGGCAAAGAAATTGTCGCCACGCGAAACAAGCGAAAATATTTTATTCTGGACAGCATTTATATCCTGATATTCATCAACATATATCTCGTCAAACTGCTCCGTAACAGCACGCGCGATATCGGTTTTCGCATCGTTTTTCCTGTCCCAGAGCAAAGTGAGCGCATAGCGCTCCATATCGGCAAAAGTTATCAGCTTCTTTCGCCGCTTCTCCTCCGAAAAACGCGCGTCAAAAAGCAGGAGAAATCTCCTCAGGTCTGCCGCCGCCCGCGCGGTAAATTCAAAGGAAGCCGCGATATCCGCCGCCGAAAAACAGAAATATTCCGAGCGCAGGCTCTTCATTTCCGCCTTGAAAGCGTCCCTCTGCGCGACAAAAAACAGTATTTCGGGCGATTTTTCCGTGCCGCGCCTGAGCGTGCCTATTTTCGCGGGCGTATAGCCGTTTATCTTATCGCAAAGCTCGTCATAGCCCATATTTCCGGCATCAAGCGAACGCAGAAGCGCAAGCTCGCCCGAGAGCGTCTCCTCATAGGGAGCATACTCCGGATTTTCCCCTATATATGCCAGAGCGCGGGAGAAAATCTCCTCATAGTATTTAAAAGCCGAGCATAGATATCGCTTTATCGGCTCGCCCCAAGGGGTCGCCATGAAGTCCGCCTTTGCGGCGCTCATATAAAGCTCCGTATAATGAGAAAGCGACTCTATCCCGTCCGGCGTATCGCAAAGACTTCTGTAAAGCGCACCGACGGTTTTTTGCAGAGCCTCGTCATCCGTGGCACTGCCGAAGGTGTTTACAAAAAGGCGGAAATCCTCTATCGCGTATTCCCCGCTTATTTTTCCATCGTAGTAATCGGAGATAAGCTCCTCCGCCGTATCGGAAAATAAGCGGTTTTCCACGGTTTCATCCGCAGCATGAAAATCCGACGGCAAGCCCAGCTCGCGGAAATTTGCGCGTATCAGGTCAAGACAGAAGCTGTGCACCGTGCTTATCTTGGCACATGGCAAAAGCAGAGCCTGCCTGCGCAGATGCCTGTCGTCGGGGCTTTTCAGCTTCTCCTCTTCTATTGCTGCGCCTATTCTTCCCCTCAACTCGTCCGCCGCGGCCCGCGTGAAGGTCACTATCAGCATGCGCGAGATATCGGCGTGTATCCCGGGAGAGCAGATGCGCTCTATTATTCTGCGCGTCAGCACGGCTGTTTTTCCGCTGCCTGCCGCCGCCGCGACATATATATTCCTGCCGCTCGCTTCAATAGCATCTCTCTGCGCCGCAGTCCATTTTATTTCAGCCATGCCTTCCTCCTCCCGAAATCTGCAAAAATCACTTACATGCCTATCATATAGCCCGCTCCGCGGACTGTCTTTATCAGCTTGATATCAAATCTTTCGTCTATTTTTTCGCGCAGATATTTGATATAGACATCTACGACATTGCTCTTCATCTCGCCGTCCTCGCCGAGAAAAACAGTGCCTGCCTCTTCTCTCGAAACAGGTGTGCCCCTCTTTTCCATCAGCATAGCGAAAAGATTGAATTCCCTGCGCGACAGGAAAACCTTTTCTCCTTTTATATAGACGCATCGCTTTGTCCCGTCAAGAACTATGCCGAGCTTTCTCTCGGAGATATCGTTTTCCGTCTTTTCGCTCCTGCCGGAGAATATGACACCGTAAAGCTCGCTCATCCGAAAGGGTCTCGGCAGAATAAAGAAGCGGGAAAGCTCGCCGTCGTCTATTCCCCGAAGCTGTGCATCGGTACCGTAGAGCACGACCGGTATATCCGGAAGCCTCAAATCCGGCGAAAAACCGCCCGCATCGAGAAGCATCATATCGTATTCCTCCGCGGCGGAGAGCTCGGCGGGCGATTTTATCGCTGCCTCAGCGCCCTTCTCCGCAAGAGAAAGATAAAGCATTCTCGCATAGATCCTGTCATCAGATGCTATCAGTATTCTCATAAAAAAGCCCTCCGTTTCTTTAATTTCAGAGTGTCACGCCCGTGGCAGGCACCTTTATCTTTCTGCACGAGGCGGACTCCGGATATTTTTCGAGATTTACCGTGGCAAGTTCGAGCTTCTGCCCGCCCTTGAGCGTAAATATCTGCACGCCCGCAGAGGTTCTCGAGGTTTTCTGCGGGATGAGCTTGGAGCTTACCGTTATGCCCTTGCTCCCGCTCTTCATGAAAATATCAAAGCTCTTTCCCGCCTCCTCATAAAAAGCACCGACAAGCGGCGAATTTGTATTGAAAGCCTTTACCAGCTTCTTTCTCGGAGCCTTGGTCGCATAGGCAGATATCGGTATGCGCACAGCCTTTCCGTTTTCAAATACAAAGACAAGATTGTCCCCGCTCTCATAATCCACGTCCGTACGGATCAGCTTTATCTTCTCATCGCCGTCGCATTTCAGCTTTGCGGGCAGATAATCGCCGAATTCGCTCGCCTTGCAGTTTGAGAAATCGCTGACCTTGGCGCGGTACATATTTCCGAGCGTGCCTATGCACATAAGCTGTGAAACATTTTCGGCGTCGAGCGTTTCAAGCACGCTGTCACCCTCCTTGAGCTTCTGCTCGTCGTTTCCGCGCAGCGACTGGAGCGTTATCTTCTTGAAATAGCTCTCCTCTGTGAGCACAAGCTTTACATTGTAGTTCTCTATAAAGCTCTCGGCATCGTATTTCGGGAGCGTGTCCTCATAGACTATCATCGTCTTTCTGGGAATGCCGTACTTCTCTTTTATTTCCTCAAGCTGCTTTATTATTCTGCGCTTGAGCTTCGCATCGGAATCGATGACAGCGGATAGCTCCGCTATCTCTTTTTTCAGAGATTCTATTTCTTTTATACGTTCGATGATGTATTCGCGGTTGAAATTGCGCAGCTTTATTTCGGCAATATATTCCGCCTGTACCTCGTCTATCTTGAAGCCCGCCATCAGATTCGGTATAACATCCTTGTCACGCGCAGTCTCGCGGACTATCTTTATTGCCTTGTCAAGGTCGAGAAGTATCGTTCCCAGACCTACAAGCAGATGAAGCTTTTCGCTCTTTTTGTCCCTCTCGAAGATAAGCTCGCGGCGATAACAGCTCATGCGGAATTTTATCCATTCGAGCAGCATCTCCCGCACGCCGAGCTGGCGCGCCTCGTTATCCACGATAACATTGAAATTGCAGGCATAGCTGCTCTCAAGCGGCGTCTTTTTGAAAAGCTTCGCCATCACCTTTTCGGGGTCGGCACCGCGGCGCAGGTCAAGCGTCAGCTTGAAGCCGTGCAGGTCTATCTCATCGCGTACATCCGTCACCTCTTTGAGCTCGCCGCGCTTGATGAGGTCGGTAATCTTGGCGATAATCTGCTCTATCGTCACGCCGAAAGGAATCTCCAGCACATCAATGCAGTTTGACTCCTTGTCATAGACATAGCGCGAGCGCATATTGACAGAGCCTCTGCCTGTCTCATATATAGAGATAATATCCTCTTTATTATAAAGAATGGACGCACCGCTCGCAAAATCCGGCGCCTTTATCAGCTCCGATAGCTCCTCGCTCGTTATCTCGGGATTGCGCAGTGCCGCTATGGTGCCGTCGCATATCTCGGCAAGATTGAAGGACGATATTTCACAGGCGATGCCGACGGCAACGCCCGAATTGGGCGAAACGAGTATATTCGGAAAAGTCGTCGGCAGTATCGTCGGCTCGCGCATGGTGCTGTCATAGTTATCGACGAAATCGACGGCGTTTTTATCTATGCCCGAAAATATCTCGGCGCAGAATTTATCAAGCTTTACCTCGGTATAACGTGAGGCGGCGAAAGCCATCGTGCTGTACTGCTTGCCGAAGCTCCCCTTGGAATCGACAAAGGGATGAAGCAGTGTTTCGTTACCGCGAGTCAGACGCACCATTGTCTCATATATCGCCATATCTCCATGCGGATTGAGGCGCATCGTCTGACCCACAACATTCGCACTTTTTGTCCTTTGACCCGTCAGCAGTCCCATCTTATACATGGTATAGAGCAGCTTCCTGTGCGAGGGCTTGAAGCCGTCTATTGCGGGGATAGCGCGTGATATTATGCTCGTCATGACATACGGCATATAGTTTTTTTCTATTGTTTCCGTTATAGGCTGCAGCTTGACCTCCGCAATTTCCTGCGGCTCTTCGATCATCTGCTTTTTTCTTGATTTTGCCATTGCTTTCTCCTTTCCGCGCGATTAAACATCAGCCTGACCGAAGTAGAACTTGCCGTTTTTGGCGATGAAGGCTTTTCTCTCTTTCAGATTGTCGCCGAGAAGCGTATCGAAAATATAGTCCGTCGCTTCCCTGTCGTCGGGACAGATCTGGATGAGTCTGCGCGTCGCGGGGTTCATCGTCGTTTTCCACATCATATCGGGTTCGTTTTCGCCGAGACCCTTTGAGCGCTGAACGGTATATTTCACGCCTTTCAGCTTTTCCGTTATCTCCGCCTTTTCCTTTTCGTCATAGGCAAAGTATGTCTCGTCCTTGCAGGTTATCTCATAGAGCGGTGATTCCGCTATGAAAACAAGCCCCTCATCCACGAGCTTCGGAAGAAGCCTGTAGAAAAGCGTGAGCAGGAGCGTTCTTATCTGATAGCCGTCCTCATCGGCATCGGTACAGATGATTATCTTGCTCCAGCGCAGTGCCGAACGGTCAAAAGCCATCGGCGATTTTTTATTTTCCTTGTGCCCGCTCTCCAGCTCCATTCCGCAACCGACGGCATTCACGAGGTCCATTATGATATCGCTCTCGAGAATCTTCTTGTATGTGCTCTTCAGGCAGTTGAGCGTCTTTCCGCGAACGGGGATTATCGCCTGAAATTCCGCATCTCTGCCGAGCTTTACCGAGGTGAGTGCCGAATCACCCTCAACTATATAGAGTTCTCTTCTCGTCGGGTCCTTGGAGCGGCAGGAAACGAATTTGTTTATGCGGTTTGTCACGTCGTTTGCCGTCGTCATCTTCTTCTTGGCGCTGACGCGTGTATTTTCCGCTTCCTCGCGGCTGCGCTTGTTTATCAGCACCTGAGAAGCTATTTTTTCCGCCTCCAGCGGCTTCTCGCGAAAATAAAGCTCGAGATTTTCCTTCATGAAGTTTGTCAGCGACTCCTGAATGAAGGTATTCGTTATGCTCTTTTTCGTCTGGTTTTCATATGAAGCCTGCGTGGAAAAGCTGCTGATAATCAGTATCAGGCAATCGGCTATGTCGGCATAGCTTATCTTCTGCTCGCTCTTTGTATATTTGCCGGTCTGGCGCAGATATTTGTCTATGGCATATGTGAATGCGGCGCGGACGGCACGGTCGGGCGAGCCGCCGTATTCGAGATAGCTCGAATTGTGGTAATATTCAGTCAGGTGCGTCGTATTGGAAAAGCAGAAAGCTATCTGCGCTTTCAGGCGGTATTCGTCTCTGTTGTCGCAGTCTCTGCCCTTATCCTGCATATTCCAGACCACGGGAGCCGTGAGCGAGGTTTCGCCCGCCGCCGCGGCTATATAGTCGGCAATGCCGTTTTCGTAGTAATATTCATGCTCCTCGAAGGTTCCGTCCTCGTTTTCCCATCTGAAAACAAATTTCACCCCCGGATTTACCATTGCCTGCCTGTCCAGCATCGTGGTGTAGTATTCCTTGCCGACATTGATATCGGTGAAAACCTCCGAATCCGGCTTCCAGCAGACCGTGGTGCCTGTCTTTTTGTCCTTTTTGGTGAGCGGCGTTGCCGTCAGCTCGCCGACCGGACATCCCTTTTTGAAATTCATCTCGTACATTTCACCGTCGCGATACGAGCGCACCTGCATATATTCCGAGGCGTACTGCGTGGATGCGGCGCCGAGTCCGTTGAGTCCGAGAGAAAATTCATATGAGGAATCCTCACCGCCGACATTGTATTTGCCTCCCGCGTAAAGCTCGCAGTAGACAAGCTCCCAGTTGTATCTTCCCTCTGCTTCATTATAGCCGAGCGGCACGCCGCGACCGAAGTCCTCAACGCATATGCTGAGGTCTTTATATGCGGTGACATTTATCAGATTGCCGTAGCCGGCACCCGCCTCATCGACAGCGTTTGACACTATTTCAAAAACGCTGTGGCGGCATCCGTCTATTCCGTCCGAGCCGAAAATAACGGCAGGGCGAAGGCGCACTCTGTCCGCTCCTTTTATAGACGATATACTGTTATTGCCGTAGTCCTTGCTCTTGCTTGCCATTTTTTACGAAAACTCCTCATGTATTTTTTCTTTCCGCCGCGGGAAATTTCAATATAATATTGATTTATTTACAAAAATCAGTATAATTAGTATAGTACTTGAGTTTATTCTACCATATATTGTTATAAATATCAAGAAGTTTTTTCAAAAGTTCGGGGGCAGATCATGATAAAAAAGGTTTTTTCCGATGAAAATATAGAGTTTTTTGCCGTGCTTCCCTTTGATAAGTGCGAGGTCACTCGCCCCGATTTCATTTCCCGCAGGGGCATCGACATTGCGGAGGTAAAGAGCGCCGTTATGTTTCTTGTGCCGTATATCGCGGGCGACGACGGCGATGGCAATATATCGCTCTATGCGCGAAGCCTCGATTACCATAGCTACTGCGATTCGCTCTTTTCCCGCATATGCGCAAGGCTTGAGGAATGCTACGGCAGGCACTTTTGGGGCTTTGCCGACAAATCACCTCTCTCGGAAACATACACGGCGGCGTGCGCGGGACTGGGCATAATCGGCGACAATCACCTGCTCATAAACGAAAAATACGGCTCCTTTGTCTTTATCGGGGAAATTCTTTCCGAGGTGCCGGCAGAGGAACTGGGCTACGACGGGCGCGAGCCTGTCACAGGCGGCTGCCTGCACTGCGGCAAATGCAAAGCCGCCTGCCCGATGACGGAAAGCGGCATGGACTGCCTTTCCGCCGTAACACAGAAAAAAGGCGAGCTGACGCCTGAAGAAGCGGCATACATCCGGAAATACGGCAGCGCATGGGGATGCGACATATGCCAGACGAGCTGTCCGCTCGTGCGCCGCGTAACAGAGCGCGGCACGAAAACGCCGATAGAGTTTTTCTGTCGCGACAGGATATCAATGCTCACAATTGAAAGAGTAAACGAGATGAGCGATGAAGAATTTGCCTCCCGAGCCTTTTCTTGGCGCGGCAGAAAAACGATACTGCGCAATCTCGCGCTTTTCGAGGGACAAAGCGGCAAAAACGAATAGAAATGCCTCATTTTACGCATGATTTACAATAATATCTGGCTTATTACAAATCGGAGAGACCCATGAACAAAGAGCTTCGTGCATTAAAGCGTGAAAACAGAAAACTGCGAAAGCAAAACGAATATCTCACCCATCGCATCGATATGCTTTCCGGTGCAAAGCAGGGCGGTGCTCAGGCGCAGATACACAAGAAAATGCGCCTGCAAAGCGCCTCGGGCTTCTGGGCATACAATCTGCTCAGGATAAAGAGCACCGCCGCATACGCGATATATGATAAGGCGATGTTTACCCTGCGCAAATATGTTTTCGCTTCAAATCTCATCCTCATAGCAAAATATATCATCGCGATAGTTCATGGGAGCGTCGCGCTCGTCGTGGCGGCAGGCGTGCTCGCCGTCACCCTGCCCGTGCTGGGACTTATGACGCTTTCGGCTTTTCTCGTCGGTCTTATCCTGCAACGCAAATGGAATACATTTTTTCGCGGATATCTTCGCGGCAAAAGAGTTTATCTCTTCTTCCATATCCGCCGCGGCAGGAGCGAAAAATATTATCTCGATATGGCAACGGCTCTCGGAGAAAACGCCGTGATACTCGTCGTCAGCGACTCGCTCTTCACGGTAAAGGATGTCTGCGTTTCGCATTCTCGCTCCTGCGACAATATCTATTATATCTACTCTGGCTACTATTTCATGCTGAAAAAGCTTCTGCGCTCTCACGATATAGAAACGGCGGCGCAGATATACTGATAAAAAACGATTGCAATAAGGAGGAAAAGGCATATGGTCAGCTTCATATACGGCAGAAGCGGCTCGGGAAAGAGCGAGCTTCTCTTTGACATAGCCGAAAAATCGGCGCAAAGCGGCAGGCATGCCTATTTTCTCGTGCCGGACAGAGAGGCTGTCAATGCCGAGCGCACCGCGGCAAAGCGAAATCTCGGCGCAGATCTCGATATCATCACCTTCACTCGGCTCTGCGATTTTGTTTTCCGCAGATACGGCGGAATCTGCAAAACATACATAGAAAACGGCGCAAAAAGGATTCTCATGCGCCGTGCGCTCACTTCCCTCTCGCCCGCACTTTCCGTTTACGGCGGCATATCGGATTCCGATACAAATGCCGTAAACGAGCTTGTGAAGCTCCGCTCGGATATGATGCGCGGCAAGGTTACGCCGCAGGCGCTCATGGCGGCATCGGAAAAGCTCGCCGAAAATACACGCCTCTGCGGCAAGCTCTCCGATATCGCGCTCATCTCCTCCAAATACGATGCGCTTGTCGCCGAGAAATATAACGATCCCGACTCCGCGCTCTCGGAAGCGGCGGACAAGCTCCGCGCCGGCGGATTTTTCGTCGGTTGCGATGTTTTCGTCGATTCGTTCGCTTTCTTTACAAAGGAGCAGTATGAGATAATCTCCGAAATTTTCCGTCAGGCGGAGAATGTCTGTATCACGCTCGCCTATGACCCGACCGAGGATGCCGCGCTCGCTCCTTTCTATAACATAAACGAAACGGGCAGGCGGCTCCGCGCCTCAGCCTGTGAAAACGGATGCACAACTCTTCCCGATACGGTACTGCGTGAAGCTCCGCGCTTTTCGGCGCCCGAGCTTTCATATCTCGCGCTGAATCTCTGGCATGAACCGAATGTCAAGCCGAAATACGAGCCGAAGTGTAACGCACTGCGCGTCATATGTGCCGCAAACAAGACAGAAGAAGCGCGCGCCGTCGCCTGCGATATAGCAAGACGCGTGCGGCTCGGCGCCAGATATCGCGATTTCGCAATAATTTCGCGCAGGCGCGACGACTATGCGGGCATAATCGACGCAATGCTCCGAAGCTATGAGATACCGTATTTTCTCTCGTCGCGCTCGGATATCATGCGGCTCTCGCCGATACGCTTCGTTTTCGCGGCGCTCGAAATATGCCGCCGCGGCTTCAGCCTCGAAAATGTCACGGCTTATATCAAGACAGGACTTCTCGATATTCCCGATGAGTCCCTCGGTCTTTTTGAAACATATATCACCCGCTGGAATATACACGGCGCGCGTTTCACCGACGGCGCGGCATGGACAATGAATCCCGACGGCTACGGCACCGTGGCAAATGAAGAAACGGAGCGCAGGCTCGTCGAGATAAATTCTGTAAAAAATGCCGTCATCGCTCCTCTTCATATGTTCTGTGCAGAGGCGGGAAAGAAGCAGAGCGTGCGCGAGCATTGCCGTGTGCTTTTCGATTTCATATCGTATATGCGCATACCGGAAATGACGGAAAAGCTCTGCCGTGCGCTCACGGATGCGGGGGAGGCGGGCATTGCCGCCGAGCTTTCACAGGCGCATGGGCTGATCTGCGATATGCTGGACAGTCTCGTCGCATGCTCGGGCGACACCGACGTAACCTGCGAGGGCTTTACCTTCATGCTCCGAATGATGGCGCAGGATAAGGATGTCGGCAATATACCCACCTCCGTAGACGAGGTGCTGATAACGGAAGCGGGAGCCTCAAACTCCGAAAATGTGAAGCACGTCTATGTTATCGGTGCGGCAGAGGGCGTTTTTCCCGCCGCGGTGACAGAAGAAAGCTTCTTCTCCGAGCATGAGAAAAAGCTACTCTCCGATATCGGCATAGATATAAGCACGCGGCTGGAAAACAAGCTTGCGGACGAGCTTTTCTTCTTCTATTCCGCGGTATGCTCGGCTTCAGATACACTGACGGTGACTTATCCGCGATATATCAGCGGGGAGAAAGCGGCAAAATGCGCCCCGCTCCGCCGCATGCTCGAAATGTTTCCGAAGCTTCGCGAGGAGCGCTTTGACGATGTGCCGACAGCGGAGCTTATCGAGCGTCCGCTCCCTGCCATGGAATATGCCGCTTCTCTTTCCGGCGCTCTCGGAGAAAAGCTGCGTGCGTATTTCCTTTCAAACGAAAAATATGCCCCGAGGCTGAAATACGCGGGCGAGCCGCTCTCGGCAAAGGAGTGCCGTCTCACTCCCGAATGCACGGGAGAGCTTTTCCCCGAGAGAGTGAATATCAGCTATTCGCGGCTGGAAAAATACATAAGGTGCAATTTTTCGTATTTCTGCGATTACGAGCTGAAAATAGCCGACTGCACAAGGATAAAATTCGGTGCGCTCGATATAGGAAATTTCATGCACAAGCTGCTTGAGGAAACAGCAAAATTCGTCCTCGATTCGGGCGAACACGACGCGGCGAAAACAGACGCATATATCCGTTCGCGGGCAGAGGAATACCTGCGCAAAACCGCCGGCGGAGAGGATTTTATCTCGGGCAGACTCCGCCATATTTCGGATAAGCTCTGCCGCAGTGCCGCCGCCTTTGTCTCCGATATGGTGCACGAATTTGACCAGAGCGGCTTCCGCGCGGTCGATTTTGAAGCAGGCATAGGTACGGGCGAAGGAAGCATCCCGCCGATGAAGCTCGAAGATGAAAACGGCAGGGTTTCTCTGCGCGGAGTCATCGATCGAGTGGATACACTCGAGGGTGACGACGGAAACCTGTATGTGCGCATAGCCGACTACAAAACAGGCACAAAAACCTTCGATATGAATAAAATCCGCGAGGGCTTTGACCTGCAGATGCTGCTCTATCTCTTTTCCGTCTGCGAAAACGGCGAGCGGCGCTACGGCAAAAAGCCTCTTCCCGCAGGTGTGCTCTACATCGGCGTAAAGCCTCCGCAGAAGAGCGGACACATCGGCGAAGAAGCCGAAGCCGATTTCGCCCCCGTGAAGAGCGGCATTCTCATAAACGACGAAAAAGTTCTGCGCGAGATGGAGCGAAATCTCGAGGGGCATTTTATACCGATAACGGAGAAAAATCTCGCCTCGGGCAAGGGTCTGCTCACGCGCGGGGAATTTGAGAGCCTGCGCGGCGATGTACGGAATACCGTGCTCGCATTTGCCGCAAAACTGCGCTCTGGCGAAGCTTGCGCCGCGCCTGTTTCGGATGGGGACACCGACCCATGTGAATACTGTAAAAACAAAGCGATATGTCGCGCCGCCTCAAAAAGCCGTGCGCGTAGAAAATAAGCGAAAACCCAAGGAGGATAAGCCACATGGCTATACCGGAGAAAATACTTAAAAAAGTTGAAAAGCCCGCCAGATACACGGGCGGCGAATGGGGACAGACGATAAAGGACAAAAAGGATATTGATATCCGTTTTGCCTTCTGCTTTCCCGATACATACGAGATAGGAATGTCCAATCTCGGCATACGCATACTCTACGATGTGCTCAATGCACGTGCGGACACATGGTGTGAGCGAGTCTACGCTCCGTGGACGGATATGGAAAAATATATGCGCGAATACGATATCCCGCTCTTCGCGCTCGAAAGCGGCGATCCGCTCCGTGAATTTGATTTCATAGGCTTTACGCTCCAGTATGAGCTTTGCTACACCAATATGCTGAATATGCTGTCGCTTTCGGGCGTGCCGATACGCTCCGCCGACCGCGATGAGAGTATGCCCATAGTCGTCTGCGGCGGCCCCTGCACATATAACGCCGAGCCGATGGCGGATTTCATCGACCTATGCCTCATCGGCGAAGGCGAAGAGGAAATAGACGAGCTGATGACCATATATGCAAAGCATAAGAAAAAGGGCTTCGTAAAGGAAGATTTTCTCCATGAATGTGCAAAGCAGGAGGGCTTCTATGTTCCGTCTTTCTATTCCGTCGAATACAATGATGACGGCACGGTAAAGAAATATACGCCGAAATACGACGATATCCCGACGAAGATAAAAAAGCGCATTATAAAAGATATGGATACGGTGCGCTTCCCGAAAAAGGTAGTGATGCCTTTCATCGACACGGTGCATGACCGCATCATGCTCGAGGTATACCGCGGATGTATACGCGGATGCCGCTTCTGTCAGGCGGGTATGATTTACCGCCCCGTGCGCGAGAAATCCGTGGAAACGCTCTGCCGCGAGGGCAAAACGCTCGCCGACTGCACCGGCTATGACGATATCTCCCTCATTTCGCTGAGCATCAGCGACTATTCTCATATAAACGAGCTGACCGACCGCCTGCTCGAATGGACAAACGAGCGCAAAATTTCGCTCTCGCTTCCATCTCTGCGCGCCGACAGCTTCACAAAGGAGCTGATGGATAAGGTTTCGAGCGTGCGCGCAGGCGGACTTACGTTTGCTCCCGAGGCGGGGACACAGCGCCTGCGCGATGTCATAAACAAAAATCTCGCAAAAGAGGACCTGCTCCGCGCCTGCCGCGTGGCTTTCTCGGGCGGCAAGAGCCAAGTCAAGCTCTATTTCATGCAGGGTCTGCCGACGGAAACGGACGCCGATCTCGACGGCATCTATGAGGTTGCCGAGAGTGTTATCGATACATATTATCAGACGCCGGACAGACCGCGCAAGGCACCGCTCGTCACAATCTCCGCCGCCTGCTTCATTCCGAAGCCGTTCACGCCTTTTCAGTGGGAACCGCAATGCGATATGGCGGAGCTTGAGAGAAAACAGCGTTATCTCGACGGCGTGATAAATGACAGAAAGGTGAAATACAACTATCACGACGCAAAGGTAAGCCGCATAGAAGCCGTCTTTGCCCGCGGAGACAGAAAGCTCTGCGCCGCAATGGAGGAGGCTCACCGCCGCGGCATGGTATTCGACAGCTGGGAGGAGCATTTCGACTATGAGAAGTGGCTCGAGGTTTTCGCGGCAGTGGGCATAGACCCCGCATTCTACGCAAACCGCGAGTTCGGCGAGGACGAGGTTCTCCCATGGGATATAATAGATATAGGTGTAACAAAGGAATTTCTGCTTCGTGAGCGCCACCGCGCCCATGAGGGAAAAACCACGGAAAATTGCCGCAATGCCTGCAGCGGTTGCGGCGCAAACAGTCTCGGAGGTAAAACATCATGGTGCCCGAAAGCAAAAAAATAAGAGTAATGTTTTCCAAAACGGGAGCGCTGAAATTCATCTCTCATCTCGATATGAACAGAACGATGAAAGCGGCTTTTCTCCGCTCGAAATTGCCGATTTGGTATACGATGGGCTTCAATCCCCATCCGAAAACGGTATTTTCCCTGCCGCTTTCCGTCGGCGTCTCCGACCTCTGCTGCTTCATGGATTTCAAGATAACGGAAGAGGTTTCGCATGAGGAAATCTGCCGCGCGCTGAATGCCGCCTTCCCCGAGGGACTTCACGCGCTCGAAGCCTACGAACCGCAGACCAAGCTCTCGGATATCGGCTGGTCGGAATATGAGATAAGCATCGAAGCGATCGGCGCAAACACTTCATCGGAAGAAAAGATAAAGGCGGTTTTCGCAGCACCTATGGTGATAGAGAAAAACTCAAAGGCAGGCATTAAAACGGTCGATATAGCGCCGCTCTGCGAGCTTGTGCAGTGCCGCGCCGAGGGAGACAAAATAATCCTTCGGCTCCTGCTCTCCTCTACGGAAAACGAATTTGTAAATCCCCGCTTCCCGATAGAATGTATATCAAAGGCGCTGGAGGAGATTCCCGCCGATGCCGATACGGATATCTGCCGCACTGCGGTATATCTCGCCGACAGGAAAACATATTTCAGATAAGCGCAAGGCGCAAGGAGGAAATAAAAATGACAAAACAGCCCGATGAAAGAAAAGCACTGCTCTTTTCCGCGGTGCTCTCGCTGAAGACGCCCGAGGAATGCGAAAATTTTTTCTGTGATCTCTGCACAAAAACAGAGCTTCGCGAGATGACCAAGCGCCTCTGGGCGGCAAAGCTCATACTCGAGGGAAAGAAATATTCCGAGATAGTTGAGGAAACAGGACTCAGCACAGCGACAATTACCCGCGTAAACGGCTCACTCCGCGACGGAAGCGAAGGCTATATGACCGTCCTCTCCCGCATACTCAAAAATACGGAGGAAGTCAAATGAGCGAAATATACAGCGCGCTCGCGCCGCACTACGACAGACTGATGCAGGATACGGATTATTCCGCATGGTGCGATTTCTATGAAGCCTGCTTTGAGAAATACGGCGTGGATACCCCTGCCGCGATAGTCGACCTCGGATGCGGCACGGGAAGCATCTCCATAGAACTGGCAAAGCGCGGGCACAGCGTGACAGGGCTTGATACGAGCGAAGAAATGCTCACTCTCGCATACAAAAAAGCCGAAGAAGCGAAAGTAAAGCTTCTCCTGCTCTCGCAGAATATGACCTGCTTTGACAGCGGCACGCATACGGATGCGGCGCTCTGCTGCTTTGACGGGATAAATTATCTTGCAGATACGGGCGAGGTCTGTTCCTGCTTCTGCTCGGCATATGAAAATCTGCGCGGCGGCGGACTTTTCATCTTCGATATCTCAACGCCCTACAAATATGAAAATATCCTCGCAGACAACAGCTTTGTTTACGAATACGAGGATTTGTTCACTGTTTGGGAGAGCTTTTATAATAAGAAAAGCGGAGTATGCGACTTCGACCTGACTTTCTTTACAAGGCACAAAAACGGGCTTTGGGAGCGCACGGACGAATATCAGTGCCAGCGCAAATACAGCGAAAAAACGATAATTTCTCTCCTGAAAAAATCCGGTTTTGAGCTGCTCGAAAAAGCTTCGGATATATATTTCTCGCCTGTCACGGCGACAAGCGAGAGAGAGTTTTTCATCTGCAAAAAGAAGGTGTAATCTATGGAAAAATACAATGTTACCCGCGCAATGACGCGTGACGGCTCGGCGAGGATTCTCGTGATAAACTCACGGGATATCGTAAACCGTGCCATCGAATATCACCATACCGAGCCGACAGCGACGGCGGCTCTCGGCAGAATACTCACGGCAGCTTCGCTGATGGGAACGATGCTGAAGGAAAAGGAGGACAGCCTCACTCTTCGCTTCAAGGGTGACGGACCGCTCGGCAGTGCCGTTGCGGTATCGGATTACAAGGGTAATGTCCGCGGCTACATCATGCATCCCGAGGTCGATCTGCCGCTCAAGCCGAACGGCAAGCTCGATGTCGGCGGCGGCATAGGTCACGGAACGCTCTCCGTTGTGCGCGACGACGGCACGGGAGAGGCTCACGTAGGCTCCACGGCTATTGTCAGCGGCGAGATAGCGGAGGATATCTGCGCATATTTTGCAAAGAGCGAACAGATACCGACGGTATGCTCTCTCGGCGTGCTCGTAGATAAGGACAAAACCTGCAAGGCGGCAGGCGGAATACTGATACAGCTTCTTCCCTTTGCCGATGAGGAGACTGTCGATAAAATAGAAAAGAACGTGCCGCTGCTCTCCAATATTTCCCTGCTCTTTGACGCGGGTATGACAAACGAAGCGATAATCGACCGCGCCATGGCAGGCATAGAATACGATATTTTCGATGATTTCACGGCGGAATACCGTTGCTCCTGCTCGCGCGAGCGCATACTCGGCGCAATATCCAGCTTCTCGGAAAAGGAGCTGGACGAAACCTTCGGCGACCTGCCCGAAATAGAAGTCTGCTGTCACTTCTGCGATAAGAAATATTACTTTTCGCGAAAAGAAGTCGAAGAACACAAAAAAGCAAGAGAGGAAAAGAAAAATGGATAATTTCAGCGAAAGAAAAAACAAGGAGCTCTTTGAAAAGGTCTCCGAAAAGCAGCTTAAATACGCAAAGAAAACCATGCTTCTGATTTTTGTTCTGATAGGAGCAATATTTCTCATAATGGGTCTTGTGCTTATAGCCTGCGATATCCGCGATGCGGAAAACGGCGTTCTTGTCGGCATAATTTTCGCGCCGCTGGGAGCATTTTTCATACTTCTGGGGCTGACACTGCGCTTCGCTGTGCCGAGAACCTACAACTATGAAAACTACAAAAAGCGCATGGAAAAATACGGTTATTATGTAAGCACATATGATATGTATATCACCGTCGCTCTTCAGGAGGAACGCATAGCCGAACTTGAAAAGAAGGTAAAAGAGCTTGAAGAAAGGCTCTGAAAAACGGAGGAAAAGAAATGAAAAGCAAAGCCTGCATCATGACATTCCGCCCATTCAATATTCCCGCGGTATACAGCGATGATATGCTCGCACGTCTCGCAGAAGAATTTGATATGCTTCCGTATATCTGCTCAAAGGATGACTTTCCCGCGCTCGAGGACGAGCTGCAAAAGGTAGAGTATATCTTCTCCACATGGGGAATGCCCGCGCTTTCCGAGGAGGAGATAAGGCGATATCTGCCGAGGCTGAAGGCTGTTTTCTATGCTGCGGGTACCGTCCAGCAGTTTGCGCGTCCGTTTATCTCGTGCGGAGTTGATATATTTTCCGCATGGGCGGCAAATGCCGTGCCTGTAGCAGAGGTTGCCGCCTCGGAAATTCTGCTTGCCAATAAGGGCTTCTTCCGCCGCGAGGTAAAATGCCGCGCGGACTGGCAAAATGACGACCGCGAGCGGCTCTATCCCGGCAATTTCCGCACGCGCGCAGGCATACTGGGCGCCGGCATGATAGGCACTATGGTGATAAACCATCTGCGCCGCCATGAACTTGAAATATATGTTTTTGACCCGTTTCTCCCCGATGAAAAAGCGGCGGAGCTGGGCGTCACAAAGACGGGACTGCATGAGGTTTTCGCCTCCTGCAATGTCATCTCGAATCACCTTGCAAACAATGAGCAGACAAAGGGCATGATAGACCGCTCCTGCTTTGACCTGATGGGAAAAGCCGCTGTTTTCATAAATACAGGCAGGGGCGCGCAGGTGAATACCGCCGACCTTATAGCGGCAATGAAAGCCTGCCCCGAGCGGCTTGCCCTTCTCGATGTCACCGATCCCGATGAGCCGCCCGCAGAAGAAAGCGAGCTTTATCGCCTTCCGAATGTGCGTCTCACACCGCATATAGCGGGCAGTATCGGAAACGAGCCGCGCCGCATGGCGGAATATATGTTTGCGGAATACAAAGCTTATTCCGAAGGCAAACCCACAAAATACAAAGTAACGGCAAAAATGCTTGAAACCATGGCATGAGGAGGTTATAATCATGCATCCTTTCGAACTGAAAATACCGAATACATTCCATTATCAGACACTTGATGAGATAGACTACGACGCGAGAAAGCGCGGGCTTCACATCCCGTTTTCGCGCGACCTTTCGCCGCTTGCCGTAAAGCCGGCTGTGCACACGCGTGCGGGCGATATCGTGCTTTCAAATTCGCTCTCCGTCCATCCGATGGAGGGCTTTGACGCGGACGAAGCAGGTGCGCCCTCTGCTCTCACCGAGCGCAGATATCTGCGCTTTGCGCACTCCGGTGCGGCACTTATCTGGTCGGAAGCGATAGCCGTCTGTCCCGAGGGACGCACTTCGGACAGGCAGCTCATGATTACCGAGGAAAATAAAGAGAAATTCCGCGCCATGATAGCCGAGGTAAAAAAGGTGACAGGCGCTCCGCTCATCGCCCAACTCACCCATTCGGGCAGATTTTCGCATAACAGTGCCACTCCCTATCCGCTCATCGCCACGCACAGCAAACCCATAGAGAAATACCGTCCTCTCCCCGATGGGACACCGCTCCTGACCGACGAATATCTCGACAGCCTTCCGGAAAAATATATTGCCGCGGCAAAACTGCTGATATGGGCAGGCTTTGACGGAGTAGACATCAAGGCGTGCCACCAGTATTTGCTCGGCGAGCTTCTTTCGGCATATACGAGAGAGGGCAAATACGGCGGAAGCTTTGAAAACAGAAGCCGTCTCATGCTCGATATAACAAAGCTGATAGCCGAAAACACCGACAAAAGCGTTATCCTCGCTTCCCGCCTCGGCATATGCGATATGATAGCGAAGCCCTATGGCTTCGGAATGGCGGACGATGGGCAAACGCCCGATTTCACCGAGGCAAACGAGCTTATCGGAAAGCTCTCGGCGCTCGGCGTTTCGCTTATCGATATGACCATGGGAAGCCCGTACTTCAATCCGTATATCAACCGCCCGCAGAATAAGGGCGAGAGAATACCGCCCGAGCATCCGCTCGTCGGCGTAGACCGTCTCATCCACGGAGCGGAGGCAATTCAGAAGGCAAATCCCTCCGTCGCCGTCGTCGGCACAGGCTACAGCTACCTGCGCGAATTTGCGCCGTATGCCGCGGCAGGTGCGCTTGAGAGAGGATATTCCACTCTCGTCGGCTTCGGCAGAATGGCTTTTGCCTACGACCGCTTTGCAGACGATTTCATCTCGGGAAATACAGACAAAAGCAAGGTCTGCCTTGCCTGCAGTAAATGCACGGAGATTATGCGTGCGGGCGGCACTACGGGTTGTCCCCTGCGCGATCAGGAAATCTATCTGCCGATATATCGCAGGCTCTGCATGAAAAAATAAGAAAGAGGGTGCTTTTATGGAAAGAAAAATCGTCATAGTAACGGGAGCATCGCGCGGCATCGGAAACGGTATTGCCACAGCACTTGCCGCCGAGGGCTTTACGCTCGTCTGCGTTCAGCAGAGCGAAAACGAGGAATATATGAAAGCTATCCGCGCACTCTCGCCCGAGTCTGTCTGCATACGCGCCGATATATCAAAGGCAGATGACGAAGCACGCATCATAGATACGGCAATCGAACGCTTCGGCAAGATAGATATTCTCGTAAACAATGCGGGCGTAGCACCGAAGGAGCGCGAGGACATCCTCAATATGAGCCGCGAGAGCATGGACAGGCTTCTCGATATCAATCTGAAAGGCACATTTTTCTTAACTCAATACTGCGCAAACAAAATGACAGAGCTCGGCTTTGGAGAGGCTATCATCAATATCACCTCCATGTCGGCATATACCTCGAGCACGAGCCGCGGTGAATACTGCATCTCAAAGGCGGGACTCTCGATGGTGACAACGCTCTTTGCCGACCGCCTTGCCGAATACGGTATAAATGTCTATGAGGTGCGTCCCGGCATAATCAAAACGGATATGACGGCGACGGTGAACGAAAAATACGACAGACTCATCGGCGAGGGGCTGCTCCCGATAAAGCGCTGGGGTTATCCCGAGGATATCGGGCGTGCCGTCGTCGCGCTGGCAAAGGGCTATCTTCCTTATTCCACGGGCGAAGTTATAAATATAGACGGCGGCTTCCATATCCGCCGCCTGTAATCGGAGGGTAAAATGAACTTTTCTCTTGTCGATTCGGGAATTCCCCGCCGCTCTTTTCGCGCCGTTATAGTCGGGAGCGGAGCGGCGGGCTACAATGCCGCAAGAAAGCTTTATGACCTTGGCGTGCATGACATAGCCATAATCACCGAGGGCGAGAAAATGGGCACCTCGCGGAATACAGGCTCCGATAAGCAGACATATTACAAGCTGACGCTTGCCGGCGGAGATGGCGATTCCGTTTCCGATATGGCGGAAACGCTCTTTTCGGGCGGTGCCATGCACGGAGATATCGCTCTCGCGCAGGCGGCAGGCTCGGCGCGGTGTTTTTTTGAGCTTGTCTCTCTCGGCGTGCCTTTTCCCCATAATGAATACGGCGAATATGCCGGCTACAAGACCGACCACGATCCCCGCATGCGCGCGACCTCCTGCGGTCCTTACACCTCAAAATATATGACCGAGGCGCTTGAGTGCGCCGTGAAAAGCAAAAACATCTCGATTTTCGACGGCTACCGCGCCGTGAAAATACTTCGCGGCGGCGGCAGAGCCTGCGGCATCGTCGCGCTTTGCCCTGCGCTGATAAATGAGAAAAACCGCTACGGCATGGCAGTTTTCCTTGCGGATAATGTCATATGGGCGACAGGCGGACCCTCTGCCATATATTCCGAGAGCGTCTATCCCGAGAGCCAGACCTGTGCGCACGGCATGGCTTTTGAAGCGGGCGCCGCGGGGATCAACCTGACGGAATCGCAATACGGCATAGCTTCTCTCGGCTTCCGCTGGAACCTCTCGGGGACATATCAGCAGGTTATCCCGCGGTATTTCTCCATTGATGAAAACGGAAACGAGCATGAATTTCTCACGGATTATTTCCCCGACACGGGTGAAATGCTCGGCGCGATATTTTCAAAGGGCTATGAGTGGCCCTTTGACCCGCGCAAAATATTTCGCGGCGGCAGGCGACTCTCTTCGCTCATAGATCTCGCCGTTTTCTCGGAAAAGCGCCGCGGCAGACGCGTATTCATGGACTTCCGCCGCAATCCCGCCGCTTCCGAGCATGGCGGCTCGCTTGATTTTTCCCTGCTACCGGACTATGCACGCAAATATCTCGAAAAATCGGGGGCGCTTCTGCCGCTTCCCATCGACCGTCTGCGTAAAATGAACGAACCCGCTGTCTCACTCTATCGCGAGCATGGCATAGACATCACGCTTGAGCCGCTTGAGATAGCCGTCTGCGCTCAGCATAACAACGGCGGGCTTGACGCGGACATATGGAGTGAAAGCACTGCGCTTGCCGGATTTTTCCCGATAGGCGAATGTGCGGGAACATTCGGAGTATATCGCCCGGGCGGCACGGCACTCAACGCAACGCAGGTCAGCTCCATGCGTGCCGCGGAAAAGATTGCAGGGAGTGCGCCCGTGACAAAGCCCGATGAAAGCGAAACCTCACGCGATATCGCCGATATGATATCGTTTTTCGATATACTTTCCCGCCCGAGAATAAGACTGCCGCGGGAGGAAATTTTCGCCCGCAGGAAGGAATACGGCAGGATAATGAGCGAATGCGGCGCCTTTGTGCGCTCACCTGCCGCCGTTTCGTCGGCAATATCGTCTGTGCGCTCGTGCATAAGATCCTTTGAAGCCGACTATGCGGGAGCGGCACCCGCGCTCATGCCGGAGGTCATGATAAACCGCGACATTCTGATAACGGCGCTCGTCTATCTCGGCGCAATCGAAGATTACATCGCGCACGGCGGCAAAAGCCGCGGGTCGTATCTTGTCACAGAGAGAAGCATCGATGAACTTATCGCCGAGGGGCGCGATATCGAAACGGACGAGGAGCAATTTTCGCAGGTGCAGACAGCGCTTTACTCAGGCGGCGAAATGAAATATGCCTTTTCGCCCGTGCGCCCCATCCCCGAGCGCGAGCTTTGGTTTGAGAATGTATATAATGAATATAGAAAAAGCTCGGTAAAAACTCCCCTTTCACATAAGTCATAACCACCGGCAAAGCCGGTGGCTTGCACAGCCCTATAAGGGCAATGGTACTGGCAGGGCTGAAAGCCCTCTGAAAAAGTCTGACATTTGCAAATTTGCACTGCAGTCGCAAATGCGACAACAACTACTTTTCGCCTCCCTTGTGTAAAGGGAGGTGCCGAGCAACGCGAGGCGGAGGGATTGCAAAATTCACATGACAGAAACAATCCCTCAGTCGCCTGCGGCGACAGCTCCCTTTGCACAAGGGAGCCACCGCTGCGGCGGGATTGCTCATCGGCAAAAGCCTTTCCGGAACCACCCGCTTAGCGGGTGGTTTTCGTAAGAACTCCTCCTTCGTCGGAGTTCTCTATACAATAAAAAGAACCCGTGCGCAGGCAGCATTCCGCGCACGGGTTAGTTTTTTGTCTCTCGGTTTATTTATCTTTACTTTTCATCACAAGACTGATTATGCCGGTTACCGCGCCGTAGAGAACGCCGGCGACAGCCCAGATTATCCAGCTCATCTGCTTCTCCGCGCCGCTGTACAGGAATATGAGAAACACCGCCGTCGTCACAAGCCAGTAGACAAGACTCACCGTGCCGATAATGCCGCCTGACGCCTTGCGCTTTCTCGTGTAGTCGCCCTCCTCAAGGAGCTTTTCCATAGCGGCATTGTATACTCCGCCGTAAACAAAGAGAAAAACGCCTATGCCGGCTATAAAAAACAGTGCGCATACAGCCAGAATATATATCATATCGGAAACGATATTTTCCGCGCCGTCAAAGCAGAGCGCTATGAAAATAGGAACCGCAGAAAGAATGCAGAGAACTGCTCCGAGTATATTCATGCGGGAAAATTTAGTCTCAAAATTTTTCTTTTTCTCTCTTACCATGCCGGAAACGCCGTATTCCGTTTCAAAAGGCTCATTTCCGAGGAAGTCGTATGCTTTTACTCTCGCACCGCAGGAAAGAAAAATCGCCGCGCCGACAGCCACGAGCAAAAGAAGCACCGAAAGCCCGATGCCCGCGGCAGCTCCCTCTGAAATATATTTTCCCGAGTCGGCAAGCCCCGCCATGATGAGAAGGACTATCGGCGATATTATACAAAGAAAAGTGGCAAACGCTATTTTCGGTGCGGCTGCTCTTCTCTTTCCGAGATAATCCGAAGCCTCCTCCATAGTCACCCGACGAAGCCCCGTATCGGATTCATCCGCCGTTAGCGCCGCAGGCGCATCGTCAATCTCATCCTTGAGCAGGTAGTCGGTCGATACGCCGAAAAGCCTGCTCATTTTCAGAAGCTTATCCATATCGGGTATGGACTGCGCACCCTCCCATTTCGATACGGACTGACGCGATACCCCGAGCTGCTCCGCAAGCTCCTCCTGCGACCAGCCCGCCTTTTTTCTCTGCAATATAATTTTGTCTGCCAGAATCATTTCATTTCTCCTTAATGCTGAAATTTTTGTCGGCGTCATGCGCCTTTCATGCTTGAATTATAGCACTTTTTGAGGTTGCATGCCATAAAGCGCGCATGACAATTTGTCAAAAGACGGTTGCATTTTGGCTTTTTTCTTCCTTGTTGCGATTATATCAGCAAAAATACGGCTTGTCAAGCCTTCTTCTTTGCCATGCGCTTTTCTTCTGCTCCCGCCGCCGAAAAACGCTTCGCGGCAAGCCTCGGCAAAATGAAAGCAGCCGTTTCGAGAGCCACTTCATCCGTCAGCATCAGTACGCTCGCGAGATTTATCGAGGTCATGACGGCGACAGCAAGGTCGGCAAGCTCCCATATCAGCCCCTGCCGCATGACAGTACCCGCAACCGCGCAAAGGCAATACAGTGCGAGATAAACAGTGACAGGCGCTTTTTTCTCCGTGAAATAACCGAGCATACACTGCCCGTAATACGACCAGCATATCACCGTAGAAAAGGCAAATATCGCCATTGAAAAAGTAAAAATATATCCGCTGAAAGCACCGTAATATTTTTCAAAGGCGGATATCACTATATCCATGCTCCCGAGACTGCTGTCCGCAAATCCAGAAATTATTATCACGAGAGCCGTCATTGTGCATATAACTATCGTATCGAAGAAAACCTCAAATATTCCGTAGAGCCCCTGCTTTGCGGCGCTCTGCTCCGCGCTCTGCGCATGGGACATCGGAGCCGTGCCCGAGCCTGCCTCATGCGAAAAGGTTCCCTTCGCCGTGCCGTGGCGCACCGCACCGGAAATAAGATAGCCGAATATGCCCGAGGCACCGCTTGCCGGCGTGAAAGCTGCCTGCATTATATCGGAAAAAATGCGCGGCAGACTGCCGAGATTTAGTAAGATTATCCGCATGGCAAGCACGATATATATAAGGCAAACGAGCGGCATTACCACAACGGTAAAGGATGATATCTTTTTAAATCCGCCGAATATGACGAGCGCACAGAGCACGGCAAATATGATGCCGTATATTATCTTCGGCAAGCCGAAGGTTCGCTTTGCGGAATCGGCGGCGGCACTAACCTGAACGATATTCCCGAGGCAAAAGGAAGCAAGCACTCCCACACCACAGAAAACCGTCGCAAGCACTCTGCCGGGCTTACCGCCGATTCCGCGCGCCATATAGTACATGGGACCGCCCTTGCAGCCACCGTCCGAGTATGAGCGGTATCGCATGGCAAGCACTATTTCGGCATACTTCAGCACCATTGAGACGAGTGCGCTTATCCACATCCAGAAAACGGAACCGATACCTCCCAGCGATATGGCGACAGCCACACCGACTATATTTCCGACTCCGAGCGTTCCGGCAAGCGAAACGCTCAGCACACGCAGGGGCGAATTTTCACCCGTACCGCCCGCGAGCATCCCTCGGAAGGTGGCAAAAGGATGCACCGCAAAGAAAAACCGAAGCTTTATAAGCACAAAAATTCCCGCCGCAAATATGATTATCGGCAGTACAGTCAGCAGGCACGCATTTATTTTGGAAAGAAAGTCCATATTTTTCTCCTTTTTTACATGTACTCGGAATATATATATGAATAAGAGAGCTCATACTTGCCGAGTTTTCGCTTTTCCGCCTTCTAATATGAATAATTTGTTAATAATCGAAAAAAGACTTGATTTTTTGCCGATAATATGTAAAATATACTATGTTGGCACTCTGATGTTTTGAGTGCTAAATACGTTTGAAAATTATATTTTAAATACACGGAGGTTTTAATCATGAAGCTTAAACCACTTTACGACAGAGTCATAGTCAAGATGACAGAAGTTGAAGAAACCACAAAGAGCGGCATCATTCTTACAGCCGCATCAAAAGAAAAGCCGCAGGTTGCAGAGGTTATTGCAGTCGGCGACGGTAATTCCCGCGACGGAAAAGAGCCTGTTGCCATGAAGGTCAAGGTCGGCGACAAGGTAATCGTTTCCAAGTACGCAGGCACGGAAGTCAAAATAGACGGCGAAGATGTCATTATCGTCAATATGGGCGATATACTCGCTGTGGTTGAATAATTTGCAAGAATAAAAGGAGTTGATACATTATGGCAAAAGAAATAGCATACGGCACAGAAGCGAGAAACGCTCTCCAGAGAGGCGTTGACAAGCTTGCCGATACAGTAAAGATTACACTCGGACCCAAGGGCAGAAACGTTGTTCTCGATAAGAAGTACGGCGCTCCCCTCATCACAAACGACGGTGTTACGATAGCAAAGGAAATCGAGCTTGAAGACGCTATGGAAAATATGGGCGCACAGCTCGTAAAGGAAGTTGCTACAAAGACAAACGATGCCGCAGGCGACGGTACCACAACAGCTACCCTGCTCGCGCAGGCATTCATCCGCGAGGGCATGAAGAATGTCGCCGCCGGCGCTAACCCCATGGTTATCCGCAAGGGTATCCAGAAGGCTACAGACAAGGCCGTAGAGAGCCTCGTCGCTCATTCCAAGAAAGTAAACGGCACAGATGATATCGCCCGCGTCGGCACCATCTCCGCAGGAGATGAGGTTATCGGTACACTTATCGCCGATGCCATGAAGAAAGTTACAAGCGACGGCGTTATCACCGTTGAGGAATCAAAATCCGCAGAAACCTACTGCGAGGTTGTTGAAGGCATGCAGTTCGACCGCGGCTATATTTCACCTTACATGGTAACCGATACCGACAAGATGGAAGCTGTCATCGACGACGCTCTCCTCCTCATCACGGATAAGAAGATTTCTAATATTCAGGAGCTTCTGCCTCTGCTCGAGCAGATAGTTCAGGCAGGCAAGAAGCTTGTTATCGTAGCAGAAGATGTAGAGGGCGAAGCACTTACCACTCTTATCCTCAATAAGCTCCGCGGCACATTCACCTGCGTAGCCGTAAAGGCACCCGGTTTCGGTGACAGACGCAAGGATATGCTCCGCGATATCGCTATCCTCACAGGCGGTGAAGTCATCACATCCGACCTCGGACTCGAGCTCAAGGATACAACAGTTGCACAGCTCGGTCATGCAAGCCAGGTAAAGATAAATAAGGATAATACGATAATCGTCGGCGGCAAGGGCAATCCCGAGGAGATAAAGGCAAGAGTTGCTCAGATTCGTGCCGGCATCGAAACAACAACAAGCGAATTTGACCGCGAGAAGCTTCAGGAGCGTCTTGCTAAGCTCGCAGGCGGCGTTGCCGTTATCAAGGTCGGCGCGGCTACAGAGATAGAAATGAAGGAAAAGAAGCTCCGCATAGAGGATGCTCTCAATGCTACAAAGGCAGCTGTTGAAGAAGGCATCGTCTGCGGCGGCGGTATTGCATTCCTCAATGCAATAGCAGATGTAAAGACTTTGCTCGCCACTGCCGAGGGTGATGAAAAGACAGGCGTTTCCATAGTTGTGAAGGCACTTGAAGAGCCTGTCCGCCAGATAGCTCTCAATGCAGGCTTTGAAGGTGCTGTCGTTATAGACAAGATTCTCTCCGAAAATAAGCCCGGCTTCGGCTTCGATGCTTATAACGAGAAGTATGTCGATATGTTTGAAGCAGGCATTATCGACCCGACAAAGGTTTCCAGAAGCGCACTTCAGAATGCCGCTTCCGTTGCCTCTACGGTACTCACAACAGAAGCACTCGTGGCTGACAAGAAGGAACCCGAACCTGCCGCACCCGCTAACCCCGGAATGGGCGGCATGGGCGGTATGTACTGATACCGGAAAATTCAGTAATATCGGTTTTAATGAAATCAGGAAATCCGCAGGCGGATTTCCTGATTTTTGTTGTATTCGCTTTTTCCCTGCCATAATAAAGTTTTCGCCCGCCTCTGAAGTTTCGCTCAAGCCTTTTTAAAGGCTTGCACGAGCCGCCGGTGTCGGCGGTCGCGCTCCGCAGAGCGCGAAATCTCTATAACGGCGTTTTCTTTTTGATAGCTTTTTCTTTTGCGCCCGCTTCTGCAAAAGAAAAAGCAGGTTAAGATTTAGTTTTTTATTTTGCTACTGGCTGTACTTGGATTTTATATTGTAGGGGTCGGCGCCATCGACGACCCGAAGAAACATAAAGATACTTTTCTTTTCTCGCGCTTTTGAGTGACCAAAAGCGCGGCAAAAGTCAAAAAGAGGAAAGCATTCCTCTTTTAATCTCTTTCTGTCGCCTCGCGGCGACCGGTGCGAACACACTTCCCCGACCGTCCAACCATAGCGTAGCCACGGCTACAGGCTCGAAACGCTCAAGCGCCGACTCGGATTTACTGCTGTGCCATGTCAGGCTATGGCGAACCTCGCGGGTCAGATTTGGGTGCGCGTCTGTGTGCGAACATAGCGAAATAGGGTTTATTTTGATAGTCCCGTCAGCGTAGGTATCAGACCCACGCCCGCCCCTCTTTTTTCAGCGGGCGTGCAGACAATGCGTGCACGAATCTGCTCGGCTTCCTCGTGCGCTATGTTCGCACGCGTGGTAGTATGCGATTTCGGAGAGTGGCAAAACTACCGATTTTCACCACTTTGCCCCGTGCCGCACGCACTCGCCGCGCATGGCTCGCGCGACTAACTCGTGCACGCGGAAGAAGATTTTTAAGAGGGAGGAAAGCCCTCTTAAATGACTTTTGGTACTTTTCTTCACAGAAAAGTACGATAAAAGAAAAGTTTCGTTATGTATCTTATAGAGTGTCGATGAAATTAAGAAAAGCGACGCGTTGCTCAATTCCTCACTCAACCCTCGGTTTAGTGATTTTCCCCATAAAAATACCGTAAAAACGCCATCTCAACTGAAAGTTTAGTATTTTTTATGCAACTCAACCAACTTTTTATTGACGATTTGGCGAAAATATGCTATACTCTGCTCAGGAGGCGATAACCGGTGTCGCTCCCGAAAATCGATATTATAGGAGAAAAACGATGGATATAGTAAAAACAATTTCGGAAAAAATACTGGGGCTCAGACGCGAGCGCGGTATAACACAGGATGCACTCGCGGCGGCACTGGGCGTGACATATCAGGCGGTTTCCAAATGGGAAAACGCGCTCGCCTGCCCCGATGTAACCATGCTTCCGAAAATAGCGGAATATTTCGGCATAAGCATAGCGGAGCTTTTCGGCGAGGAGAAACCCTGCGCCAAAGCGACGGATGAACCGCAGGCAAACTTTGAAGCGGAAAGCGACTGGCAGGACGACAATACGCTCCATGCCGTTCTCTTCCGCGGCAGAAAGATGATAAAGTCAAAAAATATCACAGAAGCCGAAAGAACCGCGGCAGAAAAGGTTGTGCTCACATATGAAGGCGACGTTGGCAATATACTATCCGATATCGCCGTAGATGTAAAAGGCAATGTAGGCGGATATATTTCCGGAATAAAAACAATAATCACAGTAACCGGCGATGTAGACAGCAATATTATCAGCACAAGCGGAACAGTAAATATAACCGGCAATGTAGATGGCAATGTCGTCGGCACAGGAGCTACAATAACGGTAGATGGTGATATAAGCGGTAATGTTTCAGGCACAGGAATAAGGGTAAATGTTTCCGGCAAGGTCGATGGCAAAAGTGCCGATGATTATCTTAAAGCAGGCGCGGATGCTGCTAAAGCGGCACTCTCAGATATATTTGATGCAAGCAAAATCGTAGATGATGCGCTGAAAAATATCGGCAATATCGAAATACCCAAAATAAATTTTAATGCCGATTGCAACTATGGCTCTGATGATGACGACGACAATGATTATGCAGACCTCGCAGATACTGCATCAGACCTTCATGACCTCCTCTCCGAAATGGAGGATTTGCAGGACGAGCTCGAAGATTTAAAAGATGAACTGGAAGATTTAAACGACGAGCTTGAGGATTTGAACGATGAAGCGGAAGACCTGCGCGATGAACTCTCCGACCTTGCCGACGAGCTTTCCGATGCCGACAGCGACGATGAACGCAAGCGCATAATCAATGACATGAGCGATAAAAAGAGCGAGATAAGCGACAAAAATTCGGAGATAGAAGATAAAAAATCCGAAATTTCCGACAAAAAAGAAGAAATCGCCGAAAAGCGCGCGGAAATCGCCGAAAAGAAAAGCGAGATAGCGGAAAAGAAAGAAGCACTCAGGTAACAAACAGGATAAAAAATATCGGCGTGAAATAACGCCGATATTTTTTATTCCATATAATTTTCTATCACGGAATAGAGCTGTTCGCTCGAATATACCGCTATACCGAGCCGAAGCATTTCCCTCTCGCTCTCGGGCAGAAACTCCGCTTTCGCATCAAGCTCGCGGACAATATCTCCCTCCGGCGTGCTGACGACTATCTTTTCATCATGCAAGCCTACATAATATATCGGCGAAACGGGATTTCCCGTAGTCGTGCTCTCGCTTGCCGTGACGCTCTCGAGTGTTTTCGGCATATCGGCGCGCATGCTGAGGCACACTACCATAGTTATAACCGAAATAATCAGCGATACCATACAGATAAGCGCCGTCACTCCTGCCGAAAGTCTGTACCTTTCCTCCATTTTATCAACCTCCTGCCTCTTTTTTCCATCATCTTTGCGATACATATTATTGACAGAAAAAAACATAATATTCATGTAAAGAGGTGATAATTCTGACAAAAACACATAAATTTCGTAATTTTATCTTAGGATTTTTGCTCGTCGTTTTGCTCACGGCGCTCATCTGCATCAGCGCATTTCTTCTTTATATGAAATACGGTATTTCCGATGAGCTTGATATAGAATCGCTTGCTCTCGGGCAAAATCTCACGACAAAAATCTATGCCGTTTCGGCAGACGGAACGCCGATAGAGCTTGAAAACGAGCGGCTTTTCGGCACGGAAAACAGAATATGGATATCTGAAAACGAAATCCCGCAGCGGGTGAAAAACGCCTTTATCGCGATAGAAGATCATCGCTTCTATTCGCACAAGGGTATTGACCCAAAGCGCACGGCAGGCGCTGTTCTCAGCTTTTTCGGCAGAAACAACTACGGCGGCTCGACGATAACGCAACAGCTGATAAAAAATCTGACAGGCGAAAATTCCGTAACTGTAAAGCGGAAGCTGACAGAAATAAAGCGCGCCGTCGCCCTCGAAAAGACAATGCCGAAGGAGCGCATTCTCGAGCTTTATCTGAATACCGTCTACCTCTCGCGCAGCTGCTACGGCATAAAAACCGCGGCGGAAAAATATTTTTCGCGCGAGGTGGGAGACCTCACGCTCACCGAGGCGGCGACGCTCGCGGGAATCATTCAGTATCCCTCGCATTTTGACCCGATTTCAAATCCCGACGCATGCCTTGAGCGGCGAAATACTGTCCTCTCCCGCATGTATGAGCTGGAAATGATAGGCGACGCGGAATATGAAAGCGCAGTCGCTACCCCGCTCTCGCTGAATATTTCGGAGCCGAAAAGGGACGGCGCGCATAATTCATGGTTTACCGATGCCGTAATTGAAGATATAATAAAAGACCTCTGCGATGAAAAAGGCTACAGCCGCGCGGCGGCATCCTCGTTGATATACTGCGGCGGACTCTCGATATATACCACTATGCGCCCCGAAATTCAGGCAGAGCTTGAAAACATCTATCTCCATGACGAAAATTTCCCGAAAAATACGAGCGGCTACTCCGCAGAATCCTCCTGCGTGATAGTCGACAGCGAAAACGGCAATATCGTGGCGCTCGTCGGCGGCAGAGGGGAAAAGAAATCGGACAGGCTCTTCTGCCTCGCCACGCAGATGCTCCGTTCGCCCGGGTCGGTGATAAAGCCGGTGAGCGTTTATGCGCCCGCGCTCGAATCCGGTATCATAACATGGTCGAGCGTCTTTGACGATGTGCCGTGCACCTTCCGTAAGTCAGGCGAGAAATATATTCCATGGCCGAAGAACAACCCGCGCATTTACTCGGGTATCACAAATGTGAAAACCGCCGTTGAGAAATCGATAAACACCGTTTCCGTAAAGGTTCTTGAACAGGTAGGCATATCGAAATCGTTCTACTTCTGCAAAAAGGCGGGGCTTTCTACTCTGACGGAGCGCAAGAAACTGCCCACAGGCGGCTCTCTTACCGATATGGCTGTCGCGCCGCTTGCACTCGGTGCAACGAGCGTCGGCGTTTCCGTGCGCGAAATGACGGCGGCATATACTATGTTCGCGGCAGGGGGAAAAGGCTCGCGGGCAAGAACCTACACGCAGGTTCTCGACAAAAACGGCGATATTCTGCTCGAAAAAAAGCAAAACAGCCGCGAAATCATTTCTCCCGAAAATGCCGAGATAATGACTCGGCTCATGGAAAATGTCGTCACTCACGGCACGGCAAGCAATATCGCCCTTGCAAAAGTACTGCCGATTGCCGGCAAAACCGGAACCTCCGGCGCCAATACCGACCGCTGGTTTATCGGATATACTCGCGGCGGATATGTATGCGGCGTATGGTACGGCTATAAGGAAGCGCGCGATATCGGCACTTATACAGGCAATCCCGCAAGTGCGGTTTTTGACCGGGTGATGACGGCTCTGCAAAGCAAAAATCTGCTGAAAAGCCCTGCACAAGCCGTTTCCGCAGAGACGGAAAGCAACATCGTTTCCGTTCTCTATTGTCGCGACTCGGGCAAGCTCCCATGCCCTGCCTGCGCCCTCGACCCGCGCGGGAACAGAGTGGAGCTCGGTTATTTCATAAAAGGCACCGAGCCGACGGAAAAATGCGATGCGCATATCCTCGTGGATTACGACTGCAAAACACACTGCATCGCCTGCGACAAATGCCCGCGCGAAAATATACGGCAGATAGCGCTCGTGAAAAATTATTCGCGCTCGTTTCCGTGTCAGGTCTCGGTAACGGACGCGCAGTATATGTACAGGCAGCTTCCATGCGGCATGATTCCCTCCTGTGCCGCATGCGATGCTTTCTTTCAGAGCATGGCGGCATCGGGCGAATATTTCGGAACATCCCGCCGCACCCTCGCCTATAATCGCATATGCGCCGAGCATTATCTGATGCCGGACGAATCCGAAACAGAGGAAACGACGGAAAGCGGCACCGAAACGGCGACGACAAAACCCGCGCAGACCGCAACGACAGCACCGCCCGCATCAACCTCAAAACTGCCGGGCGAGAGAACAGATTTCCCCGCCGAGACAACCGATACAAAAACATCGGAAAAGAAAAAATCATGGTGGCAAAGATGGCGAAGCAAAGATACAGAGGCGACCGAAACGGCAGAGACAACAGAACCCGCCGCCACAAGACGGAACAGATACAGCAGAAAATAGCGCAAAACACCCGCTTGCTTTCGCAAGCGGGTGTTTTCATCACTTATCAGATATAAATCTTTGAGACAAGATACATCGGTATCATCCAGAAAAGCTGATAGAGTGCGGGATAGAAAGGAAGCATCTTATCATAATTTCCCGTCACCGTGAGAAGCACCGTCAGTGCAGTAGCCACCAGCATGGAAATAAACTTTATGGCAAGATTTGTCTTGCCGATATTTCTCGTTTTCTCGCAGGCAATGAGCGTCTTGATGAGACCCTTTGCATCGTGATTTGATACAATTCCGGCATCGTGAGCGGATACTTTTTCCATTTCCTCCTGCGGCATCATCGGCTTTATTATCTTTATGGGATAAGCATCGGGGCTGAGCTTGTTCTTATTTAACAATGCACTGTCAAGCCCCGGATCCGCAGTTGTCACAGCGGTACAGATGCCCTGCTCCGAAAGGTGCCTTACGATATAGATGAAATCGGATGATGCATTATACTGCAGATAGAATTTTGCTATTACGGAATTGTCCTTTGCGAGGTAAAGAATACGCTTGTTTGTATCGCCCTCATAGAGCTCATCTCCCGCTTCATATGTGGTGCTGTAGCACTGATTGTCCATATATGCGGGCTGACCGATAACTACGGAATGTCCGTCTACGGTAGCTTCGGCACCGTTTTCGGCAAGAGACAAAATTTCAACATTATCCGCGGTGATGCCGTCAAGCGCAGCTTTGCGGAATACCGTGGCAAGCGGACCTCCCAGCTTGGAATAAACGCTCGAAGCAAGATAGATTACATCCTCTATGCTGTTGTTTTCAAAAATTTTGACACTTCTTATTCTCAGCTTATCGGCAGGGAAAGCTACATTGTCACCGAAAGATATCACGCCCGCCTTTTCATATTCCTCGGGTGTAGTATCACCGACGATAGCCGCGCCGTAAGAATAAGCACGGATAGAGGCGAGATATGCCGCATATGTATAAGAAACAAGCACAGAGGCAGGTGCGCACATCAGCATTGTGAAATACATATTCGTCATACTCTCAAAAAACGATGCCTTCCCTACGGTAAGCGAGAGTACAAATACAATAAGCGAAACAGCGGCGGATGCGGCAAGAAGTATGCCGATTATCTTCTTTTCCTTTGGATATTCTTTTTTTCTCGTGAAGAAATCGTCTATGAATTTTGCTTCGCGCGTCTTATATATTTCCGCATCGTCCTCGATATGTCTTGCAAAGCCGGCGCGCTCTTCCACGCTGTCCTCTCTCGCGGCTCTTGCGAGGACAAGCTTTCTCTTCTTTGAAGATATTATATTAAAGGTGTATATCTCCTTGCGTATTCCGATATACGAAGCTATCGCGGAAAAGAGCACGCAGAATGCGAATGTGAAGTTATAGAAGCGGAGCACCGTATCGTCTCCCGCAAAAAGTGCGGAAAGCGTTGTCACAAATGAAATAAGGAACATGGCGGGAATAAACGCATTTCCGTCCGGCTTTTTCACCACGAGCGAACGAACACCGCCGACGAGCTTGTCAAGGGCAAAGAATGCGCAGAGGAATGTAAGCGCAAAATCAAGCAGGATAAAGCCTGTCATTCCGAGAGCCTCCCCTATCGCGGGAATGCACTCGATAATGAAAAGCACTGCCGCGAAGAAAGCGGCGATTCCTATACGAACCTTTGCCATGGAATATTTCTGCTTGTATCTGTCGAAAACCTCTTTTGTCTGATCAAACGATTTATATTCGTATGATACGGAAGGCTTCTTTTCGGTGCTTTCATCCGTTTCGGCTGCGTTTCCGTCATCCTCGGTATTTCCGTCGACAGAGGGAATATCGGTAGCGGTCGTCTGTACGGTCGCCGAGAAGGGATAATCATCGAATATCTTTTTCGGCGTTTCGTTCTTGTCGGCTCTTCTCGGGTCGAGACCGAAAGCCATCATTATTTCCGTGTCCCTGTCGGGATCATCAGCCTCTTTTTCATCATCATCCGGCTCTTCCTTTACCTCGGTATTCGGCTGATAAGGCTCGAGCATCTCCGTATTGTTGTAGCGCTCGATTATCTCCTCGGTATAGGCGTTTTCATCGTCTGTGCTGTAATCGTCATCTGCCTTCGGCGTTTCCTCGGCTTCCGGTGCAGCCTCCTCGGATTCTTCCTCGGATTTTTCCTCGGGTTCTTCACCCGCTTCCGTCTCGTCAGCGGCATCGTGTGCTCCCTCGGGCTCCGATGCGTCATCATCAAGCTTCAGCTTTATGATGTCGCCTACAGGCGTATTGTCTGCGGATTTTTCGGGCTCTTCTGCCGTTTCGGGTTCTTCTGCCGTTTCGGGCTCTTCTGCCGGCTCGGAATCATTGACAGGAGCCTTCCATATTTCATCGTCACTGCGGCTGGAGAAAACAGAGAGATCCAGGTCGTTTTCAACCTCGGTGAGAAGTGGCTTCTGCTCATCTGCCGGTTTTTCATCGGTGCTGTCTGCCGCCTGCTTTGATTTCTTGCCCTCCTTGTCGGAGTCGGGAATGAGCGAGGCAAGCATATCGAAAAGCGTACGCTTCTGACTGCTTTCGCCCGAAGTCGCACCGGATATCGCGTTTGGCTCTTCGCCGCGAGGTGCGGTCTCCCCGTCTGCGCTATCGGACGCGTTTTCCTCTTCCTTTACAGGCTCATCGGCTGTCGCATTCTGCTCGGATCTGCCGAGATACTTTTCATAAAGGCTCTTGAATTCGTCACTCTCTGCCTTTTCCTCATCGGTCATGGAAGTTCCGTCAAAAATATAGTCATCGCTCTTCTCTTCCGTGTCCGTGTCGCCCTTGGCAAGGCTGTCCGCTCTGCGCTTTTCCGCGGCAACCTTGTCCGCATCAAACTGAGAATTCAGCCTGCGAAGCAAATCGGTCGTGGAATGGTCCTTTGCGAAATCGCCGTTTTTTCCGGTATCAACGCTATTTGCCATAGTATACCTCCGTCTACTTTATTTTTTAATCTGAAACGCCGCTTTATCTGCATTCCGCCGCTTTGAAAACAAGAACGGCGGCGGCGGCGGAAACATTCAGAGAATTTATCCTTCCACGCATCGGTATCGATACGGTAAAGTCACATTTATCGCGGACAAGTCTGGAAACGCCGCTTCCCTCGCTTCCGAGGACAATGGCGCATGGGCAGTTAAAGTCCGTCGCGAGATAAGACTCACCGTCCATATCCGCGGCAAAGGTCCATATGCCCAGCTCCTTCAGCTCGTCTATCGCCGAGGCGATATTGTTCACCTTGGCAATCGGCAGGAATGTAACCGCGCCCGCAGAGGATTTCTGCACTGTCTGCCCGATGGCGGCACTGCGATGCTTGCTTATCACAAGCCCGTGTGCGCCCGCGCATTCGGCACTTCGTATTATCGCGCCGAGATTGTGCGGGTCCTCCACTCCGTCACAAACGATGATGAGCGGTTTTTCTCCCTTTTCCTTTGCGGCGGCGGCAATATCCTCTATGCTCGAGTATTCTTTGCCGCCGGCAATGGCGGCAACGCCCTGATGAGCGTTCCCCGCGGCGAGGGTATCGAGCCTGTGCCTGTCAGCTTCCGAAACGGGAATGCCGCGAGCCTTTGCCTCAGCGAAAATCTTCTTCACCGAGCCCTCACGCTCTCCGCGCTGAATATATATTTTTTCTATCTGTGCACCGCTTGAAAGAAGCTCAAGAACAGGATTTCTGCCGACTACGACAGATGAGTCCTCGCCTGATGCTTCGCGTTCATCGCGGTAATTTCTTTTTCTCTCCATACTGACTCTTTTCTTATTTTGCAAAAAGGCTTATCATTCGGGAAAGACCGAGCGCATTTACAAAATCGTTATTTCTCGCCGTGTCAAAAGGGATTTTTATTCCATCGCCCTCGCCCTCAAAGTTTACCTTTATCCCGTATGTCGCGCTGTATGACGAAAGTCTGCCGCCGCTTGCGAGAGAGAGGAGTATCTCCGCTTTGTCGGTGCCTGTTCCGAGCGCATACGCATCCTCAACATATCGTGAAAGCTTATCGAAATCGAACGAAACAAGCTTCACGGAAAGAGATGATGCTCCGACCTCGGTTATCTCCCATGAAACACCCGAATAGAGCGTTTTCAGAGCTTCCCTGCCGCCCTCGGAAACTTTGCCTATATCGGACATAACGGCATCAAAATATGCCGAGCCCGAAAAATACTGCGAAAATCCGTCCGTATCAAAATTCCGCACTCTCTCCATTGCCGCACCGAAAGCCTTGTCCGCGCTCTGTTCTTTTCCGCATGAGGTAAAAAGAACCGGGCACATGGCAAGAGCAAGCACCGCAAGAAGCAGTGACACCGTACGCTTTTTCAGAAAATTCGCCCCTTTGCCCATTGTATTTAGTATAATTATATCATATCAATTTCATTTTGTACAGAGGTTTATTTCAATTATTTTGAAAAAAGTTTTCCGATTTTCCGCTTTTTTCGCCATATTTTCTCATAATGCGGCGGTCGCTCCCCGCTTCGGGCGCAAAACTCAGCAGATTTGCATCCCGCGATGAGAAAAAGGGAAGAAGTGTCTTTATGTTTCTTCGCGGGAGACCACCGGTCTCCCCTACCAAGTTAGCAAGTCGTCGACAAAATCAGGCAATGCGAAGCTTTGTCCCGTCTCGCCGAGACAGAAAAGTACAAAAAATCCTCTCTCATACGCAAAAGCGGCAGAATTTACATCCCGCCGCTTTTCATATCCTCACAAATCAAAGAGCCTTTACTATACTCTCTGTATCTCTTGCTATCATAAGTTCCTCATTTGTCGGAATCATATATACCTTTACCTTGGAATCAGGTGCGGAAAGCTCTGTCACGCCGGAAGAGCCTTTTGTCTTGCTGTTTACCTCGTCATCTATCTTTATGCCGAAATATTCCATATTGTGGCATACGCGGGCGCGCGTTTCGGCGCTGTTTTCACCGATACCCGCTGTAAATACGATAGCATCAAGTCCGTTCATAGCCGCCGTATAAGAGCCTATGTATTTCTGAATCTGATATCCGAGTATCTCGACGGCAAGCTTTGCTCGTGCGTTGCCTTCCTTGACAGCCGCCTCAAGATCTCTGCTGTCGGAGGATACGCCCGATACGCCGAGGAAGCCGCACTTCTTATTCATGAAGTTACTCATTTCATCGGGAGTGAAGCCCTCGTTTTTCATGATATAAGGAACAATGGCAGGGTCAATAGAGCCGCAACGCGTGCCCATTTCAACGCCGTCAAGAGGCGTGAAGCCCATGCTTGTATCCATACATCTGCCGCCCTTTACGGCGGAGATGGAAGAACCGTTGCCTATATGGCAGGTGATAATCTTTGTCTCTTCCGCGGGCTTGCCGAGAATTTTTATCATCTCGCCGGAAACATAGCGATGCGATGTTCCGTGCGCACCGTAGCGGCGGATATGCTTCTTTTCCACCATTTCATAAGGAATGGGGTAAACATATGCCTTTTCGGGCATGGTCTGATGGAAAGCCGTATCAAATACGAGCACCTGAGGAACATTCGGCATAACCTCTGTACAGCCTTTGATTCCCATGAGGTGCGCTCCTGTATGAAGCGGCGCGAAATCGCGGCAGAGCTCCAGCTTTGCAAGCACTTCTTTGGTGACAAGAACACTCTCGAAGAAGTAAGGACCTCCGTGCACTACTCTGTGACCTACAGCCTCGATCTGGCTCATATCCCTGAGACAGCCTGTCTCGGGATCGGTGAGCGTGTCGACAACGAGTCTTGTGGCAACGGAATGATTGGGCATGGGAAATTCTTTTTCAAGTTTTCTGCCGTCTGCCGTCTTGTGAGAAAGAAAGCCATCAAGACCTATTCTCTCGCAGATACCCTTCGCGAGAACAGCGGCGCTCGTCGTATCAAAAAGCTGATATTTGAGTGATGAGCTTCCCGCATTTACTACTAAAACATACATAATAAAATGAAACCTCCGTTTGGACTTGATTTTATTTGAATTTTGCATTATACTGAATATTATACAGGAAGTCTGCGACAATTTCAATAGCTAAAAATAAAATTATGGAGAATTTTTATGAAAATCAGCGCCGTAATCTGTGAATATAATCCTTTTCATCCCGGGCACGCATATCATATTTCCGAGGTAAAGAAAAATTCCGATGCCGTCATTGCCGTGATGAGCGGCAGCTTCACTCAGCGCGGTATACCTGCCGTCATTTCCAAATATGAACGTGCGCGTGAGGCGATAGCGGGCGGTGCCGACCTTGTGCTGGAGCTTCCCTTTCCTTATTGCGCCGCTTCTGCCGAATATTTTGCCCGCGCGGGGGTAGATATCGCAGAGCGTGCGGGCGTTGTTTCCGAGCTTTCCTTCGGCAGTGAAAGCGGAGATGCGGAAGCACTGATGAAAATCGCCGAAAACATGAACAGCACCGCCTTTGACAGAGCACTTGCCGAAGCTTCGGCAGAGGGAAAAGGCACGCACTACGGCAGGCTGTTTTTTTCAGTATATCGTTCGCTTTTCGGCGATACGCCGGAGCTGGACGGCTCAAATAACATCCTCGGCATAGCGTATCTCCGCGAGCTTCTGCGGCGAAAAAGCGGCATAGTGCCGCACACCGTGCGCCGCGAGGGACTTGCCTACAACGATACTGCAGGCGAGGGCTGTATTTCCGCCTCCGCCGCGAGGGGCATGATATATTCGGGCAAAATCCCGCCGCTGACAAAATCGGGTGAGGACACCCTGCGCGACTGTATGGCAAGCGGAAAAATCGCGCGCGCAGACAACCTTTTCCTGCCGTTTGCCGCCTTTCTTCGCATGGCAAAAGCGGATGAGCTTTGCCGCTTTTCCGAGATGAATGAGGAGCTTGCGAGCCGCCTTATCTCTGCCGCGCGCACCTCATTCGATATGGCTTCACTCATCGCCGCGGCGCGGACAAAATCATATTCCGAGGCACGGATAAACCGCGCGATGCTCTTCGCTCTGCTCGGGATAACAGATGCGGATTTCGGTGAGGTGAGCTATACAAGCCTGCTTGCCGCAAGCGAAACGGGGCGCCGCATAGCTTCCGAGATAAGCAAAAAAGGCAGGCTTTTCATCCTCACAAAACCCGCTGACTACAGGCAGAGCCAATTTGCCGCGCAATATGAAAAAGGGCTTCGCGCCGAAGCGCTCTGGACGCTCGCGCTCGACAAGCCCGCCCCCGCCGACCTGCTTATAAAAAGCAAGCCTTATATCGTTTGACAATGTCAAAAATCACCTCATCTGCGTAAAATGGCAATGAGGTGATTTTTTATGTACAGCGGTTCTTTTGTCGCTCTTGTAACGCCGTTTGATAAGGACGGCAGAATAAACTATCTGAAAATAGCGGAGCTTATCGATTTTCATAAGAATAACGGCACAGACGGTATCGTCCTGCTCGGCACGACGGGCGAAGCCCCGACAATAACCGAAGCCGAAGCGGAAAAGCTGATTCTTTTCACGCTGGAGAGAGTGGGCGATATGCCGCTTATCATCGGTTGCAGTTCAAATGACACGCGTGCGGCAGCCGAAAAGGCGCGCAGATGCGAAGCGCTCGGAGCGAAGGCACTTCTCGTTCTCACTCCGTATTACAATAAAGCAAACGATATCGGTATTATACGCCATTTTGTGAGCATAGCAGATGCAGTGGATATTCCTATTATTATCTATAATGTCCCATCGCGGACAGGATGCACCGTTTCCGTTTCCGCGCTTGAAGTGCTACGCGAGCACGAAAACATCATCGGCATCAAGGAAGCGAGCGGAGATATATCGTATTTCATGCGCGTATCGCGGCTGATTAGAGATGATTTTTCCGTTTTCTGCGGGAATGACGATATCGCCGTGCCGATGATTGCGGCAGGTGCCTGCGGCGTGATTTCCGTACTCGCAAATCTCTGTCCTGCAGAGGTGAGCCGCATGGTTTCGCTCGCGCGCTCTGGAAATTTTGCCGCGGCATCGGAAATCCAGAGAAAATATCTGCCGCTCATAAGTGCGCTCTTCTCCGAGCCTAATCCTATCCCCGTAAAGGCGGCGATGAACCGTCTCGGCTTTGATGTAGGTACCTGCCGTCTGCCGCTCTGCGAAATGAGCGAGGCGAAATTTGCCGCGCTCGAAACGGAGCTGGAAAAACTGCGGTAATGTCTCGCGGGTCGTCGTGAGAATTGACACATACGCGGAGCGTGTGTGTCGGCGTCGCCGAAACAGGGTAACGCCGACCCTTGCAAGATAAAATCCAAGCACAGTACACACAAAAAGGCATCAAAAAACTCCGGCAAGCAACAAAGCCTGCCGAAGTTTTTCATATCATAATTCACTTTTTTACTTGTCCGCTTTTGCCTTCGGATTATATTTTTCCGCGAAAAGCGAAACGCCCTCTTTTATGACATTCATCTGCGTCTTAAGATAATATTCATCCTCAAACATGGCATAGTGTACGCACGCACGGACAAAGATAAAGATGAGCGGTGTTATCACGGTGTAAGGAATGCCTATCTTCGGCTCGAGAAGCTTTGCATATTCCGTGTAGCGCTCGTTTACGCCCTCAAAAAATTTCTTCCCGTATTCTATATATTTAGGATGTGTATAAACCTGATACATCAGGCGGTATTTTTTGCCGTGTTCCCTGGCAGTCCAATAAGGAACCTCCTCCAGAAAGCGCTTCACATCCTGCGGGTCGGTGGGCGCCTTTTTCATAAACTCGTCTTCCACTTTCGACATGCAGTATTCCGTAGATTCGATTATCAGCGCATCGGCATCCTCAAAATAAGTATAGATTGCCGCCTTTGAAATTCCCGCTGCCTTTGCAAGCGCGGAAAGTCCCGTTCCGTGTAGCCCGTTCTCAGCATAGCAATTGAAGCACGCTTCCATTATGCGCGCCTTTTTTTCGTTGTAGATAGTTTCGTTTCTTACTCTCATTTTTTCCTCTGCCTCCACAATGTTATTTTGAAAGCTATTGTATATATTGTATCACATAAAATCTGCCTTGTCTATAGCATTTCCGAAAATTTGTCAACAAATATCGAAATTTTTTTCTTTTGTGCGGGTATTCACCGAAATTATAACACTTTCATGACACGGTATATACAAAAGCACACGCAAAAAAGCCTCATAAACTTTACATGACAATATGAGCGAAGCTTTCGCCATTCCTCACTGACGCAGAAAAAAACAGATTCCATGCGGAAATGCGCGGAATCTGTTTTTGCTTTGGCAAAATTATTTTACCATATTTGCGATATGGTAGAGACGCTTCATGCCGTCAAGAACCTTTTCGCAACGAGCCTCTGCCCAAGCCTTATCCTCGGGAGAAAGCGCCGCTATCTCATCTGCCGTGAGCTTGCCCTTGAACATACTGTCAACCATGAGAGCGCGTGTGATATCGAAATCGCAAATCTTATCGTCGACCTTGCAGACAACAATATCGGATTTGCCCTCAAAAAGCTTCTCCACCGCGTAAACGCCCATTTCCGTAGCAGTGAGTCTGTCAACAAGAGTAGGCGAACCGCCGCGCTGAACATGAGCGGGACGCGCAAACTTTGTCTCTATGCCTGTGCGCTCCTGAATTGTTTTTGCAAGCTTTTCGGCATATCCGGGAAGCCCCTCGGAAACGATTACGATAAAGCTGCGCTTGCCGTTTTTCTTCTGCTCGATGATATCGTTTATAGCTTTTTCCTCATCGAAAGGAATCTCGGGTATGGCAACGGCGGAAGCACCGCAGGCGATACCCGTGCGCAGAGCGATATGACCTGCCCATCTGCCCATTACCTCAACAACATCGCAGCGTGCATGGGATTCACATGTATCGCGGAGCTTGTCCACGAGGTCGACAACGGTATTCATAGCCGTGTCGAAGCCTATCGTATAGTCGGTGGAAGTGATATCATTATCGATAGTGCCGGGGATGCCGATTGTCGGTATGCCGAGGAGCGAAAGCTTCGTGGCACCGCGGAATGTACCGTCGCCGCCGATGGCAACTATACCGTCGATATGTCTCTCGCGGCAGAGCTCCACAGCCTTCTTGCGGTATTCCTCATCGAGAAATTCAAGGCAACGCGCGGAATAAAGTATTGTTCCGCTTCTGGAAATGATATTTGAAAGCTCGCTCGGATTTGAGAAGAGCTTCATATTATCATGGATAAGACCCGCGTAGCCCTCATATATGCCGTAAACCTCTACGCCGTGAGAAAGAGCCGTTCTTGCGACTGCGCGAACAGCCGCGTTCATACCGGGAGCATCACCGCCCGATGTGAGTATGCCTATGCGTCTGAATTTGTTCATTTGTTTTCACCTCTGATTTATGTTGCTTTAATTTTTTACGAATTTTTGCCGCCCGCTATGAAGTTTATTGCGCGCGGAACGCTGTCCTTGGAATTTTTCCACGGCTCTGCATCATAGCGATAATCGAATTTCTTGCAGAACCACGAAACATCGCCGCCCATCTCGGCTATATAAGCCTTTTCTATCTTCGACACGGTCTTGTAAAACTCGGGAAAATCCTTTTTTGAGAGCATATTTCTGCCGTATTCTATGAATTTGCGATAGTGCGGCAGACAGAAGAATTTCTGACTTTTCACCTTGTCGCGGAATTCCTCTTCCTTTTCCCAGAGCCATATCGCCGTGCCGAACATTTTGTCTATCTTATCCTCTATCCTGTGGCAAACATAGCAGTCATTTTCCAGTGCCTTCAGCTTTGCACCTTCCTTCTCTCCCTTGCCGTCGAGAAGTCCGCCGCCGGTGAGATATTCCTTCTCTATATGGGCAAGGTGACTTTCCAGCATGAGCGCAAGCCCGAGCCTGTTCCCCGCCGCGTACATCATATCATAGTGATGACGGCAGAAGCCGCGCTTGTTTGTTTCTATGCGGATATCCGGCTCCATCATGGAAGCGCCGAGTATCAGCTCCAGCTCATTTTTCTCGAGCATATCAAAGATAAGGCAGAAGGGACAGTCATATTTCTCGCCCGTCAGCGCGTTGCGGAAGCCGTCGTTTACAGGTATGGTATAAATCTGTTCAGCCATGTTTTTTCACCTTTTCAAGATTATCAGAAGTTGAGAACCGTGCTGTAGGGCTTGTGGTCGGAAGCGCGAACCTCATGCACCGTCTGCTCGCTCGCGGTAAATTCCGGTGTGGTCATGATATAGTCGATGAGAAGCTTCGGATATGGCTTATAGCTGCCGTCTCTCTGCTTTTCGAGAAATCCGCCGTGAGAAGGGAACGAATATGTTCCCGCAGGGAGTACGTCACCGGTGTTCTGCATAGCGCTCATGAGCGGCTCCATCTCCGGATTATCAGGCTGAACATTGAAATCCCCCATGAGGATAACGGGATTTTTTGCCGCCTTGATAAAGCTGAGCAAGAGCTTTATTGAATTGGCGCGCTCTGTCTTTGCGAGACCGAAGTGCGTTACAAAAACATCGATATATCTGCCGCCGACATCTATTGTGGCGCGGAGAATACACCGCGTTTCATAGTAGACAGGCTCGCTCTTGTCTTCCGGGTCGGGCACAGGTATGGTTATAGCGTCGACTATCGGGAAGCGGGAAATAAATCCGTTTCCGTAAAGTCCCGGCGCCCATGCTATAGCGGGAGCGAAAGCGCTGTAATATCCCAGCTTGTCGCCGATATATTTGGCAAGCTTCACACATTTTGAACGCGGCAGTTCATAGTCCACCTCGTTGAGAGCGCAGATATCGGGCGCTATCTCACGGATAACATCAATGCAGGCATCGGGATTGTGATTATGTCCCCACGGCTCGACGCTGTAGTCTCTGCCGCCTGCGATATTGTAAGTCATTACCTTGAGTTTCATAGTAAAAACCTCCATAAAGGTATTTTTATTTACTCTGATATTATAATACAAAAAAGAAATAAAATCAATAGTTTTTTCGCTCGGTTGCGACTTTATGATATAAAACTTTACAAAGTGCCGCAATTTATCCGCATAAAGCACAAAATCCGACGCAATGCGTCGGATTTTGCCGTCATTTCACTGCATTTACCTCTCATCCCACCGCATCTGCAAAGGCATCGGCAAAAAGCTTTGCCGAATTTTCCGCCTCGGCAAAGCAGTTTCCGAGCGAGCCGATACGCAGGGTCAGCGTGCACCGCGGCAGATGCTGATTGAGCCTTGCGCGGCTGATAAGCGTGGGCATCATGAGCGAGGGATATTTCCCGCTCATCATATCAAAAACAGCATCCGCCTGCATCAGTCTCGTGCGCCAGCCGGGATGCGCACCTCCGCCTGCGTCAGTACCGACGGCAAGTCGCATCTGCGCATATCTTTCCCCATCGAGAGTGGCGGCAGGGCGAAGAAGTTCGCCTCCCGAACCGCAAAGCGCTTCACGGGAGATATCTATGATATATTTCACATCGTCATGCTCCGAGAGGTAGGCGCTTATCTTTTTGTATGCGTTTTCGTAGCTATAGTCGCCGTCGGGGCAGACATCGAGAAACTCCGCCTTTATGCCGTGCCTCTGCATTTCCGCCGCCATGAGTGCGGCGAGTGTTGCGGTATTCTTCCCTTTATATGAAACGCCGCTTCCGCTCTCTGCATAACCCTCATAGCCGCGCGTGGCAACGAAAAGCACGCTTCCCTCGCCTATTTTCGAAAGCGAAGCGGTAAAACCGCTGTCAAGTTCGTATCCGCTCTTGTTTTCATAGCGCTCGCCCTGCGCCGCGGCGGAAAGGTCTGCGGTCTTTGCCCCGTCGTCCTTTTGTGCGGTGCCGGTTATCGATTCCGACGTCGCGGCACTCGTCGTGCTCTCGGTCGTTTTGTCCGCTTTTCCGCGGAAAAGAAATGCAAAGCGCCCGTCATTACGCCCCATATATACGGTGCATAGCCCCGCGACGCAGAGAACGGTCAGTATCAAAAAAGCAAGCCGCCCGACGCCGTTTTTTCTCCTGCTTCTTTGCTTTATGTAAGGAGCGGGAAGCTCCTTTCGCTCATAATCCATCATTATCCCTCCGAAAAATCCGTTTCCCTATAAATATATGGGATAATGTGCTTTTTTATTCATTTTTCGCCGTCACATAAGTGCAATTTCTTCGGCTGAAAGCCCCTCCTGAAAGGCGGTGTTCACGGCATAGCTCAGCACGCGTGAAAGTATCTCCACGCTCCTGTCGATATTTTTCGGCGAAACAAAGAGACCCGCCATACGCTCGCCTGCGCTCTCCTTTCCGCTTTTGTCCGCCACATCGCCGAGCGCGTCGAGAACGAGCGTGCATCCCTCGATTACGGTCGGCACGCCGACTCCGATCACAGGCACTCCGATGTTCTCACGGCTCAGCCGCGAACGGAAATTTCCTATTCCCGCACCCGGGGAAATGCCCGCCGTGCAGAGCTGCACCGTTTTGCAGAGCCTTGCCGCATCTCTGGCGCAGAGCGCATCTATCGCTATTATCATGTCGGGACATAGTTTTTTTGCCGCCGCCATGATAAGCTCAGCCGATTCCATTCCCGTCTGCGCCGAGACCCCCGGCGTCAGCACAGCCGTATCGAAAAAGCCTATCTCCCCGAAAACCTTTTCGTCCGCCGCCTTGATATGGTGCGTGGCGAGCACGCCGTCTGCCGATGCGGGACCCAGCGAATCTGACGTTATACTTCTGCTCCCCAACCCGCAGACAAGCAGGCTTTTTGCCACGGGCTTTGCCGAAAAGCAAAGCTCCCGCAGGCTATCCGCAAGTGCGCCGTAAAGCGCGCCGAAAGTCTCGGCATCCATATTTTCCGGCTCGGGAAAGGTAAATGTGACATACTTCCCTTTTTCCTTTCCTATCGCGGCGGCGCCCTCGTCGCTTGTTATCTCTATCGTGCTTTTTCCTATCGTTTCCGTTATTTTTTCCTCGCGGAAAATAACGCCGTCCGGCTCTCCCTTGTTTTCCCCCGCATATTTGCGCATTGCATGGTCGCGCATCTCTGCGGCAAGATCTGTTCTGAAATCAGGCATAAAAAATCCCTCCTTTTTTTGCTATTTTGAGGCAAAGGAGGGATTTTTATTCAGTTAATGCTTTGTTCTTCTTCGGATTCACCGTCGTCTTCTGCAGGTTCATCGGGGTCGCGCACCTCGCCGTTCGGATAATACGGATCTATCATATACTGTTTTATCTTCGGATAAGCCACATATGTCGCAACAAACGACACCGTGGAGAAGAAAAACATCATGAGAATTATCACCATAGCCGGCATGAATACTGCGGAAAGCGCAAATGTCACAAGTCCGAAGGCAACTATCGCGAGAAGCGCAAGGAAATTCTTTCCCATGGCAAGTATCGCAAGTATAAACGAATTTTTGAGCAGCTGGCGCAGGCTCACCTTAAAGGTCACAAGGATATTGTAAATATAAAATCTGATAAACATATATACACAGACCATGGCAAGCGAGCAGAAGAACATAATGCTGTATGTCTTGTAATTCATCAGATAAAACGAGACCGCATATGCCGATGCGCCCATAATGGCAAGGTCAAATATGCCGACAATTATCGACTGGCGCAGATTTGTTTTGATTGTGCGGAAAAAGTCCTCAAAGAGGAATATCGGTTCGCATTTTATCAGCGATTTAATGAGGTAGGCACAGCCGGCATTGACGGGACCGAAGGTAAATATCGCAAGTGCCGATATGGAAAACAGCACTATGCTCGCCGCATTTCCGTAATAATACGTCAGTCCCACACCGCCGAAAAGCCCGAAAAGCGTTCCTGCCGCCTCCGTCTCTCCCGCGTGAAAAAGCCCATATACTATCGGATAAAATTCGCTTGTCGGTGTATTTGCCTTTGCGGCGAAATATCCGCTTATGCCCAGCATGAAGAAAAGCAGCGGAAAATTTCCGAATATATAAAGGAAATTCACATAAACAAGCTTCGAAAATTTTCTTCCGTAAAGCTTGAAGAAATTTATAAAGTTATATTCTGTTATCACATCTTCTTTTTTTACGCCCTTGCCGTCCTTGGCATAGCTTCTGAAAAATACAGATGTTTTTTTCTTTTTCTTGTTTTCTTCCACGCTTTTTCACTCCCGGGCAATACTATCTTATTTATTTTACCATAAAATCCGCATAATACAATATCTGCGGAGAAAAAATATGTAAATTTTTATAAAAATGCGGAGCGTATGTGTTTTATCCCGTCAGCGCACAGACTTCCCCACAATGCCCCTGTCTCGGCGACGCCGACCACGTTTGCTCCGCATATGTGTTAATCCCCGCCACCCATTATTCAGCGGGCGTGCAGACAATGCGTGCACGAATCTGCTTGGCTTTTTCGTGTGACATGTTCGCACGCGTGGTATAGCTGAGATTGCGGAGAGTGATAAAACCGCCTACTTTTTGCTTTGCTTGTTGCCGCACGCACTCGCCACGCATGGCTCGCGCGACTAACTCGTGCACGCGGTGAATGAACCAATGCACGCAGTGCGTTGGTTGGCGTCGCCGAGACAGGGGGAATAGTTCTCAAAGAGAGAGGAACGCTCTCTTTGATGACTTTTGGTACTTTTCGTCATTGAAAAGTACGATAAAAGAAAAGTTTCTTTATGATACTTCTCTTTTAGAGTTCTTTTCGCGGGCGAACATTGTTCGCCCCTACCATGCAAAATCCAAGTCCCCTCAACAGCCAAAAGAAAAAATCAAAACTCCATACGCTTTTTCTTTTGCATATACAGGCGCAAAAGAAAAAGCTATCAAAAAGAAAACGCCGAGCGGAGATTTCGCGCTCTGCGGAGCGCGACAAGGGCTCCTCGCCCTTGACCCAGCCGCCTTTTGAAAAAGGCGGGCGAAAACTTGACTATGTGCAAAAAGGCAGGGAAAATCCTGCCTTTTCGGTCTGCGTTTTTTTAGCATCCTTGCCTCAGTATATCTCTACGGCGCCGAATGAAGCCTCCGCATTTATCGTGATACTGTGGTCTCCATTTCTGTCGGCGACAGTGTTCTTCACCTCACCGAAAGCAACATTGCTTTTCACCATGACCGTAACATCAGCGGGTGTCCGTAAAACAGCTTTTGCAAAGGAGGAGCTCACGTTTATCACTGCGCCGTCCGAAACGGCGGCGCCGCGCATATCTATGATAAGCTCGCCGAAGCTGACGGAAAAGTTTCCGCCGTTTATATTCTTGCCGTCATAGCTTATGTTTCTCGAGCCGAAAGTCAGCTTTTCCGTTGAAATGCCGTCATAGGTCTGACCGCTCTCACTGTGACTCACCGAAAATTTCGGCTTGCGCACAACGGCGGAAAAGATGATGCGCAGAGCAATATAAATTATCACTACTGCAAAGAAAAGCTTCCATGTGATATATTTGCCGATATTTTCAAAGCGGTATTTGACAAAGAGCACCGCGCCTATGACAAATACGAAAACATCCCATTCCCTGAAGCCGTGTGAGCACATATCCGCAACGGCAAGGACCATCAGAAGAACGCACCACCAGCCCTTGAAAAAGATATCAAAGCTCCAGAAGCCGAGAGCACTGCCCGCAAAAGCAATGCCTATGGCAAGAAGCACAAGTCCGTAAAAGATTTTTACTATCGTCGAACGGCGAAAACCGTTATTCATAAGTCATATCTCCTTTATCTTTTCGAATATTTTTCGAAGAAGAAGCGTCTTCTTCTGTTTATTATTATGCGTGAAACGAGCAGAGCGACAAGGGAAATCACGATAAGCAGGCAGATTATATAAACAGCCACACCTATTTCGCTCTCTATCTTCAGCTCTTCCCAGAGACTGTTCATATGATCGCGCGTGGCATCCGGAAGATCATGGAAAAACTCCATATTGCTCATATCGAAATCATAGAGGACAGATATCGCATCGGGATGTATTTCCTCTGTCATATACTCTATATATTCCTCATCCTCATATACAAGAGAATTTGGGCTTGCATAACAAATATATTCCGCATTTGCTATTGCAATCTCTTTTGAGAGCATGAAATTTATATATTCGAGCGCGAGATCATAATTTTTCGTGCTTGCGGGGATGCACATACCGTCAACAAAAACATTCGTGCCCTCCTCGGGATGATAAAAGGCAAGCGATTCATTGTCGGCATACATCGTGAAGTAGTCGCCCGCATAATACGGAGCGATAGCCGCGCTTCCGCCCTTCATCTTATTGAAAACCTCGTCCATTACATAGCCCTGAACAACACTCTTCTGCTTTTTCAGCAAGGCGAGCGCACTGTCCCATGTCGTGAGGTCGTCGGAGTTTACGCTTGATTTCTGGTAATACTGCGCTGTGCCGAAAGCATCGCGCGGGTTATTGAACTGGAGGATATTGCCTGAATATTCCTCATCCCACATGAGCGACCAGCTGCCGATATTCTCATCATCCTCGCGGACAATATCCGTATTATAGATGATGCCGACGGTGCCGTAGGTATACGGAACAGACCACTTTTCCTCGGGGTCATAATAAAGCCCCTTAAATTTCTCATCTATATACTTGTAGTTTTTTATCTTGTCCTTGGGATTCATCTCCTTCAGCAGTCCCTCCGCGGCAAGACGCGCTATCATGTAATCCGACGGGACTATAACATCATAGCTGACGGCACCGCTGGAAAGCTTGGCATAAAGATCCTCATTACTGGAATAAAGAGAATAATTAACCGTGACGTTCTTGCCGAGCACCTCGCGGCAGTATTTTTCAAATTCCTTATTTGTATCGAGCGAGCCTTCGGAGCCGTCTGAAATATATTCGCCCCAGTTGTAAACATAGAGCGTGGTGCTTCCCTTCGGCGGAGTGTCCTTGCCGCCGTCATCCGATTTGCCGCATGAAGCAAGTGAGAGGATAAGTGCCGAGATAAGTGCGAAGCAAAGAATAAGTGAAACGATTTTTTTCATGCCGCAATACCTCCCTTTCCTTTTGCGCGCTTGGATTTTTCACCGCGCGAGCCTGCAAAGTTCACTGCGAGCAGAAGCCCGAGTATCACAAATACCATCAGTGCGCATAGCGCATACATGCTGTATTTGACCTCATGCGCCGTCTGGTTGTAAACATAAAGCGGCAGAGTCTGAAAGTCCGGCGAGCTTACAAAATGGCTTATTACGAAGTCATCGAGTGAAAGCGTGAAGCCGAGCATGAGACCGGAGATAACACCGGGCATTATCAACGGAAGCTCCACCTTGAAAAAGGTTTTTGCCGGTGTGCAGCCGAGGTCGAGTGCCGCCTCCGTCAGGTGCCTGTCCATACTGCGGAAGCGCGGGAGTACAGAGAGGATAACGTACGGCAGATTGAAGGTCGTATGCGCAATAAGCATGGTCATCAGACCGAATTTTATCGGCAGAAAAGCCATTCCCGATGCCGCCACAAAGAGAAGCATCATGGAAACACCCGTCACGATATCGGGATTCATCATCGGGATGTTTGTCACCGAGGATATCGCCGTTTTCAAAAATTTGCTTTTCATCCTGTCTATGCCGAGCGCGGCGAATGTGCCTATAACCGTGGCAAGAAGCGAAGAGGAAACGGCGAGGATAAGCGAATTTTTGAGTGCCTTCAGCGCCTGTGCATCACGGAAAAGCTCCTTATACCAGTAGAGCGAAAACGTTGAAAAATGGTTGAGCGAGCCTGCTCTGTTGAAAGAAAATATCACGAGCACGATTATCGGTGCATAAAGCAACGCGAAAATCAGCCACATATAGATTTTCGAGAGTGTTTTCATACGATAATACCTCCTTCATCTCCGTCGGTAAAGCGGTTCATGACGGCTACAGATATAAGAATAAGTATCATCATTACGAGCGATATTGCCGCGCCTATATGATAGGTGTTCACATTCTGGAACTGGCGCTCTATCGTATCGCCGATAAGGTCAAATGAGCCTCCGCCGAGCTTCTGCGAAATATAGAATGTGCTGATTGAGGGAACGAAAACCATCGTTATTCCCGAGATAACACCCGGAAGAGAAAGCGGCAGAGTGACGCGGAAAAGCGCCTTAACATTGCTGCAGCCGAGGTCTCGCGCCGCCTCCATATAGCGGGAGTCGAGCTTGGAGATACTCGTGTATATCGGAAGCACCATATACGGCAGGAAATCATATACCATGCCGAGTATAACCGCACCCGATGTGCCGACTATTTTTGCCTTCGGCAGTCCGAGGCTTTCAAAGAGCGAATTGAGAAGTCCGCCGTTATCGAGCAGAGCCATGAGCGAATATGTGCGTATCAGCAGGCTTATCCACATGGGGAGCATGAGAAGCACCACCATTATTTTCTGCTTTGCCGGCGAGAGCTGAGATATAACGAAAGCAAGCGGATAACCGATGATAAGGCATATCGCCGTCGCTATCAGCGCAAAGCAGACCGAAAGCAGAAATATATGCGCATAATCGGAGAGCATCGTTATATTGTCAAAAGTAAAGCTGCCGCTGTTATCCGTAAAGGCGAAATAAACGACAAAGATAAGCGGTGCTACGATAAAAAGAAGCACCCATACTATATGAGGCACCGCGGCAAAGCCCTCGAGAAAAGAACGCTTTTTCATTCCTCTCCCGCCTCCTCGTCATCTTCCTCGTCGTCGACGACGGAAAGCTCGTCAAATTCCTCGCTGAAGGAGGAATAGTCGCCGAACATATCGGAATATTCGGATTTCTTCATTACATGGATAGCGTCTGGCTCTATATAGAGACCTATCGTGGAATCGGGGGCGCAGTAATCCGTAGTCTGGATCATCCACTTGAAGCCACCGATATCGACGATTATCTCATAGTGCACGCCCTTGAAGGTGACGGAGGTCACCGTTCCGCGGAGCATTCCCTTTTCGGGCTCCACTATATCTACGTCCTCGGGGCGGACGACTATATCGACGCCCTCGTTCTTTTCAAAGCCCGCGTCGAGGCATTTGAATTCGTGTCCTGCAAATTTCGCAAGGTAATCGGCAGGCATTGTTCCGTCCAGAATATTGGATTCGCCGATGAAGTCCGCTACAAAAGCGTTCACCGGTTCATTGTAGATATCGGCAGGCGTGCCTATCTGCTGTATCTCGCCGTTTGCCATGACCACTATCGTGTCGGACATGGAAAGCGCCTCTTCCTGATCGTGGGTAACGTAGATAAATGTAATTCCCGTCTGCTTCTGGATATTTTTAAGCTCGTTCTGCATATCCTTGCGCAGCTTTAAATCAAGCGCGGCGAGCGGCTCGTCAAGCAGAAGCACGCGGGGATTGTTAATGAGTGCGCGGGCAATAGCCACTCTCTGCTGCTGACCGCCCGAAAGCGTAGCTACCTTGCGGCGCTCAAAGCCGCGAAGATTAACGAGGGCAAGCATATCCTCCACACGCTCGACTATTTCCTTTTCCTTTACCTTCCCGACGCGCAGACCGAAGGCAATATTCTCGAAAACATCGAGATGCGGAAAAAGCGCATATTTCTGAAAAACCGTATTTACCGACCGCTTATACGGCGGCACATCGTTCACCTTTTTATCCATAAAGATGACATCGCCTTCATCGGGAGATTCAAAGCCGCCGATGATTCGCAGGGTCGTCGTCTTTCCGCAACCGGATGGACCCAGCAGGGTCACAAACTCCTTGTCATGGATATCGAAGTCAATACTTTTCAGTACCTGTTCGTCGTCGAAGCTTTTTGAAATGTTCTTTAAGCTGATAATAACCTTTGTTTCGTCCATTTCTTCTTTCACTTTCACCTTTTTAATAAATTTTCGTGCGCCCACCGACATGAGTCCGCCTACGCACAGGACGGGAAAACAAAATCCGCATATAACCGACAGTTTTCGCCGCCAAGCTTCAAAAAAAGCACGAAAAAAGAGATTTTCCGTGCAAAAAAAGCGCCGTGAACAATATCAAAAAATATTTTGAACGCGAGTAGGCGCGGGAGGTTTTTGCCGATGCCGCCGCCGAGTGGAAAGCGATTTCCGACATGGCAAAAGCCTCATTTTTGCTCCTTCTCATAATTCACGAGTGCATTATAGCAGATATGCCTCCAAAATGCAATAGTTTTTATTAAAAAAGTTGAAAAAAATCGGATTTAATCGCAATTATCCGTGATTAGCCCGAAAAAAGCCGCAGATAAGTTCGGAAAATCTTGCTTTTCTTCCGAAAATCTCCGAAAATCTCCGAAATCCTCTCTTTTCTATGCAACTGTGCGCAGAGGCTCATCCGGAGCCTTTTCGATGCCTTTTGCGATGCTTTTCACACGGACAAGCTCCACCGTCATATCGTCGCTTCTCTTCTCGTGAAGCTTTGCGGCTTCGACTATCTTCTCCGCAAGCGCATCAAGGTCGCTCTTGTCCGCACTCCCGAAAAGCTCCGAGAGCCAGAGCCCTCCGTCACCGTCCGGCGTGTCGTTTGCCGCGATACCGTCGGAAGAGAGGACTATGATATCTCCGTCACGCAGGTCAAATTCCGTCATTTCGGCTACAAGCCGCGGCATTATGCCGATGGGTGCCGTGGAGCTGGCGATTTTGAAAATACTCTCACCGCGTATCACATACGATGGCGTCGCGCCGCTCTTGATAAACGATGCCGTGCCGAGCATGAGGTCTATTTCGAGAAGATCAACTGTGGCAAAGCATTCCACTCCCTTGCCCGCGATTATCATATTCAGCATTTCGAGCGTCGTCGATTTTTTATTTCCGCAGGCAAGCATTTTTTCGAGGAAAATGCGGCATATTCTCGCCGTCAGCGCCGCTTCCCTGCCGCTTCCCATGCCGTCGCAGATGAAGCAATAGGAATATCCCTCATCGCTCTCGGCAAAAGAAACGCTGTCGCCGCAGTAGTCCTCGTTTTCTTTCGTTATCTGCCGCCCCGCGTATTCCGCCTCAAAAAGCGGAAGCGAGGAGAGCGTCATCGCCGTCTCTCCGTTTTCTATGATAAATTCGGGCGCGGAAAGCCTGCCGCCGCATACACGCTCGCATATGGCATGGATATCCTCCACACCGACCGGCGCACGCGAAAGCTCGCCGCCGCAGGCAACGATATATTTCTTTCTCGTGCCGCAGACAACGATATTTTCGGGCGCAAGTCCCGCCGAGAGAAAGGCGCGGCGGAGTTTTTCCGTCAGCACCCTGTCCGGCACGCATATCCCCTCGGAATAAGCCGCCGTATCGGCGAGTATACGCGCCGCCATATCGTAATCGAAGGCAAAAAGCCCCGTTTTGTCGTTTGTCATAGCCGCGCCTATCATCTTGGCGGCGCATGTGTTTATATCCTCCAGAATATATCCGAGCCGACGGCAACCGCTCACGGCAAGCCCCTCTATCTTTCCGGTCGTCATTCTGCCGCCGCTCATCAGCTTCGCCGTGAATTTTTCAAAAAATGTGCCGTCGCCGCCGCAAAGCTCAAGCGGAGAGCATCCGCCGTCACACATTGAGCAGTGGCTTTTCCATATATCCCGGCACATTTTTTCAACTGCGGCTCTGTCAGGCACGCGGAGCTTATCCGAGAGGTCGCGCAGGACTCCGGAGAGTGAGCCCATCGTCTCCGAAATACCCTCTATACGCTTCGTATTGTCCGCTTCCCTCTTCTGCGCTATTATGTCGCGGCAGTTGAGATGCTCACCTTCTTTTTTATAGAGACAGATATCGGGCAGTGCGCCTATGGCGGCGGGAATACCGACGAGAGCCGCGCCTATAAGTATTTCAAATATAAATGAGGAAATATCAGTTTTTCCGCCGATGAGCGCACCGGAAACAAAAATGCCGAGCGGCACGGCGATGCCCGCAAGAACACTCGCTGAGAAGAATATCCCCGCCGCAAGCCCCGCCACGGCAAACAGAGGAATATATATTCCGCCGCAGGCGATGCCTATCAGCAACCCCGTAACACAGCCGCGTGCCGCCTGCCCGAAATAACCGATATAGAGCGTCCCCGCAAAGCCGACGATAAGCGAAACCGAAAGCCCGAATATATGTATATCGCGAAGCGAAAGCACTATTGCAAAAAGCAGTGCCGCCGTTCCCGTATCATAGAGCGATGTGAATCTGTAATCCTTCTCGAAAACAAGGCTGAAAAGCAGGGTGAATATCACCGCCGACACCGCCGAGAAGAAAAGAGAAAGAAAATCATATCCCTCAAATGTGCTTCCGCCGTATATCAGCGAAGCTATACCGCCGCCGAGCGCAACCACGGCGGAAAGCAAAAGCCGCGCCGATACGGAATCGCAAAGCACCGCCGCTTTACCGCCTTTCCCGACATCATCGGCTGTGCGCACCGCGAAGCTGAAAGCATATCTGACGGCGCATGCCGCAATGCATGAGATAGCGTAAATAAGCATTACACTTTCGTCAAGATAGAAATGTTCGGTGAATGCCCTCGTGCAAATGCCGAAAGTGACGCCGAGCGCGCCGCGCGAAACACCGCATACCATCGCTATACCGAGCACTCTTGCACCGAACGGAAGCTCCGCTCCGCAAAAGAAAAATCCCGCCGCTATATATAATATCATGCCGAGCGCACTGCGGAAACCGCGCCATGCGCCGCTCCCAAAGCGTGAGCCTCCTGCTCTGCCCCTTCCGTAAATATCCGACATATGCCTGCTGTTTGTCATTTTTACCATCCTTTCTCGCTTTAAAGACAAGCCTGATGCTTTTTTGCCGCGAAAACGCCCTCTTTCCGGCATTTTCTTCTGCAAACAGTTTATCATAAAAATGCCGCGGCGCGGGTCGATAACGGTAGGGCGCTTTCTGTAACCTTTTCGCACTTTTTACCGTATCGGCACGCACCGACGGGAGAAATACTGACTTTTGTTTCTTTTTGCTTCTTTACGCGATGAAATTCCGGCTCGCGGTGTTTTTCCTTATGCCGCCATGCCGGCCGCGCCGTAAAGCTCGGCAAGCATATTTTCAATGAAAATTCCGTAGCCTGATCTCGGGTCGCCTATCAACACATGGGTCACGGCGCCGACGAGCTTGCCGTCCTGTATTATCGGGCTTCCGCTCATGCCCTGAACTATACCGCCTGTTGCCGATATAAGTGCCTCATCCGTCACGGTGACAGTGAAATTCTTGCTCTGCGCGCCCTGATTTATCGCCGATATTTCTATCTCATATGATTTGCGCCCGCCATCGTCCACGGTGCACAGAATATAAGCCTTGCCCTCGTGGATATCCGTTTTCGAGCCGACGGGATAAAGAGAATCCTTTACCTCCTGCGGCATCGCGCCGAAAGCTCCGTATATGCCGCTCATTGTATTTTTTATCAGCTTGCCTGTCTTATCTCCGGTGAAATAACCCTTCAGCTCGCCGGGCGCGCCCGCCTTGCCCGTATTTATACCGGAAAGAATAACATTCTCGACGGAGCCGTATGATATGGGCAGAAGCTCGCCGGAGGAAGCTTCGCATATGCCGTGTCCCAGCCCGCCGAAGATAAGCGTTTTCGGATCGATGAAGGTCACCGTGCCTATTCCGGCGGCACTGTCCTTTATCCACATTCCGAGCTTGTACTCGCCCTCGGAATTTTTCTCGGGCGTAACCGTAAGCGTCTTTACTTTTCCTGCACGCATCACGGTTATTTTAAGCGGCCTGCCGTCGCTCTCCCCGCATATTCTGCATACCTGTGCGCCGGACTGTATCTTTTCTCCGTTTATCGATATTATCATATCGCCTTTTTTGAGCCCCGCATCCATCGCCGGGCGTTTGCCCGCCGTACCGCACCGTACATCGCATACGTTTACCACAAGCACGCCGTCCGTATGGAGCTTCACGCCGAAGGGAATTCCTCCCGCTATCAGCATATCGCCTTCTTTTGCCGCGGGAATCTCCGAATAAGCCCGCAGACTTCCTTGATTTTCATTTATAAAAGTTCCCGTCATAAGAAAAAATAATATTGTCAGTGCAAGCGCAAAAAATGAATTTGCCTTTCTGCCTGTTGTTTCTGTCATAGTTTACTTTTTCCTTATTTCTGCCTTTATTTTCGCACATCTCTGTGCTGTATTTAATTTGCGACGCCGCGGCTTTTTTATGTGTAACAATTTTTTTGCATCTATCCATTTATTTTTATAAAAGCGTTGAAAATCGTCTTTGTTTTTGGTATACTTATTATAATGAAAATGAAAAGGAGATTTTGCCTTGAAGATAGCCATAGTCGGTTCACGAAGCATCGAATACGATAAAATTCACGATATGGCAATAGCTTTTCTCGAGAGGTATATCCCCGTCAACTGTACGGAGCTTGTCAGCGGCGGGGCGCTGGGCGCAGATAAGCTTGCCGAGGAATATGCCGAGCGTTATCATCTTAAAATGACGGTGCTCGAGCCGGATTACGGGCGGCACGGGAAAAGAGCGCCGCTCATGCGTGACGAGGAGATAGTGCGCGGCGTGCAGTATGTCATAGCCTTCTGGGACTGCCGCTCCAAGGGCACGGCGTATACCGTCACATACGCGATAAAAGAAGGAATCCCCGTCAGGATAATCCGCATATGAAAAAATCCGCAGAAAATGTAAAAAATACACGAGGGGACGGAATAGACCGATATCTCGGAGATATAAAGAGCCGCATTGATTCCGGAATCGGCTCTCCCGTCGGTTATCCCTATGAAAAAGAAAGACTGCTCCTGCGGGCGATACGTACAGGCGACGGCGATACGGCGCGCCGCCTGCTCAATGAGATACTCGGCTGTATATTCTTCTCCTGCGCATACGATACCGATTCGATAAAGCTGCGGGCTCTTGAGCTGACGGTGCTCATGTCCCGTGCGGCTCTCGACGGCGGCGCGGACGAAAGCCTGCTGAACCGCATGAACAGGAAATATATTTTTGATTTTTTCCGTCTCGAATCAATAGACGATATCTGCCTTTCGCTTACAAAAATGCTCGGCGATTTCTCGGGAGAAGTGCTCGGCATATTCGAAGCGAAGCATTCCGCAGTCATATCAAAGGTAGTTTCCTTCATCCGCGGCAATTATATGCATAAAATAACGCTCGAGGATACGGCGGAGGCGGTTTCGCTTTCCGCCTCACATCTCAGCCGCATATTCAAGGAGGAAATGCACACCTCATTCAATGCGTTCCTCTCCGATATCCGCATAGAAAAAAGCAAGCTTCTGCTTCTCTCGGGCGATTTCAGCATAGCGGAGATATCGGGGCTTGTCGGCTTCTCCGACCAGAGCTATTTCAATAAAGTTTTCCGCAAAAATACAGGCATGACGCCGAAGCGCTTCCGTGAAGCTAACGGAGAAAAGGAGGGTGCAAATGTCGATTTTCGATGAAATTTCGCAAAAACTGCAACGCGCCGACGGCGAAGCCGTAGCCGCGCTCGTGCACAGCGCCGCCGCGGAATATCCTCCGGCGGATATCCTTTCAAAAGGACTGCTTTCGGGCATGAATACTGTCGGAGAAAAATTCAGAAAAAACGAGATTTTCGTTCCCGAGGTTTTGCTTGTCTCCCGCGCGATGAAAGCGGGCATGGATGCTCTGCGCCCGTATTTCCCGACAGGCAATATTCCGTCGCTCGGCACGGTGGTGCTCGGAACGGTAAAGGGCGATTTTCACGACATCGGCAAGGAGCTCGTGAAAATAATGCTCGAGGGCAAGGGACTGCGCGTCATAGACCTCGGCATGGATGTGCCGGCGGAAACTTTTGTCCGCGCGGCAAAGGAAAACTCGGCGCAGGTGATATGCTGTTCTTGCCTGCTCTCCTCCGGCGGAGGCGAGGTGCGGAAAATCACTGCCCTCTGCAAAAAGGCAGGCATACGGGATAATGTGAAAATAATGATAGGCGGCGCACCGATAACGGATTCTTTCTGCCGCGAGACAGGTGCGGACGCATATACCTCAAATGCCGCCGATTGCGCGGAAAAAGCGCTCGCCTTCTGCGCGGGATGAGCGGAAAAGCGATTTAATTTTGACAATACTATAATAACTCTTCTTTCTCAAAAAGCTCTCCGTGCATTTTCCGATGAAAACGCACGTTTTTTTCAAATTCTTTCATCCGTACCGTTATTTTTCATATGCTTTTTCCGTGTATATGGGTGAAGGGATCCCGAAACAAACTCCGCGGAGGTGATACAATGGAAGACAAAGCGATAGTAGACCTGTTTTTTGCGCGCTCGGAGACGGCAATCGAAGAAACGCAGAAAAAATACGGCAGATATTGCCATGCGATAGCAAAAGGTATTCTCTCAAGCGAAGAAGATGCCAAAGAATGCGTTTCCGACGCGTATGTCGGCGCATGGAACAGTATTCCGCCGCAAAATCCCGAAAATCTCGCAACATATCTCGGCAAGCTCACGCGCAATGCTTCGCTCGACCGCCTGCGTGAAAGAAAAGCCAAAAAGCGCGGTGAAAACAGCCCGTGCGTCTCGCTCGACGAACTTGCGGAATGTATTCCCTCGGAGGGCGGTGACATAGCCGAGGCTATGACCCTGCGCGATGCCGTAAACTCTTTTCTGCGCTCGCTCCCGAGAGAAACACGAATCATCTTCATGCAGAGATATTGGTATTTCCTCTCCGTCGGCGATATAGCGCACGAGCGCGGAATCACTTCCGCCGGAGTTTCCATGACGCTCTCGCGGACAAGAAAAAAGCTACGCGAATATCTTGAGAAAGAAGGAATAAGCATATGAAAAAAGAAATAGAACTGGCAAAAGCAATCGGCGAAGCCGATGACGATATGATAGCGGAAGCCGCACCGAAAAAAGGCAGTCGAAAGGGATTTGTCATAAAGGTTGCCTCGGTTGCCGCATGCCTCGCGCTCATAATCTGTACTCTGCCGCTCATAGGCAGAAATGTACCCGCAGATCCGAAAAATACAAAGAACCCGTACTTTCCGCATGCAGCCGGAACCACGGACGAAATTGCAATTTACAACAAATGGTTTTTCGAGATTCAGAATTCGCCGTATTCCGGCTACAGCCGCGGCATGGTCATTGATGCGGCACTTGTCGGCGATGAGATATGCGAAGTCACCGTAAAGCAATACAACCACATCTATCCCGAAAACAAAGATGAGGATATCTCATATAAAAAAGCCGTGCTCTATGAGATAAAGGGTGTATCTCCGGAGGTTGCCGTTTGCCTGAAGTATACCGAAAAAAGCGAGGCGAGCTCCACCGAGCATTATTACAGATATGTAAAAACAGACATTGACGCGGCAACTCTCGCGGATTATTTTGAAAAAACCGCGGCAAAAACCTATGGCGATATAACGAGAATTTCCGTCACCATCCTGAACAAGGATGGTTACACCTACAATAATGACGCAGCGCACACTGCAGAGCTTTTTGATATGCTTCTCGGTCTCGACGGCACAAGAGCGCTCTCCGATAACGAATCGCTGGCAAGCGCCCTTTCGGATATAAAAAGCTTCGCGAGAATCGATATATCAAGCAAGGTCGGCGCCGCAAACCGCATCGATATTTTCGATAACGGCTATGTGCTCATAAGCAGCTATACGGGCAGCTTCAAAGAATACGAAAAAGGCATCATGCTCTTCCGCGCCGAAAACTCCGCTGCGATAATAGATTTCATCCGCAATAATTTCACCGCAAATAATCCTGCATACAGCGGTGAACATACTGAACATACCAATAATACATTGAGCGAAACAAGCGGCGCATATATCCCCTCCGGAATTGCAGAATAAAAAGCATCAGATATAGCAGGAAAATCCGAAGGCTTGCGCCCTCGGATTTTCTTTTCCCCTCGGTTGACACGGCATTGCATCCGTGATATAATAATATACAGATTAAATATGCGGAGGTAAATATATGAAAGCCGGCGGTCGTCTGTCCCCGCGCGATATGCTCATAGTTCAGGCAAAGACAATAGAATATATCGACAGCATGGAAAATTTCTATATCTACAAGCCGCGCGCCCTGATACTGCGCGTAATCATGATGTATGCGGGAATAACATATATTTTCGCCCTGCTCACTTTCCCGATAACGGCGGCTTTCATGGCGCTTTTCTGGGGCATACTCATCTTCAAATACACGCAGGCGATAAAGCTCCTCGGCAAATTCAATATATCGCGCGCAAAAGCATATATCTGCCTTGCGTTTATGATAGCGTTCATGTTCGCGGCGGCGCATTTTACCCACAGGGCGATACTTCGTCTTATTCCGTTCATAGCGGAAAAAGTTTACACCGTGGTAGGAGGATAAATTATGTACAGCATTCTCGGCAAAGAAAGCGACGCCTCTCGGGTAAAGCTCTCCGAAGGCATTTTTGAAAAGCTGAATTTTTCATTTTTTATGTCGTATAAGCAAAAGGATTTTGTAAGCGAGCTTCTCTCGTGCGACGGCGATGCGATAGCCGAAAGGCAGAAGCTGTTCTCTGCCATAGACAAAAGCTCCGCGCTCTTTGAAGCCTTCGAAGCATTGGCAAAGGGCGCCGAAAATATCGCGGAATACAGAAAAGAACTTCGTTTCGGCACAAAGGAGCTTTCAAACGAGCGCATGTTTTATGCTTTCCGCGAGCTGATGTACTATACCGAATGTACAGATACTCTGCTCGGCGTGGCTGATATCATAGAAGCGTGCGATTCGCATGCGCTTCATTCGCTTCTGCAAAAAGCACGCGATGTATATTCATCAGACTGGTATAAAAACGCCCGCGAATATATCTCCGCGATGGATGAAAACATAAAGCACATCAGGAGCGTTTCCATCGGGATAAATCTCGATTCCGAGCTTCGCCCGCTTGAGGCGGGTATAATTTCCGTAAATTCCGAGCCGTATGTGACAAATACGGTTTTTGATAAAATGTTTTCTAAAAAAGTTGAAAACAAAAGTATGATATGCATCGCTCCGCTCGGCAAAAAGGAAGCGACCCTCTCGGGAACAGCCATGCGCGCTTTTGATGTAAATCTCTACAGCGCGCTGAACGACTATATGCGCGGCTCGCTGAAGAAGATAAAATCCGTGCTCGGCAATATGCTGGACGGCGCATGTAATTTCCTCTGCGAAATCTGTGATGAACTGCGGTTTATCCGCATGGGCATGAATTATATGCTCGCCGTGAGAAGCAAGGGTATGCCGCTTTGCTTCCCCGCATTCTCGGATAAGCTTGATATTTCGGGGCTTTATAATCCGAACCTGCTCTCGGAAATGCAGAGCTGCCGCATAGTGAAAAACGATGTGCATTTCGATGAAAACGGACGCATCTTCATCCTGACGGGACCGAACAGCGGCGGAAAAAGCGTTTATCTTCGCGCACTCGGCATAGCGCAGATACTTTTCTCGCTCGGGCTTCCGATCCCTGCCGAAAGTGCCGCCATGCCGCTGTGCAGTGAGATACTGGCGCAGTTTTCCGTTTTCACAAGCGAATCGGGTGCCGGCAGACTCGAGGGAGAATGCCGCGCAATGGCGGAAATATGTTCCGCCGCCACGGAAAACAGCCTGATACTGCTCGATGAGCTTTTCTCGGGAACAAGCTCGGAGGACGGCGCGATAATCGCGGAAAAAACGCTCGAATGGCTCTCGGCAAAGAATTGCCGCGTCCTCTATGCCACACATATACATGAGATAGCCTCATATGCCGATGAAATAAACAAAAGCGAACGCTCGCGCGGCAAGATAGATTTTCTCTGCGCCGAGCTTCAGGGCAAGGAACGCTCATATAAAATCGTGCGCGGAAAAAGAAGCCGCGGAAGCCACGCCATGGATATTTTCGAGAAATACGGCATCGGTTTCCTCGCGGAAAAATAGACGCTTTTTTACAAAATGAGATATAACATAAAAACCGCTTCGGAGAAGCGGTTTTTATGTTATTCACTTATCCCGGATGAGCTTTATACAGCAACATCCTTTCAAAATATTCCGGAATCTGAATTAAAGGGTCTTCCGCTAATATTGATAAACTCATCAGAGCCGAATGCCGTATTTATTGCTGACATCGGCATTTACGGTTATGCATTTATTTGTGAAGCTGATGGAAAAACGCCCTTTCACATATGCGCAAATCTATACTAACGGGCTTCCAGATAATAATATTTTCCGAGCAAAAGCTTTTTCTCCCTCGGATACGGGCAGACATCCTTTCTTCCCGCATACAGCAGTGCGGAGCCGACCGGTGAAGCGCGGAGCACAGTGACATTTCCTCGCCCTCCTATTTTGCAGATTTCATCGTAAATTTCAAATACGGACGGATGCAGGTGCGTAATTTCGCCGCCGACCTTTCCGCCATGCGATTTATTTATGCCGATATAGCACTCCGGCGTGTCAACACCGATTTCGATTACTATGTTTTCAGAGAGATTCCATGTAATACTTCCTGCGCTTTTGTCAAGCTCAAATCTGCCGCATAAATCGGGCGTTTCAAGCATCATGCCATAGAGCTCTTCCGTGCTTTGCGGAACAATCATTTTAAGCGGAGAAGCATCGTTTTCAAAGGCATTGTCATAGCTCTGCGTGATGAAAATGCTCTCGGGAATATCCATGCCACTGAGGTTCATCCGATAAAACATTCTCCTCTCTGCAAGCACCCTGATGGGACAATCGAAGCGATTTTCAAGCTTTGAGAGCATGCTGTCAAGGCGTCTGTCAAAAAAATCCGAATCGCCGTCATAATCCACCATCCACTCGGATTTATCTTCAATATAATCTATCCCGTCAAAATCGGGAAAAAGATAGAGCGTATCATCGTAAATAAAATACTCAAATCCGTTCGTCTCCTGCCTGATATACTTTATCGGCAGGTTGCGCGACACGGCACCGTTATAAAAACGGTACTCGGGAGAATACAGAATATCCGCCGTGAATTTTCTTCCGAAATCGGCATAATAACGTGAGTTTTTGTATTCTCTTTTCATTTTCGGCATACGAAACGCCGTACCAATCCCTCCGATGACAATCCCGACAATAATCAGCGGCGAGAATATGACGATAAGCAAGACAATCAAAAATTTCCTGTACCATTTCGGTTTATCCATTGACTTTCTCTGTCTCCTTCCGTGTTTTGTTATATTATATCATAAAAAAATAAATATTTCAAGTATTTCGCTGTCCTACACCGTTTATGTGGCGGAATTTGCCGCAAGTTGTTGACATTCTCAGCCTGAACGGGTATAATATAATAGAAATTTATTAAACATAAAACAGAACGGACGGTGTTTATATGAACGAAGCGGATTATTCAGCCGCATTTGCCGAAAACGAAAAGGAAGCCAACCTTTACGCCGCGCGCTGTATGCGTGTGCTTGCGGTTGTGGTTGCCGTGATTTGGGTGCTGAACATTCTGGGAGTGTTCATCGTTCCGAAAACCATTATGGCGATAGCCGGCATCGGCGGTATCTCACTTCTGTTCCTGCCCAGCCTGCTTTTTCACATCATAAATCAGAATTCACCGCGTCTGAAGCTGTATATTCTTCTGTGTTGTATACTAGGCATTACGCTTTTGTCCTCCGCTTTGCCCAGTCATGCCGTTCTGGCATGGGCTGTGCCTGTGGTTCTGGGCTGTCATTACTATTCCAAACGCTTCTCCTACGGTCTGCTTGCCGTTTCCGTTGTATGTATGGCGGCATCACTGATTATAGGTACATATTTCGGCGAATGGGACAGCAATCTGCTCAAGGCACTGGAATCGGACGGTATGCGCGTCGTCACGGGCGATACCATCCGCCGCGTCGTACTCTTTTACATACTTCCACGCTCGCTTATTCTCTGCGGCGTAACCATTATATGCTCCACACTGGCAGACCGCACGCGAAAGCTGCTCGAGCGCCAGATTAAGGACAGCGCGGATAAACAGCAGATTGAATCCGAATTAAGCGTAGCCACTCATATACAGACATCCATGCTCCCGCGCATCTTTCCCGCATTTCCCTCGCAAAAAGAATTTGATATCTATGCCATTATGAATCCTGCCAAGGAGGTGGGCGGCGACTTTTACGATTTCTTCATGGTCGACAAGGATCACCTTGCGGCAGTAGTGGCGGATGTATCCGGAAAGGGTGTCCCCGCGGCACTGTTCATGGTAATCGCCAAAACGCTGATAAAAGATCATGCACAGCACGGCACATCACCCGATGTTGTATTCACGGAAGTAAATCGCCTGCTCTGCGAGACAAACGATGAAGGAATGTTTGTAACGGCATGGATGGGCATACTTGAGCTTTCCACAGGGCATCTTGCTTATGTCAATGCCGGACATAATCCGCCACTGCTTCGGCGTGCCGACGGCAAATATGATTATCTGCGCACCCGCTCCGGTCTTGTGCTGGCAGGAATGGAAGAAACGCGCTATCGTTCATGCAGTCTGGAGCTTTCGCCCGGGGATGCACTGTTTATTTACACCGACGGTGTCACCGAGGCAACGGACGCTTCCGGTCAGCTTTACGGCGAAGCGCGACTCGCCACCGTTCTGAATGCCAACCGCGATTGTGCGCCCGAGCCGCTGCTGTCTGCTGTCAGAGCCGATGTAGAAGCATTTGTGGGGCAGGCACCGCAGTTTGATGATATCACCGCATTGAGCCTTTGCTACTATGGGCAGACATCGTCGCTCTGATTTCATGCCGGCAATTAAAATTTGATAAAAATTCGGGGCTGTCGCCGAGAGGAGTAAATTCCTTTACGTGGCAGCCCCGATTTGCGTTGGTGGGACGCGATACGATTTTATAAAATAAGCCAAACGCTCGGTTCCGCAGCGTTTGGCTATGTAGTTTATTCAGTTAGGTAAACTGGAATTTAGCTATTTATCAATTCTTGTAATTCATTTACAAAACGGCAGATATGAAATCCGTCACATACGGCATGATGAACTTGAATAGCCAAAGGAAGTATCGTTCGTCCATCTTCTTGATAATATTTCCCCATCGTAAAAATGGGAACTAAATAGTCATAACCTTTCTGTAAATTCAAATTAAAGCCCTCAAATGTTGACCAAGGTATCATAGATACATTAAAAACATTTTCGGGAGCATTTGGTTTTCCTATCATTTCATGATTATTTTTATATTGTCGCATATCGCTTTCATATGCCATTAAAAATGCTTCAAAGTCCGGTATATATGTAGTCCAAATGTCGGAAAACGTTTCTGTATCCTCGTGAAATATTGTATAGCAGGGTATCATCTCATCATATATGCCTAATTCACCCGCCTGATTGATTGCTGTTCTAAACTCTGAATGGCGATTTACAATCGTTGCAAGATAATAAAGCATTGCAGGGTATAATTTCATTCGCTTCTTTTTTATTTGCGTAATATCCAATTTAACAGTCATACTGTATGTGCAAGGTATATTCACAAAGTAATGTTCAAAATACTCATTCCGTTTCCAACTACTTCTATCAATTTTTTCGAATACCATCTAAGTTCCCTCACAAATTCCGATTTGTCAATATCTTATTATACCATAAATCTTCCCTTTTTTCAATGGCGAATTATACGGTCAAGCGCAGCGCCGGAAAGTCCACGCACTTCTTCACTGCTCGCATTACTTATTACCTTGACAAGTGAAAAGTGAAGAATGAAAAAGTGAAAAAGTAAAACTCCCGCACTGATGTGCGGGAGTTTTGGCAGGGGCAG
>ERZ834769.14-NODE-14-length-182786-cov-10.045931_pt1 | contig 182786 bp, 170 predicted proteins | sample MGYA00519690_ERZ834769 | MGnify/ENA primary metagenome ERZ834769 (study PRJEB31850, sample SAMEA3708760) | human gut metagenome | biome: human gut; feature: human-associated habitat; material: faeces | place: China | collected 2014 ... | reverse complement strand
TGTTCTTCCGGACTCTCTTGTCCGTTCCCCAGCGCGCTTGACTATAATACCAAACGACCCGAATATTGTCAACAGCTTTTTTCAACTTTTTTTGATTTTATTTTTGCTGTTGCCAAAAAAGTCCCTAAACGCATATAATATTTAGCAAAAAGTTTTTTGAGAAAGCGGTGAGTTCTTGTGGACATGCGTCCCGTAGGATTTTTTGACAGCGGTTTGGGCGGTGCAAGCGTCCTGCGGGAGGCCCTACACCTGCTGCCGAACGAGAATTATCTGTATTATGGCGATGACGCCAACGCCCCTTATGGCGACAGATCTTATACCGACATTGCCTTTCTTACCGAAAAAAGCGTCTCTGCAATGGCCGATTTCGGCATAAAGGCCGCCGTAATAGCCTGCAATACTGCCACGGCCACCTGCATAGATGCACTCCGCGGCGCATTCCCTTTTCCCATAGTAAGTATAGAGCCGGCCATAAAGCCCGCCTGCGAAACCGAAGGCAGCGGCCGCGTGCTCATGCTTTCAACCGCTGCCACAGCAAGCCTTCCGCGCTATAAGCATCTGCTTTCCACAATGAAGGACCCTTCCCGCGTTGTCAGCGTCCCTTGCCCCGGGTTGGTAGAGCGGATAGAGCGCGGCTGTTTTGCCGCCGATGCGTTTGATGACATACTCGAAAAGCATCTTTCTTTTCTTGAAGGTGAAACCATAGACGCGATAGTCATGGGCTGCACGCATTATGTTTTCATAAAAAAAGCCTTTGCCCGCTATGCATCGCTGCATTTTAAGGGAAAGGCTGAATTGTTTGACGGCAACGCCGCAACCGTGCGCCAGCTTGGCCGCGTGCTTAAAGCCAACAATATTAAAAATCCGTGCGGCTGCGCGCATGTTGAATACCGCACAAGCGGCGATAAAGCCCGCTTGGAGCCTATTTTCCGTTCGCTTATCGCGCGATAACGCCGTTCCCGGCACGGGCCATGTTATACCGTGGCCCGAGGCATAGCGCCCTTTTTAAGATATTGCCGCAAGAACAGCATGGACATTATAAGGCACATTGCTTCCGACAATATCGGCGTGTACCATATTCCGTCCGCGCCGAAGGAAAGTGACAGCGTCGTAAGGCTTATGCTCTGCAGCACAAGTCCGCGGCCTATCGATATGGCTATTGCCTGCTTGGGCCGCTCAAGCGCGGTCATGAATCCGCCTATCAGCACATTGAAGCCCAGAATTATGTATGAAAAGCTATATGTTCTGAAGGCGCTCACGCTGTATGCAATAAGGCTGTCGTCCACGTCCTTCAAAAACATGCCTACAACTTGGTTGGAGAATATGTATAGCCCAACGAATACTATCGCCGCCATGGCCGTAACCGTGCGCACGCCGTATTTCAGCAGCGTATTGCATTTTTCGCGGCTGCCTTCGCCGTAATAAAAGCTGATAAGCGGCTGCGAGCCCTGCGACACGCCCATCATCAGGTTTATTACAACCGTGTTCACATATGCTATTATCGTGTACGTTACCACGCCGTCGTTGCCGATATAATGCAGCACCGTGCGGTTGAATATGAACATCATAACGCCCGTGCAAAGTTCCGTTATTCCGTCGGCAAAGCCGATTGGTATAAGGCGCTTGTATATATGCGGATCGAAGCGGAATTTCCTTATTTTGAAGGAACAGCGGCCGCCCAGGAAATGCACAATGTATATTGTGCTTGTTATAAGCTGGGAAAGCCCCGTTGCAAGGGCCGCGCCGTATGTGCCCATGTCCAGTATAAATATTGCAACATAGTCCATAACGCAGTTGGACAGGCACCCGATTATGACCGTTATAAGCGCGGTCTGCGGGAATCCGTCCGTCTTTATCAGCACCTCCAGATTGTACGATATCAAAAAGAAAGCACTGAACGGCGCAAGGCCCTTAAGATAATCAACGGTGTAATCAAGCGTAACGTCGTTCGCGCCGAGCAGGCGTGCGATGGGCTCCGTGAATATAAGCACCGCCGCCGTTATGACAACGCCCATTATTATAAGCACCGTCAGGTTTTGGGATAGCAGCTCATCAGCCTCCCGTTTTTTCTTCTGCGCCATAAATATTGCGATTATGGTGCTTGAGCCCACCGCGAACATTACCGCAATGGCAAACAGCAGATTGGTAAACGGCAGCGCCAAATTAACTGCGCTCATGGCGTATTCCCCAACGCCGCGGGCCACCATCAGCCCGTCCACAACGGAGTAGAGACAGAACACCATCAGCGACGCGGTAGTAGCGGATACAAACCGCGCAAAATCGCTTCGCAGGCTTTTGCCTGTGAGTTTCAAAATAACACAACCTTTCTCATTTTGTTTTTTATATACACCCGCCCGCTTTCCGCACGCATGGCGGGGTATTGACTATGATTATACTATATTGCAGTGGGAAGGCTCGTTGTTTACTCCTTCCGTCTGCTCACTGCGCTCGCATCCACCTCCCTCTAAGAGGGAGGCTTATGAAGCAAGCAAACATAGTATCCAAAAGGCTCCCTCCCTGAGGGAGCTGGCAAACCAAAGGTTTGACTGAGGGAGTCGTAAAAATTTACTCCTTCCGTCTGCTCACTGCGTTCGCATCCACCTCCCTCTAAGAGGGAGGCTTATGATGCAAGCAAACATAGTATCCAAAAGGCTCCCTCCCTGAGGGAGCTGGCAAACCGAAGGTTTGACTGAGGGAGTCGCAAAAATTTACTCCTTCCGTCTGCTCGCTGCGCTCGCAGCCACCTCCCTCTAAGAGGGAGGCTTATGATGTCTTAAAGCCGCGGTGCCTTTATACCCGCGCTTTTACCGTTGCATCTATCAGAGCGCACACGCTCTCAAAATCATTGTCAACGGCATAGTTGGAAAACCTAAGCACCGTTAAACCGTATTCGCTCAGCAAAGCGGAGCGCTCGTTGTCATATGGCTTCCCCTGCTCCGAATAATGCTGCCTACCATCTAATTCAATAATCAATTTTGCCTTGGCGCAATAAAAATCGGCTATAAACCCCTTTATTGTTTTTTGCCGTTGAAATCTTACGGGATAATCCTTAAGGAAATCATACCACAAATGCTTTTCCTGCTTTGTGGACTCCTTTCTGAGTTCCCGCGCCCTTGGTATTAACTCCCCTTTATACGGCAAGGACATAACTATCTTCCTTTCTGCCAAAAGGCTCCCTCCCTGAGGGAGCTGGCAAACCAAAGGTTTGACTGAGGGAGTGCTTTATCCTTCCAACTCCTTTGATTCCTCTATCTCCATTTCTATTTCCTTTGCCTGCGCGCCGCCCAATGCGCACCACAGCGTTACCGTAACAAGTATCACCGCGCTGCCTATCATGGCGAACGTATCCGGCATTTCGCCCGTGCCGAGCCATACCCATACGGGGTTTAGCACTATCTCAACAGAGCTTATCAGCACGCAGCCGAGCGGCGGGCAATAGTTTATTGCCACGCTGTACAATGCATACGGCAGCCCAAGCATGAATATGCCCATAACCGCCACCATCACTACCGATATCGTAGTCACCTCCGGCGGATAAACAAACGTGAACGGTATGCCCACTATCGCCATCAGCACAAGGCCGACAAGCGTGCCGGAAAGGCGGCTGCCGCCCTCGCTTTCGCCCATCAAAAGGTACGCGCCCGCAAGGCTGCATCCGTCGATTATAGCTATTATGTTGCCCAGCGCCCCGCCGGGTTTAAGCTGATCCATGAAGAAAAGCGCAATGCCGCCGACGGTCAGCAGCACCGCCGCGTAGTCAAGCCCGCGGTATTTCTTTTTGAAGAATACCATGCTCAGTATCACCAGCCATACGGGCGATGTGTATTGCAGCACTATCGCGTTCGCCGCCGTTGTGAGGCGGTTGGCTATTATGTAAAGGAATCCCGTCGCGCATACGCATGTGCCTATCAGTACGGTGCGGCCGTTTATGCTTATTTTCATTTTCAGCGCCTTCATGGCGATAAACAGCGTTATCGCCCCCGCGAAGCCGCGCCAGCCCGCCAGCACCATTGAGTTCCACGGCGTAAGCTTTATGCAAAGCCCGTTCGCACTCCAAAGCAGCGCGCATGTGAGCATGAGCAGTATGCCTATGTATTTTTTGCTTCCGTTCGGCCTTGTGATACCTTTTTCCATATATTAGCCTTCCCTACACCTAAAAAACGGCCTTTAGAGCCGCATAGATCGAATTTCTGTTCAGATAAGATACAGAAAGGGCCCTCCCTTTAACGGAAGGGCCGATCCTTGATTCGCAGTTAATTAGTCCTGCTTGGGTGCGCCAACGGGGCAAGCGCCTTCGCACGCGCCGCACTCGATGCACATATCGGGGTTGATCTCGTAATGATCCTCGCCCTGGGAGATAGCGCCAACGGGGCAAGCGCCTTCGCACGCGCCGCAGGAGATGCAAGCATCAGTGATCTTATAAGCCATGGTATATTACCTCCGGTCATTATTCTGCATATATTGTAGCATATAACTTAAAAAAATCAAGGGGGAGGACACACCCTCTACCGTTCTAATTTTACCTCCCTCATCTTCCCAACTCTGCACTGTATGCTTTTTAGCGCGATGTGGGTAAGGCACAGGAGGTTATCCATCTCTTTCGCCGCGTTAAGGTGTTTTTCCTGCCATATGTGATTATATACAATGTATATGTTGGCTTATCGCGCCAAATAGTATATAATAATAATAACTATGAACATGTAAAGGAGATAAAAATATGCCTCTTGTAACCAGTACCGAAATGTTCAAAAAGGCCTATGAAGGCGGCTACGCCATAGGCGCGTTCAACGTAAATAACATGGAGATAATCCAGGGCATAACCGAAGGCGCAAAGGAGCTCAACGCCCCGCTGATACTTCAGGTGTCCGCAGGCGCGCGCAAATACGCCAACCATACTTACCTTATGAAGCTTGTTGAGGCCGCAATAATCGAAACCGGCCTGCCCATATGCCTGCATCTTGACCATGGCGACAGCTTTGAGCTTTGCAAAAGCTGCATAGACGGCGGCTTCACCTCCGTCATGATAGACGGCAGCCACCATGCTTACGAGGATAACGTGGTGCTCACCCGCCAGGTGGTTGAATATGCTCACGACCGCGGCGTTGTGGTAGAAGGCGAGCTCGGCCGCCTTGAAGGCGTTGAGGACGACGTTAAGGTTGCCATAGGCCAGGGCAGCTATACCGATCCCGATCAGGTTTACGATTTTGTTACCCGCACAGGCGTTGATTCCCTTGCCATAGCCATAGGCACCAGCCACGGCGCATATAAGTTCAAGCCCGGCACCAAGCCGCAGCTCCGCTTCGATATTCTTGAAGAGGTTCAGAAGCGCCTGCCCGGCTTCCCCATAGTGCTGCACGGTGCAAGCAGCGTTATACCCGAATTTGTTGAAAAGATAAACAAATACGGCGGCAATATGCCCGATGCCATAGGCGTGCCGGAGGATATGCTGCGCCAGGCCGCAAGCATGGCAGTCTGCAAGATAAATATTGATTCCGATCTGCGCCTTGCCATGACCGCAAGCGTGCGCGAGCATCTTTATACCCATCCCGACCATTTTGACCCGCGCCAGTATCTAAAGCCCGGCCGCGAAGCCATAAAGCAGATGGTAATGCACAAAATACAGTATGTGCTCGGCTGCGAGAACAAGGCGTAAGCTTCGGTGATAAATATGGAAATAGATCAGAATGACCTTATCGCCCTTGAGGACAGGGACGGAAACGAGCTTGCCTATGAAATAATGGATGTTGTGCCGTTCCTTGGCAAGGAATACGCCGTGCTGTTCCCCGTTGACGATGAAAGCGACGAGCCGGAGCTTGTTATATTGGAGCTTATGGCCGGCGCCGATGATGAAGAGGAAGAGCTGCGCGGCGTGGACGACCCAAATGTGCTGGACGCGGTTTTCAAGCTGTTCCTTGAAAGGGAAAAGGAAGCGGAGCGGGACGGCGAGTGATTAGCCGCTCCCCATATGTAATGTAGGAGACTGAATGCTGAAGGAATATATACAGGGCGTGCGCTCGCTTTCCATAATAGGCATGTGCAAAAACGCCGGCAAGACCACCGTGCTCAATAAGCTGATTGCGGAGCTGAACGAATCCCGCGTCCGCTTGGGGCTGACAAGCATTGGGCGGGACGGTGAAAGCACGGATCTTGTTACCCGCACGGCAAAGCCCGGCATATACGTTTATGAAGGCACGCTCGTTGCCACGGCCGTGGACATGTTCCGCCTGAGCGATATCACGCGGGAGATAATCTATTCCACCGGATGGCCCACCCCCATGGGGGAGGTCGCGGTTGTCCGCGCCCGAAGCGACGGCAACGTGCAGCTTGCCGGCCCCAGCATGACCGCGCAGCTGAGCGCGCTTGTGGACGTTTTTTCTTCCTTCGGCGCGGATATGACGATAATAGACGGCGCGCTCAGCCGCAAAACGCTCTGCGCGCCCACCGTGAGCGAAGCCACCATACTTTGCACCGGCGCATCCTATTCGCGGGACATAAACGTGGTCATCGAGGATACCGCCTTTTCAACCGCGCTTTTGACGCTGCCGCGACAGGAATCCTTCAGCGAGGCGGAACTTGATATTCCCATGAACGGCAAGATACGCTTCAAGCGCGCGGACGGCACCGTTGAACAGATGAAGGACGGCCTGACCCTTGCCGAGGCGCTCCGCTGCCGCGAATATGCGGACGTAAAAAGCGCGTATATCACCGGCGCGGTAACGGACGCAACAATAAAGCCCGTGCTCATGGGCGGGGCAAAGCTGAAGGGCTTCGAGCTGAGCGCGGAGGACGGCAGCAAGCTGCTGCTCAGTCACGATTCATATGAAAAGCTGCTCATTCGCGGCGTGCGCATTGGCGTAAGGCGGCCGGTAAAGCTGGCGGCAATAACGGTAAACCCCGTTTCCGCATACGGGTTCCACATGGACCCGAAGCTGCTGCTCGATAGCATGCGCGCCGCGGTAAGCGTGCCGGTAGTGAACGTGGAAAGCAAGGACGAGGATTGATAAAAGGAGACTATTACAAATGGCAATGACATTTTCCCAGCAGGAGAACATAGGATTCAGATACGTTATCAATTCACTTTCCTGTTCAAGTCCGTATGGTCAGGCGCGGGTGAGCAAGCTGCGCTTTTTTGACCCGAATGAGATAGACGAACTGAAAACGCAGCTTTCAAACGTATGCCGCGTTAAGGATACGCTAACCACGTTCAGCTTTGAATACGGCAGGCTTCAGCGGCTTATGATGCCCATGAAGGATATCCGCAGGAGCGTTATGAACCTGAGTGAAGGTGCGCTCAGCGAGCTGGAGCTTTTTGAGCTGAAGCGCTTTTTGCTGCAAACCGAGCTTATAGCACCCGTGCTTGAGGACGTTATAGCCAAGGCGCACATAGAGGGCATAGCGATACCCGCGCAGACGGAGGCGCTGAAAATAATAGACCCCGAGGGCAGCCGCGCCGCAACCTTCTTCATTGCGGATAACGCATCGCCCGAATTGAAGCAGGCGCGCCGCGAAAAGCGGGAAATAGAGGAGCTTATCCGCAAGGAGACAGACAGCGCTGAACGCGCGCGGCTTATGGCGCTGCGCAGTGCTGCCGCAGGCAAAGAGGACGCTGAGGAGCGCCGCATCCGCAAAGAGATTTGCCTTAACCTTACGCCGTATACCTCTTCAATAATAGACTGCATGGATAACGTGGCGGAGCTTGATTTCACAATCGCCCGCGCGGAGATAGCCGCGCAGTACGGCGGGGTTATGCCGCACTTCAGCAACGGTCCCGTTGAAATGGAGGATATGGTCAACCCCCGCGTGGCGGATGCGCTTTTCGAGCGGGAGCGGCACTTTACCCCCGTTTCCCTTTCAGCACCGGTCGGCGCAACGGTAATAACCGGCGCAAACATGGGCGGCAAAAGCGTTGCGCTCAAAACGCTTGCGCTCAACGCCATGCTTGTCAAGGCAGGCATGCTGCCATTCGCCAAATATGCAAAGCTTCCGCTTTTCGGCGGCATATTCATAGTAAGCGAGGATTTGGAGGACATGGACCGCGGCCTTTCAAGCTTCGGCGCGGAGATAGTGCAGTTCAACGAGGTTGAGCAGGCCGCCGCCCAAACCGAGGGCATAAGCCTTATTCTGCTCGACGAATTTGCCCGCGGCACGAATCCGGAGGAGGGCGCAATGATAGTGCGTGCCGTAACGCGCTATCTTGACAATCAGCCCAGCGTAAGCGTGCTTACCACGCATTACGACGGCGTAGCCGCGCTTGCCTCCGCCCATTTCGAGGTGAAGGGCTTAAAGGATATGGATATGGCCAAGGTTGCGGAGGAAATAGCCGCCTCCGATGGCCACATAAAGGGCGCGGACATAATAGCTTCGCACATGAATTATGGCCTGTACCGCGCACAGGGTGCGGAAAGCTGCCCGCGCGATGCGCGCAACATATGCGCATTGCTCGCGCTGAAGGATGAGATATTGAGGGATATATAAATCCCCCATCCGCCGATTCGCTAATGCTTATTGCAACCTCTCTTTATAGGGAGGTTTTTTTGCGCCGCACGGTTAATCCCACCTAACCTATTTTACACACTATCGCCCCCGAGCGCGTACATCGCCAAAAGGCTCCCTCTTAGAGGGAGCTGGCAAACCGAAGGTTTGACTGAGGGAGTCCAAAAGGCTCCCCGGACGGGGAGCTGACGCCGTCAGGCGACTGAGGGGTTGAAACAGACAAAGAACTGCAAGCTTCTTTTTAACCCCTCCGTCTGCTCATTTCATTCGCAGCCACTTTCCCGCCCGCGGGGACAGCTTTTTAGGGTTGGCGGCGCAATACCAAAAACCTCCCCCTATTCTATTGGGGAGGTTCATTAAGCGATGATGAATTGACTGGGGTTTGGCCGAAATTATGTGCTGCTCCTCCTACGCGGCCTTGCCCTTTTTCTTCTTTGCCGCCGCAATAAGGTCGGGAAGCTGCGCCAGCACTATCGCCGCAAACATTATCACGCAGCCCAGCATTTCGCGGCTTGAGAATTTCTGGTTCAGCAGCACCCAGCCCGCCAGCGCCGCAAACACGCTTTCAAGGCTCATCAGCAGCGATGCCACCGCAGGCTCGGTGTTCTTCTGGGCAATTATCTGCAGCGTGTAGCCCACGCCGCTGGACATTACGCCCGTATAAAGAATGGGTATTATCGCTTCCCCTATGGCCTGCCATGTGGGTACGCTGCCGTCTATCAGCATGAACACGGCCGAAAGCGCAGCGCATACGAAAAACTGTATGCAGCTCATCTTAATGCCGTCAACCTTGGGTGAAAAATGGTCTATCAGCAGTATGTGCGCGGTGTAGCCGAATGCGCAGCAAAGTATCAACGCATCGCCCTTTTGCAGCGTGAAGCTGCCGTTCATCGATAGGAAATAAAGCCCAACCACGCCCAGCGCCACGCTTATCCATACCGTAACGGGCAGCCTGCGCCGCTGGAATATTCCGAACACCGGCACGAATACTATGTACATTGCCGTTATAAAGCCCGCCTTGCCCACCGTGGTGAACCCTATGCCAAGCTGCTGCAATGCGCTTGCCACCGCAAGCGCCGCGCCCACAACAATGCCGCCCACTATAAGCGTGCGCCTGTCCTTTGGGTAAGCTTCGGCCGCACGGCCGCTTTTCTTCTGCTTGGCGTTATTGAACGCAATAAGCGGCAGCAGCGCAATACCCGCCGCAAGTGACCTGAGCGCATTGAATGCATACGCGCTCATGGAGTCGCCGCCCATTGCCTGGAACACGAAAGCCGTACCCCAAATGAGCGCAACCAATACCAACATCAAGTTACTTTGTATCTGTTTCCTGTTCATGCGCTGATTATATCATATATTTGTTTGCTTTTCCATTGCTTTCAGCGCGGACATATACGCTTTAAGATACTTTTCTTCTTATGAAATATGTAGTATAATCGATTCGGGTCGCGCAGATACCCATTTTATATTAGACGGAGGAAATATGCTGAACATCATTACCAAGCTGATGAGCGAAAACGACTGCTATAAAGCAGGGCGCACCATAACCCCCCGCGGCATAACCATACACAGCACCGCCGAACCCGGCATGCGGGCGGGCGTATGGTACGAGCTGTGGAACAAGAGCGCAAGCGAGCAGGGCGGGCGCGAGGTCTGCGTGCATGCGTTTGCGGACGACGAAATCGTTATGCAGTATCTGCCCTGGACAATGCGCGGCTGGCATGCGGGCGGCACGGATAACAACGACCATATAGGCATTGAGCTGTGCGAACCGGCGGGCATGATATACACCGCTGATTTTGATGTTGCGGATTACGACACGGCGCGTTTTCAGCCGTATTTCGACAGGCTATGGAGCAACGCCGTGCAGCTTTGCGCTTACCTTATCCGTCAGTACCCCACTATCGAGATAAACGAAATAGTAAGCCATCACGAGGGGTTCCTTCGCGGCACGGCAAGCGGGCATCACGATCCCGAGCATTGGTGGAAATTCCACAACAAAACCATGGATGATTTTCGCGCGGCAGTTGCGCGGGAAACGGAGGATAAATAAATGAACAAAATGCGTTTTATAGACCTGCACTGCGATACCGTAGTATGCGAGGTCATGGGGAACGAGGACAGCAAAAACCTGCGCTCCAACCCCACCGGCATGCTTGACCTGCTTCGTATGAAGGAGGCGGGCTGCCTGCTGCAATGCTTTGCGCTGTATATCCCGCCCATGAAGCGGATAGCAAGCACCACCGGCGAAGCCGACGAATGGGATTTCTTCAACGATGCAGCCGATTGCTACGACCGTCAGATAGCCGCCAACACGGACCTTATCCGCCCCGTCGGTAAATATGCGGACATTGAAAAGAACATGGCGGACGGCATAATGTCATCCATGATGACGATTGAAAACGGCGAACCGCTTAACGGCAAAATAGAGCGGCTGGACGAAATGTACCGCCGCGGCGTAAGGCTTATAACCCTTACCCATAATCAGGAAAACACGCTCGGCTACCCCAACTGCCTTGAGCCCGATGCGGGGCTTAAGCCCTTCGGTATAGAGACCGTAAGGCGCATGAACGAGCTTGGCATTATAATAGACACCGCGCATCTCAGCGACGGCGGCTTCTGGAATGTTGTAAAGCATTCCTCAAAGCCCTTCGTAGCCTCCCATTCCAACGCAAGGGAGCTTTGCCCCGTTATGCGCAACCTTACGGACGATATGCTGCGCGCCGTTGCGGATAAGGGCGGCATGGTCGGACTCAACTACGCCGCCGATTTCCTTGTGGACAAGACCCGCTATACCTACTGCGCCGATATAGCGCGCCATGCGCGTTACATGGCCGATAAGGCGGGCGTGGACATAGTTGCGCTCGGCAGCGATTTTGACGGCATAAGCAGCACGCTTGAATTCGGCGGGGTAGAGGGCCTTGGCATGATAGAGGAAGCGCTGAACCGCTGCTTCACCGCGGACGAGGTGGACAAGATAACCCACCTTAACGCGCTAAGGGTAATTAAGGACACCGTTGGTTAAACCGAAGAGTTTGAAAGATATATATTATAATAGAAGGAGACACGCTTATGGATGTATTTGAGGCGCTATCCGCTTTGACCACCACCCCGGGCGTAACCGGCAATGAGGTTGCCGTGTCCGAGGTTGTCAAGGGATATTACAAAGCCTATACGGACGATATATTCATCGATCCAATGGGCAACACCTATGCGCGTATAGGCGACCACGGCCCCGTGCTGCTGGTGCAGGCGCATATGGACGAAGTCGGCATGATGGTGACCGATATTGAGGAGGACGGCTTGCTCCGCATACGCTCCGTTGCGGGCGTTGACCCGCGGGTGCTGCCCGGCAGCGAGGTACTGGTGCACGGCAAAAGGGTGCTCAATGCCGTTGTGGGCGCAATTCCGCCGCACCTTCAGCAATCGGGCGACAATACAAAGCCCTATTCGATAGACGATATGGTGTGCGATACGGGACTTGATGCAAATGAGGTGCGTCAGCTTGTGCGCGTGGGCGACAATGTAACGTTCGCGCTGCTGCCGCCGATGAAGCTGAAGAACAACATAGTTGCCGGCAAAACTTTCGATGACCGCGCCTGCATAACCGTTATGCTCGAGGCCATGGATATACTAAAAAAATCCAAGCTGGACTGCCAGGTCATATTCTGCGCCACCGTGCAGGAAGAATGCGGCGGCGGCGGCGCGCGCGCCAGCGTATGGAACGCCAAGCCCGATATGGCAATAGCCATGGACGTTTGCCATGCGCCCACGCCGGGCATAAAGCCGTTCGACGCAATAGACATAGGCAAGGTTTCAATAACCTGCGGCCCGAACATACACCCCAAGATGTTCAAAATGATAACCGAGGCCGCGGACGAGCAGAACATCCCCTGGGATTACGACGTTGCCCCCGCGCATACGGGAACCGACGCATGGGATACCCAGATACAGATGGGCGGCGTTGCAACGGGGCTTATATCGCTGCCGCTCAGGTATATGCATACGAGCGTAGAGGAAATATCGCTCACCACGCTTAAAAACTGCGCCAAGGTAATTGCCCGCTTTGCCCGGAACATAGGCGCGGATTGGGAGGAAAAGCTATGCTTGGACGATTAGAAGAACTTTCCAACTTGATAGGCGTAAGCGGTGACGAAGGCCGCGTGCGCCGCTATATAAAGGCCGAGCTTGCCAATATAGACGGCCTTGAAATGAAAACCGACGCCATGGGCAACCTAATCGTCCACAAGGCCGGAAAAGGGCCCAAGGTAATGGTGGCCGCGCACATGGACGAGGTGGGCATGATAGTCATAGGCGCGCTTGACAACGGCCTTATAGCCTACGGTCAGCGCGGCATAGATCCCCGCGTTGTGGTATCCAAGCGCGTGCTTGTGGGCGACGAAATGATAGAAGGCGTTATAGGCGCAAAGGCGATACACCTGCAAACCGCCGCGGACCGCAAAACCGTGCTCGGCCACAGCGAGCTTTTTGTTGACATTGGCGCAAAGGACAAGGACGACGCCCTGAAATACGTTAAGCCGGGCGACAGGATAGGCTTTGCCACCAAGTTCAAGCGCCTTGGCGAAAAGCGCGTGCTTGGCAAGGCGCTGGACGACCGCGTGGGCTGCGCAATACTTATGCAGCTTTTGGCCAACGATTACGAATGCGATTTTTACGGCGTGTTCACCGTTCAGGAGGAAGTCGGCCTTCGCGGAATGCACGCGGCGGCGTACAGCGTTGCGCCGGATGTTGTGATAGTGCTTGAGGGCACCACCGCAAACGATATGCCGGAGGTCAAAAATGTTGGCTTCGTTACAAAGATGAGCCACGGCCCGGCAATATCCTTCATGGATAACGCAACCATAGTTTCGCCCGATATGTTCAAGGCGCTTACCGAAACTGCCAACGCCGCGGGCATAAAGTGGCAGCCCAGGCAGGGCACCACCGGCGCGAACGACCAAGGCCCCGCGCAGCGTATGCGCGCCGGCTGCAAAACCGGCTGCATCTCCGTGCCGTGCCGCTATATCCACTCCCCCGCCTGCATTGCCGATATAGACGATATCATGGGCGCATACGCATTGGCGGACGCTTTCCTAAAGAACAAAAAATTCAACGAGGTGCTTTGATTTATGGATACAACTATGATAAAAAACATACTCGGCGCATACGGCCCCTCCGGACGCGAGGATAAGGCTGCCGAGGCTATAAAGCAATACGTCGCCCCCTATGCGGACGAGGTATACCGCGATGCAATGGGCAACCTTATAGCCCATAAGCGCGGCACAAGCGGAAAGAAGATAATGCTCAGCGCGCACATGGACCAGATAGGCTTCATAGTGGTTGCCATAGACGAAAAGGGCTTCCTGCGCGTTGCCCGCGTGGGCGGCGTTAACCCGATAATATCCACCGCGCGCGAGGTTGTGTTTGAAAACGGCGTAAAGGGCGTTACCTATTTTGAAAACACCGCCAAGCACGGCGTGAACGAGGCAACGTTTAACGAGCTGTATATAGACATTGGCTGCGCAAGCCGCGAGGAAGCCGAAAAGAAGGTTGCCATAGGCGATATGGCCGTTTACGTTACCAACTATGTGGAGCTGGGCGAGCGCGCGGCCTGCGGCGCGATGGACGACAGGATATGCTGCGCGATAGTGGCCGAGGCCATGAAGAAAATGAAGAGCGAGCATGACGTTTACGCCGTGTTCACCGTGCAGGAGGAAGTCGGCTGCCGCGGCGGAAGCCCCGCCGCATACGCCATAGAGCCCGACCTTAACATAAGCCTTGACGTGACCGGCGTTGGCGACATTCCCGAATGCAGCCGCATGGCGGTGTCCTTAGGCTGCGGCCCCACGGTAAAGGTTATGGATAGCTCCGTAATAGTTCCCCCCGTGGTGCGCGCATTCATAGAAGCCGCGGCGGAGGAGGACGGCATCCCCTATCAGCGCGAGGTTCTTCGCGCAGGCGGCACGGATACCGGCGCCATACAGCGCACCCGCGGCGGAATACTCTCCGGCTGCATATCCGTCCCCACCCGCTATATACACACCCCCGTTGAAACCGTGGACATGAAGGACGTGGACAACGCTGTGAAGCTGCTCTGCGCCTGCCTTAAAAGGAAGGAGCTGCCGCGCAGATGATTGCCGAAAGACTGAATAGCCTTCGTGCGCTTATGCAGCGGAAGGGCGTGGGCGCGTATTATGTTCCCACGGCGGATTTCCACCTTTCCGAATATGTGAATCCGTATTTCAAATCCCGCCAGTATCTTACCGGCTTCACAGGCTCAGCAGGCACGCTTATCGTAACCATGACGGAAGCCGCGCTGTGGGTAGACGGGCGCTACTTCATTCAGGCTGAGGAGCAGATAAAGGGTACCCCCGTAAAGCTTATGAAGATGGGTGAGGAGGGCGTGCCTACCACCATGGAATACCTTGCCTCCCTGCCCGAAGGCACCGTTATAGGTATGGACGGGCGCACGGTATCCGCCGCAACGGCAATGCGCATGGAAAAGACGCTTGCCGCAAAGAACATGACCATTGAGGAGGACATGGATCTTGTCGGCGAAATTTGGAAGGATCGCCCCGCCCTGCCCTCCGCGCCGGTATATGTGCTGGGGCTGGACAGCGTTGGCGTGAGCGCGGCGGATAAGCTTGCGGACATACGCCGTGTGCTTGATGAAAAGGATGCCGATGCGCACGTTTTAAGCACGCTTGACGATATCGCATGGCTGTTCAATCTGCGCGGCGGGGACGTTGAATGCAATCCCGTGTTCCTCTCCTATGCCGTTATTGAGCGCGACGCGGCCTATATTTTCGCGGACGAAAGCAAGTTCCATTACTGCGTGAAGGAATATCTGCGCCAGCTCAACGTTACGCTGCTGCCGTATAACGATATTTACTCCTTCGCCGCCCGCTATGACGAGGGCGACGCCATTCTGCTCAGCTCTGCCGCGGTGAACTATGCGCTTTATGAAAAGTTCTCCGAAAAGGCCATAATAGTGGACGAGGTGAACCCGGAACAGCTCAAGAAGGCCATAAAGAACCCCGTTGAGATAGAGAACATGCGCAAGGCGCATATAAAGGACGGCCTTGCCGTAACGCGCTTCATGCGCTGGGTAAAGGACACCATTGGCAAGGAGAAGATGACCGAGCTTTCCGCCGCGGAAAAGATAGACTCCCTGCGTTTTGCAACGCCCGGCAACCTTGGCCTCAGCTTCGGCACAATATCGGCCTATGGCGAGCATGCCGCCCTGCCGCATTACGCCCCAACTAAGGAAAGCGACCTTACCGTTGAACCGCACGGCTTCCTGCTTGTGGACAGCGGCGGGCAGTATTACGAAGGTACCACCGATATAACCCGCACCATAGCCGTAGGCCCCCTGACGGAGGATGAAAAGAAGCATTTTGCGCTGGTGCTGCGCAGCATGCTGCGCTTGGCGAACGCCAAATTCCTCTATGGCTGCCGCGGGCTGAACCTTGATATACTTGCGCGCGGCCCGTTATGGGACGAAGGGCTTGATTACAAGCACGGCACAGGCCACGGCGTGGGCTATCTTCTTAACGTGCACGAAGGCCCCAACGGCTTCCGCTGGAAGGTGGTGCCGGAGCGGGTGGATTCCTGCGTATATGAAGAGGGCATGATAACCAGCGACGAGCCGGGCATTTATATTGAAGGCAGCCACGGCATACGCATAGAAAACATGATAGTTTGCCGCAAGGGTGAAAAGAACGAATACGGCCAGTTCATGTATTTTGAAACGCTGACCTGCGCGCCCATAGATTTGGACGCGATAGACCCCGCGCTTCTCAATTCGGACGAAAAGCGTATGCTTAACGATTACCATCGCTTTGTATACGATACGCTCTCCCCGCTCATGGATGCGGACGAGCGCGAATGGCTCAAGCGCTACACCCGCGCAATATAAACTAAACCTCATGCTTGGGGCGGAACGCGACATCTCCGCCCCAAATTTATATTATGGAAGCAGGCTTTTTTGAAAGGGTATATGCCGTTGTGCGCCGCGTGCCGAAGGGCCGCGTTATATCATACGGCGAAATTGCAAAAATACTCGGCTGTCCCCGCGCCGCGCGGCAGGTGGGCTGGGCCATGCGCCAAAGCCCGAACGATATCCCCTGGCAGCGCGTGGTAAAGGCGGACGGCGCCGTTGCCGGCGGGGAATACGCTCAGCTGCGCCGCGCCCTGCTTGAAGCCGAGGGCGTGGGCTTTCTGCCCGACGGCAGGGTGGATATGGAAAAATACAGCGTATAACAAAACACAGCATATAACAAAACCTCCGCACGGGCTTTGCCTATGCGGAGGCTTTTTTTCTGTGGCGGTTATGCCGTTTTTTTATTTTAGCCGTCTATAATGTCCTTAAACAGCTCCTTGGCAGCCTTTATCTTTTCGCTGTTGCCAACGGCGCATATATAATGCTTTTCGCATATTGCGTTGGCAAGGGCGGCCTTGGCGCAGATATCCTTTGCGTCGGCGGCTATGGCCTCGGCACGGAGCTTCTGCTGCATATCCTTTGTGAAGCCCGTCATGTAATTGCCAAGCGCCGTGCTGTGCGCAAGTTGACCCACCTTGGGCGCGTCAAGCTCCTGCAGGGTGCCGAGAATGTATTTGTCCATTTCCCTGCGGCTGGGGTCGAACTTTTCAAGGTATTCGGCCATGCCGTCATATACCTTGTATGTGTTTTCAAGGTTGGGGTCGCGGTAGCTGCTAAGCAGGAAGGTTCCGTTCGGTCTTATTGTTAGTATTGCGCCGTATGCGCCGCCAAGCACGCGTATGCGGTTCCAAAGGTAATCCGTTGCAAGCACGGTTTTCGTAACGGCGGTTGCGCCATCGTAGCCGAAGCCAAGCTCCGCCATGTTGTAGCCTTCGGCGCAGTACTGCACGTCTCCCGGGGTCATTACGCCTTCATTTTTGGCATTCTTCACGAACGAGGGGCGGTTATCCTGCTTTTCGCCCGCTTCAAGCGCGTCTATAACGGCGGGCAGCGCCTGCTTTGCAGCGGAATACTGCTCCTCATCGCCGGAGAGCATAACGCTCATATTCGCGCGGGTGAACAGCTTCTTAGCCACGGTTTCAAGCATTTCAATGTGCTTATCCATCTCCGCTTCGTTGGCGGCGGCAAGCTTCTTTATAAATTCAAAGAAGCTCAGGCCTATCGTCTGCTCGCTGTACATCATTGCCGCGCTGAAATAAGAGCCGAGCCTTGTCATGGCGATCATATGCCCCTCGTTTGCAAGCATGGAACGGTTGTTCGCGGCAATCATGCTTATGACCTCGTTGAGCCTTGCGCGCTCGCTGTAATGCGTATCCTTCAGCATTGCGCATATTGCGGGCATGGCGTCGCCAAGCTTTGCGGTAAGCGCCTTTATGTTCATAAGTATATACGGCTGCGCCTGCTCCTCTCCCGCCTTTTGGTATGCGGAAAGGCTTGTTTCCACCGCGCCCGTATTGAGCATAAGCTCCGTGGAAAGCTGCTCAAAGCCGTATCCGCCCGCGCTCAGCTTGCCCATAAGGCGGCACACAAGGCCGGCATAGGGAATTTCCTCCGCATTCAGGCAGGATGCATCGAACATCAGCGTAAGATAGGATATGCCGCCGGTGAACATATCGTTTGCGTATGTGGGAACGCTCAGTATGTCCCTCTGCTCTGCCTCAATGGGCTTGGGGCCGTCTCCCGCTTCGCTCAGCTTAAGCTGCGGAATGGTTTTAAGCGCTTCCTCGCTATCCGGCGTGGACTGGCGCTTTTTCAGCCTTTCCTGATTGGCGATTATTTTCGCCCTTTCATCCTCCGTCATTGCGGCGTAAAGCGCGGCCATCCTTTCGGCATTCTCCGCTTCCCGCTTTTCGCCAAGGCCGGGTTCGGGAACGAGCCTGACCTCCGCCTGCCATGTGTTTTGGGCAAAGTATTTCTTTATAAGCTGCTCATAATAATCGCTGTTCAGCTTTTCGCGCAGGAAGGCAAGCGTATCCTCGTAGCGTATCATGGAAAGCGGGTCGCCGTCATGAATATAGCCCGATGCGGCGTTTATGCATAGCTCTATTCCCTTGGGATAATATGCGGGCTCCTCGCGGCGGCCGAATTCATAGCGGTTAAGGCACGCCTCAAGCAGCTTTTTATCAAGGCCTTTTTCGGCTATATCCTTTATTGCGGAATCGATAATCCCGCTCAGTTTATCAAAACCGTCGGCCTTAACGTCGCTGAGTGTAAGGTAATAAGTGGGATACTTTATTTCAGTGCTGCTGTACGCTTCCGCGTTGCCGCAAAGCCCGCTTTGCATAAGCGCGCGCTTAACGGGGGCGGCCTCGGCATTGAAAAGCGCATCGGCAATTATTTCCATTGCGCTTATCTCTCTCATGCAGCGGTGATCCATTACCCAGCCGCGCATATAGAACGCCTTGCCCTCGGGGTCGTCGCCCGCGTTTATGGGATATGCCTTGGTTACCGACTTAGGCGCGGTCAGCTTTGTGGCGTCGCCAACGTGCTCGCGCGCGGAGGGCGTGTATTTACCAAGATAGCTGTCCGCAAGGGCAAGCACCCTGTCCAAATCCATATCGCCGTATAAGCACATGAGCGCGTTTGACGGATGATAAAGCTTTTTATGGAAGTTGCAGAACGCTTCATAGGAAAGCTCCGGTATAACGGCAGGGTCGCCGCCCGAGTTCACGCCGTAGGTATTATCGAACAGCGCGGCGTTTATCTCCTCCGCTATCACCCTGTCGGGAGCGGAGAGTGCGCCCTTCATCTCGTTGTAAACAACGCCGTTTACGCTCAGCTTGCCGTCGTTTATTTCATAATGCCAGCCTTCCTGCCGGAATATTTCCGGCACGGAATGGATAAGGGGATTAAGCACCGCATCCATATAAACATCAACAAGGTTAAGATAATCCTGCATGTTTTGGCTCGCCACGGGATACATCGTCCAGTCGCTTGCGGTGAAGGCATTGAGGAAAGTGTTGAGCGAACCCTTTATCAGCTCCACAAACGGCTCCCGCACGGGGTATTTGTCGCTGCCCGCAAGCACGCTGTGCTCCAGTATATGCGGCACGCCCGTGCTGTTTTCGGGCGGGGTGCAAAAGCTCATTGCAAAGGCCTTGTTGGTATCCGCGCAGTTCAGATGCACCATTGTAAGGCCGCTTTTATCATGCTTATAAATATCGGCCGTGCCTTTTATTTCTTTAAGTTCGCTTGAAGAAACGAGCCTGAAGCCGTGCATAGTCGTATCCATATTCATCCTCCGTGTACTTTTTTCTTTATAATGCCATCGTTTGGCGCATTATGCAATAGCCGCGCCGTTATTTCACAATAATATATCTTTTTCGCGCTCTGTTTGACACGGCGGTATGCCTTAGCGTATTATATTGCCATGCATAAACGAAAGGACGCTTTATAATATGAAGCTAAATATAGATCAGGCCGCGAAGCTTGCCTCCGCCGCCCTGCCAACAAGGATAATACTTTCAAAGGCGCCGAAGTCCGCCCAATACCGCCGCTGCACGTTCGAGCTTAAAGGCGGCGCGTACCACATAAGCCGATACAGCGAAAAGCAGGCTTTTCATCAAAATATTGCAGCGGATGAGCTTGAACGCGCGCTTGCCGCGGAGCTTTCAAGCCGTACATACAGGCAGGCCAACGCCTTTGCCGCCGACGGGGAGCATATTATAATGCTGAACAAAGGCTATGACGAAGCAACTTATATGCTCAAGCCCCTTTCCTCCACCGCGCCGAAGCCGCCCGAGCAGGCGCATAACCGAAAGAAGCAATATATTTTGAGCGAGGATGAGCCAATACCCGCGCTTATAGACATGGGCATATTCACCAAGGACGGGCGCATTGCCGCCCCCATGCGGGACAAATTCGTGCAGATAAACCGTTTCCTTGAAATAGTGCGCGATGCGATAAACGAGGACGGCTATCTTGAGCGCAAAAACGCGGAGCCGCTGAGGATAATAGACTTCGGCTGCGGCAAATCATATCTTACGTTTGTGCTGTATCATTATTTGGTAAACATATTGGGCATACGGGTGAACATGACGGGGCTTGACCTTAAAGCTGACGTTATTGCAAAATGCTCCGCCGCCGCCAAGCGCTACGGCTACGATTCGCTGAAATTTGAACGCGGGGACATTGCAGAATACGACGCAAACGCCCCTGCGGACATGGTTGTTACGCTGCATGCGTGCGACACGGCGACAGATTACGCACTGCACAACGCCATATGCCGCGGCGCACGAATGATACTTTCCGTGCCCTGCTGCCAGCATGAGCTTAACGGGCAGATAGCATCGGACAGGCTGAGGCTGATTACCCGATACGGCATAATAAAGGAACGCTTTGCCGCGCTGATGACGGACGCAATACGCGCAAACCTGCTTGAAAGCCGCGGCTACAAAACGCAGGTGCTTGAATTTGTTGACCTGAGCCACACGCCGAAGAATCTGCTGATACGGGCAATAAAAAAACGCCCGGCATTGGATAACGCCGGACGCATTGCGCTTGATGAAGCAAAGGCCCTTATGGAAGAATTTTCGCTCGAGCCTACGCTGTATTCGCTTTTATATCCTCATTCGGCGGACTGAGCAGACCCCTCCGCCGCTTCGGCTTCAACCTTATAATTCGGATCCATAGCCAAATTGAAGGCGGCTATTGCAACCTCCAGCATATCGGGTGTAGGCTCCTTTGTTGTTATGCGCTGTAACGCCATGCCCGGCGCGCGTATTATGCGCGTGAACCAATTATCATAGCGCGCGGCAAGGCGCAGCACCTCATAGGACAGCCCCGCCACAACGGGCAGGAAGGCTATGCGCATTGCAAGGCGAACGGCAAAGCTTGCGTTCCAGCCTATTGCCGCAAAGAAAAGTATGCTCACCGCCATAACAAGGAACAGATAGTTTGTGCCGCAGCGCGGATGCAGCCGCGAATGCTTGGCGGCGTTTTCGGGCGTAAGCTCCTCCTCCGCCTCGTAGCAGGCTATTGTTTTATGCTCCGCCCCGTGGTACATAAACGTGCGCTTAACATCCTTTATGCGGGAGCAAAGCAAAAGATAGCCTATGAATATAATAAGCCTTACAAGCCCCTCCGTAAGGCTTTTCCAAACGCCCGCAACGCTTGCCGCCTTGCCGAATATAAGCGAGCTTATGCCAAGCGGCAGCAGGAAAAACAGTCCTACGCTAAGCGCTATCGCCAATATTACAGCCAAGCCTATAACTATGCTTTCAACCGACTTGCCCAGCTTTTCGCTAAGCCATTTTTCAAACTTAGTCGGTTCTTCTTCTATATCCTCACCCGCAAGCTTTGCGCTTTCGGTCAATGTGTTCATGCCCGTTGACAGCGTTTCTATGAACGTTACAACGCCGCGCACTATCGGCAGCCCTAAAAAGGTGCCCTTCTTCGCCTTGGTGGTCCAGTTATCGTAGCGCGTGGCTATTGTGCCGTCCGCGCGCCTTACCGCCAGCGCCACGCCCGTGGGGGATTTCATCATAACGCCTTCCATAACGGCCTGACCGCCAACGCTGCTGACTCTTGCCATATATATTTATCCTTTCGGTTGCTTAGTGCGGAATCCTCCGCATTGTTATTATACCACACAATGCGCCCCGTCACGGCACGGCAATTCAAACTAATGTGAAAAAAGATTGAAAATATGAAATTTGGGCAATACTATGCGACGAGGTGATCTATTTTTATGAAAAAGACCATAAAAGCGGCCCTTAAGGGCATAACTACCGCTACTGCCGGTTTCCTGAAAAAAAGGGGCATATACGTTGTTGCACTGGCGCTGATAAGCGCGGCGGCGCTTTCGGCCGTGCTTACGGTAAAGCAGCCGAACGGGGCCGACCCCGCGCAGACTGACGACCCCGCGAGCGAGGTGAATACGGATATTGGCGACAGGCTGACCGATGCTCAGCTTCCCATCGCCACGCCTACCCCTTCTCCCACGGCCACGCCTACGCCCATGCCGGACTTTACCCCCGCGCCGCCCACGCCCAAGCCCACCGCGGTGCAAAAACTCAGCCCGCCCGTGCGCGGAGAGGTGATATGGGGTTTTGCGGTAAACGAGCTTATCTATTCCCGCACGCTTGACCAATGGACAACGCACACGGGCGTTGACGTTGCCGCGCCAAAGGGCAGCGAGGTTTATGCCGTTTTCGCCGGAACCGTTACGGAGATATTCACGGACGATTCGCTCGGCGTTATGGTAGAGGTAAAGGGGGCAAACGACATGATAGCCGTATACGGCAATCTTAAAGCCGAGCCGCCCGTGAAAGTCGGTGCGCGAATAAACGCGGGCGACATAGTGGGCTACGTTGGCGACACCGCCGTAAGCGAATGCGGCGACAAAAGCCACGTCCACTTCGAACTGCTCAAGGACGAAAAATACGTTGACCCGCAAAGCTATGTGCTGTTCATAAAGGAATTGGAAGGATAAAGCATGCTTACGCATGCAGGGAAATTGCGCTTAGGCGTTGTAGGGGGGCCGTCATCGGCGGCCCACCCGTGGCTATGCGTGTTTACGTCAACCCCTCAGTCTCACTTCGTTCGACAGCTCCCCGTAAAGGGGAGCCTTTTGGTGCGCTTTACAAGCTTATATGATGGGCCTGCCCTGAAAGTGGAGATGGGTTTTGCGAAGCAAAAGCCGGAGGGGTTGAAAAAAGAAAGAAGCTTCGCTTGTTATCGTCAACCCCTCCGTCGGCTTATTTCAACTCTTTACTTATGCACCGACGGGTGGGCGTATTTCAGTTCGTACTTTTTGGCATACTCGGCAAAGTCCGCCTTATAGCGGGCGTCGTTGCCGCTCTTAACGGTGTTAAGATATTCGTGCGTATCGAACTCGCCTCGGTCTATTTCCGTTACGCATACGGCTATGTTTGAGCAGTGGTCGCTTATGCGCTCGCAGTTATTCAGAAGATCGTTCAGTATAAACCCAAGCTCTATCGTGCAGCGGCCCGCCTGCAGGCGCTCTATATGCTTGCGCTTTATCTGCGCTATCAGCACGTCTATGACCTGCTCCAGTGGCTCTACCCGCGCGGCCTTGTCCAAATCGTCGTCCTTAAACGAATCCATGGCAAGGGTGAGTATTTCGTTGAGCGCGCTGAAAAGCAGGTCCACTTCCTCCGTCGCATGTTCGGAGAACGTAAGCCCCTTTTCGTGCATCTCCTTCGCGCTTTGGCGAATGTTCAATGCGTGGTCGCCTATGCGCTCAAAATCGCCAATGTTATGCAAAAGCTTGGATACGTCCGCGCTGTCGTTATCGCTCAACGCTGAAGCGGAAAGCTTAACAAGGAAGCTTCCCAGCTTGTCCTCGTACATATCAAGCTCCGTTTCCTCCGTCTTTACGTCCGCAGCCTTATCGTTATCGTAGCTTAGCATAAGTCCCATTGCCGTCAGCACGCAGGAACGCGCAATGTCGCTCATCTTCACGGCCATGTTGTAGCTTTCGTGCACCGCAAGGCCGGGGGACAGCAGCAGCCTTTCGTCCAGGAATACCTCGCTCTGCTCCGCGTCATTGCCGCGAACCACTATGCGGGATATCTTTATGAGCACCTTGCGCGCGGGCAGCAGTATTATGGTGGTTATTATGTTGAAAACCGTGTGGCAAAGGGCAACCTCCGGCGCCGAAAGCGGCGAATCGATAAAGCCGAAGCCTATTATTGCATTAAGCCCATAGAACACTATCATGCAGAATACAGTGCCTATTATTTTGCCGGTAATGTGCACTATGGCGACCCGGCGCGCGTTCTTGGTAGTGCCTATGCTTGAAAGCAGGGCCGTTGCGCAGGTGCCTATGTTAAGCCCCATCACAAGCGGTATTGCCATGCCGTATGTTATGCAGCCCGTAAGGGAAAGCGCCTGCAAAATGCCAACGCTTGCCGCGCTGCTCTGTATTATTCCGGTGAAAACAAGGCCCACAAGCACGCCTAAGAACGGATTGTTGAACGCGGTCAGTATCCCCGTGAACTCCGGCATATCCGCAAGCGGGGCAACAGAGCCGCTCATAAGCGTCATGCCGTACATCAATATGGCAAAGCCCACGAACACGCCGCCTATGTCCTTCTTTTTCTGCGTATTGCACGCCATTATCATTATTACGCCTATAAGCGCCACTATCGGGGAAAAGTTTTCCGGTTTAAGGAGGTTTATAAAAATGCTGTCTCCGCTGATGCCGGAAAGGGAAAGTATCCATGCGGTAAGGGTAGTGCCTATATTGCCGCCGAGTATAACGCTAACCGTTTGCTCAAGCTGCATTATGCCGCTGTTCACAAGGCCCACAAGCATTACCGTAAGGGCCGAGGACGACTGAATGGCTATTGTTATCGCCGCGCCGAAAATAAGGCTTGTGGACGTGTGCGCGGTCATTTTCTGCAATGTTGATTGCAGCTTGCTGCCGGAAAGCTTTTCAAGCCCCGCGCTCATTGTATGCATGCCGTACAGGAACAGCGCAAGCCCGCCGAAAAGCGAAATGATAGAATATACGTCCATAGTCTCTCTCCCCGTGTTTTGTAATACCCCTATAAGCCTATTTTATATTATAACAGAACTGCAGCAGAAGGCAACACAAACATTCACAGCGCGTTCATTTGCATAGCGGCCTATACTATGGTATTATCTATTATGTATATCAGTTGAAAAGGAGGGCGCTTTATGGCCCGCAACAGCTATGGCATAGCCAAACGCTCCATATGGTATGTTTTGCGGACGCTTATAATCACGGCGGCGATAGTTGCGCTGTGCTTAGGCGTATTTATAGAGGGGCTGCACATAAGCAACCTGTATATACTCGTTACGGAGGGCATGGAAAAGCGCGCCGAGGCCATATTGAAATACGGCCAGACCGGCGTTGATATCGACCTTACGCCGTATTTCAGCGAAGAATATTTGAATAACGACCACGAGCTTGACAGCGGCAAATACGCGGGCTTCACTGTGGCCAGCTATGACTACCGCATTGACGTTAAGGCCGTATCCGTGCTGCCGTGGAGCAAGCGGGCGAACATGACCGTTGATGCGCGCCTTGCCGCAATAAACGCAGCCGGCGACGATACCGAAAGCGCAACCCCTGCCGAGCTGCCGGAATGGGAAGCCGGGCGATACCAGGTGGTGTTCAAGCGCGAAGGATCCCGCTGGTACATAAACAGCATAACCCTTCTTCAGCGCGACCCCGAAACCGAAGTCAAGCCCACGCCTGACATGAGCCTTTTGAAGGACAAAGCGGAATAATATGAGCCAAGCCATGCAAAAGCTTTTCGGCACGGATACGCCCGTGCTGCTTGCACCCATGGCCGGCGTTACGGACGCGGCCTTCCGCGGCATATGCCGGGAGATGGGCGCGGATTTTTCGTATACGGAAATGGTAAGCGCGAAGGGGCTGCATTATAACAACAGGAACACAGCCACGCTGCTTGACGCTTCACCGCCGGAACTGAGCGGCGGCTACGGGGTGCAGCTTTTCGGCGCGGAGCCTGATATGGTTGCCCGCGCGGCAAAGACGCTGAGCGAAACGCAGAGCGGACTGAAGCTGATAGACATAAACATGGGCTGCCCCGCACACAAAATAGTTTCTAACGGGGAAGGCAGCGCCCTTATGAAGAACGAGCCGCTCGCCGCCCGCATAATAGAGGCCGCGGTAAAGGCAAGCACATTGCCGGTTACGGTAAAGTTCCGCAAGGGCTGGGATGAACAGCATGTGAACGCGCTAAACTTCGCCCGAATGGCGGAAGAAAGCGGCGCGGCCATGATAACCGTACACGGCCGCACGCGGGAGCAAATGTACAGCGGCGCGGCGGACTGGGACATAATCGCAAAAATAAAGGCTGCCGTAAAAATCCCCGTAATAGGCAACGGGGATATATTCAGCGGGCAGAACGCGCTTGATATGATAAAGCAAACCGGATGCGACGGAGTCATGGTGGCCCGCGGGGCGGAGGGCAACCCGTTTATTTTCCGGGAAATAAAGGCGGCGTTCGCCGGTATTCCCTATGATGCGCCGTCATACGCCATGCGCATTGCCGCTGCCATTGACCACGCGGAGCGGCTGACAAAAAGCCGCGGGGACCGCGCAATAGTTGAAATGCGCAAACATGTATCATGGTATCTATCCGGCATGCACGGCAGCGCCGCGCTGCGCGGACGGGTAAATAGCATAACCAGCCTTGATGAGCTTAAAGAATTGCTGAGCGAGTATCTTGATACGGTAAAAGAAAAAGAGCTGCACTGGGGGCGGCACTCATAAAACAGCATAGGAATGTTTTGGGGAAACGGCGTAGCTTCGGCTATGCCGTTTCTCCGTTTTGCAGGTCAGCGAGCAAGGACGCGGGGAGTATTCCCACAAGGTCATAGGATATATCAATCTGCTGTTCCCTATGCCCGCTTGACTTGTCGGGAGCGTGAACATACACCGCTTTTACCATGTCATTCAAGACAGCGGGCGTCAGCTCGTTCAAATCAAGATACTTCCGCACCTTGCCGATAAACCTGTCAATATTTTCCGCCTGTTCTTCCTGCTCTATTATTTCTTCATTCAGTTGCAACAGCTTTTCCCGCAGTTCTTCCTGCTCCCGCTCGTAATCGTCAGAGAGCATTTGAAATCTACTGTCGGATAATTTCCCGTTGGCGTTATCTTCGTAAATACGCTTAAATAATCGGTCAAGTTCTTCAATGCGCCGCTCCGCTTGCGTCAGTTGCCGCCGTTTCGCCGCGAGTTCTTTTTTCGCTTCGGCTTTCTGCTTTGCACCCATAGCCGCCCTAAAGCGTTCCTCATGGGTAGACGCACAGGCAATCACAAGCCGCATATGGGCGAGTACGCCCTGTTCCAACACAACGGCACGGATAAAGTGCGTCGGGCAAACATCTTTCCCTTTGAGCCTTGAAGTGGAGCAAACAAAGTGGTCTTGCCGCGCTTCAAAGTTCTTGCCTGTGCAGTAGTACAGTTTTTCTCCACAGTCGGCGCAGCGGACAATGCCAGAGAATAGATTTGTCTTTCCCGTTCTTGTCGGGCGGCGTTTGTTCTTCCGTAATTCCTGCACCCGTTCCCATGTGTCAACGTCTATGATTGCTTCATGGGTATTCTCAAACACAAGCTGTTTTTCGATGGGATTGTAACAGGTCTTTTTGCTCTTGTAAGACTGTTTGTAGGTCTTGAAGTTCACCGTATGCCCTTGATACTCAGGACGCTCTAAAATATCAGCTATGGTATCGCCCGTCCAACTATACAGATTGTCCGGCGGCGTATTCCTTGTCGCTCTGCCTGTCTGCAAGAAATGGACTGTCGGTGTTAGCACCTTGTCCTCTTTTAGAATACGGGCAATCTGCGACGGCCCGTAACCGTCAAGACAAAGAGCAAATATCCGCTTGACTACTCCGGCGGCGGTTTCATCTACAAGCCAACGCTTTTTGTTGTCGGGGTCTTTCATGTAGCCATAGGGAGGATTGGTACAAAGGTGTTCCCCCGCTTCTCCTTTGGACTTCATCACAGCGCGTATCTTCTTGCTTGTATCGCGGCAATACCACTCGTTGATGATATTCAAAAAAGGGGTAAAGTCGTTCTCCTGTTGGTTTGCGCTGTCAACGCCGTTGCTGATGGCGATAAACCGCACGCCCTTTTCAGGGAACAGAACGTCTGTATAAAGCCCCACGCGCAGATAGTCGCGCCCAAGACGGGACATATCCTTGACTATCAAGGTCGCCACTTCTCCGTTTTCAATTTTCTCAACAAGTTCGCTCCAAGAGGGTCTATCGAAGTTTGCCCCGGAGTACCCGTCGTCCACGAAAAACAAGGGATTTTTGAAGCCGTTTTCCTTTGCGTATTTACTTAAAATCGCCTTTTGATTTACAATACTGTTGCTGTCGCCCGTTAGTTCGTCGTCACGACTTAAACGACAGTAGAGGGCGGTAATTTTGTTGTCAGACTGCCTTGACATAGAATGTTCCTCCTTTATCGGTGGGCAGTCTGCCAATACAGGATTGCATACTCTCATTTTATCGGCTCCCGTCTTTTTTATCAATAGGCGACTGCAAATTATCCCGTTCCATAAGGCGCAAAACCTTACTTGATAATGCCCGTTGCCCGTCATAGCTGCCCGTAAAACGGTAAAGCGTCCTGCCCGATTTTATGACTACTTCACGTTTTGGTATCTCATAAGCAAGGGGATTTTTTACCACGATATGCCCGTTTACTATCTTCCATTTCCGTTCCATTCCTTTCCCGTCCTTTCCAAAGATAAAGTTTCGCAGCAAGCATTGGAAGTGGGTACCCACTTCCGTATTTTCGCCCTCCTGCTCTTACGGCGCGTCGGTTGAAAATGGCTTGTTGGGAAGTTTCCCAAACCCTCTAAACACCCTTTCACTACCTACAACACCGCACAGAGCGATTTTGCCAAAGTTTTGAGCGAAATTAAAAAAACTTTTTCATTTCCTACTACGGTGGAAATCTGAAAATGCCAAAGACTTCATGAAGAAAGTTTTAGATTTTTTCTTTCACGAAATTACGCTTGAAACTGGCTGTCCTTTTAACAGCAACAAGAGACAGTTGGTAATGGTCTTGTCTGAAAAATTATGATTGCTTGACAACGCATAAGTATTGAATTATAATGTAAAGTAGTTAGCTTACTGATGTAGTGAAATGAGGTGATGAAATGCCTAAAAAAGGATACGAACCAGGTAGCTACGGGGCATATCTCGTCGCCTTGATAAAAGCGCACAATTTTTCACAAGCCGAGTTTGCAAAACGTATAGATGTATCTCGAACATATCTTTTCGATTTATTCAATGGCAGAGTAAAGCCCCCTGCGCCCGAAATGCAAGAAAAAATCGTTTCTGCATTAGAATTGACAGGCAAAGAAAAGGATGAGTTTTTTAATGTAACCGCCGCTGGGCGTAATGAGATTCCGAAAGATGTTTTCGATTATCTCTATAACAATGCTGATGAAATTGCAATCATTAGAGAAAGAATGAGGGTATGACGATGGCGAAGAAAGAAGTTAGAACTGATTTATGGGTATATGACTTGCTCAAGCAAGCCAATATCAAACTTGACCCTCAAGGCAGCTCTGTAAAGGAAATCAATACTGCGCTCAAAACTGCGTCTAAAAAGGGGACAGGAAACGTCGGATTTCCAGAGTATGTGGGTGTAGTCAAGGATTATTTGCTTGTTATCGAAGATAAGGCAGATTTATCAAAACATGTCAAGATGGACGATAAGGGCAACATCAGCACAGAAACAAATGCCGTAACCGACTATGCGGTGAATGGTGCGGTTTTCTATGGAAAGCACCTTGCCAACAATACCACTTACAAAAAAGTCATTGTATTCGGTGTGTCCGGCGATGAGAAAAAGCACAAAATCACACCGATATACATTGATGAAACAGAGTATTACCGCGAGCTGCCTGAAGTGGAATCTTTCATCTCGTTTAGCGAAGATAATATTGACGAGTATTATATCCGAGAAATCCTAAAGGAAAATACCGATTACGAAAAAGAAACGGCTGAAATCCTCAAAGACGCCAGCGTGTTGCATGAGGATTTGCGAAACTACGGCAATCTGCTTGATACAGAAAAACCTCTAATTGTTTCCGGTATTTTGCTTGCCCTCCGCGAAAGCGAATATAAGAACTTTTCTGTCAGCGACCTAACGGGCGACAGCGTAAAAACGGACGGGCAGAAAATCTATGACGCTATCAATGGAAATCTTCAACGGGCGAATGTTTCACCGGAAGTAAAGAAAGACAAAATCTTGGGACAGTTTGCGTTTATCAAGGATACCGTAAAACTGAACGAAGTGGATCCGAAATTACAAAAGACCCCGCTGAAACATTTTGCGGAATACTTAAACGAAAAAATCTATAAATCTATTCGGTATGCAAGCAGCGCAGAAGATTATATCGGCAGGTTTTACGGTGAGTTCATGAGCTATTCGGGCGGCGACGGTCAAACACTCGGAATTATTCTTACCCCGAAGCATATCACGCAGCTTTTCTGTGATTTGGCAGATTTACAGCCAACCGATGTCATCTTTGACCCATGTTGCGGAACAGCGGGATTTTTAATTGCCGCCATGCACAATATGCTTGCAAAGACAGACGATGACGCACAGAAAAAGAAAATCAGACAAAAGCAGCTTCATGGAATTGAAATGCGTCCTAATATGTTTACAATCGCAACGACCAATATGATTCTGCGCGGCGACGGCAAAAGCAATTTGATTAACGACGATTTTTTCAAGCAGGACGCAAACAAGCTGCAACTAAAACAATCAACCGTCGGTATGATGAACCCGCCATATTCGCAGGGTTCAAAACAAAACCCAGACTTGTATGAAATGGCGTTTGTTGAGCATTTATTGGATTCTCTTGTTGTCGGGGCGCGTTGCGTTGTTATTGTGCCGCAATCTTCTATGACGGGGAAAACAAAGGAAGAACAGGCGTTAAAGGAAAACATCTTAAAGCACCATACATTAGCGGGTGTTATCTCTTTGAGCAAAGACACTTTTTATGGAGTTGGTACAATTCCATGTATTGCTGTATTTACTGCTGGTGAGCCGCACCCTGCTAACAAGGTATGCAAGTTCATCAATTTTGAAAATGACGGGTACAAGGTTTCTCCGCACATCGGGCTTGTCGAAACTGAATCTGCAAAGGATAAAAAACAACATTTGCTTGATGTTTGGTTTGGAAGAATAGACGCGGAAACGAAGTTTTGTGTGGAAACAACGATTGAAGCCACAGACGAATGGCTGCACAGCTTTTACTATTTTAACGATGACATACCCACCGAAGCAGATTTCATTAAAACGATTGGCGATTACTTAATCTTTGAGTTTTCTATGATTATGCAGGATAGGGAATATCTCTTTGAGGAGGAAAGCAATGTTACAGTTAAGTGATAGAGAATGGAAACCATTTTTCTTAACGGAATTATTCACTACAATACAAAGGGGGAAGCGACTAAAATCTGAAAATCATATGGTGGGAAAGACCCCCTATGTATCTTCGTCAGCTTTGAATAATGGCGTTGACAATTTTATCTCTAATACTGATAAAGTTAGAGTTTTTTCAAACTGTTTAAGTCTTGCAAATAGCGGAAGTGTGGGTTCGAGTTTTTATGAGCCGTTTGCATTTGTTGCAAGCGACCATATTACGCATTTGAAAAACGAACGATATAACAAGTATCATTATTTGTTTATTGCCTCAATTACTAATCGGTTGTCGCAAAAATACAACTTCAACAGGGAAATTAACGATAATCGGATTTCAAGAGAAAAAATAATGCTACCAATAAATGAGCAAGGCGATTTGGATTTGGACTTTATGGAGCAATACATCAAAGAACGGGAAGTGAAACTTCTACAAAAATACAAGTCGTTTATTAGTAAAAATATCCAAACGGGGGGGTGCTGAAACCCCTTAATTCTCTAAAATGGGTAGCATTTGCTATTGATGAGATTTTCACTATTAGCGCAGGAAAGCGTTTAACGAAAAATTCTATGGATAGCGGGGATATTCCGTTTGTTGGTGCAAGTGATTCAAATAATGGCATAACAAATTGGATTGGAACAGCTAATACATCATTTGACCGAAATGTACTGGGCGTCAATTACAATGGAAGTGTTGTTGAAAACTTTTATCATGGCTATGGCTGCGTTTTTTCGGATGATGTAAAACGGCTACATTTGAAATACTACGCTGATAATAAGTATATCTTACTGTTTTTTAAAACCGTTATTCTTCAGCAGAAAGTAAAATATACTTATGGATACAAGTTTAACGGGCAACGAATGGAACGGCAAAAAATACTGTTACCTGTTGATGAGGGAGGTAATCCCGACTACGCTTATATGGAGCAGTATGGTAGAAATCTAATGCTACAAAAATATCAGCAGTATTTGAACTATATCGGTGCATGAAAAAGTTGCACATCAAAAGTGCGCTACAAATAGCAAAGCCCAAAACTGCTGTCAAGGATAAACTTCACGCTTCGCGTCCTTGACAGCAGTTTCCGTCTTTGCTGTGCAGTAATCAAGAGGGCGAAAGCAGCAAGTGCTTTCGCCCTCAAAATATCATGGGAAAAGTTACGCAATAGAGGTTAAAAAAGCCTGTATTTATGTGGCTTTGCAGACACAGAAATGGGGTGGGGAATATAAAACCCTTGCTCACCCCCAAAATAGCGTTCTACTGCATAACAAAACGGGCATATCGCCGTTATGACGATACGCCCGTTTTGCCTTGCACCCTGTATGACAGCTACCCTGATTCAGTTTATTGTTGTTACTGTTTTATGAGTAGCTACCTTGAGCAGCCCTTTTTTTGCTTAAATTAAGCGTTGCTTATTTGCTGTTGGATTCTTCCATGGTGTTTTCCACGGCAACATCTTCAACGTTGGCAATGGCGCCGCGGGCGAAAACAAGGCGGGCCTTGTCCGGACCGACGGAGATGGTGATGATGTCGTCCTTAATGTTGGTAACGGTGCCGTATATGCCGCCGATGGTGCGCACACGATCGCCAACCTTAATGGATGCCAGCATATCCTTTATTTTCTTATCGCGCTTGCGCTGGGGTATGATCATAACCAGCAGCAGCACTATCATCATTATGATGAGCATACCGCTTCCGGAGAAGAACGAACCGAGAGAGGACAAAAAATCGCTTCCGCCTTGAGGCATAATTGTAAACCTTCCTTTTTTCAACATATTCAGCCGCATTGGCTGCCATAAACTAACGGCGGGCGTTCCGCCGCCCTTTTACTATATAATACAAAGTCCCTCTGCGTCAAGAAGAACGTTGCATACTCCCCCAAAAAGTCACAAACGCTTCAGCAGAATTCAAGCGTGCATACGCGCCCGTATCCGCCGCCCGCAAGCTCCTCCGCGCTTTGCGCGCCCGTGTTTTTAAGCAATATATCTTCATTTAGCGGGCATATCATGGAAAACATGATTTCGCCCGTGCGCATGGCGGGAAGGCTTGGTATTGTGTCCCGCGGCAGCCTGAACGTAAGCGCGCCGAATTCCTCCGCAAGGGAGCTTAAAAGCCCGGCCGTGTCCGTGCCGACAAGCTCGTATACATTCGCGCCGCCGTCGGTTTCATTGAGCAATGCATACGCCTTGCCGTCCGAATATGCAAAGCCGCCCGAGATGCGCGCTTCCTCAATGTAATTCTCCATGTCCTGCTCAGTCCGCGCCATCATGCCGATATAATCCGCGCTGAAGGAAGAATATATGCTCAGCATCTCCCGCGCGTCCGCCTCGTGTATGGGGCTTGGTATGCCCGCATCTATCCACGGCAGGCGGTATTCATCATGCCACGCAAAGGGCATATACCCAAACTGCGCATAGAAATTCACGTCCGGCTTTAATATCGCCGCCGCGGTACCCTTCTGCTTCTGCTCCGCATGGCAGGCCGTTATAAGCCGCGCCGCTGCCATATGGTGCCTGTATTCGGGCAGCGTTGCAACGCCCGCTATCATTACGCAGTTTTTCGTTCCCCCGCCCAGCATTATGGGGTAAGGTATTGCGTGCAGCGCGGCTATCATTTTGCCTTCGTAAAACGCCGCCAGCACATATTCCGGCCTTGTGCGGCGGGCAAAATAATAATCACTGTATCCCGTGGCGTCCTCCGGAAAGCATATGTCCCACACGCGCCTTGCTTCGCCGTATTCATCCGCACCAATGTGCCTTATAGTCAGTTCCATCAAATGGGTCTCCCGTCGAACTTATCTATCATATATGCCGGATAATAGGACAGCTTGGCCTTCCTAAGCCCTTCCATGCCCATGTCCTCCTCGCGGTTTATGAACTTAACGTCCGTCAATTCATGCTGCACAAATTGATTGTTTATGACCGTGTAAAGGCCCATTATCTCGTTATCGGCCTTTTCAATGTGCACAACGGCCATGTTATCGTCCATCTTCTGCCCCAGCGTAAACGCCGCAAGCTTGCCGTCTATCCTTATGCCGCCGCCGCGTATGCCAAGCGTCCCCATGTGCATAAGCAGCGTTTTGATTGCGCACAGCTCCATGTTGTCCGTTTCGTCGGGAGATTTTTCGCTGAGCCATTCGTTGTATACGTCCACGCATTCGCCCATCATATCGCCGGTTATTTTAACGTATTCGTACCGTTCGCCGTACTGCGCCATGAACTGGTGTATATGGTTGCGCTTGGCATGCAGCTTTTTGCCGGCCAAGTCCCTTAGGCTTTCCATTGTGTAAACATAGTCGCTGTTGTTGCGGTCCTCCGTCAGCTCGTAGCCCGTGCAGCGCTCAAACGCGGCCTTTATGGGGCCGGATATGCCCTTGAATACGGGCGGTATGCAGTTGGAGCGCATGTATTCCGCCGCCTTATCGAGCGCGGTTTGATAATACTCAGACTCGGGCTCAACCGTAAGCGGGGCGAACATGAAGCGTTCATTGCCCCAATGCAGCAGTATATAGAGCGCCTGCTCATCCTCCGCAAGCATTATGTTCCCGCCGCAGCCCCACATGAGCAGATTTGAAAAGGTGTATTCCGAGCATTCCAGCTTCCATTTTTCCGTGTAATGCTCAACCATTTGCTTCATCGATATATCTATCGGTTTGAAATCCATAAACTAAGCGTGTACCTCCGTTTTGCTTACATATATTTTAATCTATCAGCATTGATAAAATCAACCGCATTGTGTGCTTTTGCATATTATATCCGCCGCTTCGGCAAAGCCGTAGCCGCCCTCGCCATCCAGTATATATGCGGGCAAATGCGCCATCCTGTCCGCAAACGGAGCAATGTTCGCCACGCCGCAGCTCAGCGGGAACGCCGCAAACATGGGCTCATCATTGGGCGAATCGCCGAAGAACATAGCTTCACTCTCTGCGTCGTCCGCATGGCAATAGTCTTTAAGATATATCGCCGCCATGTCCGCCTTTGAATACGTGCCGAACCATGCGTTTACGTGTATGCTGCTCACTTTGGCCTCCGCCCCCATGTCGCGGCAAAGCTTTGCCACGGCGTATGCCGTTTCAAGCGGGAGTTTTGGTTCATCCTCCGCAAAGTCAAACGCAGCATCGTATATCCTTGCGAACTGGTCATGCGCCATGCGCACTTTTGGGAACGCCTTCAGCACGGCGGCCTTGACCGGCTCAAGGAGCTTTTTCGGCTCCGCCGCGGCAAGCGGGTGGCGTATCATGCGCACGGCGTTATGCTCATCATAGTCATATGCAAACGCGCCGTTTTCGCATATAACGGCCTGCACGGGCCATTGGCGCAGCATCATATCGCACCAGCCTGCGGGCCTGCCCGTTACGGGGATAAGCTTAAACCCGCATTCCTTCAGCTTCCACATGGCGGCATAGGCTTCGCCTGTCAGCTTGCCGCCGTTTGTTACGGTATCGTCCACGTCGAACAATATATATTTCAGCTTATTCAGCTTACGCGCCTCTTTTTCGCAAAATCGCTGCATGTTTGCCCATCCTTTGCGCAACAGAAGCGGCCGTAAGGGCCGCTTCATGCGCATTATGTTATAGCTTATTTGTTTTCGCCTTCGCCGTCCGCGCTCTGTTCCTGCGCTTCGGCAGCGGCCTTTGCCTCGGCTTCCGCCTTTTCCTTAGCCAGCACTTCTTCATCCGCCTTCTCTATGCGGGCGCGCCTGTCGCTGAATGTTTCAAGCTCCACGTCCTCGCCCTTGAACAGCTTTTCAAAATCGTTGCCGTCAATATGCTCGTATTCTATCAGCGCCTTTACTATGCGCTCCATGGCGTCGCGGTGCTCTGTCAGCACGGTCTTTGCCCGGTCGTACTGTTCTTCCAGTATGCGGCGAATTTCCTTATCCACGCGCGCGGCTACTTCTTCGGAGAAGTTGCGCTGGTGTCCCCAATCCTTGGCAATGAAAACCTCTGTCTGCCCGCCAAGGAACACAGGGCCTATTTCGTCGCTCATGCCGAATTCAACAACCATCCTGCGCGCAAGCTCGGTAGCCTTCTGCAGGTCGCTGTATGCGCCGGTGCATATATCGTCTAAGAATATGCTTTCGGCAACCCTGCCGCCAAGCGCCATGGCGATTTCGTCCAGTATCTTTCCGCGGGACATATGGTCGCGATCATCCTCCGGCATGGTCATGGTGTAGCCGGCCGCCCTGCCGCGCGGAATAACGCTTATTTCGTGCACCGGGTCGCAGTTGGGCAGCACGCGCGCCACAACGGCGTGGCCGGCCTCGTGATACGCGGTTATCTTCTTATCTTCGGGCGTTATAACATGGCTGCGCTTTTCGGGGCCGACCACGGTGCGGGTTATGGCCTCCTCCAGCTCCGTCATGCCGATTTCCTTTTTCTTAAACCTTGCGGCAAGTATGGCGGCCTCGTTCAGCACGTTTTCAAGATCCGCACCCGTGAAGCCCGGCGTGCGCTTTGCCAGCACCTCAAGGCTGACTTCCTTGGCCAGCGGCTTGCCCTTGGCATGCACCTTCAATATGGCCTCGCGGCCCTTAACGTCCGGATAATTTACGGTTATCTGCCTATCGAACCTGCCCGGGCGCAGAAGCGCGGGGTCAAGTATGTCGGGGCGGTTGGTGGCGGCGATAACTATTATGCCTTCGTTCACGGCAAAGCCGTCCATTTCAACAAGGAGCTGGTTGAGCGTCTGCTCGCGTTCGTCATGCCCGCCGCCAAGGCCGGCGCCGCGCTGGCGGCCCACGGCGTCTATTTCGTCTATAAACACAACGGCGGGGGCGCACTTCTTTGCGGTGGTGAAAAGATCCCTCACCCTGCTTGCGCCAACGCCTACGAACATTTCAACAAAGTCCGAGCCGGATATTGAGAAGAAGGGAACCTTCGCTTCGCCGGCAACGGCCTTGGCAAGCAGCGTTTTACCCGTACCCGGAGGGCCAACGAGCAGCACGCCCTTGGGTATCCTTGCGCCCATCTCGGTGAACCGCTTGGGCGCGCGCATGAATTCAACAACTTCCTTCAGCTCTTCCTTTTCCTCGTCCGCGCCGGCAACATCATCGAACGTAACGCGGTTGTTGGGGTCCATCTGGGTGCGCGCATGCGCCTTGCCGAAGCTCATCATCTTGTTGCCGCCGCCCTGCGCGCGGAATACCACAACGTAGAACACGACGATTATGACAAGCATTATAACGTAAGGCAGTATGTATTCCAATATGGAAGGCTCCGGCGGGGGATTATATGTATAAGTAAAGGGATAATCCTCCGGCGTTACCTTGTCCGCATCTATGCCCTTGGCGTCTGCAACTATGGCCGCCATATCCGATCGGAACGCATTTTCGTTGGATACGTTGCAGATAAAGTCATACTTCTTGGGGAACAGATCCTTATACGCAGAGCCTTTTTTAATGCCAACTATTTCGCCGTTGCAGTATTCAACGGCCTCCACCGTGCCTTCCTTTGCCATGGCAAGAAAATCGGCATATTCGATTTTCTTATCGTCCGTGCCGCCGTTCTGAAGCTGCGTAAGCAGAACAATCATCAGCACCACTATGGCCAAATAGATAAGCGGAGTTCTCAGCTTTTTACCCAATTTGTCCTCCTGACATGCCGCTTGATAAAGGGCATATCGTACCAATTTAATATTCTTAGTTATCATATCACACTTTGGGCATATGTTCAAATGCTCAATATGAGCAATAATGTGAAAAAAACGTGCCTGCCGCGCACACGAGGGCGCTGTGCGGCATATGGTAGCAATATAAGGCGCTATAAATGCGCCAAGAGCAAAATGAGCGAGGTGCAAAACAATGAGGATATTACAGCGTGGCGATACGGGCAGCGACGTGCGCACGGCCCAAACCGCCCTTATACGCGCGGGTTACGACCCGGGCACGGCAAACGGAGTATTCGGCGCGGCAACTGAGCGCGCGGTGATGCAGTTCCAGCGGGTACTCGGCGCAACGCAGGACGGCATAATAGGCCCGGTAACGTGGCAGTTCCTTGAGCCGTTCGCGCTTGAAAGCGACCCTGATGTGCTCAGGCGCGGCAGCCGCGGCGCAATGGTAAGGCGGCTGCAGGAGGCGCTGGAGGCTTCCGGCAACTCCCCGGGACGGGTGGACGGCCTTTTCGGCACAAAGACCCAGGCCGCCCTGCGCGCGTTCCAGCGGAGCGCAATGCTTGCGCAGACGGGCGTTGCGGACAGGGCGACGTGGCTTGCCATAGCCCCGTATATAGATTACGGCGACGTATATCTGCGGCGCGGGGACAGGGGTATGCTTGTGACCATACTGCAAACGGCACTGACAAGCGCGGGCTTCTCCCCCGGGCAGGCGGACGGTATATTCGGCAGCCGCACGTTCAACGCGGTAACTGCGTTCCAGCGGGCCAACCGCATCACGGCGGACGGCATTGCGGGGCCGCGTACATGGGCGCTGCTGAAGCCGTATCTTAGCGGAGAGCTGATGACATACGTTGTGCGCCGCGGGGACACGCTTTCATCCATAGCCCGCCGGTTCAACACAACGGTTGAAGAATTGCTGCGGCTTAACCCGCGCGAGGATCCGGATCTTATATTCGTTGGGGAAACGCTGCTTATACCGGTAAGCAAAAGCTAAATATGAGGGAGCACAGACGCTCCCTTATATTTTTATTGAGAAATGCGGCTTTATGTGGTAGTGTATATGCATAAATTTATATATAGCCGAGAAAGGATATATTTATTTATGAAATCCATAATAAAGCCGATGAGTTTTGCGCTGAGTCTGCTGCTTGCGCTCAGCCTGCTGGGCTGCTCCGCCGCGCCAAAGGATACGGCTGCGCCCATAGCTACCGAGGCGCCCGCGGCAGCCTCTGCCCCCACTCCCGAACCCGAACCCACTGAGGACACAGCCCGGGCGGAGGCCGAGACCGCGCTTAAAGAGCTGGACGAGAGAATGTTTGCGGAAAGCGTTGTGAGCGACGCGCTGAGCTTTCATCTTACCGTTGCGCATCCGGAGAATTTTCCCCTTATAACGGATTACCCTACGGGTTGGGGAGAATTCACCTATGCCGAGCAGGAAGCGAGCAACGAAGAGAACATAGCGTGGCTTGAGGAGCTTTACGCAATAGACCGCAATGCTCTCTCCGATGATTCAAAGATAACCTACGATACGCTTGTTCAGTTCCTTGAGCAAGGCATAGAAGGTAATCAGTATTACTATTATAACGAGGTGCTGGATACCTTTGTGGGGCTGCATTCCAATCTGCCGCTCAATTTGGTGTTCTATGATATGCACACCAAGGCGGATGTGGAGAATTACCTTACGCTGCTTGCGGACACGCCGCGCTACGTTGGGCAGGTTTTGGCATTTGAGCAGGAGAAGTCCGCGGACGGCAAATTCATGCGGGATAACGCCCTTGACAAGGTGCTTGAGCAGATAAAGGCATTCATGGATGCGCGGGAGACGTGCTTCCTATTCGCCACGTTTGATGAATTCATAGCCGATATAGACGAGCTGAGCGACGAGGAACGCGCCGCATACAGCGCAAGGAATGCGGAGCTTGTGAACGCGCTTATCGATTCCTATCAGGTGCTTTACGATGGGCTTGAGGAGCTGCGCGGCACGGCGACGACAGACGGCGCGCTCTATACATACGGCGAGGAGGGCAAGGCCTTCTTCGCCGAGGAGCTTAAATACAACGCCTGCGCGGACATAACGCCCGAGGAAGCGCTGGAAATACTTTATGACGAGCTTAACGCGCAGGTGAGCAAGCTTTATGACGCCGCCAAGAAGGACGCCGCCGTGTTCGATAAGTACGACACGGTGGAGCTGAGCGTCGGCACGACGGAGGAAAACATAGAGTACCTTAAAGAGCTGATGGCGGATTACTATCCGGAGCTGCCGGAGCATACGCTCACGTTCATGGACTGCCCCAGCGAGCTGGAGGACCAGTTCAGCCCCGCGGCATATCTTATTCCGCCGGTGGACGACGCGAGCGAGAACCTTATTATACTAAACAACAAAACGCTTGAAAACGACAACAGATACCTTGACACCCTTGCGCACGAGGGTTACCCCGGCCACCTTTATCATTACCAGTACCTGCGTACGCTTATAAACAAAACCGGCTATACCCGCCAGGCGCTTTCCATGGGCGGATACTACGAAAGCTGGTCCCAGTCCGGCGAGGTGTTCTTCGACAATTATAATGACAAATTCGGCGCGCCGTACTGCAACTTCATGAGCGCGAACTCCATGATAGGCAATTTGATACTGCCTGCGATAGTGAGCATAGAGGTGAACTACTTCGGCAAGAGTGCGGACGACATGTTCGACCTTACCTCCGCCTATTTCGGGGACGAGGCCGCAACGGAGCTGAAGGACATTTATTACGCCTACGCCGTTGAAAACCCGTTCTACTTCCTTGAATACGCCATGGGATACAGCATTTATCAGCAGAAGCTAAGGGAAGCGGAGGATATTTGCGGCGCAAGCTTCGACCTTCGCAGCTTCCATGAAACGTATCTTAACATCGGGCCGACTTATTTCAACATATCCATGCCCATAATGGACGAATGGATAAGCGGGCATAAATAAAATTATTGCCGCCACGCCGCTTTATGCTGATGACAAGGCGCGGAGAATGTGGTAATATGAATGCATCACATACGGTTTATTTGAAAGGAGTTATTCTATGCCTTATTGCACAAATTGCGGCGCGCAGTACGATGACGGCGCAAAGTTCTGCCCCACCTGCGGCGCGACCACCGGCGAAACCGCACAACAGAGCACCTATACCAACCCCACTCAGCCTGTTCAGCAGCCGGTGCAGACCGACAACAGCAAAACAATGGCCATACTTGCCGTTGTGTTCCCCATTCTGTTCTTCCTGCCCATAGTGACCAACCCCAAGACCGAGTTCGGTACCTTCTGGGCCAATCAGGCGCTGCTTCTGCTGCTTCTTAGCGTGGTTGCCAGCATCACCGCGGGCATAGTTATAGGCATACTCATCTGGGTATTCCAGGTAGTCCTTTGGATAATGGCCCTGGTGAGCGTTTGCAAGGGCGAAATGAAGCGCCTGCCGCTCATAGGCACCATAGACATAATAAAGTAAGTATAGGCTGAATAAGCTTGCAGGGGAACGCGCTGGCGTTCCCCTTTTTTATATCGTCAACCCATCAGTCTCACTTCGTTCGACAGCTCCCCGTAAAGGGGAGCCTTTTTATACAGCACAATTAAGCTGCTCCACCCCCTCCCATACATCTGCGTCACTTGCGTCACATCGTCACAAACAGGCTAATTATCTACGTTTTTTGTGTGACGCAATGTGTGACGATAAATTCTGCGTCACACGGCGGGCTGACGCATGCGGTGAAATCCGTTCTTCGAAAGGCTCCCCGGACGGGGAACTGGCACGGCGTAAGCCGTGACTGAGGGGTTGTGATAAACAAAGAGCTATAAGCTGCTTTATAACCCCTCCGGCTCACTACGTTCGCCACCTCCCCTTTCAGGGCAGGCTTAATATGTAAGCTTATAAAGCGCACCAAAAGGCGCCCTGTCGAGGGAGCTGGCAATACTCCGTAAGGCGGATTGTCTGAGGGGGAATAGTAAAACTGCTTGGCTGCTTTAACCGTTCCCCTTTCGTCATGGCTTCGCCATGCCACTTTCCCCATTTCATGGGGACAGCTTTAAGGCGTGTCACCACGCTCAGGTGAAAGCTACCGCCTTCACTATATACTACTTCTATATACCTCTCTTTGTTAATCTTTAGTCACTACTGTACATAAGACAGCACAGCTGTAACAGATGATTCGGCCTTTCAGCCCTCATGTAATGCCTGCGGCATAAGGCACCACCGCTTGCGGGGTTTGGAGTTGAGCGCCGCCTGTGGCGGATGAAGCGAAACGGAGAACGGGTAGGAACAGGGAGAATTACGAACGAATGTGAGTAAGGCGACCTTGTTCCAACCTGGGCTCAATTTAGGCGGATTGTCTGAGGGGGGAACAGTAAAACAGCTTGGCTGCTTCGAGCCGTTCCCCTTTCGTCACGGCTACGCCATGCCACTTTCCCCATTTCATGGGGACAGCTTTTGGTTAGCGGTAGCACGCAGCCCCGCCGTGTGACGCAGAATTTATCGTCACACATTGCGTCACACAAAAAACGTAGATAATTAGCCTGTTTGTGACGATGTGACGCAAGGTGTGACGATAGTGTGTAGGGGGGAGTAAAACGAACAAAGGGAATGGCTCGAAGCTGCCAGGCAGTATTAAAGCATCATAAATAAAACTCCCCCACGTTTTATTTTCCCCCTTGACAAACAAAATATTATCAGTATAATAAGATTAAGAATTGATGTTAATCTTATTCATGGAGGTTTGAAAGAATATGGAACTCAGGTTTTTCGTTTGCGAGCATTGCGGCAACATGGTTGAAATGGTAAAGAGCAGCGGCGTGCCTATGATGTGCTGCGGGCAGAAAATGACAGAAATTATCCCCGGCACGGTGGATGCCGCGCGGGAAAAGCACGTTCCGGTATACGAAGTGAACGGCAATGCCGTGCTGGTACGCGTTGGCGCGGTTGAGCATCCCATGCAGGATGTGCATTACATTGAATGGATAGCGCTGCAAACCAGGCAGGGCGTGCAGCGTAAGGCGCTCAAGCCCGGCGAAAAGCCCGAAGCAAGCTTTGCCCTTTGCGAAGGGGACGAAGTGGTTGCCGCCTACGCATACTGCAATCTGCATGGGCTTTGGAAGGCGTAATACAAAAGAAAATGGCGGCTCAGGCCGCCTTTTTTGCTATTTTGATAGTGTAAAAATGATGCACGGTATAAGGAACAGCACCGCCGCAATGAGATTTGCAACAAAGCTTGCCGCCGTGCGCTCGTCGTCGTCCAGTTCTTCAAAGGAGACCACCTTTTCGTCAACGTAGTCTATCATGTCCCCCATTTTGCGCTTGGGCGGCTTTTTGAAAAGCTTCTTCTTGAATATCTCCGGCGCGTTCACGCCGTCCAGGCTGAGGTAATTGAGCCACGACAACGCGGCGTAAATCAGCCCCACTGCCATAAACGCATGGCCGTATACGTTCAGCCTGCCGCTGCTGTTAAGGAACCTGTCCCACAAAAAGCAGATGAGCAGCCCTATCACCACGCGCGGAAAAGTTTTTTGCAGCGCGGCGTGGCGAACATCCTTATTCCTTATGAACTGAAAGAACCGTTTCATATTATATCCTCATAAACAGCTGCGCCGGAGGCTTTTTGCTGCCCCCGGCGCGTAAGGCCATGGCTTTGATTTATGCTTTCTTTGCCAGCTCCTCGCGGTAGCCGTCCAGCTCCTTTTCATTACCGTACACAAAGTGTCCGGGAATGATTTCAACCCACTGGGGCTTATCGGTGCTGTAATCATGCATGCCGGGGTCGTATACAACCAGCTTCTTGTTGCGCTCTATCGCCGGATCGGGATTGGGCACGGCGGAAAGCAGGCTCTTCGTATACGGATGCAGCGGGTGGCGGAAAAGTTCTTCCGCTTCGCTCAGCTCCACTATGCGGCCCTTATGTATAACCGCGATACGGTCGGATATGAAGCGAACCACGCTCAGATCGTGAGCGATGAACAGATAGGTCAGTCCGCGGCTCTTCTTCAGATCGTTGAGCAGATTGAGCACCTGCGCACGGATGGAAACATCCAGCGCGCTTATCGGTTCGTCCGCAACTATGAATTCCGGCTGCATTATCAGCGCGCGGGCTATGCCTATGCGCTGGCGCTGTCCGCCGCTGAACTCATGCGGGAAGCGGGACGCAAACTCGGGCAGAAGGCCAACTTCCTTGAGTGCCTGCTGAACCTTATCCTCGCGGTCCTGCTCATCCTTATAAAGATGATGGTTCAGTATACCTTCGCTGACTATATAGTCTACCTTGGCGCGCTCGTTAAGCGAAGCAAGCGGGTCCTGGAATATCATCTGGCAGCCCTTTATGACCTCAAGGTCAAGCTCCTTGGATATTTTTCCGTTTATCTTGCGGCCCTTGTAGAGTATTTCGCCGGCGGTGGTCGGGTTTATCCTGGTTATGGCGCGGCCTATGGTGGTTTTGCCGGAACCGGATTCGCCAACCAGCGAGAAGGTCTCTCCGCGGTAGATCTCGAAGTTTACGTTGTCTACGGCAACGAACTTTTTGCGGCCCGTGCCGAACGTTACCTGAAGGTCCTTGACCTGTATAACGGCTTCCCTGTTGGGATCCTCGTGAGGATGCTTCAGGTTGGAGCCGAAGTCCTCGTTCATGCGCTGCGCAAGCCTCTTTATGGATTCGGGCTGCGCCACCTTGGGCGCGCGGGGGTCAAGATACCAGGTTTTTGCCTTATGCGTGGGCGAAACATCAAAGAACGGGGGTTCCTTTTTGAAGTCTATCGCCAGCGCCTGCCTGTTGCGGGGAGCAAAAGCATCGCCCGTTATTTTGTTGAACAGGTTCGGCGGTGTGCCGTCTATCGTGGGCAGCTTTTCGCCCTTTATGCCAAGCTGCGGCAGGGCCGAAAGCAGCGCCCATGTATAGGGATGCCACGCATCATAGAATATTTCCTCAGCCATGCCTATTTCGACTATCTGGCCGGCATACATAACCGCTACCCTGTCCGCAACGTTTGCAACAACGCCAAGGTCGTGCGTTATGTATATTATGGTCATGCCCAGATTCTTCTGCAGCTTGCGTATCAGGTCCAGTATCTGTGCCTGAATGGTAACGTCAAGCGCGGTGGTGGGCTCGTCGCAAATAAGAATGTCCGGATGGCAGGCAACAGCAATGGCTATAACAGCCCTTTGCCGCATACCGCCGGAAAACTCATGCGGATATTGATTATAGCGTACCTCGGGATTTGGGATACCGACTATGTCCAGCATCCTTATGGCTTCCGCCTTTGCGGCCGCCTTATCCAGCCCCTGATGCAGCTCTATGGATTCCTGTATCTGCATGCCGACCTTTTTTAGCGGGTTAAGGCTCGTCATCGGGTCCTGCATTACCATGGATATCTTCTTGCCGCGGATGGTGCGCCATTCCTTCTCAGTGGTGTACTTGGCAAGGTCGTTGCCTTCATACATTATGCTGCCGCCGGTTATGGAACCGTTCTGGTCAAGCATGCCCAGGAAGGATTTGGTGAAAACGGACTTGCCAGAGCCGGATTCGCCGACTATGGCAAGCGTCTCGCCCTCGTAAAGGTCAAGTGAGCAGCCGCGTATGGCCGTCAGCTTGTCTCCGCGCAGGCTGAACTGTATTTCCACGTCCCTGGCGCTGAGGATAGTTTTTTTGTTCAATGCTTCCATTTATGCTATCCTCCGCTTAAACATGGTTTCTCGGGTCGGCCGCGTCGCTGAAGGCGTTGCCGGCGAGATAGAAAGTGATAGTTACCAGCGAAACTATTACCGCCGGGAATATCAGAAGATACGGGTAATCAAGGAAGAACGTCCTTGAATTGCGCAGCAGTATGCCAAGGCTGGGTGTGTTCACGTCAAGACCAAGGCCAAGATAGCTCAGCGTGGTTTCGAGCGCTATGGTGCTCGGTATGCTCAGTGCCACCCTAAGTATTATAACGCTTATAAGATAGGGCAGAATATTCTTGGTCAGTATACGGAACAGGTTTGTGCCCAGGCAGCGGGAGGCAAGGTTATACTCCCTGTCGCGATACATGAACACCAGATTACGCACGTTCTTGGCCATATACATCCAATGGAACAGTATTATGCTTGCGCACATTATCCAGAAGGTCTGGCCGATGAACAGCGCGATAAGCGTCATGTAAATCATGGTAGGCACGCTGTCGAATATGTTGTAAAGTTCGGTGAAGAACCTGTCCGCCTTGCGCACATAACCCCATATGCAGCCGATGGTAACGCCCATAAGGCATTCGCCCAGGGCAACTATAGCCGCCAGCTTTATGGAAGTCTGCGTGGCGTACCAAACCTGGCACCAGTAGTCGCGGCCAAGGTTATCGGTACCGAACCAATATTCACTATTGGGGCTTTGGAAGCACAGATTCGTATCCGGTATCAGATGCTGATAGTCGTATTTGCCTATCCACAGCGCCACGAAGGAGAATATGAATATTGCAAAGAAAACGATTATCATGACCACGGCGGCCCTATTCTTGAGGAAGTTGCGGAAAACGCTCTTCCAATATGAATATTCGCTGTAGCCTATTCTTTCGGCATCCTCGGCATGATACTCAACGAATGAAAACAGTTCCTGTTCGCTCATGCCAAGCTCTTTTTCAAGCTCCGCCGTGGTATTTACAGCTTTGGTTTCCATTATCGAGTGTCACCGCCCTTTCCGGTAAGTCTGATTCTCGGATCGCATACGGTCATAAGCACGTCGCCCAGGAACAGGCCGAATATGCCAAGCAGGGCATAAAGCAGCACCAGTCCGCGGACCATGTTTAAGTCGTATCGGGTAATCGAGTCTGTGAGCAGCGGGCCCATGCCGGGAATGGAGAAGAAACGCTCCACCAGCAGAGAACCGCCGATAGTAAGCATGAAGGAAGTGGGCAGATTCTGTACCATAGGCACGAATGCGTTCCTGAGAACATGCTTAAACATTATTTGGCGGGTGGAAAGGCCCTTTATACGGGCGAGCTTTATATAATCCTTTGTAAGCTCGTCAACCATATAACGGCGCATCCACAGCGCGTAGCTTGCAGTAGAACCCATCGCAAGGCATATTATCGGCAATACGCTGGAGCGCACGGCATGTCGCGTTGAATACATGGACGGCAGACCAAAAAGCTTTACGCCGATTACCAGCACCAGCGAATATGATACCAAACGCGGTACTGCGTTTACGAATATCGTATATGCGGCGCCGATATGATCGAACAGATGGTCCTTATGTCTTGCCTGAAGTATGCCCATAGGCACGCCAAGTATCAGCGAAATGGCCAAAGCGATACAGCCCAATCTCATTGAGATAGCGAACTTGTCTCCTATTACCTTAATTACAGGCACGCCGGCCTGTATTCTGCGCGAGGTTCCAAGATCGAACTTAAGAATTAAATTTTCGAGAAAGCGGAATAATTGTACGATTGGGCTGTCCAGCAGCCCAGCTGCTGCCAACTGATCTTCCTTCTGCTTATCGGTCAGCTTTATAAGCTGTTCCTCGGTGAAGTAATAATCAGTCGGCATCAGGCTGAGCAGCAATGACACGATAGATACCACGATGAGCACTGTCCCTAAGGACTGAAGTACTCTTTTTATGGTATACTTAAACATTTAATCTTACTTACCTTTAACCTTATTTGGCAGTGCCGGCGGCATAAGCTTCGGCCAGCTTTGCGTAGTCCTCGGTGGTGTAGGCGTCAACAGAGGTTTCCCAGTTCTTGAACTTATCGCCCTGTATGCCGTAAGGAGCATAGATCTTGGAATAGTCGTTGACATGGGTTACCTGCCACAGAACGTTCTTGTACCAGGGGATTACGAGCGCATGCTCTATCATGTACTTTTCGGCGTCGGCATAGGCTTCGTAACGGGCATCCATATCGCCTACGATGGCGTTAGCCGCGTTGACCATATTGGTGAACTCCTCGTAAACGGCAATCAGTTTTTCATCGGTGATGTTCCTGGTTATGGAGTAGGCTTCGCTGTAGTAAGCGTTGTCCATGCCGTAGGTTTCCTGGCCCAGATAGTTCTGAGGATCGCCGTAGTCAGCGCCCCAACCGTTGATGTAGAAGGAGGCGAGCTGAGGACTGCGGACTTCCTTAGCTACGGAGGAGATGTAGGTCTTTATGTTCAGGGTTACGAAATCATCGCCCAGGCAGTCCGTAAAGAGCTGCTTGAGAACGTTCGCGGTGTCCAGAGCGGTCTGGCTGGAGCCCTGAATGTAATAGTCAGCAACCACGGGGAAGGTCACGCCCTGAGCGGCGAGTTCTTCCATGGCCTTGGCCTTGTACTCGGCAGCCTTGGCGGCGTCTACGCGGGCATAGTTCTCGCCATCGGGGCTGATGCCCAGCTTCTCCATAACGCGCTCGGTATATTCCTGACCATTGGAGAAGGAAACCAGGTTGGACATGGTGTAGCAGTAGTTAGCGCAGTGCTGCGGATAAATGAAGTTCGTGCGGGCAAGGTACGGGGTGGCGTCAAGGCCGTAATACCAAGCCAGGCGGAAGTTCTCGTTGGCAATGGCGGTATTCCAGTTCACATCGGGATCGCCGTTCTCGTCGCGCTTATCCCAGCAAAGATGCAGCTGATAGGAATACTTGGTGGGGCGGGCTTCAACGATGTAATCATGGAACTCGTTGGACTCGCTGTTGTAGATGGTGCGCAGGTTGGATTCGGTCAGCTCGATGTAATCAAGCTCGCCGGCCTGGAACATCTGGAACGCAACGTCGCCGGATTCGACCATCTTGTAGGTAACGGTATCGAACAGGGTGCAGTCGGTATCCCAGTACAGGGGGTTCTTGGTCAGAACCTTTTCATTGCCGTTGATGTAATGGGTGATGGTGTAGCAGCCATTGTACCACATGTTCTCGTTGGTGCAGGCATAGAAGCCATCAACGCCCAGTTCATCTATCAGGGCCTGGGGCGCGGGATAGAGGCAGTTGTAGGTAGCAACGGTGGCGAAGTAGGGCAGCTCGGCTACGCAGTGATAAATCAGGGTGTAGTCATCGGGAGCTTCGATGCCGACCATCTGCTTGAATACGGTCAGATCCATGCTCTTGGCTTCGTCAGCGGTGAGGCGGACGGGCTCGAGGCCGTACTTTTCGCAGATGGCTTCGAACTTAGCCTTGGCTTTCTCGTAATCCTTGGTCAGCTTTTCCTTGGTAGCGGCATCGGCATCCGCAGGGATTTCAAGATCCTGATAGCCGGCCACATAGGCATAGTAATCGGCGGCGCCTTCGATCATTTCGGTAGGCATGGAGGTGTTGGCAGCTTCGTTCTTATGGAAGTTCAGCACCCATTCAAGACCAACCAGCCAGTCCTCGGCCTTAACTTCCTGCATGGGTTCGCCGTTCATGTTTACCCACTGAACGCCCTTGCGGAGGTTGAAGGTCCAGGTCTTGCCGCCGTCCTCGGTGCCCCAGGTTTCCGCGATGGCGGGAACGAGGTTGCCGTGGTTATCGATGGACAGAAGGCCATCGATGCAGTTGGTAAGGACGCACAGTTCCTTGTTGTTCTGGCTATAGAGAATGTTGAAGGTCTCCATTTCGTTAGCCAGGGTGAGGTAAGTTACCCAATCCTTTTTGGGCTCTTTGCTCACGCTCAGGTCAAGACCGCTGGACATGGGCGCCTGGGTCTGAGTCTGAGTCTGGGTCTGGCCGGGGTTCTCGTTGTTGTTGCCCTCCGGCCCATTGGTGTTGGCCGGCGTGTTGTCGTTTGTGCATGCGGCGAATACGCCAAGCATGAAGCATACGGTCAACAGAATAGCAAGCAGCTTTTTCATTGTACTCCTCCTTATTATTTGGTTTTCTGAGACAACTGTGCGCATGATCTTGCGCTGATATTGGTTATACTATAAAAGAATATGGCTCAAATGTCAAATAATATGTTCATAATTTGGGATTATATATAATACTGCAGGACGGCAAAGCGCGCCGTCCTGCATGTTTATAATTTACTTATTGCATATCCCGCGTAATAACTATGTCCACGCCCGTTCCCGCCGCGTTTTTAAGTGCAATATCGCCTATATGCACGGGTGCCGCTACGCTCACGCGGCTCAATTCCTTCATGCAGTCAAGCATTTTGCCCTTGGGTATTTCCCGTGCCGAACGCACCGGAGCAACGGCCGCGCCCGTTGCGCTTCCCGTGAGCCCAACGGTGCTGGTCAGCGTGCGCACAGGGTTCGAAAGTTCCGATTTTGCGTACTTTTCTCCCCTTGGACAGGAGTTGCCGCGCACGCTTAAAACATGGTTTCCTTCAAGCTCGGCCTCTATCGTGCAGCCTATCGGGCAGCATATGCAGGTAAGCGTTTTTCTCTCCATTTCACATATCCTCCGTGGTTATAAGTATGCTTTCAACTTTTGCATACTTATCCAGCATATCCTTCATTATGACCACCTGCTCCATCTCCCCCGGGGCCATCACCGGGCGCGGGCGGCTGATTATTTTCTCCCCGTTAATAATTACATTCAGTCGTTTATTTTTCATAACGCTTCCTACACGCATGCGTATTGTCAGACTACTCTGTATCCTGTCCGGCGCAATGGCGGAAGGAACGGCATAGCGTATGCCGCCGGAGAGCTCTATGCATATTCTTTGCGTGCATACTTCATTTGCATTTCCTGCAAGGGCGAATTGCGCGGCGTTGCGCCCGGCGGCAGCAGCCTCTTCGCTTACATAGTCCACCAAATCGTGCACATGCAGCGCATTGCCCGCGCTGAACACGCCCGCTATATCCGTTTCAAGCGATTCGTTCACCATCGGCCCACCGGTAACGGGGTGCAGTTCCACGCCCATGCCGCGGGAAAGCTCGTTTTCCGGTATCAGCCCGCAGGATAAAAGCAGCGTGTCGCACGGATAGTATTCTTCCGTACCCGCTATGGGCTTCAAATCCGCGCCCACTTCGGCTATCGTAACGCCTTCCACCCTTTCGCGCCCATGAATGTCCACAACCGTATGGCTTAGTTTCAGCGGTATGCCGAAATCGTCAAGGCACTGCACAATGTTGCGCTTCAGCCCGCCCGAATACGGCATCAGCTCCGCCACAAGCTTAACGTGCGCGCCTTCAAGCGTCATCCTGCGCGCCATTATAAGGCCGATGTCCCCGCTGCCCAGTATAACGACCTCGCGCCCGGGCATGTATCCCATTATGTTCACAAGCTTCTGCGCCGTTCCCGCGGAATATATTCCCGCGGGGCGGAAGCCGGGTATGTTCAGCGCGCCGCGGCTCCTTTCGCGGCAGCCCATGCAAAGCACAATCGCCTTGGGCCGGATTGTAAACACGCCCCGTGTGCGGTTCATGGCGGTAATTGTCTTATCCCGCGCAATGCTCAGCACCATTGTGGAAAGCAGCATATCTATGCCCCGCTCCTTAACCCGCGCAATGAAGCGCGCCGCGTATTCGGGGCCCGTCAGCTCCTCGTTAAACGTATGCAGGCCGAAGCCGGCGTGTATGCATTGGTTCAGTATGCCGCCGGGCGCGTCCTCCCTTTCTATTATAATAATGTTCTTCGCGCCCGCATCGTATGCGGCGGCCGCCGCGGCAAGTCCCGCAGGGCCCGCGCCGATTATCGCAATATCATATTGTTTCATATTTTTCCGCCTCCTGCTTGGCAAGGCCGGTTATAAGCTTCGCCTCTCCGCCGCTTTTCGTTATGTCCGCAAGGCTCGCCTTCAGCTCCCGCGCCAGTATCTCCATCACCCTTGTGCTGCAAAATCCGCCCTGGCAGCGGCCCATACCCGCACGCACGCGCCGCTTAACCCCGTCCAGGCTCCTTGCGCCCACTGGGCGGCGTATCGCGTCCACAATCTCGCCCTCGGTTATGCTTTCGCAGCGGCAGACTATGCGCCCGTATGCGCTGTTTTGCCGTATGAGCGCGTTCTGCTCAGCCATGCTCAGCTTTTTCAGCTCCGTTATGCCCTTGCGCGTGGGTATGAACGCAGCGTTCTTCTCAAGCTTCAATTCCTCCGCCACTATTTCGGATATCATTCTGCCTATTGCCGGCGCGCTTGAAAGCCCGGGGGATTCTATGCCCGCGCAGTCGAAAAAATTCTCTGTCCCTTCGGCCCTGCCTATTATGAATTCGTGCCCGTCCTCGTGCGCGCGAAGGCCGGCAAAGCTGGTTATCACCTGCTTTAGCGGCAAGCCCTCAACCGCAATATCCGCCCTTGTCCTAACCGCGTCAAGCCCCGCCTGCGTGGTATTCACGCCGTCGCGGTCGAATACATCCTCCGCCGTGGGGCCAACTATTATGTTTCCATGCACAGTCGGGCTTACAAGCACGCCCTTGCCAAGCTTTGTGGGCAGCTGGAACACGGTACGCTTAACAAAATCGCCCGCCGCGTGATCCAGCAGCATATATTCGCCCTTTCGCGGGGTTATGTGTATCTTTTTTGTGCTTACCATGTTGTGCAGCACGTCCGCATATGTTCCCGCCGCGTTTATGACCGCGTCCGCGCGTATCAGCCCCCTGTCCGTCTGCACGCTCCACGCACCGCCCTCATGCCGCAATGCGGTAACGGCAGTATTGAATATAAACTCAACTCCGTTTGCCGCCGCGTTTTCCGCAAGCGCAACAGTAAGCCCAAACGGGCATATTATGGCCCCCGTGGGCGCCCACAGCGCGGCATAGGCTTCCCTGCGCACGGCGGGCTCTATCTCCCTAAGCCTTTCCCCGCGCACTATTTCAAGTCCCTCAACGCCGTTTTTAAGCCCGTTTTGATAAAGCCGCTCCAGCTTGCCGTAATCGGCTTCATCCATGCATACAACAAGGCTGCCGTTGTTCATGTAGCTGAAGTCAAGCTCCTTTGCAAGCCTTGGCATAACGCGGCTGCCCTCAACGTTCAGCTTCGCCATAAGGCTGCCCGTGGGCGCATCGAACCCGGCGTGCACAATGGCGCTGTTGGCCTTGCTCGCGCCCGCAGCACAAACGTCCTCCGCCCGCTCTATCACCGCCGCATGCACGTTATAGCGGCTCAGATATCTTGCCGCGGCGCAGCCCGTAACGCCCGCGCCTATTATAACAACATCGTATTGCTTATTCATCCGTTTATTCATCCTCCTTCGCCCAGCCGTAGGCGCACTTTACCGCGCGGTTCCAGCCCGCTGTTCTTGCGCCGCGCTCCGCTTCGCTTATTGATGGATAGAACTCGCGTTCCGTTTCGCGGCTGTGCTTTATTTCCCCCGTATCGGCCCAGTATTTTACCGCAAGCCCCGCTAAGAACGCCGCGCCCATTGCCGTTGTTTCAACGCAGCGCGGCCGCGCGACCGGCGCGTTGATAATGTCCGCCTGGGTCTGCATAAGGTAATTGTTTGCGCTCGCCCCGCCGTCCACGCGCAGCGTGTTCAGCGGAATACCCGAATCCGCCTGCATGGCGGCAAGAACATCGTTCACCTGATAGCATATGCTGTCAAGCGTGGCGCGGATAATGTGATATTTATTGCAGCCGCGGCTGAGGCCAACTATCGTACCGCGTGCGTACTGGTCCCAATGTGGCGCGCCAAGCCCCGTGAACGCCGGAACGACATAGCAGCCGTTGGTATCGCGCACCTTCTGCGCCATGTATTCCGAATCCGCCGCGCTTTCTATCAGCTTCATCTCGTCCCTTAGCCACTGTATCGCCGCGCCCGCAACGAATATGCTGCCTTCAAGGGCGTAATTCACCTTTCCGTCCCTGCCCCACGCAACGGTGGTAACAAGGCCGTTGTTTGAAAACACCGGCTTTTCGCCCGTATTCATCAAAAGGAAGCAGCCCGTGCCGTATGTGTTTTTGGCTTCGCCCGCCTCAAAGCAGGTCTGCCCGAACAGTGCCGACTGCTGATCCCCCGCAACGCCCGCAATGGGTATCTCCCCGCCCAAAAACTTTGCGTCCGCATGGCCGAATATTCCGCTTGAGGGCTTCACCTCCGGCAGCATGCACGCGGGGATATCAAGCTCCTTCAATATATCTTCGTCCCATTTGAGTGTATTTATGTTAAAAAGCATCGTGCGGGATGCGTTGGAATAATCCGTTGCAAATATTCTGCCGCCGGAAAGCTTCCACATGAGCCATGTGTCCACCGTGCCGAAGCAAAGCTCCCCGCGCTCCGCCTTCTCCCGCGCACCGGATACGTTATCCAGTATCCATTTCAGCTTTGTGGCCGAAAAATATGCGTCTATAACAAGGCCGGTCTTTTGCCGTATCGTCTCCGCAAGGCCGCGCGCCTTCAATTCGTCGCAGAATTTGCTCGTGCGGCGGCATTGCCACACTATTGCGTTATATACCGGCTCCCCCGTTTGCCTGTCCCATACTATTGTTGTCTCACGCTGGTTGGTTATGCCTATGGCGGCTATGTCCTCCGCCCCTATGCCAAGCTTCTGCATCGCTTCCACAGCAACGCTCAGCTGCGTGGCCCATATTTCGTTGGCATTATGCTCAACATAGCCGCTTTTGGGGTATATCTGCGTAAACTCCTTCTGCGCTACGGCGCACACGCGCGCATAGCGGTCAAACAATATGCAGCGGTTGGACGTTGTGCCCGCGTCCAGCGCCATAATATATTCTGCCATGGCAAATGCCCTCCTTAACTTGTGCTGCTTTATTATATCAGATATGTTCATTGTGTAAAAGATGCCGCGCGAAAAGCGTCTGCTTCTGCCGAACATAATTCGTTCATTTGACGCATAGGGCTAAGTTTGGTAGAATGTTGCATAATAATTTTCTCCAAGGAGGTCATGCATGAAGCCAAAGCTTAGAACGGCGCTGTATTTTGCGGGCGCCATAATAATAGCGGCGCTCATATCCGCCGGCGTTACCATGCAGCTATATAATCAAAACCGAAAGGACGCGGTAATGCTTTCAACCGATGAATACGCCGCCCTTACTGACATACTGGCGCTTGACGAAATAATAAGCGATATACAGAGCGATTATTATTACGACGCACCCTCGCGCGAAGCGCTTATAACCGCGGCGGCACGCGGCATGGTAAGCGAGCTTAACGACCCGTATGCCCAGTATTTTACGGATGAGGAATACCAAAAGTATCTTACCAGCATAAGCGGCTCATACGACGGCATAGGCGTGCTGCTGGGCCAGCCCACGGAGCAGGGCGCGGAGATATTGGACGTATACGAAAACACGCCCGCAAGCGAAGCCGGCCTTAAAGCGGGAGACATTGTTACAGCCGTTGACGGCATGCCCACGGCCAACATGGAACTTGAAGAGCTGAGCACGCTGGTTGTTAAAAGCGGGGAGGAAAGCACAGAACTCACGATTCACCGCGAAGGCGAGGACGATTTCACCGTTGAGCTTATATCTGCACGCATAAACGTGAAGCACGTTGAGCATTTCCTTTATAATCACCACACCGGATACATACGCATAAGCATGTTCAGCGGCAGCTGTGCGGAGGAATTCCGCGAGGCTGTAAAGGACCTTACCGATAGGAACATGACAAGCCTTGTAATAGACCTTAGGAACAACCCTGGCGGGCTACTGAAGGACGTTGTAAGCATTGCGGACACGCTGCTCGGCGAATGCACTATAGTTACCGTGCGCGACGGCAAGGGCAGCGAGGAAACATACACCTCCAATAAAAAAGGCGTAAGCTTGCCGGTTGCAATAATAGTTAATGAAAACAGCGCAAGCGCAAGCGAAATACTTGCCGCCGCCGTGCAGGACAACGAGGCCGGCGTTGTGGTCGGCATGACAACCTTCGGCAAGGGCGTTGTGCAGAACACAAAGCGCATCAGCTCAAACGGCGCATGGCTCAAAATGACCGTCAGCGCATATTACACGCCCGGCGGCGAAAGCATAAACGGCACGGGCGTTACGCCGGACATTGAAGTTGACCTGCCGGAGGAGATGAAGGGCACGCCCATAGACCAGCTTGATCAGGAGCAGGACGCGCAGCTTTGGGCTGCGCTGGACTACGTGCGCGAGCTGGCGGGCGAACAGTAATATATTCCCGCCGCGCCTTGACAAGCGAAACAGGCTAAAATATAATTACATCAATATGGGAGCATAGCGTTATTTTGCCGCGCTTCCATATAAAAATATGAAAAATAATGCCGCACGCACGCGGCTTAACGAAGGAGAAAGAACATGGCTGAAGTAAGGCTTACCGCCGAAGGCGTGGAAAAGTATGAGAAAAGATTGGAGTACCTGAAAACCACAGCGCGCACCGAAATTGCGGAGCAGATAAAAACGGCAAGGGCCTTCGGCGACCTGAGCGAAAACGCGGAATATGACGCGGCAAAAATTGAGCAGGCGCGCATAGAATACGAAATAGTTGAAATAGAGGCCATGCTCAAGAACGTGGTGCTCATAGACGAGGACACGCTGAACACAAACGTTGTTGACGTTGGTTCAAACGTTACGGTAAAGATGCTGTCCGCCGGCGGCGAGGAGCGCACGTTCCAGATAGTCGGCAGTGCGGAGGCCAACCCATACGAGAACCGCATTTCCAACGAATCCCCCGTCGGCAAGACCCTGCTTGGCCACAAGGTGGGTGAGCTTGTTGAAATTCAGACTCCCGACGGAGTGAGCGAATTTGAAATAACAGCCATAGGCAAATAATCTTCAAACGCAGGAGACAGGCGCATAAATGGAAGAAAACAACATTAAGGCTCCCGTTGAGGAGCGCGAACAGACCGCCGAGGAGCTTAACGAGCTGCTCCAGATAAGGCGGGACAAGCTGAAGGCATTGCAGGAACGCGGCAAGGATCCCTTTGAAATAGTCAAGTTCGACCGCGATGCTTACAGCACAGAGATAATTGAAAATTACGACGCCATGGAAGGCAAAACCGTTACCGTTGCGGGCAGAATGATGTCCAAGCGAATAATGGGCAAGGCTTCCTTTGCGCACATTTTGGATTACAAGGGCGATATTCAGGTTTACATAAAGCGCGACGATGTTGGCGAAGAATCCTATGCCGACTTTAAGGCCATGGATATAGGCGACATAATCGGCGTTACCGGCACGGTATTCAAAACCCGCACGGGCGAGGTTTCAATCCATGCAACGAGCGTTACCCTGCTTTCAAAGTCCCTCCGTCCCCTGCCCGAAAAGTTCCACGGGCTGAAGGATCAGGAACTGAGATACCGCCAGCGCAGCGTTGACCTTATAGTAAATCCCGAGGTGCGAAACACCTTCATAAAGCGCGCCAAGATAGAGGCCGAGATACGCAGAAGGCTGAACGAACTTGACTTTATAGAGGTCGAGACCCCCGTGCTCAACTCCGCCGCCTCCGGCGCGAGCGCAAGGCCGTTCATAACGCACCACAATACGCTGGATATAGACATGTATCTGCGCATCGCCACGGAGCTGCACCTCAAGCGCTGCATAGTTGGCGGACTTGAAAGGGTTTATGAAATAGGCCGCCTTTTCCGCAACGAGGGCATGGACGCTACGCATAACCCCGAGTTCACCACGATTGAGATATATCAGGCGTATACCGATTACCACGGAATGATGGAGCTGTGCGAGGATCTGTTCTCCCGCTGCTGCATGCTGGTAAACGGCACCACCAAGATAAAATACGGCGAGTACGATATTGACCTTACCCCGCCGTTTGCACGGCTGAGCATGAACGACGCCGTGAAGAAATACGCAAATGCTGACTTCCTCGGCTGCGCAACGGACGAAGAGGCGCGCGAGCTTGCAAAGAAGATAAAGCTGCCCTTTGACGACAAAACAGCCACCAAGGGCAAGCTGCTGGCGCTGGCGTTCGACGAATTCGTTGAGGATAAGCTTATCCAGCCCACGTTCATAATAGACTATCCCGTGGAAAACTCCCCGCTTTCCAAGCGCAAGAAGGGCGTAAGCGGCATAACGGAGCGCTTTGAGCTGTTCATTGCCGGCCACGAATACGCAAACGCCTTCAGCGAGTTAAACGACCCCATAGACCAGCGCGGCCGCTTTGTGCAGCAGGCTATGGAGCGCGCCAAGGGCGACGACGAGGCCATGATGATAGACGAGGACTTCTGCCAGGCGCTTGAATACGGCATGCCCCCCACCGGCGGCATAGGCATAGGCATAGACCGCATGGTAATGCTGCTAACCGGAGAAACCAGCATACGCGACGTGCTGCTCTTCCCCACTATGAAGCCCATAAAGTAAAGCATAAAAGAGCGGTTAGCGCCGCTCTTTTGAATTATAAAGGAGACACTCATGAAATACGCATTCATCGGCACCGGCAGCATGGCTGCCGCAATAATCCGCGGCATGGTCGCGGGCGGCGTTGCACCCAGCGACATACTTGCCTTCAACCGCACGCGTGAAAAGGCAGACGCTTTGGCAAACGAGCTGGGCATAGTCGTGTGCGATACGCTTGAAGCCGCCGCGCAGGCGGGCGCGATAGTGCTTGCCACCACGCCGCAGTCCTTTGCAGATGTTCTGCCCCGCGTAGGCCGCGCCATGCGCACCGACGCGCTTGTTATGTCCATAGCCGCAGGGTACGGCATTGCCGCCATACGCGAAGGGATAGGCCGCGACGCCGGCATAATACGCATAATGCCCAACGTTAACGCAAACGTGTGCGCATCCACAACGGGCTATGCCGCCTCCGCAAGCATTACGGCGGCGCAGCTTGATGCGTTCCGCTTCGCCTTCGGCAAGATTGGCGAACTCATTGAGCTTGACGAGGGCGAGTTTGAAACGTTCTCCGCCATAGCAGGCTGCGGCGTGGCATATGTTTATATGTTTATCGACGCCATGGCCCGCTCGGGCGTAAAAAACGGGCTTAGCAAGCAAAAGGCGCTCAGCATTGCGGCAAGCGCCGTAATGGGCAGCGCAAAGCTGGTGAGCGAAAGCGGCATGCATCCATACGCCCTTATTGACTCCGTCACCACCCCCGGCGGCACAACCATAGAAGGTGTGCTGACATTGCAGCGCCGCGGCTTTGAAAGCGCGGTGCACGCCGCCATTCAGGCCAGCATAGATAAAGAACTGGGCATGAAATAACGCCGCCAAAAAGCCCCGTCTACGGGCATATGCAAATAAAGTAAAACTTGTCAAAAAAAATCCTTGCATATATCCGCATCTGATAGTATAATATATCCCGTTGACGCGGTAAGCGTCATGAACGGTTCGCTGGTGTAGCTCAGTTGGTAGAGCGCGTCATTGGTAATGACGAGGTTCATGGGTCCGACTCCCATCACCAGCTCCACGAAAAATACCATCCTAAACGGATGGTTTTTTTGTATAAAAAAGCAAAGGAGCGACCCCATATGAAACACATATTGATATGCGGCGAAAAAGGCGCCGGCAAAACAACGCTTATAAACCGCCTGCGTGCGTCCATTACCGCGCCCATATACGGTTACTGCACCAAGCGCATGACCGAGCGCGACGCGGACGGGCTGTTCCCCATATATATTCACCCCGCATGGCAGGCGGAAGCGGAGCGCGCATACGGCAGCGCTAATCTTATAGGCCGGTGCGACATTTGCATACGCGATGTATATACAAATGTGTTCAATACGCTGGGCGCGGAATACATAACCGCCTCAAAGCCGGGCGGATACATAATAATGGATGAACTCGGCTTCATGGAAAAGGATGCTGAAAAGTTCAAGCGGGTCGTGTTCAACGCGCTGGATGGGAACATACCCATTATAGCCGCGGTAAAAGCAAGATACGACGTGGACTTCTTAAACCGCATCCGCGCGCACGAAAAGGCGCAGCTTTATACCATTACGCCCGAAAACCGCGATGCGCTCTATGCCGAGCTTCTCGGCATCATAACTCGCTGATGTTGTCTATGCCTTCCGGTCCGTGCTCTATTGTTATAAGCCGCGCGGCGTAAACATATTCCTTCTTTTTGTATATAAGTCCCAGCGTGTCCCCGCTCATGTCCCCAACGGGCGGGCGCACACTCTCATATTCCCCCATGAATTCGGCTATTGCCTCCGCCGTCACGTTTCGCCTCAGCGCGGGTGAAAGATAGCTCATTGCCTCGTCAAACTTTCCCTGCATGCTTGCCACGGCAAACGCCATGCCTCGTTCCAAATTGTTAATGGGCTGCTTCGCCCCCTGCGCGTCTGCGCCCTTCTGCCCCGCCTTTTCGCACTGTTTGCCGGCCTTTGCGCATATGGCAATGGGCTTCATTGTTATTTCATTCACCCCGCCGGGCCAAAGGCACAATACGGCGTCGGGATACCCGGTCTGCTCCATAATTCCGTTTTCAAGCGAAAATCTGCGCGTAACGGGGCATAATGCCGCGCCTGACGCATCGTGCGGCAATAACGGCTGCATTGTAACGTAATAATCCCCGTTTGCGCTCAGCGGCACACTGATATAGCCCTCTCCGCCGCATTCTCCCGCCACGCGGCCGTTTATGGATATAAGCGCGGGGCACTTTGCGCGGACAACAAGCGTGGGTACGCCGGCATAATACATAATGCATGTCTCCTTATAACAAAATATGATTTAGGAAATATATGCGCGATGCTTGCTAAAGATGCAAAATCGGAATATAATAGCTGAATAGTTTATATTTTATCCGGAGGTGGATTATGTTGAGATTGAGTGAGCTGGTGCGCAGCTACGAGGCGCATACCGGCGAAATCGAGGTTGTAGGATGGATCAAAACGGCGCGCGAAAGCAAGAACGTGGGCTTTATAGAGCTTGGCGACGGTTCCTGCTTCAAGAACGTGCAGGTGGTGTACGAAACCAATAATATCAATCCCAACATAACCAAGCAGCTCAATACCGGCACGGCGATAGGCGTTAAGGGCGAACTTGTGCTCACGCCCGAAATGCAGCAGCCGTTTGAAATAAGGGCACATGAAATAGAAATCTTAGGCGAGTGCGACGGGGACTATCCCCTTCAGAAAAAAAGGCACAGCCTTGAATACCTTCGCACCATTCAGCACCTTAGGCCCCGCACGAACATGTTCCAGGCGGCGTTCAGGGTGCGCGGCGTTGTGGCGCAGGCCATACACCGCTTCTTTGACGAGCGCGGCTTCCTTTATGTGCATACCCCGCTCATCACGCCGAGCGACTGCGAAGGCGCGGGCGAAATGTTCCGCGTGACAACGCTTGACATGAATGACCTGCCCAAGACCGAGGACGGCAAGGTTGACGACAGCAAGGATTTCTTCGGCAGGGAAGCTAACCTGGCCGTGAGCGGACAGCTTTACGGCGAAGCGTTTGCAATGGCCTTCCGCGATATATATACCTTCGGCCCCACGTTCAGGGCGGAATATTCCTTCACGGCGCGCCATGCGGCGGAGTTTTGGATGATAGAGCCGGAAATGGCCTTCTGCGACCTGGCCGGAGACATGGAAGTTGCCGAGGCAATGGTAAAATACATAATACGCACCGTTATGGAGCGCTGCCCGGACGAGCTGAAGTTCTTCAACAGCTTTGTTGACAAGACTTTGCTTGACAGGCTTACAAACGTTGTTGAAAACGACTTTGCCCGCGTAACGTATACCGAGGCTGTGGCTCTGCTCAAAAAGTCCGGCGCGGAATTCAAATATCCCGTGGACTGGGGCTGCGACCTTCAAACCGAGCATGAACGTTACCTGACGGAGCAGATATTCAAGCGCCCCGTGTTCGTAACCAACTATCCCAAGGATATAAAGGCGTTCTATATGCGCCTGAACGACGACGGCAAGACCGTTGCGGCAGTGGACCTGCTGGTTCCCGGCGTTGGCGAAATAATCGGCGGCAGCCAGCGCGAGGAGCGCACGGATAAGCTCAAGCAGCGCATTGAGGAGCTTGGGCTTGATATGTCCCAGTACGATTGGTACATGGATCTTAGGCGCTTTGGCGGCGTGCAGCACGCGGGCTACGGCCTTGGGTTCGAGCGCATGGTTATGTACGTTACCAGCATTGCCAACATAAGGGACGTGCTTCCCTTCCCGCGCACGGCGTCCAGCATGGATATATAATAATACGGCACACAAAAAGGAGCAGCGCTTTTGCCGCTCCTTTTTTCATGGCCTTCAATAATGCCGCCCTTCGTAAAAGCCCGTATCGGCCGTCGGCGGTTTTTGCCGTTAGCAACGGCTCACCCCCTCCGCCTTTAATATATGTTCCCTAATCTCCGCCTCTTGCTCTTGGCAATAGGCATAGCTGTTTAGCATAAAATCCTCAATATTCCGACTTTTGTACATGGCGTCCAGCGTATCGAGAATAGGCTCCCCGCCTACCGTCATATCGAAGAAATACGGGTAGACGCAGCCGCCGTTTTCCCTTGGGAAATACGGGTTTATGGAGCTGAGCCGTTCATCCCTCATTATTGACTCAACCACCATTTCGCTCAGTATCCATTTGAGAGAAGGACGTTCATATTCATCGTAATCATCTCCAAACAGTCTGTTCCATACATAGAACCAAACAAAGTGTATGATTTCATGTATTCCGCCGCCGATAGCGCCTCTTTCGCTGTTCAGATAGAATGTGTCGTAACGGCGTTCTTTAAGAAAACGCGGCTCAATTGGGTTCATGCTCAAATTGCAGCGCAGTTCATTAAACAAGCTCGCGCAATCCACGCCGAAGGCATCCGATAAGGCTGCCGTAATCTGCGGTTTGCAGGCGTTCCAATGGCGGGCATATAATACCGCTTTCTCATTTATCGTATCCTCCGCTTTAGCATAAACGGCTCTCATCGTGCGCTCGATATAGTTTTTTCTTTCTGCAAACGGCAAGCTTGCAGCGTATACCCTATCAAGCTGCGGATAGAAATGGTACAGCGGTTCATGCCAAAACTCCGCTTCCCCCTCCGTCTGGAAAAGCATAATGCTCCGAATCATATAATCTACACCGGGATTTACAAACGTAATATCCATAAGTCGCTCACCTCCGTCCGCGCTTAGCGTATATGCTCATAATAGCGCATAAACACGGGCTTTTTCAATAGGCTTTATGAAAAAATATCGCATTGACTTATAATCTTCCCGTAAAAGCAGACGACACCCAACCCAAGTTAGGTGTCGCCCGTGCTGTTGTCCGGCCCTGTTCGGCCGATGCCGATTTTGCAATTTGAATTACCGTGCTATCGGCACGCGGCGCTTTTGCCGCTCCTTTTTTCAGACCAATTTACCTGGACTTATAACTGCCGCAAAGGCTTTCGTCGCAGGGTTCGCCGGTATGGCAGCCGCACTGGGGCTCTATCTCTATGCGGCTCAGTTCGCAGTCACAGCCGCTCATGTTGTGCTTGCAGCTGGTAACGCGGCAACCTATGGTCTGCTTTCCGTTCTTATCGGATGTCATAATCAAAATCCTCCTTTTCGTTGGTCGCTATTATTGTTGCCGGAAAAGGAGGATAGATTTACGCCAAATTATGGTTTTTTCAATTACGCAAGGAATGCGTATTTTTCATCGCCGTGCTTTTTGAACCAGCCGTCAAAGGCCATGCTTACCGCCGCGAATATGGCCGCCCACAGCGCCATGTATGCCGCCGCGCCTATGTATTCGGCCGCAAGCAGCGCGTACAGCAGCGCGGGTATTGCCAATATTGCCATTGAGCCGAACATGGCAAGCATTACGGACATTCCGCTTTTAACCGCGGCGGTCTCATTTATCCAATCGAACCTATGGAACTTCAGGTTCAGTGCAACGCCGAAATACGCCGTGAATACCGTGAATGCAACAGCAAGCAGAGCGGCGGCTATGCAGTCAAGCGCGTTTGCTTCTAAAATTATGCCCATTGCAGCCGTACAGAGCACCGCCGCGGGCGCGGTTATCATTATGTGCATGGCGGCCTTAGCGCGCAGCACCGTTCCGCCGCGGATGGGCATTGTCTGCATCACCCAAAGGCTTTTGCCTTCAAGCGATATGCTCGGCGCGGATATGAACACCATGCTCGCAAGCGCGCATACTATCAGCCCCACAAGCACCCCGGCGTAGCCCGTGCCTATGGCGTCAAGAAGCATTATAAGCTGCGCCCTTTTCACCGCCATGAATACCGCCGCGGCAACCATCATAACTATGCCCATGCCTGCGTTTATCATGTATCCCGCGCTGCTTACGAAGCGAGCCAGTTCCTTTTTAACAACGGCCATGAATGCGCTGCCGGTGCGCATTTCGCCACCCTTATAGACCTTCTTTGCGGCGGAGCGCCTTTCGGTGGCTATGCCTATAAAGCTTTTGGACAGCACCGCATACAGTATGCCGAACGGCACAACGCAGCAAAGCACGAACAGCACAAGCTTAACGAAGTCCCCGTCCGCCGCGGCCGCACCAAGCCAACAGAACGGCGGAATGCTGCGCTCAAACGCATCCGCAATGTCCAGCCCGTCCGCCATAAGCTGCTGCATATAGCCTTGTATATTCATATAAAAATACATATATACGGCAAGGAACAGCAGCGAGAACACGAGCGTTATTATATTCTTATGCCGCATGCGCGCGGTTATGGCGGCGATTATGCCGCCAAGCAGGCAGCTGAGCGTGAGCGGCAGCAGCGGCAAAATGATGAAGCCCACCGCCGTGCATACAGCCCCGCTAGCCGTCACCGGAAGCCCCGCCGCTATCCACACGGCTATTGCCGGTATAGCCACTATCGCCTCGTAAAAATAATTGAGCAGCAGCAGCATTATCATGCGGCTGCCCAGTATTGCCGCGCTCGGTATGGGCATGGCGAGCAGCATTTCATTATCCCGCGCGTTATAAAGCTGCGTCTGCGCAGTGAATACCGAGCCCATAAGGCAGAACCCCGCCGCCAATATGCCCGCAAGCGCAAAATACAGCCAGCCTATGCCCTGCGCGTGATACAGCTCCGCAATGCCGAAAAACATGGCTGAAAACATGCCCGCGAACACAATGGCGGCGTATATGAGCAATATCGCAATGCCTATCCCGCCTATTTTGGAAGGCTTTTTGCCGTTCTTTGCGCTGCGGGTGCGCGTATAGAAAGAAGCCCACAGCGCCGCAAGCCGCGTTTTAACAAGGGCCTTAAACATTTTCTTCCTCCAGTTCAAGGAACACGTTTTCAAGCGAAGCATCGCCCTTCACCTGCTCCATGGAGCCGGACTTGAGCAGCTTGCCGCCCTTTATTATGGCAACCTTGTCGCAAAGCTTTTCCGCAACCTCCAGCACATGTGTGGAAAAGAATATTGCGCCGCCCTCGTCGCAAAGCTCGCGCATTATGCCCTTGAGTTGGTGCGCGGCTATCGGATCAAGCCCCACGAACGGCTCGTCCATCAAAAGGAGCTTTGGCTTATGCATAAGCGCGCTTATTATGGCAAGCTTCTGCTTCATGCCGTGCGAATAGGCGCTTACGGGCTGGGCAAGGTCCTTTGTTATTTCAAACATATCGGCGTATTTTGTTATGCGCTCCTCGCGCTCCGCCTTGGTCATGCCGTATATGTCCGCAACAAAGTTAAGGTACTTTATGCCCGAAAGGAACTCGTACATATCCGGATTATCCGGAATGTACGCCATTTCGCGCTTGCAGGCAACGGGCTCCGCCTTTATGGATTTGCCGTTTATGAATATATCCCCCGCGTCAAAGCGCAGTATTCCCGCCACGGACTTGAGCGTGGTGGTTTTGCCCGCGCCGTTATGGCCTATAAAGCCATATATCTCGCCCGGGGCAATGTGCAGCGACAGATCGTCCACCGCCTTATGACTTCCGTATATTTTGGTCAAATTTTCTATGCGCAGCATTTTTATCCTCCCTGCTTAGCATTTATATACTCACTAATACTGCGCTATTATACACCGCCAGCCTACCTAACGTCAATTAGTATTGTTATGATTTTAACTATTGTTCACAAATAAAAGGGGCGCTGCCGCCCCCGATGATGCTTTGCTTGTGTTATTCCGCGTCAACCTTAGCCATGTGGGCGATAAGGTCAACAACCTTGTTGCTGTAACCCCATTCATTATCGTACCATGCGATAAGCTTCACGAAGTTGGGGTTCAGGCTTATGCCTGCGGTGGCGTCGAATATGCAGGTGTGCGGGTCGCTGTAAAAGTCGCTGGATACAACGGCCTGATCGGTATAGCCGATTATGCCCTTCCAGCGGTCGCTTTCGCTGGCTTCCTTCATGGCCTGCTTTATCTCCTCATAGGTGGCTGCCTTTTCAATGCGGCAGGTCAGGTCAACTATGGATACGTCCGGAGTTGGAACGCGGATGCTCAGGCCGGTCAGCTTGCCGTTAAGCTCGGGTATAACCTTGCCCACGGCCTTTGCAGCGCCGGTAGAGCTGGGGATAAGGTTATGCGCAGCCGCGCGGCCGCCGCGCCAATCCTTCTTGGAAGGGCCGTCAACGGTTTTCTGCGTGGCGGTGATGGAATGCACGGTGGTCATAAGGCCTTCTATAATGCCGAAGTTTTCCTCAATAACCTTGGCAAGGGGAGCAAGGCAGTTGGTGGTGCAGCTGGCGTTGGACACAACGTTCATGTCCTTTGTGTATTCGTCGCTGTTCACGCCCATTACGAACATCTTCGCGTCGCTTGAGGGCGCGGTGATTATAACCTTCTTCGCGCCGCCCACAAAGTGCGCGGAAGCCTTTTCGGTGGTGGTATTTACGCCGCTGGATTCAACTATGTATTCCGCGCCGCATTCCCTCCAGGGAACGTCACAGGCGTTCATCTGCTGATAAACCTGAATCTCGTGACCGTTGACGACAAGCTTATCGTCATGCGCGCTCACTTCGCCCTTGAACGTGCCGTGCACGGTGTCAAACTTGGTCATATATGCCATATAATCCGCGTGGATAAAAGGATCGTTTATACCGACTACTTCCATCTCCGGATTCTCCGCGCAAACGCGCAGCACAAGCCTGCCTATGCGGCCAAAGCCATTGATGCCGATTTTTACTGCCATAAAACAGTACCTCCATAACTACAAATTTTGAAAATATAAACGCGGCTTATGCAGCCGGTGTTGTCTCTCAGTGGCATAATATTAACAAAAACAGAGGGTATTATGCAATAGCATAATACCCCAAAAAGCATACGAATATGCAAGATTCACTATAAGTTCATGTTATATCGCCATATGTTCACATTTTTCAGCGGTCCAAATTTATTGTCTCCGCGGCGATGTAAAGCGGGCGGCCGCGCACCTCGTCATATATGCGGTTTAGGTATGCGCCCTGCACGCCTATGGCGGCCAGCGTAAGCGCATTGATGAGCACCAGCCCATCCACGGCCCAAAGCCACGGCGCACAGCCGATAGTGGCGGCGATTATTATTAGCGCTATAAGCCCCAGCATGCCTGTTACCCCAAGCGCAGCGCCTGCATAGAGCGCAAGCGACATGGGCTTATACGAAAAGCCCAGTATGCCGTCAAACGCCAAGCGGAGCATCTTTTTGAGCGTATACTTGGTTTTGCCGGCCTGACGCTCGTGCCGCACGTATTCAACGGGCACCGCGTCAAAGCCCATCCAGCCGCTCATGCCGCGAAGGAAGCGGTTATGCTCCCGCATTTTAAGGAACACATCGGCAACCTTTTTATCCAGCAGGCGGAAGTCCCCCGTATCCAGCGGAATGGGATACGCGCTCATGGCGTTGAGCAGACGGTAATAGCAGAAGGCCGTAAGCTTTTTGAAAACCGTCTCCCCTTCCCTTTTGAGCCGCTTGCCGTATGCTATGTCCGCGCCGTTTTCCCATGCCTTCACAAGCTCCGCAATAACCTCCGGCGGGTCCTGAAGGTCCGCGTCTATTATTATCAGCGCGTCGCCGCGGGCATTGTCCATGCCTGCCGTAACGGCAAGCTGATGCCCGAAATTGCGGGAAAAGCTTATCACCCGCACCTCCTTATGCTCCCCGGCTATGGCGCGGAGCCGCTTCATGGTGCCGTCTCGGCTGCCGTCGTTAACATATATTATTTCATAATCGTACCCTGTCAGCGCCTGCATTGCCGCGCTCATGCGCGCATAGGACGCCGGCAGCACCTCTTCTTCATTAAATACCGGAACTATAAGCGAAAGCAATTTGTTCATTGTTCAAACCCTGCCTTTATTCATTAGTGGTACAGCTATTATAACCATTATTTGCCGCATTAACAACCAATGTTTACATTTTGCCGCATTGAGGGGAAAGGGATGCTGTGTTATACTATATAAAACTAAAATCAGCACGATGGTGACAAAATATATGAAGCGACATCACAGAAGGCGGCATACCATCCGCCGCAGGCGCAGCCTTAAATCCACAATATGGGGCCCTATTCTGGCCCTTAGCGCAACGATAATAGGCATAGTGGGCTTAATTGCCGCTATAGTATTCGTGGGCCTGCCGCGGCTGCTGCCGCTTATAGGCATTGATTACCGCGCGCCCTTCGCGCCCATGCCTACCCCAAGCCCCACTCCGCGCCCGACTCCAACGCCAAATCCAATGGAGCTTTTTGATGCGGAAGGGGCGGAAACGGAGGTTGTGTTCGATGAAATACGGGACTACAAATGGTTCGGCGATCCGTATTTTTACGGCGGCCAGCTTATGCTTACCGGAGGCAAGCTGATAGACGGCAAGGCCATCATGTGCGACCTTTTATTATGGGACCCCGAGGGGCGCAGCGCACAAAAGCTGAACATTCCGCTTGAGAACACGCATTTCATGTTCCCAAAGTTCAATGACGATTGGATAGTTTATCTGGACGCCAATTACGACGGCGGCGGCAAGCTTTGCGCCGTGGACAGGTCCGCTTCAAGCCTGAAGCCCGTAACCATAAAAACCGTGTACACGGGCCAATGCGAGCCTATGCTTTATCAAAACTACGTCGCCTGGACGGAGCGCACGGGTACGCGCATGGACAAGCTGTTCCTTTGCGACCTTACAACAATGGAAACGACCACGCTGCATATGTTCAGCAACACCTCATACGGGCAGAGCCTGCCTTCGCTTATGGACGGGGTGCTTGTGTGGGCGGATGCGGAGCGCTCAGGCTCAACTGACGAGGAGGACGTGAGCGTTATATACTCCGTGCGCCTCGGCTCAGCATCGATACAGAGCATACATACCGAAACCTATGCGCACGACCCAATATCAAACGGGCAATACACCGCCTGGCTCGATGCGCACCATTCACTCCAAACAAAGCTGTACTGCATGGCGCAGGGCGCAAGCGAGCCTACGCTTGTTGCACAAGGAGTCGTACAGTTCGGCATGGGCAATAAGTTCATAGCCTATTCAAAGGACGAAACCATTTACCTTTACAGGTTCGATAATAAAAAGACCTATAAGCTTTCCGGCGAATACGAAAAGGCGCAGTTTATGGGCGTGAGCGACGGCAAGGTGATATGGATGGACGTTACCAGCCGCGAAAGGGACATATTGAAATATTCGGAGGTACCCGACAGATAATGGCTAAAGGAGCAAAAACCGTGTTCGTCTGCGGCGAATGCGGCTACGAAAGCAGCAAATGGCTCGGCCGCTGCCCAAACTGCGAAAGCTGGAACACGTTCGTTGAAGCCGCCCCCGTGCAGCAGATAAAAAAGGGCATATCGTCACAGCGTGCGCTCCCCCTGCGGGAGGTTCAGGCGGACGCGGCGCGGCGCATACCAAGCGGAATAGGGGAGCTTGACAGGGTGCTCGGCGGCGGCATAGTGGGCGGCAGCGCGGTGCTGCTGGGCGGGGACCCGGGCATAGGCAAATCCACGCTGCTTATGCAGATGGCAGGCTCGCTCACCAATCAGGGCAGCGTATTATATGTTACGGGCGAAGAATCCGCGGCTCAGCTCAAGCTGCGCGCACAAAGGCTGGGCGCGGGCGGGGACATGCTGCTGCTTGCGGAAACGGACATAACCGTAATAGAATCCGAAATAGAGCGCATTAAGCCCGCTTTTTTGATAATAGACTCCATACAGACAATGTATTGCCCCGATATAGCCTCCGCCCCCGGCAGCGTTAGCCAGGTGCGCGAGGCCACGTCCTTTTTGACCCGCGTTGCAAAGACCACGGGCACGGCCGTTTTTATAGTAGGTCATGTTACCAAGGAGGGCGCGATTGCGGGGCCAAGGGTGCTTGAGCACATGGTTGACACGGTGCTTTCCTTTGAAGGGGACAGGCACGACGCCTTCCGCCTTTTAAGGAGCGTTAAGAACCGCTACGGCTCCACGAACGAAATAGGCGTATTTGAAATGGGCGAGCGCGGCATGGAGGAAATACCCGACCCATCTGGAATGTTCCTCACCGGAACCGATGCGCCCGGCTGCGCGGTCACCTGCGCACTGGAGGGCACGCGGCCAATGCTTGTGGAGGTGCAGTCGCTCATATCCAACACCCCTTTTTCAAACCCGCGGCGCATGAGCGCGGGGCTTGAGCTGAACAGACTTATACTGCTGCTGGCGGTGCTTGAAAAAAAGGCTTATTTATCCCTTGCGGACAAGGACGTATACATAAACGTAGTGGGCGGCATGCGGCTTGAGGAGCGCTGCTGCGACCTGGCCGTTGCCATGTGCATAGCAAGCGCGCTTATTGATGCGCCCATGCCAAAGAACACCGTATGCCTTGGCGAAATATCGCTGACGGGTGAGGTTCGCGGCGCAAGCCGCATGGAAAAGCGCGCCGCCGAGTGCGCCCGCCTTGGCTACGAGCGGCTGATAATCCCCCGCCACGCGGCCTTTAAGGCCCCAAGCGGCATAGAGCTTATCCGCGTGGGTACGCTGGCGGAGGCCGTGAAGGTACTTACGCAGGGGAGGAAGGGTTAGACCGGTTTAACTATCCCTTCACCCTTATTGCGCATTCCAGCGCCACGTCAAGATAGCCTTCGTAGGCGGTGGCGGGCTGCTTGCCCATTATGCGCGGGTCCCATTCAACGCTGTCCAGGCAGTCCTCCGCATACAGGAATTGATAAACGGCTTTTTTGCGGAATTGGCCCACGGCCATTAGGCTGGCGCACTCCATTTCAACCGTTATGCAGCCCTCCGCGCGGCGCTTGGCAAGGCCGTCGCGCGTTTCGCGGTATATGGCGTCGGTAGTCCATGTTTTGCCCTGCACATGGGGCATGCCTATCGCGTCAAGCGCGGCGGAAAGCTCGGCCGCCGTGGGAATATCAATATAATCGCTCGCGGGGGCGTAGTGATAGCTTGTACCTTCGTCGCGGTATGCGGCGGTGGGCACTATAAAATGCCCCGCGGCAATGCTCCTGTCCAGCACCCCGCAGGAGCCGAAGAACAGCGCGCGCTTTGCTCCGGCGGCAAATATTTCCTCCAGCAGCCCTGCCGCCGCGCTGCCGCCAAGGCAGGTCATGTATATGCCAAGCTTCCTGCCCTTGTATTCAAAGGCGTATACCGGCACGGTGTAGCAGCAATGCATCTCCTTGAGCAGCGTCAGCTTGAAGCGCTTTGCCGCCGCTTCCAGCACCTTTTGGCTGAATGTCACAAGCACCGTGTCCGGAAAGCCCTCTATCGGCCTTGCCACGGCGCTCGGGTCGATTATCTGTTCGGATGTATTGAGCGCATCTATAATGCTCATATGGCCCCTCTTTTCGCTTTAATTTGAATCATTATAACATAAGCCCAAATAAAATGCCGCGCGTGTTGCAAAATAAGTCCATGTTCGTATATAATTAGTATGTATTTGTATGTATTCGCACGGAAAGGGGGGCGCTGAACATGCGGGAAAGCAAAAAGCAAAAGGCGGAGCGCATAAGGGCCGCGCTTGCGGCGCTGAAGGAGGCGTATCCGGACGCAAAGCCGGAGCTTAACTTCACTTCCCCGTTTGAGCTGCTCGTGGCGACCATGCTCAGCGCGCAATGCACGGACAAGCAGGTGAATAAAACCACAGCCGTGCTGTTTCCGCTTTACAATACGCCCGAGGCGTTCGCAAGTTTGAGCGAAGAAGAGCTTGCGCCGTATATACGAAGCTGCGGCTTTTACCAAACAAAGGGCAAAAACATAATCGCCGCCAGCAAAATAATAGTTGAGCAATACGGTGGAGAGGTCCCGCGCGGGCGTGACGAGCTGACAAAGCTGCCCGGCGTTGGGCGAAAGACCGCAAACGTAGTCGTATCCAATGCGTTCGGTGTGCCGGCAATAGCCGTGGATACGCATGTTTTCCGCGTTGCCAACCGAATAGGCCTTGCGGACGCAAAGGACGTGCTGAATACGGAAAAGCAGCTTATGCAGAACATACCTGAGGAGGATTGGTCTGCCGCGCATCATTGGATAATTTTCCATGGGCGGCGCGTTTGCTCCGCGCGCAGTCCCAAATGCGGCATATGCACAATCAGGCCATACTGCTTGGAGTATATAAATAATCAAAAGAAAACGGAGAAAAACGATGCAGTTCGTTGATAAGGCAAGAATTGTTATAAAGGCGGGCGACGGCGGAGACGGCTGCGCCAGCTTCCACAGGGAAAAGTTCGTTACCCGCGGCGGGCCGGACGGAGGCGACGGCGGGCGCGGCGGCAACGTTGTGTTCGTGGCGGACAGCAACATGGATACGCTGCTGGACTTCAAGTTTGCGCGCTTTTACCGCGCGGAAAACGGCGAAAAGGGCCGCGCTGCACGCTCCAGCGGAAAGAACGGGCAGGATCTTATTATAAAGGTACCGGTGGGCACGCTTGTAAGGGACGTTGAAACGGGCGCGATAGCGGCCGACCTGAACGAACCCGGCAGGAGAAAAATAGTGCTGCACGGCGGGCGCGGCGGCAAGGGCAACAGCCGCTTTGCAACGCCATCCAAGCAAGCCCCCCGCTTTGCCCAGCCCGGGCAGAAAACGCTTGAACGGGAGGTGGAGCTGGAGCTTAAAACCATTGCGGACGTTGGGCTCATAGGCCTGCCTAACGTTGGCAAAAGCACCATTCTTTCCGTGCTGACCAGCGCCAAGCCCAAAATTGCCAACTATCACTTCACCACCCTTACGCCCAATTTAGGCGTTGTTAAGCGTTACGACAAAAGCTTTGTGCTTGCGGATATACCCGGCCTTATAGAGGGCGCGGCGGAGGGCGCGGGCCTTGGGCATGATTTCCTAAGGCATATCGAGCGCACCCGCGTATTGGTGCACGTTATCGATGTATCCGACAGCGAAGGGCGCGACCCCGTTGACGATTACTTCAAAATAAAGGGCGAGCTTACACGGTACAGCCCCCGCTTGGGCGAGCTGAAGCAGGTTGTTGCCGCAAACAAGATGGACATAACCGGCGCGGAGGATAACCTTGCGCGACTGAAGGAAGCGCTTGCGGACGAAGGCGTTGAGGTGTTCCCCGTATCCGCGGCTACCGTGACCGGGTTTGACGCGCTGATTGACTGCCTTGTAAGGACGCTTGCGACTCTTCCCAAGACCTATCAGTTTGAGGAGGAGGAGATAAACGTAGGCCACAAGTACGAGCCGGGCTTCAATATAGAACGCGACGGCGACGTGTTCGTGGTAACAGGCGGCAGCGTGGATTATATACTCGATACCACCTATGCCGACGACGAAGGCTCCATGCGCCGCTTCCAGCAGTACCTTATAAAGGAAGGCATAATAGACGCGCTTCGTGCCGCGGGAGCGAACGAGGAAAGCGTTGTGCGCATGGGCGAATGGGAATTTGACTTTGTAGAATAAAAAAGGAGACTGAATATTATGACAAGCAAGCAAAGGGCGCAGCTCAGGTCAATGGCCAACACGCTGCAGCCGCTGTATCAAATAGGCAAGGCGGGCGTTACCCCCGCGGTGACGGAGCAGCTTGACGCGGCGCTTGAGGCGCGGGAGCTGATAAAGATAACGGTGCTCGAGACCGCGCCCGAAAGCCCCAAGGACACCATGGAAACGCTTGCCGCGCGGCTCCATGCGGAGCCGGTGCAGTGCATAGGCAAAAAGCTTACGCTCTACCGCCGCAGCAAAGAAAACCCGAGGATAGAGTTGGATTAAGGCATGCTTACGCATGCGGTTAAATTGCGAAGATGGGGAACGGGAGACCGTTCCTCTTTGTTTACTCCCTCAGTCTCACTTCGTTCGCCAGCTCCCCGTAAAGGGGAGCCTTTTTATGCTCTTCACAACCTCTCCCGCTCACACGCCTTTGGCGTATTTCACATTGCGAAGCAATATTTCACTGCGCGTAAGCGCAATTTCACCCTGCGTTAGCAGGATTTCACCGCGGACGAAAGTCCGCCTTACCCGCCCCTTGCCAGCGCAAACTCCCCTGCGCCGACTGCGGCGCTTTTGTCGCAAAGGAAGCAGCGCGCATCCTTCACGCGGGCGCGGATACGCTCCGCCGTAAGGGCGCAAAGGCGCGGCTGGTGCAGCAACGTGCCGCCCATCAGCGCAATGCTCGGCGCGCTCAGCTCAAGCTTTTTTGTTACCGCCGCCGCCATAAGGCTCAGTTCTTCTGCGGCGGTTGCTTCTATGCGCCCGGCAATCGCGTCCTCCGCGCGGCTGCTTATCAGCGGGGCAAGCGCGGCTATCTCGCTCTTTGGGCAGGCTGTATAACGCGCGGTTATGGCGGCAATGTCATCCGTGCCGCACAGTTCAAATACAGCTTCGCTCAGCGCGGTAGGCTCTCCCCGGCCGTCCGATGCGCGTATAACGGCGCTGAGTATGTCCCGTCCTATTGCGTATGCGCTGCCCGCATCGTCCAGCACATGCCCGCGGCCTCCGCTGCGCGCCGTAGCACCGCCCTTCTGGGCATAGCATATGCTGCCGGTGCCCGATATAAGGGCAACGCCGTCGCGCTCCCCAAGGGCAGTATAGAGCGAATTTTCGCCATCCGTGCGAACGAATACAGGCCCTGCGAATATGCCATCCATCGCCCGTTTAACTCCCTCCGCCTTCGCCTTATCCGCCGCACCCGCACATGCAACGCATATTGCGGCGCAGTCCGCATCGATGAACCTTGCAAGCTCCTCTGCTATTTTTGCGGGGCTGTCGGGATAGCTTACGGGGTTGAGCGGGCCTAAGCGGCCCATGTATATCGTTTCCCCTTGGGCGGAAAGCATCGCTACCTCCGTTTTTGTGCCGCCGCCGTCAAGGCCTATTGCATACTTAGCCATTCTTTCGCCCCCATTATGCGCAAAAGCGCAGCGTTGTGCTTATCCGCGTCCATCTCTTCCCGCTCAATGGCACGGCTTATCAGCTCCGCCGCACGCGCCGCTTCATTATAGCTATGGCTTATCAGCGGCATGTCTGCGCCCGCCTTTGCCGCCAGCAGCGCCGCCTCCGCCGCACCGTAGCGCGATGCTATCGCGCCCATCTCAAGGCAATCGGTTATTATTATGCCGCCGTAGCGCATTTTGCCGCGCAGCAGTCCGCCCAATACCGCATGGGACAGCGTGCCCGGATACTCCTTATCGAGCGCGGGGAACATTATGTGCGTTGTCATTATGCTCTTTACCCCCGCCTCTATCGCCGCGTAAAACGGCACAAGCGGGCCGGCTTCAAGCTCCTCCATGCTGAGCGTTATCGTGGGCAGGGACTTATGCGTGTCCACGTTCGTGCCGCCGTGGCCGGGGGAATGCTTTGCGCAGGCCATAACTCCCGCCGCCTGTATACCGCGCGCCATCTCCGCGCCGAAGCGCGCAACCGTTGCCGCATCCGTGCCGAAGCTGCGGCTGCCCATGGCAGGGTTGCCGCAAACGCTCTCCACGTCCACCACGGGCGCAAGGTCGTAATTCAGCCCCATTTCCCGCATAGCCTCGCCTATTCCTTTGCCCGTCGAAAAGGCTTCCTCCGCGTTCCCGCTTTGGGCAATCTCCCGCGCGGAGGGCGTATCTATAACGCTTTTGGGCAGCCGCTGCACGCGCCCGCCCTCCTGATCCGCGCTTATGAAGGGTATATGCCCCGTTTCGGATACGGCAATGTCCTTCAATTCCTTGCACAGCGTTTTCAGCTGGGCGGCCGATTCTATGTTGTTTGAAAACAGTATATAGTTGCCTATCTTATATTGCTTTACCGCGTTTATAAAGCCGCGGTCTGTCTTTGTTCCGGCAAGGCCGGTCATTATCCGCTGCCCTGCGGCTATGATTGCATCCGTCATGCTTCGCCCCGCTCAATCAGCCGTATAGCTGCGCCCGTGTCCATATTTGCAAGCTCAAGCGCGCGCCTTGCCCGCTCCGTATCAACGCTTGCCGCGCGCATAACTATGCCCACCGCGCGTTCCCTCAGCTTTTCGTTCGTGGCCACCATGTCCGTCATCAGCCCGCCGCGTATGCGCCCAAGCCGCGCCATTGCGCTTGTTGATATCATGTTCAGCACCATTTTCTGCGCCGTGCCGCATTTCATTCGGGTGGAGCCCGCAACGGCCTCAGCGCCCGTTATTGCGGCTATCTCCGTTTCAGCCGCACGGCCGAGCGGCGTATTGGGGTTTGATGTTATGGCGGCGGTATACGCGCCCTTCTCCCGCGCCTGCTTAACGGCGGCTATAACGTAGCGTGCCCCGCCCGATGCGCTTATGCCTATAACGGTGTCGTCAGCATTCACGTCAAGGCTGTCTATCAGCTCCGCGCCGGCGTCTGCGTCGTCCTCCGCGCCTTCCGCCGCATGTATCAGCGCGCCGTAGCCGCCGGCAATATGCCCCTGCACGGTTTCGTAGCTTACGCCGAACGTGGGCGGGCATTCGCTCGCGTCCAGCACGCCAAGCCTTCCCGATGTTCCCGCGCCGACGTATATTAGCCTTCCGCCCTTGGCGATTCCCGCCGCCGCATGCTCCGCGGCAGCCGCCGCCTGGGGTATAGTCAGCCTTACAGCCGCGGCAACCTTAGCGTCCTCGTCATTTATGCGGTACATCAGTTCTTCCGTGCTCAGCGCGTCCATGTCGCCAAAGCGGTCGTTGCGCTGTTCGGTTATGTTTGTCATGGTGTTTTTCCTTTCGGGTTGAGATAGTGTATGATGGGGTTCTTTTACTTTTATACTCCCTCAGTCGAGCCTGCGGCTCGCCAGCTCCCTCTAAGAGGGAGCCTTTTAGTGCTCCTTACAATCTCGCAGACCAGCCTCCCTCCCCGAGGGAGGTGGATTTTGCGAAGCAAAAGACGGAAAGAGTCACCCTGCCGCAAGGCAGGATTTCACACGCCGATAGGCGTATTTCACATGGCGCAGCCATATTTCACATTGCGATAGCAATATTTCACTGCGCGTAAGCGCAATTTCACCGCACGCTTCAGCGTGCTATCCTCGGCAGGGGTTCTTCGTCGTTATGCTTTACCATTACGCACTCGGCGACAGGCTCCGTGAACCGCTTAACAAGGTTAACAAGGTTCTCCCGCTGCAGCAGCGGCAGCATGTGCCGGTAGAACGCCATGCTCGATACGCCCACAAGGTCGAAAAGCATCTGCACGGTTTTGTCGAGCGCGGGGCGTTCGTCGAACGTAACGCTCATCTTCTGCGGAGCTATGTCAAGCGTGAGTATGCGGCTGTTCGGCGTTTCTATAAAGCCCGTCATTACCCACAGCCGTATCCTGTTCACGTCCAGCTTCCAGCGGCACCGCGTGGCGACAAGCTGCCTTTCCCCGCGCATGGTTGCCGCGCCGTATTCAAACGCGCCGTCGTGGCGAAGCACGAGCAGATTGCGCTCATCCTTTTCGTATATGTATAAATAAAGGTCCTTATCCCGCTTTTCAAAGCGCAGCATTGTAACGCTGTCGGTCATGTTGCTGTGCACGGCCTGAAGCGTCTGCGGAAACAATCCGCCCGTGTTAGGCCCCGCGAAATACTCCCGCCCGTCAAGCCTGTACGCTATGCGTTCAAACTCCTCCGCATCCGTGCCGAGGTACTTGGGGTGCGACGGGGAATATTCAAGCGAAGCAAGCGTGCTTTTAAGCGAAGCATACGCCTCATTGTCCGCTGCAAGCGGTTCATCCGCAAACGAAGTCAAAAGCTCACGCACCATGCCGCTTAAGCCCCCGTTTACGAACAGATTGCTGCTGCCGCTGTACATGGCTATCACGGTTTCGTATTTTGGGAACACCAGCACGTATTGGCCGAACGCGCCGTTGAACTGATAGTCCCCCTCATCATCGCTCATCCAAATCTGGTAGCCGTAGCCGTGCTTCATTTCGCCGTTTGGCGTGTTTATCTGCACGGATGTGGCCTGGCGTATCCATTCCTCGCTCACTATCTGCTTACCGTTCCAGCGGCCCATGTTCATGCATAGCTGCCCAAGCTTCGCCGCGTCCTCCGCCGTGAGCGAAAGGCCCCAGCCGCCTTTTTCTATGCCCATGGGGCACTTTTCCCATTCATGGTAGCGTATGCCCAGCGGCTCGAACAGTCGCGGCGTAAGGAAGTCCACAAGGCTCATGCCCGTGCGCTTTACCACCGCCGCCGCAAGCACATATGAATTGAGCGAATTATAATCGAACTCGGTCCCCGCCTCAAACTTGGGCACGGACTGCATGAACATCTTCATCCAGTTTTCGTCAAGCCCGCTGCCTACTTCGTTGAACCTTATTCCTGAGGACATTGTGAGCAGGTGCCTGAGCGTATGCGCCTTGAGTATTTTTGCGTTTGAATTGGTAACGTACTCCGGGAAAATCTCAACAAGCCTTTCGTTTATGTCCAAATACCCTTCGTCGCATGCAATGCCCACCGCAAGGCCCGTAACGCTTTTGCTCATGGAATAGAGCATGTGCGGGACTTCCAGCCTGTACGGCGCATATGCCCCTTCCGCAATAACCTTGCCGTGGCGCAGTATCGTTATGGCGTGGCAGGCGGTGGTATCCGCCTGAGCCTCTATGGTTTTATAGAATCGCTCTATCGCCCCGCTCGGCACGCCCTCCGCCTCCGGTGTGGAACGCTCAAGCGGCGCTGTGTTCTCCTTCGGCACGAAGCGCTCCTTTTGCAGCACGAATCCGTAAAGCGGAATCTTTTCCGTATCGTGCCTTAAAAAGTTCATGAGCAGCTCCGCGCTTTTCATCTGCATTGTCAGGTCCATCCATGCGCCTCCTTTTCAATCAATATGCTCTGTTTTACAGCCTTTCGGGCCCGTCAACATTCGGATTCACCACGAACTCCGGTTCATCGCTCTTAGCGGTATAGCCGTTGTCCGCGCCATCTGCGCCTATTCTTTCAAGATAGAACGCGCTCGTCGCCGCGCTTACATACGGATTGAGCCACAGATCGCCTATCCCCAGCGTAAGCGCGCTGAGCAGCCGCCAGCCGATGAAGCTGAGATGTAAGCAGAAAAGCCTGCCCTTATGCCCATCCATAAGCCGCTTTGATTCGTTCACGCATTCGGTAACGCTCATTTCCGGATTGTCGCAAAGAACATAGAACGCAAGGCTGTAACGATACGTTGCTATTATGCCGGGTATGACCAGCAGCAGCGACCACAAAAACGTGAGCAGCGCCGTATAAAGATTGAGCAGCAGCGCCTTGCCGAAAAAGCCGAAGCGGGAGAAAAGCTCGCTCACCTGCGGCGTTTCGCCCTTTATAAGGCGGTTATAATAGCTGCAAAGCCCAAGCTGAGCCGCCCCGCCCACGATCAGGCGCGCAATGCCCACTGCCGAGGCTATGGCTGCGGATATGCTCAGCAATGGCACAAGTATTTCCATGTCCGTGCCAAACAGGGAACGGAAAAGCGCAGCAAGGTTCACCGTTGCCCCGTCAAACAGTTCTCCGGTTGAGTCAACGGAGTAGCTTACCGTAAAATATGTTCCGTAGCAGCCTAAAATCGCCGCCAGCAGCGATACAACAAGGCTTGTGCCCCATTTGCCGTCAAGCCTTTGGCGGGCAAGCTGCCTTAACTCAGATGCTGTACGCATAAATATATACCTCCCCTAATCATTGCCTGATAATTATTTGCTCCATTATACTATATTTTCCCGCCCATAGGAACAGCCGTGATAGTTACATTTTTGTAACGTTGCGGGTTTGATATTATGTCAATTTATGCCGTTTTAGTTGCCCGCTTTGCCATATATGTCTGCCGATGCCGCCATAATATGTTGCTATACTCTTATCAACCGATGATACCATAACACAGAACGGGAGAGCGAACAGCATGGCAGCATATCCATGGGCGGCGGACGCGGAAACGGCAGGGATTTTGACATGCAGGATTTTGCAGACGAGAACGGCCTCGATTTCGATTTTGATAAATTCCGTCCCTCCGGCGATGATTCTAACTTCACTCCGCCCGATATGCCAAGCGGTGATAACTCGGGCAGCGGCGGCTTCACCCCGCCCGGTGCCGGCAACATACCGGATATGAGCAACGTGCCGGGCATGGACGGCAAACCCGGCATGGGCGCCCTATGCCCGGCGGGACACAAACGGCTTCTGCACCTATGCGGAGTTCGAGCAGGGCGTAAGCACACTCAAACAATTCTGCCTGCTGCGTGCGGAGAGCATACAGGGACAGCTTAACGGCGCTATCCCTTCAACCGCCGACGGTCAGTCCGCCGACAGCAGTGCGCTGATAGACGCTTCCTCCGTCACCCTGTCAGACATGGGCAGCTTCGGCGGAGGCAAGGCGGGCTTCCGAGAGCAGTGAAATTGCGCTCACTCCCTCCGTCTGCTCGTTTTACTCGCATCCACCTCCCTCAAAGATGGAGGCTTAACGTAAGAGTTTGGACATCTACCAAAAGGCTCCCTCCTTGAGGGAGTCGCAAATTCGCTGTAAGCGAATTTCCTGAGGGAGTGAAAACAGCGGCAACTTTTTTGAACATTTTTACAGCAAACCGCAAGGAAAAAAGCTTACAGCAAAAGGCTCCCATTGGGAGCCTTTATCATGTACTTATCTTCTCGGATAGTTGCTGCGGTAGGCGCGGCGTTTCTTTGCCCTGCGCCTGCGGCGGCGGGAGGAAAGCACCTTCGCTATCAGCACTATTATCACCAGCGCCGCTATCAGCAGCACCCAAAACAGCCATCCGCTGCCGCCCTCATTGTCGTTCACATCGGGGCTTGATACTATAAGCGGGCTTGAATTGGGCGAGGCCGTGTCGCTCACGACCGTTGCCGCCTCCGCCACATCGCGTGAGGCTATAAGCGGCGCGGTGAACATCGTTACGCCGTTGTATTGGTACGATACCGTGCCAAGCTCCTCCCCGGCGGCTATGGGCGCTTCAAGCTTTCTTGAGGTAACATAGCTGCTTGTCAAAAGCGATGGCGTAGCGGTGATCGCGTTTATGGTTTCCTTTAAGCCGGTAAGCTTAGCGGCGGAAAAATCTATGTTCGCGGTAAGCAGGCCGCCCTCCGCGTCCTCAAGGCTGGCGTTTGATACGGGCAGCTGCATTGTGCTTTCAAGGCCCAGCGTGCCCGCGTCCACGGATACGAAGTTTGCAAAGCCCCAATCGAAGAACTTGGCCGCGCTTTCAAAGCGGTATTCGCCCTTCACCTTGTTTTCATAATCGCCGAACAGCACCAGTATCAGTTCCACGCCGTCCTTCTCCGCGCTTGCCACAAGGCAGCGGCCGGCGGCGGTTGTGTCGCCCGTCTTAACGCCGGTTGCGTATTTATATTTGTAATCCGCTTCGCCTTCCTTTGTGTAAAGCAGGCGGTTGGAATTATACCACTGGTAGCCGTCGGAATCCTTATTGGTGGGGGCGGCGTTATAGGTCGCGGTGGAAACTATCTTGCGGAACGTTTCGTTGCGCATGGCGTAGCGGGTAAGCACGGCCATGTCATACGCGGTTGAATAATGGTCCTCCTTATGGAGTCCGTTGGGCTTAACGAAGTGCGAGCCGGTCATGCCAAGCCCCGCGGCCTTTTTATTCATCATTTCCGCAAAGCCGGATTCGCTGCCGCCAATATGCTCGGCAATGGCCTTTGCGGCGTCGTTGCCGGAAAACAGCATCATGCCGTACAGCATATCTATAAGGGGCATTTCCTCGTTGCGGGAGAGGCGGCAGGTGGAGCCGCGTTTTTCAACGTCGCTGCCCGTGTTCACTATCTCGTTTATGTCCGCCGCGTTTTCAATGGCCAGTATGCAGGTCATTATCTTTGTGGTACTGGCAGGGTATGCCTGCGCCTTGCTGTTCTTTTCATAAAGCACGGTGCCCGTTGCCGCATCCATAAGGCAGATATAGGGCGTGGATACGCTCTCCGGGTCAAATTCGTCCGCCGCGGCGCAAATGGGCAGCACGCCGAGCGCGAGTATAAATATAAGCACAAGCGAGATAATTCGTTTCAAATTCAAATTGGTCCTTTCCTTAAAACCGGCATATCCATATGTCGGCATAGTACACTTTGGCTATTATAACAAAATTTATATGCATTTGTACATAGTTCAGCGGTTAATTTATTGTTAAATACACCGTTCGTTCAAATTATTCCCCTTTATGCGGGGCGCTTTTATGGTATAATAAATATGGAAAGTTATAGCTGCGCGCAATACCCCGGCGCGGCGAAAGGAGGACGCCATAATGGCAATACGAATACTGCTTGTGGACGATGAGCCGCTTATGATAAAAGGACTGAAGCGCACGCTGGAGCAGGACGGTTACGAAACCGATTCCGCATCGGACGGCGAGGAGGCATTAAAAAAGCTGAACGCCTCGCATTACGATTTGGTGCTGCTGGACGTTATGCTGCCAAAGCTCAGCGGCATAGAGGTTTGCCAGATAGTGCGCGAAACGAGCGACATTCCCATAATAATGCTCACCGCCAAGGGCGAGGATATGGACAAAATACTCGGCCTTGAATACGGCGCGGACGATTACATGACAAAGCCCTTCAACATACTGGAGGTAAAGGCCAGGATAAAGAGCATTCTGCGCCGCACAAGCGCCAACCGTGAAGCGCCCAAAATGGAGCTTAGCTCAAACGGGCTAAGCATAAACATAGGCAGCCGCAGCGCAACGCTGGACGGCAAGAACGTTAGCCTTACCATGAAGGAATTTGACCTGCTTCAGCTTTTCATGAAAAACCCCGGCAAGGTATATAGCCGCGACGAGCTGCTTGAAACCATATGGGGTCAGGACTATCTGGGCGATTTCAGAACGGTGGACGTGCATATCCGCCGTCTTAGGGAAAAGATTGAGCGGGACCCCGCCAATCCCGAATATATTCTGACTAAGTGGGGAGTTGGCTATTACTTTGCGCAGTGAGCGAAAACAGCTTTTCGGCTCGATCAGGGTCAGGATGGTCGCCATATATTTGGCGGTTACCATCGTGGCCTTGCTGTCCATAAGCTTTACCGTGGCAATATTGGTTGAATCCTCGCTTGTCAATCAGCGCACAAAGCAGCAGCAGGAGGCCACCACCCGCCTTGCCCTTGAAATAAGCCAAAGCTTTGATTCCGATGCGGACACGCTGTATTCATTGGCGCTCACCCGCGCGCAGGAAATGGGCGGCAGGGTGCTTATAATGGATACGGATGCGGTGGTGCAGATAGACTCCGCCTCCTACCAAACGGGCTTTATGCTGCCGTACAGAGAGGTGCGTGATGTGCTCATCGGCGGGAAGGAAGCGGCGTTCGGCTTCCATAGAATAAGCACAGGCGCGGACAAAAGCGCGCTGAAGCTTTCCGGCTCTGCCAACTGGGCCGTATACTACACCGCCCCCATAACACAGGGCGGCAAATATTTGGGCGCGGTGCTTTTCAGCGCCATGATACAAGACGTTGAGGACAGCGTTGCGGATATAATTGCCGAGGTTGCCATAGTTTTCGGCATTGTTGCGGCGGTTATGGTGGCGCTTAGCTTTACGCTCAGCGGCTTTGTTACAAAGCCCATTGTGGAGCTGACCCACGCCATACGCCGCATGGGCAAGCAGGGCAGCGGCGTGCGCGTTAAGGTGCATGGACAGGGCGAGGTTGCGGAGCTTGGCCGCGCGTTCAACCGAATGAGCGAGCAGATAGAAGCTCACGACCGCGTGAGGGACGAATTCGTATCCAATGCATCGCACGAGCTTAAAACACCCCTTGCCACAATGAAGCTTTTAAGCGAATCCATATTATATGAAGAAAATCCGGACCCTGCCGAAATGCGGGAGCTCTTCGAGGATGTTAACCACGAGGTAGACAGAATGTCCAACGTTATAACGGATCTTCTGCGCCTTGTGCAGTTCGATGAAGGCCAGCCGCTGCTACACCGGGAAAACATTGATTTGAAGGACATAGCGGAGCGCGTTGTTTCCCGGCTGAGGCCGCTTGCGCAGAACAAGGGCATAGAGCTCAATTTCACGGGCGGCAGCGCGATGATACTTGGCGAAGAGCGCCAAATAGAGCAAGCTGTGGTCAATCTTATAGAAAACGCGGTCAAGTATACTGACGCCGGGCATGTTGACGCGGCGGTGAAGCAGACCGGGAGCGAGGCGCAGCTTATTGTGAAGGATACGGGCATAGGCATACCGGAGGACGCTATACCGCACCTGTTTGAACGATTTTACCGCGTGGACAAGGCGCGTTCCCGCGGCACGGGCGGCACGGGACTTGGCCTTGCGATAGTGGAGCGGATAATTGCGCTTCACGGCGGATTTATAACGGTTGAAAGCGAACTTGGGCACGGGTCAACGTTCACAGTGCATCTGCCCCTTGCGGACGGGGAGGAGTAAACGCATGAAGCACGGCAAAAACACACTGCGGCTCACGGCGCTGCTCACGGCGGCGCTTATGCTGCTGCTCACGCTTTGCGGCTGCTCCCGCGGCATGATAAGAGAGGACAGCGTGCATGAGGACCTGCCCGATATAGACCCCGAAGCGGGCATTGCAAAGGACATGCGCGCAAAGCTTTATTACAGGCTTACGGACGAGGCGTATCTCGTCGGCGTAACGGCGACAATAACCGTTTACGCGGGCGAGCGCGAGGAGCGCGCCATGATACGCACGCTTATGGAGGGCACGCCGCCGCTTAGCGGAAACATAAGCGCGGTCATTCCCGCGGGCACTGAAATTGTTGACGTTTCGCTTGAAGGGGCGATATTGTACGTTACGCTTTCGGCGGAGTTCTTCAATACCGATATTGTGGACGAAGCCATTGCGGACGGCTCCCGGCTGATGGAAAACGGTCTCCTTTCCCGCGCGGAATACGAAGCGCGCGTGGAAAACGCAAGGGAGGAAATGTACCTTGCGCGAAGGCTTGCCGCGCAGTCCATAGTGAACACTATAACCGCGAACAGGCCGGACGTGAGCGTGCAGCTTTTGTTTGAGCTTAACGGTTCGGCCGCGCGCGTGCGCAGGACGGAGCTAGGCCTTGAAACATTCGGCGGCGGCAGTCACGATCTGCTGGAGCCTATGGAGTTTGACGATTCGTATGTTATAACCGCGCCGGGCGTGGTAGCATGCCTGCTTGAGCATATACAGAACGGCGAATACGATAAGGCGTATCCGCTGATAGCCGAGCTAGAGCAAGGCGGCGCGCAGAAGCCGGATTACGCCAGCTTTGAAACATACATGGCAAGCCTTGCCAAAATAAAAAGCTTTTCCGTGCGCGAGCAAACGCAGAACAAGGATTCCTCAAGCATTCTTGTAACGGTTGAAATAACGCTGGATAATGACCAAGGCGTGCGCAGATATCAGCTTACGCTCAAAAGCGAGGGCAGCATATATAAACCGGGCTACAAATCGCTTATAAACATGCTGGGAGGTGACGGCGTATGATGCGGCGATGCATTGCGCTCACATTGGCGCTTGCGGTATGCATGGGCATATTTTCCGCCTGCATAAACGAGGACAGCTACCCGCCCGCGCTTGAGCTGAGCAGCGACGTGCCGCCCAGGCAGGGCGAGGAAACGCTTGCCCAGGGCGAATTTGAAGCAACGCTTTATTATATAAATGAGGACGGCACCCGCCTTGCGGGTGAAAAGCGCACCGTGCGCTGCGAGGAAGGCGAAAGCATGGCGCTTTGCACAATGCGCGCGCTTATGGACGGGCCGCAGAGCCAGTCGCTCGAGCGGTCTGTACCATACAAGCTGAAGCTGGACAAGGTTGAAAAGTCCATGGGCATATGCAACGTGTATCTAAGCGGCGGCTTCCCGGGCAGCGAGTCAGATTGGCTGATAGCCCGCCTTGCGATAGCCGCAACGCTGAGCGATACGCTTGGCATACAGGCCGTGAACGTGCTGTATAACGGCAAGGAGCAGGGCTACAACAGCAACGCCATAGGCGAAGCGCGATATTTAGGCCAAAGCCTTGATAAATACGCCGAGGACATGGCCGAAAAATATCCAAACCGCAGCAAAGGCTCCATGAGCGAGGTCGTGAAATACATTGACCAATACGTCACCATGTATTTTACCAATGCCGAACGGACGCTTATAGCCGCACACAGCGTGCAGTTGAGCGTTTCTTCCGAAGCTTCGGTAACGGATCTTGTTACAATACTTACCGGCAAGCTTGCCGCGGGCATATCGGGAGAGGATGCGCTTGAGCCCGTGCTGCCGGCGGACTTCACGCTTGCGCGTGAGCCGCGCATAGGCGTAGCCGGAATGGAGGAGGAAGAAACCGATGCGGAATCCTCCGCCGAAAAGAACACCTCAAAGGATAAAACCGGCGAAGCGTCCTCCACCTCCGCGCCAAGCTCCCTCCCGCTGTTCGCGCCGAAGGTTATATACATAACCATAAAGCAGCCCAAGAACGACTATGACGAACAGCTCATGTGCGCCGCGCTCACGCTCACGCTTACGGGCTACCTTCCCGGCATAAGCGGCATAGTGCTTTACGTTGAAGCGGAGGACGGCACGCGCACAAAGCTTGTGGATGACGTGGACTATCTTACCCGCGACATGTATACCGATATGCTCGGCACGAGCGTAAGCGTGGATTATCCGGACGAGAACGGATCCATGCTGAAGCGGGAGAATAAAATAGTCCCATCAAGCGACGAATATGATTTGACAAAGCGCGTGCTCACGCTTATAGATGCGCAAGGTTCAAGCGGGCTTGGCTTCGCTCCCCTTTCGCGCGATGATGTGGAGCGTGTGTATCTTGCGGACGGCATAGCGGTTATAGAATGGAAGGAAGGCTTTACGGATAAGCTGAAGGAAGCGCTCGGCTATGAATCCGCCGAAAGTGCGGACAGGCTGGAAATGCTGATAATATACAGTTTTGTGAACACGCTTACCGAGCTTCCATATATAAAAAAGGTTTGGATGAGCGAAGGCGGCGAAAAGCTGGGCATGATAAACCGGATATATCTTGGCAACGCGCTTTTAAGAAGCCCCGGACTTACGGGCAACGAATAAGGATAAACATATGAAAACTAATGCAAAAAGGGTTATAGTAGGCATGTCCGGCGGGGTGGATTCCTCCGTAGCCGCGCTTGTATTAAAGCAGCATGGCTACGATGTGACAGGCGTATTCATGAAAAACTGGGAAGAAACTGACGAGGACGGCGTATGCACCGCAACGGAGGATTATCAGGACGCTATGGCCGTATCCCGAAAGATAGGCATACCGTGCTACGGCGTGAACTTCGCCAAGGAATATAAGGACAGGGTTTTTTCTTATTTTCTTGACGAATATTCAAAGGGCAGAACGCCCAATCCGGACGTATTGTGCAACTGCGAAATAAAGTTCAAGGCGTTTCTTGACCTTGCCATGGCGGCAGGGGCAGACAACCTGGCAACCGGGCATTACGCCCGCCTTAATAAGGCGGCGGACGGCAAGGTTACCCTCCTTCGTGCAAAGGACTTGAACAAGGATCAAACGTATTTTCTTGCCGGTCTTACGCAGGCGCAGCTGAAAAACGCCATGTTCCCCGTTGGCGATATGCTAAAGCCCGAGCTTAGGCGCATAGCCGAAGAAGCGCAGCTGCCCAACGCAAAAAAGAAGGACTCCACGGGCATATGCTTCATAGGCGAGCGCAATTTCAAAAAATTCCTTATGGAATATCTGCCTGCACAGCCGGGCGATGCCGTTACGCTGGACGGCAGGATAGTAGGACGGCATGACGGGCTGATGTATTACACCCTTGGTCAGCGCCGCGGCCTTGGCATAGGCGGGCGCAGCGATGGCACCGGCGAAAGCTGGTTCGTAATAGGCAAGGACATGAAGCGCAATTTGCTTATAGTTCAGCAGGGCGAGCATGAAGAGCTCTTCTCCCTTGCGCTTGAGGCGGGGCATATGCACTTCATCGCCGGCGAACCGCCCGCGCCGGAATTTGACTGCACGGCAAAATTCCGCTATCGTCAAAGCGACGTACCCGTACACGTAAGCATCCATGGCGAGGGCTGCCGCGTAACGTTCATGCAGCCGGAGCGCGCCGTTACGCCCGGGCAATGGGTTGTGCTGTACGATGGCGAGGTTTGCCTTGGCGGCGGGCCGATAGATTCAACCACCCCCATGAAGGAAATAGTGCTGAAGAACATATGATAGCTATTCATAAGCCGACTATTGACGATTACGATGCCGTGCGCGCACTCGTGGCAGAGGTTCATGCGCTGCACCATGCCGCGCGCAGCGATGTTTACGCCGCTGATGCGCACTTTTTGCCGGAGCATTATGCGGCGCTGCTCAGCGATGCAAACGCCTTCCCCATTGCCGCGTATGACGGCGATAAGCTTGTTGGCTTTGCATCCGCATTCATGAAGCCCGCCAATCCAAATCCGGCAATGCTGCCGCACCGCATAGCCTATATTGACGACATATGTGTGCATAGCGACTGCCGCGGCATGGGCATAGGCACGCTGCTGTATAATGAAACAGTCCGCCTTGCAAAGGAGCGCGGCGCGGACACGCTTATGCTCACCGTCTGGGCGTTCAACGAAAATGCTCTGCGTTTCTATAAGCACCTTGGCATGACCGAGCGGAACATAAATATGGAAATGAAGCTATAAAAAAGCACCCCGAACCAAAGCAACGTTAAACGCGGCGCAAATGCGCCGCGTTTTATGTATCCTGATATTAAAGCCTTACAGGAATAACCTTGCTTTCTCCCCGCTCAGCTTTTCCACCTTGGCGATATATGTGCTTATCTCCTTTGGCGCAGGCACGCGCTCCACGCGGCGCGCCGCATCGTATACACATTTGGTCATTGCTCCCGCCCCGTGGGACATTATGGCGGTGGTATCCTCCATCATGTCTATGTTGTATACGCATTCCGTGCCGGGCTTGGCATACCCCACGTTTTCAAGATTGCCGCTCATATATTTCTGGCGATACATATAATACGGCCGCATGCCGAGCCGCGCCGCGGCTTCGCTTCCCATGTGTACCATGTGCTCTACTTCCTCCGCCTCCGGCATTGGGTATTTTTCCCCTTCCGTAACAAGGCGGCTCGATCGCTTTAATGCAAGCGTATGCACGGTAAGGTTTTCGGGCGAAAGCTTTATTATTTCATCAAGCGTATGCTCCATGTCCGCCGCATGCTCGCCGGGAAGGCCGGCTATAACGTCCATGTTTATATTGTCAAAGTCCATGTCCCGCGCCATGGCGAACGCGGCAATGATATCCGCGCTTTTATGGCTGCGGCCTATCAGTTCAAGCGTTGCGTCGTTCATTGTCTGCGGATTTACGGAAAGCCTGCTCACGCCGTATTTTTTCAGCACACCCAGCTTTTCTTTTGTTATCGTATCCGGCCGGCCTGCTTCAACGGTGAATTCCCCATCAAATCCCGCGTATGCTTCAAGCGCGTGGGCAATAAGGCCGTCCAGCTCATCCGCCGTAAGCACGGTTGGCGTGCCGCCGCCTATGTACATTGCGCGTATTTTCCGCCCCGCCTGCTTCAATATGGCGGAGCCAAGCGTTATGTCCTTCTTCAGCGCGGCAAGATAGGCCGCCATGTCCGTCTTTTTAGTGCGCACCTGGGAGGCAAAGCTACAATACAGGCAGCGCGACGCGCAGAACGGTATACCTATGTATATATCCGCATCCTTTTCCGTTTGGCTGTCAAGAATTGGCTGTTGCACGGCGTTTATTGTCTTTGCCAGGGCAAGCTTCTCTTCGCTCACGTCAAAGTCCTGCTGCATCATTCTTATCGCTTCCGCGTCGCCGTAGCGCATGCGCAGCTCCCTCAGCAGCCGCGTGGGCCGTATGCCCGTAAGCGAGCCCCACGGCGGCATGAAGCCGTATACGTTTGCCATCGCCCTGAACGCCGCTATTTTCACCGCGCGCTTTTCGCGCCGCTTTATTTCAAGCGCGTCTGCCCCTTGCGGTATAACGCAGTCCCATTCGTAAACGGCCATGCCTTTTTCCGTGTTCACCTGCGCGCGTGCATGCCGCTCGGTACCGCTGCCCTCAAGCGTAACGCAAACGTCCGCCGCGGCATTCTCCGCCTCCGTTATTTCCTCTTTTGCCAAAAACAGCCGAAGCTCGTCGGCTATATCGGCTATATACTCGGTTTTGTTCGTGTACAGGCTTATCATTTGTCCTTACCCCAGCGGCGCATAAATGGGTTATGCTCCCGCTCGAACTGCAGCGTGGTAGCGCCCATGTGGCCGGGGTAAACCTCATAATCGCCATCAAGAGTGAAAAGCTGATTGCCTATGGAATCAAGCAGTTCCTTATGATCCCCACCGGGGAAATCGCTGCGGCCTATGCTGCCATGGAACAGGCAGTCCCCCGTGAACACGGCCTTCCTTTCGCCGTCGGCAATGGCATATGACACGCTGCCCTTGGTATGCCCGGGCGTATACAGTACGCGGATATCAAAGCCGGCCTCGTGTATGGTTTCGCCGCCCTTCAGCTTAACGTCCGCATTGCAGGGGGGTATATCTATATGCGCCATTGCGCACAGGTTAACGCTTGCGTCCCTAAGGCCCGCTTCGTCGGTTTCGTGTATATACACCCTTGCGCCATACCGCTTTTGAAGATCGGCAACGCTCACTATATGGTCAAAATGCCCGTGCGTAAGCAGAACAGCCGTTGGCTTTACGCCAAGCTCATCAAGCTTTTTGTTCACAAGCTCGGTATCTGACGGGTCTATTATTATGCATTCGCCCGCGTTCTTGCCGTATACAATATATGTATTCACCCCGACGGGGCCAGTTATAAGGGATGCTATTTCCATGATGTTAAAATGTCCTTTCGCTGTCCAGTAATATTGTTACGGGGCCGTCGTTTATAAGCTGCACCTTCATCTCCGCGCCAAATATGCCCGTTTCAACGTGCACCTTTTCGCCCAGCTTCGCTATCGCCTTTTCATAAAGCGGTATCGCCTTTTCGGGCCGCGCCGCGCGGATGAAGCTTGGGCGTTTGCCGTGCCGTGCATCACCATAAAGCGTGAATTGGCTTACAAGCAGTATCTCCCCGCCCGCATCTATAATGGAACGGTTCATTTTGCCCGCTTCATCTTCAAATATTCTAAGTCCCGTCAGCTTATCGCAAATATAGTCAAGATCCTTATCGGTGTCGTTTTCGTCAATGCCTATCAACACCATGAACCCTTTCCCTATTTTCCCGTTTACCCTTCCGTCTATGGTTACGCTTGCGCTTTCCACGCGCTGCACCACGGCTCTCATGTTCCTAATCCCCCGTTATGCGTTTATTCTGTATACGTCGTTCACCGTGCGTATTTTGCGCATGCCCTTCATTATGCTTTCAAGCTGCGCCGCACCGGATACATTGAACGTTAGCTGAACCGTTACAATATCCTCCGTGGTTTTCGCGTTCATGGCCAGTATGCTTATGTTCAGATTCATAAGCAGCTGCGATATTTCCATCAGCAGCCCCGGCCGTTCCCCTGCAATAATGTGTATAGTAACGGGGTAGCTTGCCTTTTCCGTGCCTGCCCACTCAACGTCTATAAGCCGTTCTTTGTCCAGCATCAGATCCGTCATGTTCGGGCAATCCGCGCGGTGTATCGATACGCCGCGGCCGCGGGTAATGTAACCCACTATCTTGTCGCCCGGTAGCGGGCTGCAGCAATGCGCAAAGCGCACCGCCATGTTAGGCTCTCCCTTCACCACCACGCCGTGATGCGATACGGCGTTCTGCACGCGCTGCTCTTCCTTCTGCTCAAGCTTGGCCGCAAGCTGATTCGCTTTTTCCTCCTTGCGGTATTGCTCAATCAGCTTATGCAGCACCTGCCCCGTGGTTATGCCGCCGTAGCCTATTGCGGCGTATATATCCTCAATATCGTTCATGTTGAACCGCTTGAGGAGATCGTCGTAATAGCTTTTCTTTGTCAGCTCGCCAAGCTGCCTGCCCTGCCGCTTTGCGGCTTCGCTGAGCATTTCCTTGCCGCGGATTATGTTTTCCTCGCGGTTGGCCTTTTTGAACCATTGGCGTATTTTGGCCTTGGCCTGCTGCGTTTTTACAATCTTCAGCCAGTCGCGGCTGGGCGTTGCGTTGGGCGCGGTAACGATTTCGCAAACGTCGTTATTCTTCAGCTTGTAATCAAGCCTTACTATCGCGCCGTTTACCTTTGCGTGCTGAACATGGTTACCAACGTTTGAATGGATGCGGTACGCAAAGTCCAGCGGGGTAGACCCCGTAACAAGATCGATTATCTGCCCGCGCGGCGTAAGCACATATACATAGTCGCTGAAGAAATCCTTGCGAATGCTTTCAACAAATTCCTTTGTGGTATCCGCATAGTTTTCAAGCTCCAGCGCTTCCCTCAGCCATGCAAGCTTGCTGTCCAGCTCGTCCTGATTGGCGCGCCCTTCTTTATACATCCAGTGCGCCGCTATGCCGTATTCGCTCGTGCGGTGCATTTCATATGTTCTTATCTGCACCTCGAACGGCAAGCCGGTATCGGAAAACAGCGTTGTGTGCAAAGACCTGTACATATTGGTCTTTGGCATGGCTATATAATCCTTGAACCTGCCGGGCACGGGCTTCCATATTGCATGGATTATGCCCAGCGCCGCATAGCAATCGTTTATCGTGTTCACTATAACGCGCACGGCTATAAGGTCATATATCTCCGCAAGGCTCCTGTTCTGCCTGAGGAACTTTTTATATATGCTGTATAGGTGCTTCGGCCTGCCGTTCACCTGCGCCTGTATGCCGGCGGCGGCAAGCTGCTCCTCTATCGTTTTTATGGCCTTATTGAGCGTAAGCATGCGCTCCCGCCGCTGCGGCTCAATCTGCTTTTCAAGCGCGGCGTATTCTTCCGGCATAAGGTAATGGAAGGCAAGGTCCTCCATTTCGCACTTTATTGCGCCCATGCCGAAACGGCTTGCGAGCGGCGCGTAAACGTCCAGCACCTCCCGCGCTTTGCGCTGCCGCTTTTCGGGCTTGCAGTATTCAAGCGTGCGCATATTGTGCAGCCTGTCCGTCAGCTTTATTATAACAACGCGAACGTCCTTGGCTATGGCAAGGAACATCTTCCTCAGGTTTTCCGCCTGCGCTTCTTCCTTGCTTATAATGTCGCTTTTGCCGGTTTTGGTCAGCTTGGTTACGCCGTCCACCATCTCCGCAATGTCCGTGCCAAATTCGCGGGCAATATCCTCAACCGTTATCCCGTCGCAGTCCTCCACCACGTCGTGAAGAAGGCCGGCTATAACGGTGTTGGTATCCATGCCCATTTCAAACAGCATTTTGGCCACAGCCAGCGGATGGATTATATACGGTTCGCCGGATTCGCGCTTCTGCGGCAGATGCGCTTTATATGCAAAGTTCATGGCCTTTTTAAGCCGCGCCATATCATCTTCGCTGAACTTTTCCGCGCAGGCCTTTTCAAGCTCGTCCATCAGCATCCTTACTTCCTCGTCGTCTATAAGATGATGCTCGGATGCGTCGACCATTTTGTCTATGTTCACTTCGCTCATACCGTCCAGCCGCATTTCATCGTTGTTATCTATTATCTTTTCATTGCTCATTCCGGCAAACCTCCTTTCCGTATATGCTCGTTCTTTTTATCAGTATACTATGGAAGCCTTAACGTCGTAGCCTTCAAGCGCGGCCGCGCCGTTAAGCTCACTCTTAAGCTCTATTGCGAAGCGAACGGCAACGACCTCGCCGCCCATCTGCTCAATAAGCTTTATCGCCGCAAGCGCCGTGCCGCCGGTCGCCAGCAAATCGTCCACAACCACTACCTTCTGTCCCTTTTGAATGGCGTCGGTATGTATTTCCAGCGAATCCGTGCCGTATTCAAGGGAATATTCATAGCTCACCGTTTCGCAGGGGAGCTTACCGGGCTTCCTCGCCGGCACAAAGCCCGCGCCCAGTGCGTAAGCAAGTGCGCTGCCCATTATGAAGCCGCGCGCCTCCGGCCCGACCACCACGTCCACATGCTTGTCCTTCAGCTCTTCAGCCATATCGCTTATAAGCTGATGGAACGCCTCGGGGTTCTTAAAAAGCGTGGTAACATCGCGGAAAAGTATTCCGGGTTTTGGGAAATCGGGTATGGTGCGAATGGTATCTTCAAGCTTCATGGTTTGCCTCCTCGTATAGTTGCAAGTACATATCGTTCATCTCCTTTAGGGAGTTAAGCGCAAAAAAAGTCCGGCTTTCCTCAAGCGAGCGCTTGGGCGGGTCCTTTTCAACCCGTATGCCGCCGCTGCCCTTTGTAACAAAGCCCAGTTCATAGAACACGTCCGCCGCCAGCGCACAATGGCACCGCGGGGCGTTGGTTGCGGCGCATAGCGCATCCGCCATGGCGTTTATGTTATAAAACTTACCAACCGTGCAGCGCAGCGCCTTATACAGCGCAATGAAATCCGCCCTGTCACGCGGTATGCCCGCTATCAGCTCTTCCGTCTCCGCCGCGTTCGGCTTGGCTGCATAAAGCGCAGCATCCCCGTTCATTTGGCGCAGTGCGCCGGGTATGCCGCTGCTTGTTGCGGTATCGAAAACTATTATGTTTTTGTAGCGGCTTATGTCCATGTCCGCAATATTCGGCGCAAGCACCGCCGCGTTATATGCGCATATGCTTTTCGCGTTGCTGCCGAAGCTTACGTCCATCCGGCTCCAAATGCCGTGCGCTTTAAGCAGTGCGCACAGCCGCTTTGCTCCCGCCGCCGTGAAGCAGAGCGCTATGGTGTCCATCGCGCTTGCGTCAACAAGCTCAATAAGCTTTTCCTCCGTGTCCGCAAACGCAAGTCCGCTTACGGCACGGGTATTATTATACAAAACATTTCTGCATATTGCATCAACAAATTTGCCCTTTTGCCTGTCTATCCATGCATTTACGTCATCAGGCTCGGCGCAGCGCAGATTTTTTATATTAAGCTGCAATTCGCTCCGCCCCATGAACGTGTTTATGTTTGGGGTATACACGGCGTCGCACCTGTCCATATCCAGCATATTTCTGAATTCCGCGCCGGAATTGAAATACACGGCGTTTATATATTGCTCGTCCCGCGTAACGTGGCAGCGCATATGCTTGCCTTCGCACCCTATGCGTTCCATGTTGGCAAGCCTTACCCCGCGGCTGAGCACCACCGGCTGCGGATTGCCCGCGCCGAAGGGCTCCAGCATGCCCAGCTCCTCCGCAAAGCGCTTCGTGATGCCGCCCAGCTCCATTTCAAAATCATACTGCGCGCTGGGTATAAACTTCTCCTCAGGCTCGTTATGCCAAAGGTAATCGTCCATCGCCGCGCGGAATTCGTCTATGTCCTTTTGCTGCATGGTAAGTCCCGCGGCATACGCATGCCCGCCGAAGCGGGAAAAGAACCTTTCGCAGGATGAAAGCGCATCGTGAATATTCACTCCGCTTATGCTGCGGCACGATCCCGTGACCGTATCTTTACCGCTCAGCAGCACCGTGGGCCTATAAAACCGCTCCGCTATCCTTGCCGCCGCAATGCCTATAACGCCCGCGTTCCAGTCCTCCCCGTGCAGCACTATGCAGCGCCGCTTGGTCAGGTCCTCATTGGCAAGCTTTTCGCAGGCGGCGTTGAATATTCCGCTTTCCTCCGCCTTTCGCTTGGCATTCAGCTCGTCAAGCTTTGCCGCCAGCTTCGCCGCGCTCTCCCGCTCGGTCTCCATAAGCAGGCTCACCGCCGCGTCCGCTTCCTCTATGCGGCTTGCCGCATTCAGCCGCGGCGCTATTCTGAAGCCGAAATCGCCCGCGCTTACGTCCTGCAATTTTGTTTGGGACACGGAGCAGAGCGCCTTTATTCCCTCCTGGCATCTGCCGCGGCGTATATCCTTGACCGCAAGCGCGGCGAACACGCGGTTTTCCCCCGTGAGCGGAACAATATCCGCAACCGTTGCAATGCCCGCAAGCGGTATATATTCCCTTGCCGCCTCGCGGCCAAGCAAGGCCTCCGCCACCTTGCACGCAAGCCCCGCGCCGCATATATGCCGGTTCGGGTATTCGTCCGCATTGTTGCAAAGTATCAGCGCCTCGCATTTGGGCAGCGTGTCGCCCGGGATATGATGGTCGGTAACTATGACCTCCATGCCAAGCTCGTAGCAGCGCTCCGTTTCCGCCGCGGACTTAACGCCGTTATCTACCGTTATTATAAGATTCGCGCCCATGTTGAAAAGCTGCTCCGCGCTTTTCATGGTCATGCCGTAGCCGTCCTCATGCCGCGAAGGTATCATGTATTCCGCACTCGCGCCAAGCCGCCTGAGGCAGCTTAGCATTATTGCCGTCGCGCACACGCCGTCGGCATCATAGTCGCCGAACACCACTATTTTTTCGCCCAGGTCTATCGCTTTTCTTATGCGCGATACGGCCTTAACCATATCCTTCAAAAGATATGCGTTCTCCAGCGCGCTTTCGGAAGGGTTAAGGAAATTCGCGGCCTCGTCGCAGTCCGCAATTCCCCTGGACAGCAGCAATTCAGCCGTCCGCGGGCTGATGCACAGCTCTTCCGCCATTTCGCGCACGCGCTCACGCGGCTGCTCCTGCGCCTTGCATACCAGCCTAAGCATAGTCCCGTCCTCCTTCCGTGGCAATAAGCTGCGGTTATGCACAGTTATGTTCATAACATTTTAATTATATCACAAAACAGCTTATCTACATAGGAAAACTTAATGCTTGCGCTGCATTTATTGCCTTCAGCGCGCCACGGCCCGTGTTACCATTGCGCACAGCATACCGGCAAGCAGGCCTATTCCCATATCGCTGAGCATTGCCATGTTCAGCGCAAAGCCGCCGCTTAATATTGAAAACACAGCATAGGCAAGCATTGCGTAAATAAGCCCCGCCGCCCCGCCGAAAAGCCACGCGCGGCTGCCGCAGCCCCTTTGCGCAAAGAAGCCCGCCGCCGCTGCGCCTATAACCTTTATTGCCGCGTTAACAATCGGTATCAGCTCCACGCCGACCACCTGTTTCCACATCAGCGCCGCAAAAATAACTATCAGCGCAACGCTCACCGCGCATCCTATAAACGCCGCCTTCAGCAGCGTAAGCACAGCGGGCGCGTTTGCCGCCTTTCCCCTTGCCATATAATGTCACCTCCCAAGCCTATGTGCTTATCATTATTCACTTTTATGCGCCCATATGATAAGATATAGCAAACCGCTTACAAAGGAGACTGCACACATGGATTTTCTGGAACTGGCTGCAAAGCGTTATTCCGTAAGGAAGTTTAAGGAAGAGAAGGTTCGCCAAGAGGATCTTGATAAAATACTGAAGGCCGGCATGCTCGCCCCCACGGCGCATAACGACCAGCCGCAGCGCATTTTGGTCATAAACAGCGACGAAGCGCTTGAAAAGCTGAAAAAATGCACGGCGTGCCATTTCAACGCGCCCACGGCCCTGCTTATTTGCAGCGACAAGGACGCCTGCTGGACGCGCAAGTACGACGGCAAAAAGAGTTACGACATAGATGCGGCAATAGTAACCACGCATATGATGCTGGAAGCCGAAAACATAGGCGTGGGCACGACATGGGTAATGCATTTCCGCCCGCAGGTTGTGCGCGAGGAATTTGCCCTGCCCGATAATTACGAAGCCTCCGCCATGCTGATGATGGGCTATCCCGCGCCCGATGCGGAGCCGTACCCCGGCCACTTCGAGTTCAAGGACGAAAAAGAGCTTGTTTTTTATAATGAGTTTTGAGCATTGACACTCGATATAATTCGACATTATAATAAAGCTGGTGCCTGCCAAGCACGGTAGACGGTCGGCCGCACTCCTGCCCTATTTTTAGAGGAAAGGAGGTGACCCTAAGATGAGTTGGGAAGAGCTTTTTGCTTTTCTAATGTTCGTCTTGGAGCTTCTCAAGTTCTTCTGGCGAATTCTATGCTCCGTTATAGGATTCATGTCCAAAAAGAGAAGTAACCGTCACTCCGCCAAGTAACGGTTATTCCTAATTACCAAATCTCTTGGCCGACCGTCACCGGTAGGCACCCTTTGTATATTCATTATATCGCAAGCGTTACATTTATGCAACGTTTATATTTTCCGCCTCTCTGCTTTTAACCCCAGCGCCGTGGCCTGCTTTTCGGGATAGCGCGAATAATAGCTTATGCCGCGCGCGGCGTATTCCCCGCGGTGCTTGCCGTAATGCCTGCACCAAATGAAGCTTGGCGCGCCCACCGCGATAAGATACAGCGGCCCCAACAGCAGCGATTGGAGCGTATGCCCGTATTCGTGCGATGCTATCTCCCGCGCGCGCTCGCGGCTCGTGTCCTTATGCGTGCCGACGAATATGAACATGCCGAGCGACACGCAGCCGAGCCAGCGCATGTACTTAGGCGCGGAGTCGATATCGTATTCCGTAAGCACGGCGCAGCGATAAAAGCCACGCTTCTGATTGCCCAACAACAGCATTGCAATAAGCCCCAGTAGGCTTTGCGCCGCGCCCCATGTGCATTGGATGAATATGTAGGCTATGCGTTTGAGTTTCATATTCTCCCGTTTTTAGTATTGTGCCGCGCAGGAAAGCAGCACCGCCGTGCAGCCTATGGCGTATACTGCCGTATGCGCATACCACCACTTGCCATGCTCCGCCTTACCGAACTGTATCATGCTCTTGGCTATCGCTATAAATGCGGGAATCATGCACAGCAGCCCCACTACTATCACCATTGCCATGCCGTGGTCATGCGTTGACACCTTCAAAAACAGATGGCATATAAGCAGTATGCCGACTTCAGCAAAAAGCAATGCTATATGCTTAACGTGGGGAGGTACATCCATCAGTATTGCTTTATAAAGCTGCGGTTGATGTATCTGCCGCCTTATGCCAATGGCTATCCACATAAGAATAAGGTCACATAGAAGCGGAATTAAAAATACCATGGTTACCCTCCCTGAAATGTTTATTTGATATACAAAGAGTACCATATATTCCCGCTTAGCGCAACAATTCACCTGTTATTCTTGGTATATGGCTTGCGTTTATGCCGGTTATATGGTATTGTGGCAATATTGAATCAAGTTTTATAGGGTGCATCACATGAAAAAGCTTATAAACGCACTTTCGCAGAAAAGGGAAGTTTTTGCAACGGACGTTGTGTCCGTACAGTTTGCGCTGCTGACGCTCCCCTACATATGCTTATCGGCATCACTCCCTGACGACAGTTGCTGGCCCCATTGGGCAAGAGTTGGAGCGCTTACAATTCTGCTTGTGCTTCAGCTTATACCCATAGTCGTTTCGCTGCGCGATGCGTTCGGCAAATGGCCCGATTACCTAACGCCAAAGGAAACGGAGCAATGCAAGTTGCGTCAACGCGCAGCATGGAAGCAGGTGGCATGGCATATGCTCTCAAGCGTTATTCTGATAATAGTCATATATTGCCAATTTAATGTCCACTCTCCGTTCCTCGGTTTCTGACAAATAAAGACATAACGCAAAAACCGGCAGCCCTTACGAGCCGCCGGTTTATTATGCCGTTAGGTGAAGCTTACTGCTTCTTGGCCTTCTGCGCCTTGATGGCCTCGGTCAGCATCGGGGTGACCTTGAACAGGTCGCCGCAGATGCCGTAGTCGGCAATTTCAAATATGGGCGCGGATTCGTTGGTGTTCACGGCGATTATGCATTCGGAATCCTGCATACCGGCCTTGTGCTGTATCGCGCCGGAAATGCCGAGAGCAATGTACACCTTCGGGTGAACGGTCTTGCCAGTCTGGCCAACCTGATGGTCGGCAGAGAGCCAGCCGTTGTCTATTACCGCGCGGCTGCCGCCTACAACGCCGCCCAGAGCCTCGGCCAGATCCTCGGCCAGCTTGATGCCCTGCTCAACGTTCTTGCTTATGCCGCGGCCAACGGAAACTATGAAGTCCGCACCAACAAGGTCAACTATCTTCTTGGCAGCCTTAACGACTTCCACAACCTCGGTATGCACATCCTCCGCAGTCAGCTTGACCTCGGGACGGACGATTTCCACCGCGTCGGCCTTTGCCTGGTCGAACTCGGCCCTGCGCATAACGCCGGGGCGCACGGTTGCCATAGCGGGACGGAAACGGGGGCATATGATGGTGGCCATAAGGTGACCGCCGAACGCCGGACGTGTCATCTTCAAATTGCGGTCCTCCATATCGAACTTCATGCTGTCGATATCAAGGGTGGAGCTGGTGCGCAGGAAGTCAAGGTACTTGGGTACATCAACGTCCAGATGCGTGCAGTCCGCGCAAAGACCGGTGTGCAGCCTTGCTGCACAGCGGGGGCCAAGGTCGCGGCCGATGGTGCTTGCGCCGATAAGGAATACCTCGGGCTTGAGCTCCTCTATCGCGTCGCATATCACCTTGGCGTAAGCATCGGTGGTGTAATATTTAAGAAGCGGGGATTCGCAAAGGACTATCTTGTCCGCGCCGTAGCCGGCAAGCTCCTTGCAAAGGCCCTCTACATTGTCGCCAAGCAGCAGACCGCAGAGCTTAACGCCCAGCTCGTCCGCAAGCTTACGGCCTTCCGAGATAAGCTCGAAATCGGTGGGCATCAGTTTGCCTTCGCGCTGCTCGCAGAATACCCAAACGTCCTTAAAGGCGGCTAAATCCATGCTGTTGTAAGCCATTTGTGTTCTCCTTTCTCCTTAGATAATGTGCTTGGCGGCAAGCGTTTCGGCAAGGCTCTCGCAGGTAGCCTTGTCGGCGCCTTCAAGCATCTGGCCAACACCCTTCGGAGGAGGAGTGAAGGACTTGAATATGTTGGTGGGGGAACCCTTGAGGCCTATGGTGGTCAGGTCGATCAGGGGATCATCCTTCAGGGTATTGAAATCGAACACGGCGATGGGCTTCTTAAAGCTTTCGTATACGCCGCCAACGCTCATGTAGCGGGGTTCGTTCAGTTCCTTTATGCAGGTGATGAGGCAGGGAGTCTGCACCTTAACGGTCATGTAACCATCCTCCAGCATGCGCTGAACGGTAACGGTGTCGCCTTCCTTCTCTATCTTGGCGGCATAGGTGACCTGGGGCAGATGCAGCTTTTCGGCGATCTGGGGGCCAACCTGCGCGGTGTCGCCGTCGATAGCCTGACGGCCGCACATTACTATGTCGTCCTTCTCAATGCCCAGGTGGTTAATGCCCGCGGCAATTATCTGGCTGGTGGCGTAGGTATCGCTGCCGCCGAATTCACGGCCGCTTATCAGCACGCCTTCGTCCGCGCCCATGGCCAGCAGCTCACGCAGCATGCCCATCGCCGGCGGGGGACCCATGGAAACAACAACAACCTTGCAGCCGGTCTCGTCCTTAAGCTTGAGGGCGGCTTCAACGGCGTTCATGTCGTCCGGGTTGGTTATGGTCTGCATGGAGGCACGGTTCAGCGTGCCGTCCGGATTGACGGCAACCTTACCGGAAGTATCGGGAACCTGTTTTACACATACTATAACTTTCATGTCTGCCTCCTTACTTCACGCCCAGGTTAGCCGCGATGACCATGCGCTGGACTTCGCTGGTGCCTTCGTATATCTCGGTTATCTTCGCATCGCGCATCATGCGCTCCACGGGATATTCGCGGGTGTAGCCGTATCCGCCGTAAAGCTGAACGGCTCTGCGGGTAACGTCGCTGGCGGCTTCGGCTGCGAACAGCTTGGCCATTGCGGCGTCGGCAGAGTAGCTTTCGCCCTTCTTGCCCGCCATTTCGGCCTCAACATAGGCCTGCTTCTTGCACGCGGCTGAATATACCAAAAACTGTGCGGCCTTCATGCGGGTATGCATATCGGCAAGCTGGAACTGAGTGTTCTGCATCTGGGAAAGACGCTTACCGAACTGCTTACGTTCCTGCACATACTTTATGGTTTCTTCCACGGCGCCTTCGCCTATGCCAAGCGCCTGGCTGGCGATACCTATACGGCCGCCATCGAGCGTCTTCATGGCTATGGCAAAGCCCTTGCCTTCTTTACCCAGCAGGTTTTCCTTGGGAACGATGCAGTTTTCCATTATCAGCTCGCAGGTGGCGCTGCCGCGGATGCCCATCTTCTTCTCCTTCTTACCAACGGAGAAGCCGGGGAAGTCCTTTTCAACTATAAAGGCGGAAATGCCCTTGGTGCCGGCGGCCTTGTCGGTCATGGCGAATATGATATAAACGCTTGCATAACCGGCATTGGTTATGAATATCTTGGTGCCGTTGAGCACGTAGTGGTCGCCCTCAAGCACGGCGGTGGTCTGCTGACCGGCGGCGTCGGTACCGGCGCCGGGTTCGGTAAGGCCGAACGCGCCTATCTTCTCGCCGCTGAGCAAGGCGGGCAGATACTTCATCTTCTGCTCCTCGGTGCCGTTCTCGAATATGGGGGCGCAGCACAGTGAGGTATGCGCGGAAACTATAACGCCGGTGGTGGCGCAGCATTTGCTCAGTTCCTCAACAGCCATTGCGTAAGCCAGAATGTCTCCGCCGGCTCCGCCGTACTTGGTGGGGAACGGAATGCCCATGAAACCGTAACGAGCAAGCTTCTTAACGGTTTCCATCGGGAAGCGTTCTTCCTCGTCTACCTCTTCCGCAAGGGGCTTCACTTCGTTTTCAGCGAACTTGCGGTACAAATCCCGAAGCATCAGATGCTCCTGTGACAGGTTGAAATCCATCTTTCTCTCCTTCTTTTAAGTGTGTAATAAAAAAACTATTTTGTATAATCGTATATCCCGCGCCCCGTTTTGCGGCCCATAAGCCCCGCGCGCACAAGCTGCCTCAGCTTTATATGCGCCCTGTACTTACTGTCGCACGTTTCGGTATAAAGCGTATCCATTATGAACAGGCACACGTCAAGCCCAATCATATCCGCAAGCGCAAGCGGGCCCATGGGATGGTTGCAGCCAAGCTTCATGGCCGTGTCTATATCCTCCCTGCTCGCTATGCCTTCGGCCCAAAGGCCGATAGCTTCGTTTATCATGGGTATCAGCAGCCTGTTCACCACGAAGCCGGGGCATTCGTTCACCTCAACGGGGGTCTTGCCCGCCGCCTCCGCCAAAGCGCGCGCTTTCGCGTACACTTCGTCGCTTGTGAACACGCCCCTTATCAGCTCCGTAAGCTTCATAACGGTTGCAGGGTTGAAGAAATGCATACCCACCACCCGCTCGGGGTGCTTGGTAGCGGAAGCGATATCGGTTATGGATATGGAGCTTGTGTTGCTGGCAAGTATTGCGTCCGTGCGGCAAATATCGTCCAGCTGGGCGAATATCTGCTTCTTTATGTCCGCGCGCTCAACAGCCGCCTCAACCACCAAATCGGCATCCTTACAGTCCCCCAACTCGGTGGTGAAGCTCATGCGCGAAAGTATCGCGCTGCGCTCCCCGCCGCTCATTTTGCCCTTGGCCACTCTTTTTTCAAGGGAAGCTTCAAGCCTTGCCTTCGCGGCGGAAATGATATTGTTGTTGATGTCCCGCACTATAACAGCCGCGCCCGCGGTTGCGAACGCCGTCGCTATGTCCAGCCCCATCGTACCTGCGCCTATTACGGCAATCCTTTCATCCATCATCGTTCGTCATTCTCCTTTGAACTCCGCCTTTGGCCGCTTCGCAAGGAACGCGGTCATGGCGTTGAGCTGATCCTCGGTCTCGAAGCACTCGCCAAATACCTGCGCTTCGTAATCCAGGTCGTTTTCCAGGAATCTATCCACCCTGCGGCTCATGGCAACCTTGCAGTAATGCACGGCAAGCGGCGCGTTGTTGGCAATGGTCTCTGCCATTTCCATTGCGCCGTCCATAAGCTCCGCGTCCGGATATACCCTGTTCACCAGCCGCATCCTCAGCGCGTCCTCAGCGCCCACGGGCTTCCCCGTAAGCGTAAGCGTCATGGCGTTGGATGTTCCCACCACGCGCGGAAGCCTTTGTGTCCCTCCGAAACCAGGGGTGATACCAAGCCCTACTTCAGGTTGACCGAACTTGGCAGTTTCGGAGCAAAGCCTTATGTCGCAGCACAGTGCAAGCTCCAGCCCGCCGCCCAGAGCGTAGCCATGGATAGCAGCTATAACAGGTATATACAGATCATCTATACGCTTGAAGGCGCGGTGCCCCGCGTCGGCAAAGGCCTTGGCCTCCGCCCGGCTCAAGCCAACCATTTCCCCTATGTCCGCGCCCGCGCCGAAGGCCTTGCCTTCGCCGCTGATTATCAGCACCCGCACTTCCGGGTCCCGTTCAACCTTTGCCGCCGCCATCTCTATTTCATTCAGCATGGCGGTATTGAGCGCGTTCAGCGCCTTGGGGCGGTTCAGTTTAAGCAGCGCGATATGGCCGCGCTTTTCAAGCCCTACAAATTCCATTTTTATTTGCCCATCCCGCGCTTGACCATTTCGGTAACGGCGAAGCTGGCGACGTCGTCGGCATACTTGCCCGCGCCGAAGCCCGCATCGTAGCCCAGCTCCTTGGCAAGCTCATGAGTTATACGCGGACCGCCGCAGCAGACTACGAACTTGTCGCGCAGGCCTTCCGCCTCAAGCAGCTCTATCAGGTTGGTCAGGTTCTGGATATGAACATCCTTCTGGGTAACGGTCTGGGAGACCAGCAGCACGTCGGCCTTCAGCTCCAATGCCTTCTTTATGAAGTCCTCATTGGGAACCTGGGAGCCCAGGTTATAAGCCTCTATCATTTCATAGCGCTCAAGTCCGTAATGGCCCGCGAAGCCCTTGCGGTTCATTATAGCGTCTATGCCGACGGTGTGCGCGTCGGTACCGGTGGAGGCGCCGACCATCACAACCTTGCGGCCGATATGTTCGCGGATATATTCGTTGGTATCTTCCATGCTCATCACGTCGGATTCAACGGTTATAACGTGGATATCTTCATAGTTTACGGTGTGTACGCAGCTGCCGTAGACAACATAGAACGTGAACTCCTTGTCCAGCGGCATATGCCATGCCACGTTGGGTTCTTCAAGGCCCATCTTCTTGGCTATCTGGCGGGCCGCCTCCTCGCCGCGCTCGTCGTCCTTAACGGGCAGGGTGAAGCTGGTCTGCACCTTACCGTCGTTCATCGTGTCGCCATAGGGCTTCAGCTTGGTAAGGTCCAGCGTGGTATCGAAGTCTATTTTATGGGTATTGTACAGTCCGCTGCTCATTCTGCAACCCTACCTTTCATGGCCTCAATAAAGGGATTGAAGTACTTATCGTCCTTCACCACAACGCCCGCAAGGCCCTTGCCGCCGTCCTTAGGACGCTTTACGTCGGCAAATATGCCCTTTTCGATGGTGGTGAACAGGCCAAGCTTTTCTATCTCAACAAGAAGGTCGGCAGCCTTGGTCAGCACTTCGTTGGCGCGGGTCTGGATTATGCCGCCCTCTTTATAGGTCAGCTCGTCGCCCAGATCCTTCATGGTGCGGAAAATATACTGCGCATTTTCAATGGAAAGGGCGCGGTCGCTCATGAAGGGGGTATGTATGGCCTCGGTAAGCATACCGAGAAGGTGCAGCTTCTGGCCGGTCAGTATGGTGACCATGTTGAAGAGCGCATCCTGTATATGGCCGCGGAAAATGTTGCCGGTCATGAACTTTGTAGGCGGCATGTATTTAAGCGGCGCATTGGGGAATATTTCGCGCGCCATCTGCGCCTGGGCAAGCTCAAGCAGGAAGGTATCTTCCACGGAGGGATCCATTTCAAACGCATGGCCAAGGCCCATCTGCTCTTCCCTCATACCGGCTTCCCTTGCGAAGGCTTCGTTTATGAACTGGGACGCGAGCACGGTGTGCGCGGCAACGATGGCGTCGTCAGTGGTCAGGTAGTTATCCTCGCCCGTGTTGATTATAACGCCGGCATAGCCGTTTATAACGCGGGAGAAGTACTGGTCAACTATGGTGCGCTGCATGTTTATATCGCGGAACAGTATGCCGTAGAGCGCGTCGTTAAGCATAACGTCCAGCCTTTCAAGCGCGCCCATGGCGGCTATTTCAGGCATGCACAGACCGGAGCAATAGTTGCAAAGGCGGATGTAGCGGTGCTGTTCTTCGCCCACTTCGTCAAGCGCGGCACGCATCAGGCGGAAATTCTCCTGAGTGGCATAGGTGCCGCCGAAGCCTTCGGTGGTCGCGCCGTAGGGCACGTAGTCCAGCAGGCTTTGTCCGGTGGTACGGATAACGGCTATTATGTCCGCGCCCTGCTTGGCGGCGGCCTTAGCCTGGGTTATATCTTCATATATGTTGCCGGTAGCGACTATGATATAAAGGTAGGGGCCTTCCTTGTCGCCGAAGCAGCTAAGGTATTCGTTGCGGTTCCTTACGTTTTCGTTTATGCGCGTAATGGTCTTTTCCACAACGGGATTTATGGCTGCGCGTATATCGGCGTCGCTATGGGCGGGCAGCTTGCTCATGTCAAGCTCGCCGCGGTCTATTGCCTCCGCAACGCCCTGCGGGTCAAGTCCGGTTTCTACCATTGCGTTGCCAATGTACCACGCCGCGCCTACGGGCAGTATGGAATTGGCCATAAGGTGATCGACCACCACGTTGGGCATGGGAACGTCCATCTCGTTCACGCCGTCTATACCCAGCAGGCGGCAAACCGCGCGCTCCACGGTGACCGTGGTGTGCTGGTCGATAAAATCCTGCGTATCCTTGGCTATGTTCGCCGCGGATTGGCGGGCCCTATCGACCAATTCGCCATTCAAATTGAGTTTGCTTTGCATTGATTTACCTCCCGATAAGTCAAAACCCTGCGGAAGGGGCTTAACCCTTCCGCAAAGCAATGGGTCAAGTTTGATTATTTGTTCTCGTTCTTCTGCCTGTCGGCGTAACGATCCTTACGGAGCAGCTTGGTGGGTTCAAGATACTTCTGCTCAACGCCCTGTGCAAGGCCGGCAACACCGGTCAGCGGGGCAACCTTGCGCTTGCCTTCGCAAACGTCGCAATGGCACTCGTTCTTGTAAACCTCGGGCTCGGTATAGGTGGTGATAACGCCTTCAAAGTTGCGCAGAATAACCTTGCGCGGGGTCTGGCTTATCACATAGTTGGGCATAACGGGGGTCTTGCCGCCGCCGCCGGGTGCGTCTACCACGAAGGTGGGGATGCAGTAGCCGCTGGTATGGCCGCGCAGGGCTTCCATTATTTCGATACCCTTGGAAACGGGGGTACGGAAGTGGCTCAGGCCCAGGGACGGGTCGCAGGCGTAAATGTAGTAAGGACGGACGCGGATGCGAACAAGCTCGTTGACCAGCTTCTTCATTACATGCACGCAGTCGTTCACGCCGGCGAGCAGCACGCTCTGGTTACCGAGAGGGATACCGGCGTTGGCCAGCATTGCGCAGGCCCTGGCGGATTCTTCGGTAATCTCGTTGGGATGGTTGAAGTGGGTGTTGAGCCACACGGGATGATACTTGCTGAGTACCTCGCAAAGATGCGGGGTGATCCTCTGCGGCATAACAACGGGGGTACGGGAGCCGAGGCGCACTATCTCAACATGAGGTATCTTGCGCAGTTCGCCGATGATGTAATCGAGCATTTCGTCGCTTACCATCAGGCAGTCGCCGCCGCTGAGCAGAACGTCGCGCACTTCGGGATGATGGCGCACATAGTCGATGCAGGTGTCTATCTGGTTCTTGGCCACTTCGCAGTCATGCTGGCCGGCGAAACGGCGGCGCGTGCAATGACGGCAATACATGCTGCACTGGTCGGTGATGAGCAGCAGCACGCGGTCGGGATACCTATGGGTCAGACCCGGGCAGGGGGAGTCGATATCCTCGTGCAGAGGATCGGCGTCTTCATAGGGAGCGAACTCAAGTTCATGCTCGGTAGGTATGGCCTGCTTACGGATGGGGTCATAGGGATCGTTAAGATCGATAAGGGAAAGGTAATACGGGGTGATGGCCATGCGCAGCCTGCCCAGCGTAGCCTTTATGCCTTCTTCTTCTTCTTCGGTAAGGGTGATGTATTTCTTAAGATCCTCAAGAGTTTCTATGCGGTTCTCTACCTGCCATTTCCAATCGTTCCACTGTTCATCGGGCACGTTCAGGAACAGGCCGTTTTCCCTGCTTTTCCTCATTTGGGTTCTCCTTTACTTTTTATTTTGGTAATATAAGGTATTAACTCGTTGATGCTACGAGGGGCCCACGGACATCCGCAGGCCCTTTTTCGCATTAAACTATGCTGTTATCAGCAATACTTCTCGTCGAACAGCTTGCGGAGCTTGGGGTTCTCGCGCAGCACGTTCAGGGTGATCTCGGCATGGTTCTTGGTGTAGCCGTTGCCGACGATCATGGTGACGTCCTTGCCTACGCCCTCGGCGCCGAGAGCCGCCTTGGTGAAGCTGGTGGCCATGGAGAAGAAGTATACCAGACCGTCGTCACGGACGGGCAGTATGGCGCTCATCTCGCAGTTTTCGATGTTTACGCAGCAGATGGACAGGTCGTATTCCTTGCCATCGTTGGCGGCCAGCGCGTTGTCAAGCACGGCGACGGGCTCGGTAGCGGAGGCGACGATGACCTTGTGGTATACGCCAAGATCCATCAGGGCATCAACCTGCTTGGGGTTGCGGACTACGCCGACTACGTTGCCGTTCGGGCCGACCTTCTTCATGGCCTCGTAGCCGCAAAGAACACCGGACTTGCCGTTGGCGCCAAGGATCAGAACGCTGTCGCCTTCCTTGGGGAGCTTACGGGCCTGGGCGGGAGCGCCGGCCACGTCGAGGGCTGCCAGGGCGAGAGGCTCGCTCATGTCTTCGGGGAGCTTGGCATAGATGCCGCTCTCGAACAGTATGGCCTTACCTTCGATATCAACGCGGTCGATGTCCTTATGGATGGCCTTGATCTTGTCTATGCGCAGCGGAGTCATGGACAGGGAGACCAGGGAAGCGATCTTGTCGCCAACCTTCAGGTCGCGGTCCTTGAGGTCTTCGCCGATGTAGCAAACCTTACCGATGAACATGCCGCCGGAACCGGTTACGGGGTTCTGCTGCTTGCCGCGCTCGGCAACTATGCCAAGGATCATTTCGCCGATCTTCTTCTCGTCGCCGCCGCAGGCTTCGGAAATCTGGGTGAAGGAAGCGGAGTCGATGTTCAGGGAGATGACGTCGCACATGATCTCGTTGGAATAGAGCTTGGTCATGTCGTTGTCGATTTTGTAAGCCGCCTGGGTCAGAACGCCCTGGGGCTCGATTACGCGATGGATACCGTACTTGTTGCCTTTCATTGCCATTGTAGTTTTTCCTCCTGATATATAATGTTTGTATTGTTGACCCGCAAAAGCGGGGTCTTGTTTAATTACTTAAGGGGCTTGAGGGAAAGGATCTCCCTGGCCTCTGCGGGGGAAGCGATGCCGCGGCCCAGTTCGTTGGCCAGGCGGACTACCTTCTCCACCAGTTCGCCGTTGCTCTTTGCAAGCACGCCGCGGCTCAGGTACAGATTGTCCTCAAAGCCTACGCGCACGTTGCCGCCCATGACTATTGCGGGCGCGGCAAGGGTGAAAGCGTTGCGGCCTACGCCGGTGGCGGTCCAGGTGGAGCCTGCGGGTATGCCGTTTACCAGCCATGCAAGGTTCTGCACGGTGGCGGGGGTGCAGCCGGGTACGCCCAGCACGAAGTTGAACTGCATGGGCGCGCCGGGGACTTCGCCCTTCTTGGCCATGGTCAGAATGGTGTCCAGATGTCCCATTTCGAAGCACTCGTATTCGGGCTTTATGCCGTTTTCGATCATGCGCTTGCCGAAGGCACGCATGGTGGGCATGGTGTTATCGAATATTTCGTCGCCGAAGTTGCAGGTGCCGCAGTCAAGCGTTGCCATTTCGGGGAACAGCTCGGTGGGCTGCAGGCGCTCCTCGGGCTTCATGCCGGTGGCGCCGCCGGTGGAGGGAATCATTATAACGTCGGGCAGCTCGGCGCGTATGGCGTCCATAACTACGCGGAAGCGTTCCCTGTCCTGTGTGGGGGTGCCGTCGTCCTCGCGCACGTGCACGTGGATTATGGCAGCGCCGGCATTATAGGCGCTCTTAGCCTCGCGCACCATTTCCTCTACGGTGTAAGGTACGTTGGGATTCTGCTTCTTGGTAACTTCTGCGCCGCAGATGGCGGCGGTGATTATAAGCTTCTCCATCAGTATCTCCTTTCCTGATTATCGCTTAATTATTTGCCTTGTAAAACAAGCCTTTGGGCTTATTTATGCTCTATGCGCTGGCAGTCCTTGGGGGTGACGCAGGTGCCGTGCGCGCGGCATACAACGATGGGTTCCTCAAGGAACTCGGCAGCGGACGCGCTGATGTCGGTACGGGAGCGGATGACCTTGCGGGCCTCAAAGGTCATGGTGCGGCTGGTGTTGCCTACGCGCTCTATTTCGCCAACGGCCTCAATATAGTCGCCGGCGTATACGGGGGCAAGGAACTCCACCTTGTCATACGCGCAGAACAGGCCCTCGTCGCCGTCGTAACGGATAAGCAGTTCGGTCGCAACATCGCCGAACAGATGCAGCATGTGCGCTCCGTCTACGAGATTTCCGCCGTAATGTGCATCCTCAGCACCCATCCTGAGCCTGATAGTCGATTTGATAGCCATAGTTAGTTCCTCCTGTTGTTATAGTAATTTTCTATGGTAAAGCCTTAAAATCGTTATTCTGTTTTATATCGTTCCGTTTATGCGTTTTCGGGGCGCACCCTGCCGCACATACGGGCGGATAGCGCACCATCTTCAGATATCATAGAAAAGCAAAAACTATCGACACGGCAAACGCCGCATCGATAGCTCTTCATCCAATAAGCAAGATGACAGTCGCAACGCGCTGGCCGCTGCGCCCAAGCATGGCGCCGGGATGAGCCGCCGTGCTTTCGGCGGAAGTTACATTCGCCTGCGTCATCGGGTCTCCCACCCTTAGCATACGCAGCTTACCTCAGCTCCCGCGCCTCTATCGTTTCGATATTCAATTAACGAATATATTATATTCGTTTTCGCCCCTCCGTGTCAATACTTCTTTGTGACAAAAGCCCTCTTTTTTTGTATGATTAAGCCTTTACTTATGCAAATTTAACGCTTCGTACACACGCGCGGCACATTCGCGCGGTTTTCCCTTTGCCGCCGCTGCCCAGCAAAGCGCGCCGAGCGCCGTTCCACCTGCAACATCGATTATAAAATGCTGCTTCACGAACACCGTTGCCATGCACACAAGCGCGAACATTACCGCGCTGAGCCAAGCGTACCAATGGGGTATGCCAGAGTTTTTCACGGTAGATATCATGCACAGAAACGAAACGAAGCAATGCACGCTGGGGAACAGATTGAGCGGAGCATCCGTTGCGCAGATTATTCCGTATATGAATCCCCATATGCCAGCCGCCTGCTCCGCGGGGCGGGAAATCGTGGTGGGCCAGATGAGAAAAATTGCAGTGGCAATGACGTAGCCCATAACGGCCGCGGTGAATAATCGGGCAAAGCCATCCTTCGTTTTGTACACAATGTAAAACGTTATCATCCAGTGCGCAAAGCAGCCCACATACGGCACGAGGAACACCGGCAGGAAAGGTATATGCGCATCAAGCCAAGTTTCGGGCGAATGCAGCGCAAGCCCTGCGGTTTTTATTATAAGCTGCGCCAGCCAATACGTTGCGCATTGTATGGCTATCGTGGCCGCTGCAAGCAGCGCCGCGCGCTTGTCTATACGGCTTATAAGTCCGCGCCCGTTTTGCACGCCCATGCAGGATGCTCCTTTCAATGTTTCATATACAAAAAAGCGGCGCAGAATATTGCATTCTCCCCCGCCGCGGCAGAACAAAAATAAGCCGCCGAAAAGGTGTGTAAATAAATCAACATCCTCGCCTGATAGTATTATACCCAATTTGCCTTGTCAATTCAATCACAAATTTTGTCTCAAACATAATTATTTTTGCAAAAAACCTCTTGACTTAAAAGCGCCCCTTATGTATTATGTGTAAACCGAGCCGTTGGAACGATGGTATGATTGGTTTTGTCCGCTCGCAATGTCGTTCCATTGTTTTGTGTTTTAATTATGTCGTGTTTTATGCAGAATCCCCTGCGTGAAATAAATTTTCTTTTGGAGGACCTGATCCTATGAACATTCTTCTGTACGCCGTGCCTGCTGCGGCGGCGGTTGCGCTGCTGTTCGCGTTTATAAAGGCGCGCGGCATAGCCCGCCGTGACGAAGGCGAGTCCGGCATGGCCGAAATTGCCCGCGCCATAAGCGAAGGCGCGGACGCATTCCTTAAGAGCGAATACAAGCTGCTGCTCATATTCATCGCGATAGTTTTCGCGGGAATATGGCTTGGCCTTGGCAGCATAACCACAGCGGTTGCGTTCCTTGTGGGCGCGCTGTTCAGCGTACTTGCCGGTTACTTCGGCATGAAGGTTGCCACCCGCGCGAATGTGCGTACCGCTAACGCGGCGCGTACCGGCGGCATAAACGAGGCGCTGCGCGTTGCCTTCTCCGGCGGCACGGTAATGGGCATGTGCGTTGTCGGCCTTGGCCTTATCGGCGCAAGCATACTTTATATTATAACCGAAAACGGCGATGTGCTTACGGGCTTCTCCCTTGGCGCATCGAGCGTTGCGCTATTTGCCCGCGTGGGCGGCGGCATATACACCAAGGCTGCCGACGTAGGCGCAGACCTTGTTGGTAAGGTTGAAGCGGGCATTCCGGAGGACGACCCCCGCAACCCCGCCGTTATTGCCGACAACGTGGGCGATAACGTGGGCGACGTGGCCGGCATGGGCGCGGACCTTTTTGAAAGCTATGTTGGCAGTATAGTAAGCGCAATAGTGTTGGGCGTATTCAGCTTCGGCGCTACCGGTGCGGTATATCCCCTTGCACTGAGCGGACTTGGCATAATCGCTTCTGTCCTGGGCACGTTCTTCGTGCGCGGCGGCAAGAATGCGGACCCGATGAAGGCGCTCAAGATGGGCAGCTACACCTCCGCCATACTGGTAGCGGCGGGCAGCGTTGCGCTAAGCTTTGTATGCTTCGGCAGCGTAAACACCAGCCTTGCGATAATCTGCGGCCTTATAGTGGGCCTTGCGATAGGCTTCTTCACCGAGGTTTACACTTCCGATAAATACCGCTTCGTAAAGAGCATTGCCAAGCAGTCCACCACCGGCAGCGCGACCAATATAATTTGCGGCCTCAGCACCGGCATGCTTTCCACCTGCGTTTCCATAATACTTGTGTGCCTTGGCATACTGGGCGCATATAAGTTCGCCGGGCTTTACGGCATAGCGCTTGCGGCGGTAGGCATGCTCTCCACCGCGGGCATGACCGTTGCGGTCGATGCATACGGCCCGATAGCCGATAACGCGGGCGGCATAGCCGAAATGGCCGGCCTTGAGGACAGCGTGCGCGACATTACCGACCGCCTTGACAGCGTTGGCAACACCACCGCCGCCATGGGCAAGGGCTTCGCCATCGGCTCCGCGGCGCTTACGGCAATGGCCCTGTTCGTATCCTATGCGCAGGCTGCCGAGCTTCAGATGATAGACATACTTGACCCGTTCGTAATAATAGGCCTGCTGCTGGGCGGTATGCTGCCGTTCCTGTTCAGCGCGCTCACCATGAGCAGCGTATCCAAGGCCGCGGAGAGCATGATTCGCGAGGTAAGGCGTCAGTTTAAGGAGCACGCCGGCATACTGAAGGGCACCGAAAAGCCGGATTACCGCACCTGCGTATCCATCGCGGCTACCTCCGCGCTCAAGGAAATGATTCTCCCCGGCGCGATAGCCATCGTTGCTCCCCTGCTGGTCGGCTTCCTGCTCGGCCCCGCCGCCCTTGGCGGACTGCTTGCGGGCAGCGTGGTAACGGGCGTGCTTATGGCAATATTCATGAGCAACTCCGGCGGCGCATGGGACAACGCCAAGAAATACATTGAAGGCGGCAACTTCGGCGGCAAAGGCAGCGAAGCGCACAAGGCGGCCGTTGTAGGCGACACTGTGGGCGACCCGTTCAAGGATACCTCCGGCCCCAGCATAAACATTCTGATAAAGCTGATGACCATAGTTTCGCTGGTATTCGTACCGCTGATGAAGTAAGGCATACGGAAGATAAAAAGAGCATCTGCACAGGCAGATGCTTTTTTTGTATGCTCACTTAAAGCCGTTCCGCCGTTTGTTTGGTTTTAATGAAATATTCCATCATTTGGGCAAGGAAGGGAGGTTCCTCCATAACGGTATTAGAGAGGATGATGATTGCCGCTTTATACTCAAAATTCAACCTTTGCCAATGCCTCAAGCCCGGCAATCCTCCATCATGTCCAAACCAACCGTTATCAAACTGCCATAGCCCGCATCCGTAGGGCTTCGGGTCAAAATTCAGACATTCCCTCCAACTGTCGGCGGACAATATATCGGCATTCAGTATAGCGCTGCACCAAAGCCCTAAATCCGTCAGCGAAGAAACAACGCTGCTGTCGCCGCTCTCCATGGCAGGCCTGCCGCAGGAAAATACCTCGCCGTTATACCTTACATATCCGCAAGCGTCCGCTATATGTCCGTTCATGTGAGTGTGATTTAAGCCGAAGCGCATAAATACATCGCTCATGGCTGCTGACAAAGGTTTGCCGATTAGCATCTCCAAAATGTGACCAAGCAAAAAATAATTCGTATTGCTGTATCTTCCCTCTGTTCCGGGTTCAAAGTGCAAGGGCAGTTCACCAATCAGCTCAAAACATTCCGAAAGACTAACGGGACGGCATTCCGCAACAATGCACCTATTGAACTCGATAACATCAGCCGGCGCTGTTCCGTGCTCCGATTCATATTTACGAATCGCGTCAGGAATAATCCTATCACCGATATAATCGGGAATACCGCTAGAATGATGCAGCAGATTGCGAATCGTAATATTCTTCCCTTGGGGATATTGTGGGAAGTATAGGTCGATTGTATCATCCAAAGAAAGCTTCCCCTGCTCTATCTGAAGTAAAATTGCTGCTGCGACAAATTGCTTGGACAGCGAAGCTAATGTAATGGTGGTATGTGATGTGAAGGGAGTGTTTGCGCCGCAGTCAGCATTGCCTTGGCAATGTTCAAAAACAACCTGACCGTTTTTAAGGACAAGCACTCCGCCTTGGAAATCCCTTGGGATAATGTTTTCAAATGGTTTCATAAAGATCTCTCCGCCAAATTCATATTTTCGCTCTGTTCAAGCATTATAGCACTTTTTTCATCAGTTTTGGGTATGAATGCGGATAAAAAGCGTTTGGAAATAGCTAACGGGTTCTTTGGTTGGCAATACGCTGCAAGGCGGATTAACTGAGGGGTTGAGGTAAACTCATAGCTATGAGTTACCTCATAACCTTTTTGCCAAGGGGCCAGGGGAGATTTCGATTTCTCCCCTTAGGCCCCCTGGCGACCCCCATAACCCCTTTGAAACGATCGCTCCGCGAGGGGTACGGCACTGTACGCCGTGTTTATACTGCACCCAAAAGCTGTCCCCGTTTATGGGGAAAGTGGCATGGCGAAGCCATGACGAAAGGGGAATAACCAAAAAGCTGCCAAGTCATTTTACTGTTCCCCCTCAGTCGACTACGCCGACATCTCCCCCGTTTTACGGTGGCGCCTTTGGAATGCGTTTTACAAACTCTTATGATAAAACAAACCAGGGGACGCGCCATCGCGTCCCCCCATATCTTTCAATATTTTGCTTTATCCGTTGTGCCTGAGCATACCCCTGGCCTCAAGCTCAAGCAGCTTCGCGGCGGGATCCTTCACCTTGGCAAGGAATATCATGGCCGCTATAATGTACGGCTTGAAGCTGGCCTGCTTGTAAAGCGGGTCGCGGTAGCGGTCGAACACACTTGCGGCAACCTCGCCAGCCTCGCAGGATACGCCGGTTATGTCCGCGGGCAGGCAGTGCAGATACAGCGCCTTGCCGTCCTTGGTCAGCTTCATCATCTCCTCGGTGCATTCCCAGTCCTTATGGTTGGCGTTCTGGGCAAGCAGCCGCCTTTCAAGGGCCTTTATGCCCTCAAGGTCGCCGTTGCCGTAAAGCTCCGTGCGCTCCTCCATGGCCTTAAACGGCGCCCAGCTCTTGGGATACACTATATCCGCATCGCGGAAGGCCTTCTTCATGTCGTGGGAAACGGTCAGGCTGCCGCCGGATTCGGCGCTCTGCCTCTTTGCAAGCTCCACAACGTCGTCCATGACCTCGTATCCTTCCGGATACGCAAGGGAAACCTCCATGCCGAAGCGGCTCATAAGGCCTATTACGCCCTGCGGAACGGAAAGGGGCTTGCCGTAGCTGGGGCTGTATGCCCATGTCATGGCAACCTTTTTGCCCTTCAGATTCTCTATCCCGCCGAATTCGTGAATAAGGTGCAGCGTGTCCGCCATCACCTGCGTGGGATGGTCAATGTCGCACTGCAGATTGACCAGCGTGGGCTTCTGCTCAAGCACGCCGTCGCGGTGGCCTTCGGTCACGGCGTTCACAACGTTGTGCATGTATGTGTTGCCCTTGCCTATGTACATATCGTCGCGTATGCCTATAACGTCCGCCATGAAGGATATCATGTTGGCGGTTTCGCGCACGGTTTCGCCGTGGGCAATCTGGCTCTTGCCCTCGTCCAAATCCTGCACCTCAAGGCCCAGCAGGTTGCAGGCCGATGCGAAGGAGAAGCGGGTGCGGGTGGAATTATCCCTGAAAAGGCTTATGCCCAGGCCGCTGTCGAATATCTTGGCGGAAATGTTGTTCTCCCTCAGGTGCCTCAGCGCGTCCGCAACGGCGAAAACGCCCTTTATCTCGTCAAAGCTCTTTTCCCATGTAAGGAAAAAGTCGCCTTCGTACATCTTGTCAAGCTTAAGCTGGCCTATAACGTCCGTAAACTGCTTTACGTTGCTCATTTTCGTCTCCTTTATAATGAAATGTTACTTTATGTCGTTATCCGTAAGGGTGGCGCGGAACTCGGTCGCGTCCTCGTCCCCCTTGCCCTTGTAAAGGCCGGGCACAAGCGCGTATATGGCCGCGCAGTGTACCAGATCCTCCTTCCACGTCATCTCGTTGGGGGCGTGCGCCTGGCTCTCCGCGCCCGGGCCGAAGCCCACGCAGGGTATGCCGTAGCGGCCCTGTATGCTCACGCCGTTGGTGGAGAACGTCCATTTGTCTATCAGCGGCCTTTCGCGCTTTGCCATGGCGGTTTTGTCGCCGCAGCGCTTTTCGCCGTAGAGCGTCTTATGCGCATCGGCCACGGCCTGAACGTGCGGCGCGGTTTCCTTATTTATCCATGTGGGGAAATAGCATTCGGTTTCGTATATCTCCCCCGTCCAGCTGGGGCGGTTGTACATATACATGCTCACCTTTGCATTGTGCTTTTTGCACGCGGGCAGGGCCTCTATTTCGCGTATGCAGCTGTCCCATGTTTCGCCCGCGGTCATGCGGCGGTCAAGCGATACGGAGCAGCTGTCCGCCACCGCGCAGCGGGAAGGCGAGGTGAAGAATATCTGGCTGGTGGTTATGGTTCCGCGGCCAAGGAAGCGCGCGTCCATATAATGCTCGGGGTTGAACTCCGGCTCCAGCATCTTTACAAGGCCCTTTATTTCATATTCGTCGGTGCAGCCGTTTTCGTTAAGCTGCTCAACCTCCTTCAGTATATCCGCCATCTTATAAATGGCGTTGTCCCCGCGCTCCGGCGCGCTGCCGTGGCAGCTTACGCCCAGCACGTCCACGCGTATCTCCATCCTGCCCCTGTGGCCGCGGTAAACGCCGCCGTCCGTAGGCTCGGTTATAACAACAAATTCGGGGGTTATGCCGTCAATATTGTGTATATACTGCCAGCACATGCCGTCGCAGTCCTCCTCTTGCACGGTGCCGGTAACAAGTATCCTTGTGCCTTCGGGTATAAGGCCAAGGTCCTTCATTATCTTTGCGCCGTAAACGGAGCTTACTATGCCGCCAAGCTGGTCGCTCGCGCCGCGTCCGCCTATTTCGGTTTCGGTTTCATAGCCTTCATACGGGTCGAATTTCCAGTTGCTCATTTCGCCCAGGCCAACCGTGTCTATATGCGCATCGAAAGCGATAAGCCTTTCGCCTTCGCCCATATAGCCCAGCACGTTGCCAAGGCCGTCTATTTCAACCCTGTCAAAGCCAACGGCCTTCATCTCCTCGGCTATCCTGTGGATAACGCCTTTCTCGCCCGAGCTTTCGCCGGGTATCCTTATAAGGTCCCTCAAAAAGCGGGTCATCTCCTTTTCGTAGCCCTGCGCGGCCTTTTTTACAGCGCAAACGTCCATTCCTTCGTCCATCCTTTCCGTTTTTTATTCTCGCGCCCCCCGTGACGGGGTATTATTCCTTGCTGCCGCTGTCCAAATATGAATACAGCGTATATTTGCTTATGCCGAAGTAGCTGCTTATCCTGTCCCCGCTCTTGGTGATGAGCATTGCGCCGGCGTCGTTAAGATAGTGTAGCGCGCGGACCTTGTCTTCCTTGTTCATCATTGCCACCGGCTTGCCCACCAGCCGCACCGATTTTTCAATAAGCTCGTCCAGCAGCTCGTTCACGCTTGTGGGTATCTGCGGGGCCTCCCGCTCGTCCTTATCGTCCGCAATGAAGGAATCCACGGCGCTGCGCGCCATCATGAACGGCGTCATATCGTAATTTATTGAGAATATGCCCTCCGGCACGCCGTTTTCGTCGTTTATATATACCGTGCTTGATCTTAGCGTTCTTCCGTCGCCCGTCTTGGTATGGTAGCCAAGCTCGTCCTCCATATGCTCGCCCTTGTGCTTGAGCGCCTCCAGCACCACCGGGGAGCTTCCGTCGCCAACGCGGCGGCGGGACACATGCCCGTTTTCTATCGCGGCAATGGTGCGCTCAGGGTCGCCCGTGTTAAGATCATGCACCACCACTTCGCAGTTTCCGCCGAACTGGGCCGCCATGGCCTTCGCCAGCCGTTTTACAAAATCAAGCGTTTTATCGTCCATTGTTACATATCGCCTCCGTTCAAGTATATCTGCGTATGCATATATTAATTTATCATACAATAACTCCGTTGCAAAGGCGATATCAAAATAAAATTTAGTTTATCTAAAAGAATTTTGTTTCTTTTGTTCTTGTCATCGCGCCGCATGGATGATATTATAATAACGTAAGAAAAATCATCATACGGAATGCTGTAAGGGAGTGCTTTGCGCGCGGGCAGAAACCAGGGCTTACGCCTTGTCAGCCGAGCGTTTTTTTAATATTAAAACCATATACCATCTTTTTAAGGAGGCTTTTTGGCATGATAATCATAGGAAACGGCAGATTGATAACCCGAAACGCGGCCGAGCCATACTATGAAAACGGCGCGGTAGTTACCGAAAACGAGCTTATAAAGGAAACAGGCACAACGGCAGAGATGCGCCTGAAATACCCGGATGCGGAATTTGTGGACGCGAAGGGCGGCGTTATAATGCCCGCGTTCATAAACGCGCATACGCACATATATTCCGCCCTTGCGCGGGGTCTCAGCATAGCGGGCTATAACCCCACCAATTTTTACGAGGTGCTGGACGGCATGTGGTGGAAAATGGACCGCAGCCTTACCCTTGAGGATACGCGCCGCAGCGCATACACAACCATAATAGACTGCATAAAGACCGGCTGCACCACCATATTCGATCATCATGCAAGCTTTTGCCAAATAGAGGGCAGCCTTTTCGCAATAGCCGACGCGGCAAAGGCGCTTGGCATACGCGCGTGCCTGTGCTATGAGGTGAGCGAACGCGACGGGGAAAAGAAGTGCTATGAATCCATTGAGGAAAACAGGAGCTTTATAGACTATTGCGAGCGCGAAAACGACCCAATGCTGAAGGCAATGTTCGGCGGCCATGCGCTTTTCACGATAGGCGATAAAACGTTTGAAAAATGCGTTAAGGCAAACGGCGGGCGCACGGGCTTCCATATTCACGTTTGCGAAGGCATGAACGACGTTTACGATTCAATGAAGAACTACGGCTGCCGCAGCGTGAACCGCCTGCTGTACAACGGCATTTTGGGCGAAAGGACGCTGCTTGGACATTGCATACATATAAGCCCCGCGGAAATGGACATAATACGCGAAACCGGCACAATGGTTGTGAACAACCCCGAATCGAACATGGGCAACGCCGTGGGCTGCTCGCCGGTGCTGAAGCTGTTTGAAAAGGGCATATTGGTAGGACTCGGCACCGACGCATACACGTTCGATATGCTGGAAAGCCTTAAAGCCGCCCTGACCATACAGCGGCACAACGCCGCCATGCCAAACGTCGGCTGGAACGAAGTTACAACGATGCTTTTCGCAAACAACGCTAAGATTGCCGCCAAGTATTTCCCCCATGAGCTGGGCGTTATAAAGGCGGGCGCAAGCGCGGACGTTATAGTGATGGACTACAAGCCCTTCACCCCGTTCTCGGCAGAGAATATAGATGGGCATATGCTTTTCGGCATGGCTGGCAGGCAGTGCGAAACCACCATGTGCGCAGGCAGGCTGCTTATGAAAGACAGGAAGCTGCTTATTACCGACGAGGATGCCGAAAACGCCAAAACGCTTGAGGTTTCAACCAAGCTTTGGCAGCGGCTCAACGGCTGACACAACAACGGGAGGAACAGAAAATGAGCGAAAGAATGAACCCATTGCCCTTTAAGGCGCTTATAGAATGGATGCTTTGCGAAAAGGAAGCAAGCGGGGCGGTTTTCGGCGTAAGCTCGCCCTATGTTAAGAAGGACGCGGGCGCGCTTATGCTCTTCGGCGAAAAGCTTGAAGCCCCCTTCGGCCCCGCAGCCGGCCCCAATACGCAGCTTGCGGAAAATATAATTGCGGGCTACTACGCCGGCGCGCGGTTCTTTGAACTGAAAACCGTGCAGAAGATGGACGGCGAGGAGCTTGCCGCCTGCATCAGCCGCCCGTGCATACTGGCAAACGACGAAGGCTACAACTGCGAATGGAGCACGGAGCTTACCGTGCCGCAGGCGTTTGAGGAATACGTTAAGGCATACCTTGCAATAAAGCTTATTGCAAAGCTTTACGACCTTGGCGACCCCGAAGGCTTCCAGTTCAACATGAGCGTGGGCTACGACCTGGCGGGCATAAAGACCGAAAAGATAGACGCCTTTATAGAGGGCATGAAGGACGCTTTCTCCACCCCCATATGGGCCGAATGCATGGCGGAGCTGAACCGCCGCTTCCCCGAGATGGGCGAATACTTCGCCGCCATATCGCCGCGCATAGCAACCGGCGTGACCGTATCCACGCTGCACGGCTGCCCGCCGGATGAGATAGAGGCCATAGCAAGCTATCTTATACGCGAAAAGGGGCTGAACACCTTCGTAAAGTGCAACCCAACAATACTGGGCTACGATTTCGCGCGGGAGCGGCTCAATAAGCTTGGCTATGATTACATTGCCTTTGACGAGCATCATTTCAACGAGGATCTTCAGTATGCGGACGCCGTGCCCATGTTCCGCAGGCTAATGCAGCTTGCCAAGGACAACGGAGTTGAATTCGGGCTGAAGCTTTCAAACACGTTCCCCGTGGACGTTAAGGCGAACGAGCTGCCAAGCGAAGAAATGTATATGTCCGGCCGCGCGCTTTATCCGCTTACGATAGAGATGGCAGCGCGCTTCAGCCGCGAATTTGAAGGCAGGCTAAGGCTCTCCTTCTCCGGCGGGGCGGATTATTTCAATATTGTGCCGCTGTACGAGGCCGGCATTTGGCCCATATCCGTTGCAACCACAATATTGAAGCCGGGCGGATATTCCCGCTTCAAGCAGCTTGGCGAGCTGTTCGACGGCGTATCAAAGCGCCCCTACGCGGGCGTAAACGCGGCAAAGGTTGCTAAGCTTAGCGCGGATGCGGAAACCGACGCGCATTATAAAAAGCCCGTAAAGCCCCTGCCGGACAGGAAGAACGGCCTTCCCCTGCCCATTGCGGATTGCTTCACAGCGCCCTGCATGGGCGGCTGCCCGATACACCAGGACGTGAGCGAGTATATAGAGCTGGTCGAAAAGCAAATGTACCCCGAAGCACTGGAGCTGATACTTGAAAAGAACCCGCTGCCCTTCATAACCGGCACAATATGCGCCCACAGGTGCATGGATAAATGCACGCGCAATTTTTATGAGGACAGCGTGTATATCCGCAATCTTAAGCTGATAGCCGCACAAGAAGGCTACGACGCCGTAATGGCCCGCCTTGCCCCCGCCCAAAGGCAGGACGCAAAGAAAACCGCCATAATAGGCGCAGGCCCCGCGGGCATAGCCGCGGCGTACTTCATTGCCCGCGAAGGTTATCCCGTTACCGTGTTTGAAAAGGAAAACGAGCCGGGCGGCATAGTTAAAAACGTTATACCAGAATTTAGGATAGCAAGCGACGCCATAGCAAAGGACGTATCCTTTGCCAAGCGCATGGGCGCGGAGTTCATATGCGGCAAAGAAGCGCCGAGCCTTTATGAGCTGAAGGCGGAAGGCTACGAATATATTCTGCTTGCAATGGGTGCGCAAAAGCACGGCGCGCTCAGCATACAGGGCAACGTTATGAACGTTATAGACTTCCTATACAGCGCCAAGAACGCGCCCGAAACGCTTGCCTTGGGCAATGCGGTTGCGGTTATAGGCGGCGGCAACACGGCAATGGACGCAGCCCGCGCGGCAAAGCGCATAGGCGTTGAAAAGGTGAGCATAGTTTACCGCCGTACAAAGAAATATATGCCCGCAGATGAGGAGGAGCTTGCACTCGCCATGGAGGACGGGGTTGAATTTGCCGAGCTCCTTGCCCCCGTTGAACAGAAGGACGGCATGCTCGTCTGCAAAAAGATGAAACTTGGTGAACTTGACGAAAGCGGCAGGCGCAGCGTAACGGAAACGGATGAGACCGTGACCATCCCCGCGGATACCGTAATAGCCGCCGTGGGCGAAAAGCCGGACGCGGAAGCGCTGCGTGCATACGGCGCCGAACCTAACGAAAACGGGCGCGTTCCGTTTGACTGTGGCGCGGGAGTATATGCCGCAGGCGACGCGCTTCGCGGGCCGGCAACGGTGGTTGAGGCCATTGCGGATGCAAGGCGCTTTGCGGATGCGGTGATAGGCTTCAATAAGGGCTACATGATCAACCCCGCCGCCGCGCGGGATTACAGGGAGACCCTTGCCCGCAAGCACAGGCTTATGGAACGCCAGTGCGGCGAGGCGGAAGCGAAGCGCTGCCTGGGCTGCTCCACGGTATGCGAAAACTGCGTATCCTCCTGCCCCAACCGCGCAAACGCCGCCATAAAGGTAAAGGGTAAGGCGCAGCGGCAGATAGTGCATATTGACGCGCTTTGCAACGAATGCGGCAACTGCGCGGTGTTCTGCCCGTATTCCGGCCGCCCGTATAAGGATAAGCTTACCGTATTCGCGGACGAAGCAAGCTTTACGGACAGCGAAAATAACGGCTTCCTGCTAATTGACAGGGAGAGCAAGACAATAAAGCTTAGGCTGAACGGCGAGGTGAGCGAGGTTTGCCTGACAAAGCCCAATCAGCTTGAACGGGACATTGAGGCAATAATACTCACCGTTATAAACGACTACGGCTACATGCTGTGATCAAGCAATACGAAAGCGGAAGGAGCGGAGCATGAGCAGCTTCTATGTAAACGGAAATATTGTAAAGTGCGAAGGCAGTATGTCCCTGCTTCGCTATCTCAGGGATGAACTGCGGCTGACCTCCGTAAAGGATGGGTGCAGCGAGGGCGCGTGCGGCACATGCACCGTTATAATAGACGGCCGCGCAATGAAGGCCTGCGTGCAGCGCACGGACAGGCTGGGCGGCAAGCATATAATAACCACCGAAGGCCTGGGCGCATTTGAAAAGGAAGCGTATGTATACGCCTTCGGCCACGCGGGCGCGGTGCAATGCGGCTTCTGCACGCCGGGCATGGTAATGGCGGCGAAGGCGCTGCTGGATAAGGTGAGCGACCCGAGCGAGGACGAAATACGCAGGGCGCTGAAGGGCAACATATGCCGCTGCACGGGCTATGTTAAAATAGTGGACGCGGTCAGGCTTGCCGCAAGGCTTATGCGGGAGGGCGCAATACCCGCGGAGGATGAGGCGTGGGCCGTGGGCAGCAGGGTGCCGCGCCTTGACGTGCGCGAAAAGGTGCTTGGGTACGGCGAATACACGGACGATATGTATATCGATGGCATGGCATACGCAAGCGCCCTGCGCGCCGAATACCCCCGCGCGCGCATACTGAAAATAGATACCGCAAAAGCGAAGGCGGCCGACGGCATAATCGCCGTTTTCACCGCAAAAGACATACCGGGGCAGAACAAGGTAGGTCACCTTAAAAAGGATTGGGACACCATGATAGCCGAGGGCGACTGCACGCGGTATTTGGGCGATGCGGTTGCATTGGTGGTAGGCGAAACGGCGGAGGCTGTGGAGGCCGCAAAGGCGCTTATAAGCGTTGATTACGAGGAGCTTACGCCCATACGCAATGCATACGAGGCAATGGCCAAGGGCGCGGAGGAGCTGCACGAAGGCGGCAATCTGCTTGCGCATAAGCATGTTTCCCGCGGGGACGCGGCGGGCGCGATAGCCAAGAGCAAGCACATACTGCACGGCAAATACACAACGCCCTTTACGGAGCACGCATTTCTTGAGCCCGAATGCGCCGTGGCTATACCCTTTAACGGGGGCGTTAAGATATATTCTTCCGACCAAAGCGTGTATGATACTCAGCACGAGACAGCCCCCATGCTTGGCCTGCCTATGGAAAAGATATATGTTGAAAACAAGCTTGTGGGCGGCGGCTTCGGCGGTAAGGAGGACGTTAGCGTTCAGCACCATGCCGCGCTTGCCGCGTACCTTACAAACCGCCCCGTAAAGGTCAAGCTGACCCGCGCGGAAAGCATACTCGTTCACCCAAAGCGCCACCCGATGGACATGGAGTTCACGCTGGGCTGCGACGAAAACGGCGTTATTCAGGGCGTTAAGGCAACCGTTATAGCGGACACGGGCGCGTATGCCAGCCTTGGCGGGCCGGTGCTGGAGCGCGCCTGCACCCATGCGGCGGGGCCGTACAACTATCAGAATTTTGAAATAGACGGCTATGCGTACTATACAAACAATCCCCCCGCGGGGGCTTTCCGCGGCTTCGGCGTTACGCAGACCTGCTTTGCAATGGAATCCATGCTCAACCGCATGGCGCACAAAATAGGCATAAGCCCGTGGCGGATACGCTACATAAACGCCATACGCCCGGGGCAGGTGCTGCCAAACGGCCAAATTGCGGATGCCTCCACCGGCCTTGTTGAAACGCTTGAAGCCGTGAAGGATGCATACGAGGGCGCAAAATATGCGGGCATTGCCTGCGCCATGAAAAACGCGGGCGTGGGCGTAGGGCTGCCGGATACGGGCAGGGTAAGGCTTAAAATACGCCGCGGCAAAGTGCATATTGAAACCGGAGCAAGCTGCATAGGCCAGGGCTTGGGCACGGTGCTTGTGCAATACGTTACGGATGAATTGAACATTCCGCGCGAGGCCGTGGTATACGGCGGATCAAACAGCGACTCGCCCGATTCCGGCACAACATCGGGCTCCCGCCAAACGCTCATAACGGGGGAAGCGGCGTTAAGGGCCTGCCAAGGGCTGAAGGCCGACCTTGCGGAGCATAGCCTTAGCGAGCTTGAGGGCAGGGAGTATTACGGCGAATACCTTGCCAAGACCGACCCCTTGGGCAGCGATAAGCCCAACCCCGTAAGCCACGTTGCCTACGGCTACGCAACGCAGGTTGCAATACTTGATGAGGAAACCGGCCGCGTGAGCGAAATAGTTGCCGCGCACGACGTTGGCAGGGCCGTTAACCCACTTTCCGTTGAAGGGCAGATAGAGGGCGGCGTGATAATGAGCTGTGGCTTTGCGCTTACGGAGGATTACCCGCTTGAAAACTGCCGCCCAACGGCGAAATACGGCACGCTTGGGCTTTTCCGTGCGGATAACTGCCCGCGCGTAACGTCCGTAATAATCGAAAAACCTGGCATAGATAAGGCGCGCGGAGCCATAGGCATAGGCGAAATAACCTCCATACCCACCGCCGCCGCCATTGCGGAAGCATACTACGCGCGCGATAATACCGACCGATACGCGCTGCCCCTTTGCGGCACGCCGTATTCAAAGAAATAAACTTTACGGGAGATAAAAAAATGGAACTGAACCGATACATTGACCACACCCTGCTCAAGGCCGACGCCACGCCCGAGCAGATAGCCAAGCTTTGCGCGGAGGCGAAGGAATATCGCTTTGCGTCCGTATGCGTAAATTCCTGCTATGTTCCCCTTGCGGCAAAGCTGCTCAGCGGCACGGATACCAAGGTGTGCTGCGTTGTGGGCTTCCCGCTGGGCGCATGCTTAAGCGAAGCCAAGGCCGCGGAGACCCGCCTTGCCGTTGAAGCGGGCGCGGAGGAAGTGGACATGGTGATAAACATAGGCATGGCAAAGGCCGGGGATTGGGACTATGTGCGCAAGGATATTGCCGCCGTGGCAGCCGCGGCGCATCCAAAGGCGATAGTGAAGGTTATAATAGAATGCTGCCTGCTTACGGACGACGAAAAGGTTACGGCATGCCTTGCCGCAAAGGAAGCGGGCGCGGATTTTGTAAAGACCAGCACGGGCTTTTCCACCCACGGGGCGACGGAAGCTGACGTTGCGCTGATGCGCGGCACCGTTGGCGCGGACATGGGCGTTAAGGCCGCGGGCGGCATACGCACCTATGCGGACGCCGTAAAAATGATAGCCGCGGGCGCAAACCGCCTTGGCGCAAGCGCGGGCATAGCCATAATGAAGGAAGCCGAAGGCCGCTAAGCTCCACCGACGGCAAAAGAGCACCCGAAACGGATGCTCTTTTTGTTTGCAGCTAAATTATGCCTTACTCGTGATGGCAGCAGCCGCAGCCGCAGTCATGCTCGTGCTCATCTTCGCAGTCGCAATCATCGTCGCAGCAGCATTCGCCGCTCATGCGCTCTTCAACTATTGCGGTAAGCGCATCGAACTTGTCCTCGTCGGCGGGAACGAATTCCTCCATATCGCCGTTTACGACTATCTTCATGATATATACGTCGTGGCCGCAGTCGCACTCCTCATCCTCGCCGTGCTCGCATTCCTCGCTCAGATCCATGAGCACCGCGTACTCCTGGCCTTCGTATTCAAAATAATCGATAACGTCCAGTTCAAAGTCGTTACCGTCGTCATCGGTAAAGGTTACAAAATCCCTTTCCATTTCTTCCATCGTTAGCTACCGCCTTTCAAGATTTAGGTTAACTGCTGTAATTGTACAACATAAATCTATTCTGAGCAATACTGTTTACATTATTCCTCTTTTAGGTTACGATAAGAACATATTTCATGCGGAGGTGCACAATGTTCAAGGCGGTTTGGAGCATAGGCAGGGACGGATTTGACAGAATAGAGGCCCTTAGGCGCGCGGCGGGCGCATGCCCGCAATGCATAAGCGACGGCAAAGATGCCTACGCCGGCCATGTTTACGTTTGTGAAGAAACGGGCGAACCCATAGCCGCCGGGCGTATGTATCCGGACGGCGACGCGCTTATTATAGACCGCATTGCGGTAATGCCGCAGTACGATGCAATGCCCTATGCGGAGCTTGTACTGAGGATGCTGCTTTTTAAGGCGCAGGAGCTGCCGCAGAACAATATACGCATAAACTGCGAAGAAAAACGCTTTGCATTGGTGCGGCGCTTCGGCTTTGCGCAGAGCGATGCGCACACCTTCACATGCAGCCGCAATGCGATAGTATGGGACAGCGAGTGCAGGCATTAAAAAAGTAACCGCTAAAAGGCAAAGCAGCGGTTACTCCTTATAACTTCTCTTTGACCGACCGTCACCGGCAGGTGGTTTTCTGTATTTATTATATGCTGCCCGCCGCGCTTTTTCAAGGCCAATATTCATTTATTTTTAGGTTTATAGTCTACTATAAGCCAGCCTTTTATATAATTGCAAAAAGGGGCAAAAGCATATTGTTTTTTATAAGTCTCAATTATATTGACATAATCTGCATTTATGTTATAATCGCTCTGGGGAAATGATTTAGCCCCGGAAAATAATTATTTATATCGGAGGATATCGCGGCAATGGCTATCAAGCTTGGCATCAATGGTTTCGGCAGGATCGGCAGGACCGTACTGCGCATCGCGGCGGAAAGGCCGGAGGAATTCGAAATTTGCGGCATCAACCTTCGCAAGGCTGAACCCGAATACATGGTTTATCTTATGAAATACGATTCCGTATTCGGCCGTTTCCCCGGCACCGTGGAGCAAACCGAAAACGGTATAAGCATAAACGGCCGCGAGATAGCCGTTTTCAGCAGCAACGATGTTAAGGAAATACCCTGGGACAGCTGCGGCGCGGAATACATAGTTGAATCCACCGGCGCGTTCAACACCACCGAGCTTGCCTCTGGCCACCTGGCCCACGGCGCAAAGAAGGTTGTGCTCAGCGCCCCCGCAAAGGATAAGGAGACCCCAACCTATGTTATGGGCGTTAATCATTGGGAATACGACCCCAGGTTCAACGTTGTTTCCAACGCCAGCTGCACCACCAACTGCATAGCCCCCCTTACCAAGATTGTTCACGATAACTTCGGCATAGAGCAGGGCCTTATGTCCACCATACACTCCGCCACATCCAAGCAGAAGCCCGTAGACGCCCGCGCCGGCCGCGACTGGCGCACCGGCAGGAGCGTTTTCAATAACATCATCCCCTCCACCACCGGCGCCGCAAAGGCCTGCGCGCTGGTCATGCCCAGCCTTAAGGGCAAGCTTACCGGCATGAGCTTCCGCGTGCCTACCAACGACGTGAGCGTTGTTGACCTTACCGCGCGCCTCAGCCGCCCCACAACTTATAAGGAAATATGCGACGCCGTTGAGGAAGCCAGCCGCACCACCATGAAGGGCATAGTCACCTTCACCCGCGACGAGGTTGTTTCCAGCGACATGCGCGGCGAAAGCCACACCTGCATATTCGATGAAAACGCCGGCATAATGCTGGACGATACTTTCGTAAAGCTGATCGCCTGGTACGACAACGAATGGGGCTACAGCTGCAAGGTGCTCGATCTTATCGCCTACATGGCTCAGCGCGACGCCGAATAAAACCTGAATACATAAGGGCGGCTCCAAAGCCGCTCTTTTTGTACGCAAAAAGGGACGCTGCTGCGCCCCTTTTGTTTATAATGCTATGCGGCTTATATCTTCTCCGCCACGCCGGTGCGCGCGTTGAATTCGTTTATAAGCTTATCCAGATCCTTGGCCTGTTCGTGTATGCCGGTCCAGTAATCATGGTCATACCACTGCGCGTTGAGCTCCTCAACGGTCTTGCCCTGCTGCTCTACCCAAGTATAGTACTTCAGGTTGTGTACGCGCTTGCGGTCGGCATATGTCAGCTCCGCCATGTTATCCGTGCGGATACCATGCAGATGCTCGCTGAAGTCGCGCGCGGCGGTGAGCAGAGAATAGTTGCCCTGCTGCTCGTTGAGCTCCTTCACGCGGCTTTCGTACATAACGGCGCTGTCGGTAGCAACGGTGGCAACCACATCGTCGCCCGTAAGCTCATAGTACTTGGCGAACTTTATGCAGCAAAGCACGTTGGCTATGCCGCTTATGCCCAGCAGGGAAAGCTGCTCTATGGTCGCTTCGGGCACGCCTGCTACTTCCCTGAGGTACTTATGTCCTTCTTCGCTGTTGAAGAGCCTGAGCAGGTTCTGGCTGTCCTCGTCGTCTATATCTATCACCATATCGGTATTGCGCACGTTATGCACCCAAGGCACATGCTTATCGCCAATGCCCTCTATGCGGTGCCCGCCGAAGCCGTTTTCAAGCAGCGTGGGGCATTGCAGCGCCTCGCCCACGGCAAGCTTGGAATACGGATACTGCTCCTTGAGGTAATCGCCCGCGCTCATCGTGCCCGCGGAGCCGGACGTGAAGCACGCGCCCGCAAAGCGGCTGGTTGGGGTCTTTATGCTTTCGTAAGCCTCAGCTATGGCGTGGCCGGTCACCTGATAGTGCCACAGCACGTTGCCCATTTCCTCGAACTGGTTGAATATTATAACGTCCTCCCTTGTGCGCCTAAGCTCCCAGGTCCTGTCGAATATTTCCTTAACGTTGGATTCGCAGCCGGGCGTGGCGATAACCTCGCCCGCGATCCGAGACAGCCATTCAAAGCGTTCGCGGCTCATTTCCGCGGGGAGTATGGCTATTGAATCGCAGCCGAGCAGCTTTGAGTTATATGCGCCGCCGCGGCAATAGTTGCCCGTGGAGGGCCAAACGGCCTTATTATAAGTCGGGTCGAACTGGCCGGTAACAAGGCGCGGAGCAAGGCAGCCGAAGCTTGCGCCGACCTTATGGCAGCCGGTGGGGAACCACTTGCCGCACATTACTATTATGCGCGCGTCTACGCCGGTAAGCGCGGAGGGAAGCTCAATAAAGTTCACCCCGCCAAAGCCGCCGCCCTGCATGGTGGGTTCATTATGCCAGCTTATCCTGAAAAGGTTGAGCGGGTTAACGTCCCACAGGCCGACGTTTTTAAGCGCCTTTTTAACGTTTTCCGGTATGAGGGCCGGGTTCTGCATCTGCGCAAAGGTGGGTATCAATATGTTGCGTTCCTTGGCGCGGTCTATGGCGTGTTGCAGCCGTTCTTCGTGCATGGTAAGGTCTATCATGGTCACTCTCCGCTTTTATAGTATTTTAGGGAATTTCCTATCCCAATTTTATTGCTTTTGCGCCGGATTGTAAACCCTTATGCGCGTTTTGCTCAAAATATTTTTGGCAAACTTAATATTTTTGTTGAATCAGTCCGTCATGGAGCGTATTTCTTCTTCCGTGGGCGGTTTATCCCGCATGCCGAGCGCATAGCGCTTCTGCTCCACGCGGCGGTTCACCCATTCGGATACGAGCGTATACAGCACCGCCATCACCGGCACGCACAGTATTACCCCTGCTATGCCGAAAAGCCCGCCGCCGAGTATTACCGCTATCATCACCCATATTCCCGAAAGGCCCACAGCCCCGCCGACCACGCGCGGATACACCAAATTGGCCTCCAGCTGCTGCACAACAAGCAGCGCTATTATGAACCATACCGTCATCGGCGGATCGGTCACAAGTATTATCAGCGCGCCCACCGCGCCGGAGCACCACGGCCCGATTATCGGCACCATCTGCGTTATGCCCACAATAACGCTTATCAGCAGCGCATAGGGCATGGAAAACAGCCGCATGGCTATGAACGTCATAACGCCGAGAATGGTGCACTCTATTATCATGCCGTAAAAATATTGGTTCAGCGTTTTGTTCGCGCGGGAGCATATATCGAGCATATTCGTGGCGGTCTTGTCGCTGAAAACGGCCACGATAAGCTTTTTGAACTGGAACATCAGCTTTTCCTTGTTATACAGCGCGTATACGCTTATTACCACCGCCAGCAGCAGATCCACCGCGAAGGACACAACGCTGAACGTGAAGCGCAGTATTCCCTCCGCCGCAGTGCTGACGTAGTTTTTCATATGCGTCAATATATCCTGCCCAAAGTCGCGTATTATCTCCTCCGCCTCGGCCGCAAGGTCTATCCTGTCCCATACGGAGGCGGCCCAAGACGTGAGCCCCGCAATATAGCCATCGAACCCGGCGGCAAGCGTTGTTATGCTTTCAGCAGCCTTGGGGATAATCAGCAGCAGCACCGCCGCTATCACCGCGAAAACAAACAGCATCGCAAGCGTAAGGCAAAGGCCGCGCTTTAGGCCGAGTTTCTTTTTATTCCATTTTTTGAATACCCTGTTTTCAAGGAAGCGCATGGGCATGTTTGCCAAAAACGCTATCGCAATGGCGATGAATACGGGCGTAAGCAGCGCAAAGAAGCCCTTTACGGACTTCATTACCGCCGGAAAATGCTCCAGCAGCTCATAAAGCAGTATGCCGAACGCGACGACCGATATGGGCCGCCGTGCGCTGCGCCAAATTATTGCAAGCTTATCCGCGCTTTGCTTTTCCGTTTCCCGGTTTTCCTGCGTGTTCTCCCGCGGCTCCGCCTTGGGCTTAGCATCGCTCTTGGTCTTATTGGGCTGTTTTTTCATTCATTATCCTCGCGCCGCAACAACATCGAATTCAACCTCGGGCAGCCGCCTTTGCAGCCGCATCACGAGCGGCTCCTTACCGCTCGGGCGGCCCGCCGCGCCCAGCACGATTATGCTTGCAGCCTTATCCTTTGCAAAGTCCACCAGCGCGTCCTCAACATCCCCGCTGCGGATGAGCGAAAGCTCCGCGCCCGCCAATTGCGCCGCGGTAAAAAGATACTCTATCGCGTCCGATTCAAACGGCGTGTTCAAAAAATTCCTGCCCGTCTCCACGCAATGCACAACGTGCACGCTGCTGCCCTGCCCCGCGCGCTCAAGCCCGCGGGCGATCAGCTGATCGCAGCTCCTTTGCCCCGTTACGCATACCATTATCACTTTGTTCGCGGCATTATCCTGCGCTGTGTGCTTCATGTCCCTTCACCGCTTCCTTTATCTTATCCGGCAGTTTTGCCTTCCTGAACCCTATCAGTTTTTCTATTGCTTCCTCCGGCGTGGCCGCCACGCTGAACAGCTTCAGGCACTCCGTATGCATAAAGCCCGCCTTGGCAAGCGCATCGAACTGGGCCAGCAGATTATCGTAAAACCCGCCCTGATTGAATATTACGACAGGCGCGTCAATATAGCCGAGCTGATTGAGCGTAAGCACCTCCATCAGCTCTTCAAGCGTGCCAACCCCGCCCGGCAGCGTTACAAAGCCGCTGCTCAGCCGTTCCATGGTGGCCTTGCGCTCATGCATATCCTTTGTGACTATCATTTCGCTGCAATGTTCAAACGGTATGCCCGGCTGGTTCAGCTTTTCGGGTATAACGCCAACCGTCCTGCCGCCCTTTGAATGCACTCCGCGCGCGCATGCGCCCATAAGCCCCGTGCGCCCGCCGCCGAATATAAGATCGAACCCCTGCTCCGCAAGGCAGCGGCCGAAGCTTTCCGCCGCGGCTATATATTTATCGTCAATATTGGGCGAGGACGCCGCAAATATGCATATGCCGGCCATTGGTGTATATCCCCCGTATCATCATTATTTCATAACTAAGTATACCATCTAACGGCCAAGTGTTAAAGTATCAAAACTGGGCATTTTTGTGACAGGAGGAAAACCGCGCCACTATGGCGCTCATGTCGTCCCGCACGCTTACCCCGCCCGCACGCGCAATAAGGGTGCGCGCCGCGCTCTCCGGCGTGTCCGCGTGCAGCACGGCGTCCTGCATGGCGGCATAAAGCCCGCTGCCGAGCGCATCGCTCAGCCCGTCCGTCATAAGCACCAGCGTATCCCCCGCATTAAGCCGCGTTTTCCTTATGCCAACGCTTGCTTCCTTAAGTATGCCAAGCGGCGGCGCTTCCGCATAAAGCGGGCGTATGCGCCCGTTACGGATAAGGAACGCGGGCGGGGCGCTTTGCTTCAATATTGTCGCTTCCCCCGTTGAAAGGTCTATTCTTATCGCGTCCAGCGTTGCATACAGCTCGTCCGTATTTTTTGAATACAGCAGTTCATTTATGCTGCGCACAGCGTCCTCCTCGCCAAAGCCTATTGATATAAGCTCGCCGTACATCGCCACGGCGCATTGGCTTTCCCTGTGCGCGGCAATGCCGGAGCCCATGCCGTCGCTCAATATAAGCAGCAGCTCGTGCCCAACGCGGCGTATCGCCATTGCATCTCCGTTTGAGGGGCTTTGCGCCATTGCCGCCGCGGCGCACCCCGCCTGCGCGCTTAAATATGCCCTGCGGCCGCCGCTCGGCATGCTGATGCGCTCCATGGCATTGCCTATTCCGCCCATATATGCGCTATGCGGTGAATATGCCGCCAGCTCCCGCGCAACCGCTGCCGCATCGCGCAGCTTCAGCCGCGTCATGCTCAGCTCCCTTGTTGCGAACCTGCCCGCGCGGCAAAGGCCGAACGCGCACATAAGCGCCGTGAGCAGCGGTATCACGGCGGCAACCGCCCCGCCGAGCGCCGCGCATATGCCAACCACCGCACAAAGCATTATTACCGCCGCCGTTTCCGCCCGCCTGAGCCGTTTGCCCCGAATATATGCCCACAGCGCGCCCCACGCGCGGCACAGCACCGCCGATAGCGGCACAGTCAAAAGCAGAGCGCCCATGCCCAGCATGAAGGCATAGCGGTTATTTGCATGCACAACGCAAAGCGGCACCGCCTGCGCAATAAGCGGCGCTATTATCCGCACGCAAACGGGCGTTTCCTCCCCGTGCGCTTCTTTGAACACGCCGAACACCATCGCCGCGCCCGCAAGCATTATGCAGGCAAAAACGCTCATTGTGCTTTTTGCATACGCCGCGCCCAGTATTGCCGCAGCCATGGCGTACCCCGGCGTATCCGACCCAAGCCACATTGCCGCGCATGCCGCCGCAGCGAACGGGGAGCAGCCGTACCTGCCCGCAGCCGCCATTATAAAGGCGCAGCTTGCTTCTATCCCCCTCCTTGCCCAGTCGCCTTCGTCCCGCGCGGCCAGCATACGCACGGCCATTGCCCTTATTCCGTTCGCTTCCATGGCTTGTCCCTCCCTGCATAAAACAATTACTGCATTTATATTAGCGTAACGGCGGCCTTATTTTTGTAGAATCTCTGCCGTGTTTTTTGGCGAAGTGTGCAGAATGGAGGCAATATGCGGATATTATTGCATTATGCATATCCTAAGGGCGATATTCCCGCCGCCCGAAAATAAAAAGCTGACGGGGGGATGCCCGTCAGGTATGTTTTTTATTGCTTTATTTATATATTATGTTCGCCGGGGAGTTTTGATAATTGTTGTTCATTTCAAAATCCGCGCCGTTTTCCACTATTATGCTGCTGCCGTCTTGCGAATAAAGCCCCATGTTGTTCACCGCAAGCCTTGCGCCTTTTTTGACCGTAAGCGTGCTGTTATTACCGACCGACAGCGTGGTGTACAGCCCAAGCTCCATTTCGCCGCCGTCCGCTATTTCAACGTTGCCGAATACCTCCACGCCCACATAAGTTTGGGGGTCAAGCTTCAGCTTCTCGCCCGCGCCTATTGCCATATCGATAAGGCTTATCATGCCCTGCTGGCGCGGATGGTCTTCAAAATAGCCGCATACGGCGTTCATATGCTCCGGCCCATCTATACCCATAAAGCACATGGACGTGATGTACCTGCCCATTATATCGGCAAGCTGCTCATTTGGGAATATTTCGTTTTCTATATAGTCCGCTATGCTTTCATCCGAAATATTGCCGTATAATGTAATATAGATATATTTGACCGCTATATCGTCGAATTTCACCGTTGAGGGGTCGTCGAACTCCACCCTGCCGCGGCGGCTTATGCCGTCGCACAATATTTCCAGCACAGGCCCGTTGCCGAATTCTTCGCCGCGTTCAAGGCGTATTTCAGTATTCTTACCAATACTAAGCGTTCCGCTTAAATATATCTTCTCGAACCTTGTTTTTCCGCCATCGCTTATGGTACTCCTGCCAAGGTTCAGCGTTGCGCCGTCATCTATGCGCACTGTGGAGCCTGTTCCTATGTTTATCTGGCCGTAATTATTAAGACTTATGCCATTTGGCACGGTAAGCGTTGTTAAGAGAGATATCTTTATTTCGATATTCGGCCAGACTATAAGGTCGCGCTCAAGCGTCATATCCTCGGTAAGCTCTATTGTATATACGGTATGCGGATCGTTGCTTGCGCGGCTATATGCTTCGTAAAACTCCGCCTCTGAGCGGGTGGTTATAACGTCCGCCTTCTGAGCATCGGGGTCAAAGTGCATGTTGAGCAATCCGTCCGATACGGCCTTGGCGACCACCTTGGGCGTAACAGTAGGATACGGAACAGCCGTAAGGTCTGTCACGTCTATCGTTGCCTCCGGCGTTGCATCGGCGTTCGCCTCCTGCGCTGGAGTGAGTCCGGCGGTGGCGGGTACATCCGCGTTCGCGCTTGCATCGGCGCTTGCAAAAAGCGTGCAGGCAAGCGCAACACACCCCGCCGCCGCGGCAATGCCCAGCGCCCATGCGCCTATTTGTATATGCTTTTTATATTTTGCCATGCGCAGCGCCGTTTTCATGGCCTTTGCGCTCTGGTATCTGTTCTGCGGCTCAAGCTGTGTGCAGCGGGCGGCAACGGCGTTATATGACTTTGCCGCTTCGCCGAAGCGCGCCATCAAAACGTGCAGCACCGTGCCCGCGGCGTATATATCCGTGCGCGCGTCGCTTTGGTTAAAGCCGTATTGCTCGGGCGCCGCATAGCCGCGCGTGCCAATCTGCTCCGTGTCGCATAGTTTGCCGTCCTTAAACAGCCTTGCCGCGCCAAGATCGATAAGCTTCAATATGCCCTCATTTGAAATAATAATGTTTTCAGGCTTGATATCCCTGTGCACAACGCATGGCTGCATTGCGTGCAGCGCGCCCATTGCGGCGCAAAGCTGCTCCATCCATTCCTCCGCCTGCGCAATGGTATATGTGCCCTCGTGAACTATATCCTCCAGCGTTTCGCCTTCAATATATTCATAATAGGCAAAGCATTCCCCCTCGTATTCTTCGGTTCCGTAAACCCTGGGCAGGTTCGCCTGCTCCACGCTTTTCAGCCGCTCATATACCCCCAGCAGCTCTGCGCGCAGCTTTTTCCGCACGGCGACCGTTCCCGTTTCCACGTCTTTTACCAGCGCAATATCAGGGCCTTTCAGATAGCCAATGGTATCGTAAGATAAAAACATTGATTTTCACCGCCAAATCAGTTATTATTATACATGGTTACTTTATTATAATGTATATAGTGGTGATTTGCAAATGGGTTCTACAACAAAACGGCTTTGCGACGCGCTGCTCAACGCGGACGACATAGATTCTTACTTTGACAACAACGCCGACCGTATAGACATAGGCGTTGACCTGAGCAAATTTTTGGAAGAAAAGCTGAAGGAAAGCGGGCTTACACGCGCGGAGCTGTTCGCGCGAAGCTCAATAAACCCATCCTATGGCTATCAGCTTCTTTCCGGCCTGCGCTCCCCCGCGCGGGACACGGCCGTTCAGCTTGCATTGGGCCTTGCCCTTGACGTTGACGATACTCAAAAGCTGCTGCGCATGGCAAAGCTTGGCGCGCTTTATCCGCGGGACAGGCGGGACAGCATTATACTTTTCGCCATATCGAACGGCTTCACCCTGCCCCAAACCAACGAACTGCTGTTCTCCCATTCGATGAGCGGATTATCAAAGTAAACAAACTGTAATATTGATGACAAGTCGGGCTTATATGCTGTATAATAGCGTGTAAGCCCTTTTTAGCGGGCATACGAAAGAGTTTGGAGGCGAACTGATTTGAGATATATCAAGCGGCTTTGCGCGGCGCTTGCCGCGGCAATGCTCATCACACTCGTTGGCTGCAACGCGGCCGTCACAAGCCCCGCGCATACGGATGAGGTGCTTGTGGCCGTGCCGGAGCGCACGCATACGCCCGAACCTGTGCTTACGCCCGAGCAGACGGCCGAGCCTGAACCCACCGAGGAGCCCACGCCCAGCCCCACGCCGGACGACGGGCTGCCGTATTATCTTTATGTTGAGAAGGGTTCATTCACCCTTACCATATATGAAAAGGACGAAAACGGCGAATATACCAAGGTATTCAGAACATACCGCATAGCCCACGGCGGCAACAAGACCCCCGCGGGAACCTATACCCTTGGCGGTGAAGAAGCGCGCGAACGCTGGCACGATTTTCCGGACGGCGGCACCGTGCAGTACGCCACCCGCTACGAAGGCAGGCTGTATATCCATTCCCCGCTTTACGCAACAAGCGACCCCACGCAGATGTGGCCCAAGTATTATAACGGGGACCACGGCATAGGCCTTGAATCGACCGGCGGCTGCCTTAGAATGGTTACGGAGGCAAGCAGGTTCATATACGAAAACTGCCCCGAAGGCACCACGCTTAAAATAGTCAACGGATCGCCCCTCGGCACCACAAGCGAGGATATTCCCAGCCGCAACGGCCTTAGGATAGACCCCACGGATTACGACACGCTCAGGGAAAAGGGCTACATCACGGACTAATTTTATTTCAAAAGGAGGGCGCACCATGAAGCGAACAATGAAATTGGCCACAGCAATGCTATCGCTCCTTTTCGCCGCGCTGTGCATGGGCGGGTGCTTTGCCGCGCCCGATGCAAACACGGCGCCGCCCGTAAGCGTTGTTCCCACGGCGGAGCCAACCGCACAGCAGCCCACGGAACCGCCCCTTCCCACGCCCACCGCTGAGCCTACGCCCGAGCCTACGCCCGAGCCCACGCCCGAGCCGGTATATTACAAATGCCGCGTAAACACGCTCAACTGCCGCAGCAGCGCGGATAAATCGAGCGACGCGAACATAGTTTGCCAAATAGGTTACGAGGACAAGGGCGAATTTTTGGGTACGGAGGGCGAATTTACCCGCCTAAGGCTTGAGGATGGGCAGGAGGTGTACTGCTACAGCGATTATCTTGTTGAACAAAGCGTACAGCTTTACGCCTACCTTGCGTCCGAAACCGCGCAGAAGATAGATATTCCCACGGGGCAGCCCGTGTTTGAGGCGGACGGCGTAACGCCCGTTATGGTGAAGAACGAGCTTGTGGACATGCGGCTGTATCTTCCGGATGCGGTATATGAACAGCTTTTCGCCACCGAGCGAAACATTACCGGCGCGCCGCTTTACTCCCGCGCTGTGCCGCTGATGCAGAAGGACACCATCACAAAGCTGATGAAAGCATACGACCGCTTTAAGGCGGACGGATACACGCTTAAGGTGTACGATGCATACAGGCCCATAAGAGTGCAGCGGATACTGTTCAACATTGTAAAAAACAAGCATTGGATAGCCAATCCTGACACCACCGCCAGCAACCATAACCGCGGCTGCGCAATAGACATGTCCCTTATAATAGACGCAACGGGTGAGGAGATGGAGTTCCCCACGCCCATGCATACCTTTTCGGAGGAATCCGCCCGCACCTGCAAAACATGGAGCGACACGGCCCGCGCCAACGTGGATTACATTACCGAAGTTATGGCCGAATGCGGCTTTAACCACATAAAGAGCGAATGGTGGCATTTTTCGGACACGGATTCAAAGAAGTTCATGACCACCGATATAGATCTCGGCAGCCTTACAATGCTGCCCAAGCAGGAGGAAACCAACAAATGAAGCTTAAATTTGACCGCAGCTATATACTGATAGCCGCAATAGCGCTGTGCCTCATAATGGCGGCCTGTTCGCCGAGCGGCACTAATAACGCTGATGCGCTTACCGGCGCGTTTACCGACAAGGACCTTGGCATTGCCATAGACGGCAAAACATATTATCTGAGGGAGGATTCTGCCGCGCTGATAGCCGCACTCGGCGACGGATACGAATACAGCGAAATGGTAAGCTGCGTTTACGACGGCAAGGATAAAACGTTTGCCTACGACGGCATAACCGTAAGCACCGTTCCCGTTGACGGCAAGGACGTTACCGAGATGATAACCATTACCGGCGGCGGCTATACCACCCTGCGCGGCATAGGGGTCGGCATAGGGGTCTTCAGCACGATAGGCGAGGTTAAGGCGGTCTACGGCGAAAAATGGTTCGACGACGGCTACCTTACCTATTCCATATCCGGCGATGAAACGGACATACATTCCGAACGCATACAGTTTGAATACAGCGGCGACACGGTTACGCGCATATTCATCTATTCCCCCAGCTATTGATAACATATAGCAGAGCATGGTATTCAGTTCCCCAACATTTATATTTCTGTTCTTCCCCGCGGTGTTCCTTACCTGCCTTTTAACAAGGCGCAGCGTAAAATGGAGCAACGCGGTGCTGCTTATATTCTCGCTGCTGTTCTATGCGTGGGGAGAGCCGGTATATGTGCTGCTGATGGCGTTCACAACGCTTGTTTGCTACATATGCGCCCGCATGATAGCAAAGGGCAAAAACATGCGGCTGAGCACGGCCGTTGCCGTAATTTGGGGCATAGGCACGCTTGTTGTGTTCAAATACACCGCATTTTTGGTGCAGAGCTTCAATTCGCTTACCCATCTTGCCGTTCCGGTGCCGAATATAGCGCTGCCTGTTGGCATATCGTTTTTCACGTTTCAGGCAATAAGCTATGTTTTGGACGTTAAGCGCGGGGATGCGGAGGCCGCGGCAAGCTATGCGGACGTGCTTTTGTACATTTCGCTTTTCCCGCAGCTTATAGCGGGGCCGATAGTGCGTTACAGCGATGTTGCAGCCCAGATCAAGCAGCGCACCGTTACTGCGGAGGATATTGCCGCGGGGCTCAGGCGGTTCTGCTTCGGCATGGGCAAAAAGGTGCTCATAGCAAACACGCTTGCCTACACGGCGGATAAGTTTTTTGCTCTGGACGGCGCGGCGATAAACGCGCCCATAGCATGGCTTGGCGCGGTATGCTATTTGATGCAGATATATTTTGACTTTTCCGGTTACAGCGACATGGCCATTGGCCTTGGCCGCGCATTCGGCTTCACATTCCGCGAAAACTTCATGTATCCCTATTGCGCCGCATCCATGCAGGATTTTTGGCGCAAATGGCACATATCCCTTTCCACCTGGTTCAAAGAATATGTTTATATTCCCCTTGGCGGCAACAGGCGCGGCAAGCTCCGCACGGGGCTGAACAAGCTTATCGTTTTCCTGCTGACCGGCCTTTGGCACGGGGCAAGCTGGAACTTCGCCGTGTGGGGGCTTTACCACGGGGCGTTCCTTATGGCGGAAAGCTACGGTGCGCTGAAGCCCAACCGCTGGCCCAAGGCGCTCAGGCACATATATACGGCTATCGCCGTAACGGTGGGCTTTGTTATATTCCGCGCGGAAACATTGGGTCAAGCATGGCTGATAATTTCAAAAATGTTCACCGGATGGACGTTTGACGCGGCGCTCGGCGCGCAATTATCGCTGCTTTTAAGCCCGCTTTGCTCCGCAGCGTTTATAGCGTCTGTTTTTGCCTGCATGCCTTACGCAAGCAGTATAGCAAGCCGGTATACGGTAAACTGTCCGCGCTTCGGATACGCCGTATATTTGGCGGCATTCGCGCTGTTCGTTGTATGCATAGCCTGTCTCTCCACGGCAAGCTACAATCCATTCATTTATTTCAGATTTTAAGGAGGCGGCAAGCATGAAAAAGGGATTTATGATAGCGTTCACCGCCGCCATACTGACAGCGTGCCTGCTGCCCATAGGCGCTAACATATTGGGCTACACCGCCGTAAACCGCGAAAATCGCCCACTTGCACGGGAACCGCAGATAGTTGACAGGGACGGGCTGAACCTTGAATTCCCAAGCGACTTTGACGATTACTGGCAGGATCATTTCGGCTTGAGGGAGGAGCTTGTGACGGCGTTCCACGCGGCTACGCTTGCCATATTCAACGATACGCTGAATGAAAAGGTGGTTGCGGGCAAGGACGGTTTTTTGTTTTACAGCGAAACGCTGAACGATTATACCGGCCTTGAGACCATGAGCGATGCGGACATTCTGCGCACGGCGAACGTTATCCGCCAAATAAGCGAATACGCCGAAGCTAACGGCGCAAAGTTCGTATTCGCCGTCGCCCCAAACAAGAACACACTGTACCAGGAATACATGCCAAGCCGCATAAAGCGCACCGATGCCGCCGCAAACCGCACGCGGCTTTATGCCGCGCTGAGCGAAGCGGGCGTTGACACGCTGGATTTTGCCGCGCTTTTGACCGAGCATAAGGGCGACGGTTTGCTTTATTATCAGCAGGACACGCACTGGAATCAGCGCGGCGCGCTTATTGCATACAACGCAATAATGAAGCTGATAATGAACGGCGAAGGCTACGAAACCTATTCTGCCGCCGTGCCGCACGACGAAACGGGCTACTACGGCGACCTGCACAACTTTGTTTTGCCGGCGGAAGAATCCACGCTGCCGTATCCCGAATACGGCATAGCGGCGAATTACACGCTTGACGAAGGCGCGCGCATGGAGCGGGACATAAACTTCGGCACAAGGAGCGAAGAAAACGCGGAAAAATCGCTTCTGCTCTACCGCGATTCGTTTGGCGAGGCGCTGATTCCCCTGCTTTCAACCAACGTCGGCCGCGTGGTATATTCGCAGGAGTTTCCGTATAACCTTGAGCTTAACGATGAAAGCTACGGCATGATAATGATAGAGCTTGTTGAGCGGAATATTCCCAATCTGCTCACGGGCGCGCCGCTTATGCAGGCAAGCGAAAAGCAGCTTCCCGCGGACGCGGTAAGCGTAAGCTGCACAGCGAATGCGCAGAAGCGTTCCGGCTTTACGCAGCTTTACGGCAGCATAGCAGCATACCCCGCCGCCGAGCGCATATATATTGAGGTTGCCTGCACGGACGGCGCGGTGCGCGTATACGAAGCGTTTCCCATGAACGCTTCAGGCGACGCCGATCCCGCATGGGAGAGCGCATCGGGCTACCTGCTGACACTTCCCGAGGGAATCGAAGGCGAAGTGAGCGGAGCATACATAGGTTGAAAAATCCACAATTTGATATGAATAACAATGCCCCTTTGCACAAAGGCTAACACAAAACCAAAGTGCAAAGGAGCGTTTTATTTATGGATAAAAAGAAGCACGGCCCGCGCAAGGGCTGCGTATACGAGGACATGACAAGCACCGTATCCGGCACGGAGTGCACCGGCCTTATGCCCACCCCGCCGCAGGACGAGGACGAGTACGAGGCTTATCAGGAGCTGCACGGCATGGAGGTGCCGAAGGAGTAGGCGGTCATTCCGCCGAAACGGCTTCCTCCCCCGCATTCTTTATCAGTTTTCGCTTGGTAACGATATACATGCCTATCAGCACCGCCGTGGTTACCGCCCAGCTTATGGGGTAGGATACGAATATGCTGAAAATTGTATGATATTTCCGGAAAACGGTGGATATCCAGATTATTCTAAGTATGCATGCGCCGAACAGGCAAACTATCATTGGCGAGAAGGATTTGCCCATGCCCCTCAGGGAGCCGGTGAACACCTCCATATTGCCGCAGATGAAATACAGCGCAACGACTGTTATAAGCCTTTCGCAGCCGTATGCTATAACCTCCGGATCGTCATTATAAAGCCCAAGGAGCTGATTGCGGAACAGCACGGCTATTATGCCCGTTACAAGCCACGCAATGGTTACCAATATGTTGCAGTAAAGGCATATCGGGCCGATACGGTCGTATTTCTTCGCGCCAACGTTTTGGCTGGTGAACGTTACCGTCGCCTGCGAAAAGCTGTTTATGGCAATGTATACGAAGCCTTCCAGATTGCTTGCCGCGGAGCAGCCCGCCATTACCTGGGAGCCGAAGGAATTGACGGAGGACTGTATCAGCACGTTTGAAACGGAGAACAGCGCGCTCTGTATGCCCGCGGGCAGGCCAATCTTTACCATTTCGCCAAGCTTATGACCGTGTATTTTCATTTTAGCGGGGTAAAAATGCACGCTGCCGGGCGTATGCATAAGGCAGTTGACCACCAGCACCGCGGAAAGCACCTCGCTCGCCACGGTTGCGTATGCAACGCCCGCCACGCCCATATCAAAGCATATTACCGTAATAAGGTTCAGCGCAACGTTCAGCGCGCCGGATATTATAAGATAATAAAGCGGGCGCTTAGTGTCTCCAACCGCGCGCAGTATACCCGCGCCGTAGTTATATATCATCAGCGCGGGAAGTCCGGCGAAGTATATCCTTAAATACTGCGCCGCAAGGTCGATAACATCCTCCGGACTGCCCATCCATTCAAGGAAGGTGCGCGCCATGCAGAAGCCGAATATGCCTATCGCAACGCCGGATATTACGCTGAACAGCATTGCGGTATGCACCGTATCGGCCACGGCGTCGAAATCCCGCGCGCCGAAGTACCGCGCAACGGTAACGTTTACGCCGAGGCTTATGCCTATGAACAGCGCAACCACCAAGTTGACAAGCGAGCCGGTCGAGCCGACCGCAGCCAGCGCCTGACTGCCGGCGAACTTGCCCGCAACCACCATATCCGCCGCATTATAAAGGCATTGCAGCACGCCCATGGCTATAACCGGCAGCGAGTATGTGAGCAGCATCTTAAAAAGCGGCCCGGTGGTCATGTCCATTTCATAGCTTTTATTATTATTTTTCATACTCCTCCTAAGCAGGATAAATCCCGTAACACGGTATTATATCAAAGCGATGCGGAAAAGTGAAGCGGGAGTTTTGAATGATGCAACCAAAAGGCGCCACCGCTCGCGGGGGAGCTGTCGAACGAAGTGAGACTGAGGGGGAATATCTCATGGCACTCCTGCTTCGAGCCATTCCCCTTTCGTCACGGCTTGCGCCGCGACACTTTCCCCGTAAACGGGGACAGCTTTTAGGCGGTGGTTGCACAAACCAAAAGGAGCGGTATCCCGCTCCTTTTTATCGCTTATTAACTTAGTTCCTTTTCTTGCCCGCTATAATAACGACTATCGCCATCGCCGCAAGCACGAGCCCCGCGCCGATGTATGGCATTTGTGCGTCGCCCGTCTGCGGCAGGCCGGCGGAAACGGCGGTGTTGGTTATAATGGCGCTGCCGCCGTAGTAGTTCACGGTGCTGACATAGCCCTTGGGCACGTTCAGCTCCGCTACCGTCCAGTTGTAGCCCGTATCAAGGCCGCTCCAGGTGTGCTGCCAGCGGTTGGCGGCGCTCAGCTCAACCCTGCCGTCGTCAATCACCCTGCCGAACATCGTAAGGCTGTACGGCTCCCCGTTGCGGTAAAGCTGAACGGTCACGCTCTCGCGCATATGCTTATCGTTACCGTCGCTCCATCTCTTTTCAACGCTCAGGCTTTCGGAGAGCGGCAGACTTTCCTTGGTATTGATGAAATTCACCCTTATGGTATCGGCAACCGGCTCCTCCTCTTTCCATTGCGTGCCCATTATGCCGTTCACGGTGGTGAGATAGCCCTTGCTGTCCAGCTCCTTAACCGTTATGGGCTTATTCTTGGCTGCGGCGTTGAGTATGGTCAGGCTTTCGCCGTGCTTCAGCTTGAATCGACCTGTTACCTTGTCCCTTCCGTCAACAGGAAATGCATCGTAATCTTCATCTTCAAAATAATATATGCTGCCGTCCGCAAGCGTTTTGTATATTCTCGGATAAGCTTTGCCTATGGCGGGCGGCACGTTCATCGGCGCTGCATTATTTATTGAGGACATATCAGGGGGCTCTTGTTCTTCTTTAGGCAGATAGAACGTTATCTCAAACTCGAATTCGTCGTTCGCGTTAGCGTTGTTGCCCTCAACGGCCTTGGATATAACTATGTCGCATTCCGTGCGCTTTTTGTAATTATTATCTATAAACCGTTTTTCACTTGCATATGGTTCTGTATATATCGTTTCAATGTCCGGCGCGGACAGTCTGTACCCTTCCGGTATAACGGGGTCTATCTCTTCTATGGCGATCCATGTATATTGTGGCAGATTTTCAATGGTATAGCTTCCCAAGTGTATACCTTCTATACCGTCCCATTTAGCGGTGATGGAGAATTCGCCATTCACCCCATTCTCTACGGGTTCGAGATCGTCCCGGTCTTTTATCTGATAGTATTTGAAGTTGAACTTATACTCTTTGGTTTCGTCAAGGCCATATACCCGCTTTATTATGACCAGCGTCATAGTTCCCGGCGCATCGGTATCGGGCGGGTAGGTCGGGGTGTCGGCCATAGCCGTCATGGGCACAAGCGCAATAAGCATTACCAGCGCAAGCAGTATGCCCATAAGCTTAGTGTACTTTTTCATAGTTTTTCCCCTTTCGATTTTCAGTTTTAGGTTGAAAAAGTTGTTCGTTCGCGCCGCTTCTGCGACATTATAATATTGATTTATATTACCAATTATAAACATTTTAACATACTCCAAACCCGTTGTACAGCCCATAAAAAATATTTAGTTTGTCTAATTTTTTATGCAAAAAGCACCGCCTTTATGAGCAGTGCTTTGTATAAGCATATGTTATGTTGTTTTGCATTACAGCATCAATTCATACGTTCCGTCCACGGCTATGCCCGCCTCCGCCGCCGCAGCGGTAAGCGAAGCGCGGCTTTCCACCGGCGCGCGCCAGCTCATGCCGCAGCCCGCGGTTATCTCCCGCGGCACGGGTATAAGCCTGCCGGGCAGGTTTTTAGCGGCACACATGGCCTCCATTGCCATTGCGGCGGTAGTGGTATGGAATGTTATTATGAGCCAAAGCTTTTTCTCTCTCATTGTGCAAGCTCCTTCACCGCGCGTATAGCCGCATCCACGTCCGCTTCGGTATTATAGTAGGCGAAGCTGAAGCGGACCGCGCCCTGCTCCCGCGTGCCAAGCGCGATATGCATACGCGGCGCGCAATGCGCGCCCGGGCGCGTGGCTATGCCGTATTCCTCGCTCAATGCATCCGAAATCTCTCCCGAATCATAATCCGCAATATTCAGTGCAACTATCGCCGCGCGGTCGCGCGAAAAATCGCCGTATACGGTAACGGCAGGTATATCCTTCACGCCCTCGTAAAAGCGGCGCATAAGCTTCTGCTCGTGCGCGTGTATGGCCTCAACGCCCGTATCCAGTATGAACCGGACCGCCGCGTTCAGCCCCGCAATGCCGTGACCGTTGAGCGTGCCCGCTTCAAGGCGGGTTGGGTATTCCTCAGGCTGTGTTTTGCTGTATGACTGCACGCCGCTGCCGCCCACCTTAAACGGCCTTATATCAACCCCGCTCATTATGCAAAGCCCGCCCGTGCCCTGCGGCCCCATAAGGCCCTTATGCCCCGTGAAGCACAGCACGTCTATGCCCATGGCCTGCATATCTATGGGAATGCAGCCCGCCGACTGCGATGCATCGACTATCATAAGCGCGCCGTTCTGATGCGCAAGCTTGGCAATGCGCGCAATGTCCAGCATGTTTCCGGTAAGGTTTGAAGCGTGGGTGCATACCACCGCGCGGGTTTTGGGCGTTATCAGCGAGGCAAGCTGAGCATAGTCTATGTTGCCCTGCCTGTCCGCCGCGGCAAAGCTAAGCTTAACGTTTCGCTCGGCCTCAAGCCGATACAGCGGCCTGAGCACGGAATTATGCTCAAGATCCGTGCTTACGGCCTCGTCCCCTTCGCCTATGATGCCTGATATGGCAATATTGAGCGCCTCGGTAGAGTTTGCGGTGAACACAACGTGGTCCGCGCGGGGGCAGTTGAAAAGCTTGGCTATTCTTTCCCGCGCCGAATAAAACACCCGCGCGGCTGAAAGCGCCTCTTCATGCGTCCCGCGCGAGCAGTTGCCCATCGTGCCCATGGCTTTCACCACGGCGTCTATTACCTGCGGCGGCTTAACGAGCGTTGTGGCAGCATTGTCAAGATATATCACGGCTTGATGACCTTGCCGGCAGAGGCAAGCTTTTCAACTATGGTATACATATTGGTAACGCCGCCAACGGCCAGCTTATCGGTAAGACCATAGAAATTGAGGCAGGTGCCGCAGGTGAGTATTTCAACGCCCTGCGCTTCCATGTTCTTCAGATCCTCAACGGAAACGGAGCCTTCGGTGGTCAGCTTCGCGCCGCCGTTATAGAAAAGCATGGTCTTGGGCAGGGTTTCAAGCTGAGACACGGCGAATATGAAGCCCTTCATGAGCGTTTTGCCAAGCTCATCGGAGCCGCGGCCCATAATGTCCGTATCTATGGCAACCACAAAGTCGCCGCGGTTATCAACGGCGCAGTTTATGTCCGCCTCGCTCATTTCAACGGGGCCTTCCACCTGCATGGTTATCTTATAAAGCTCCTCGCCCAGCTTTTCGCTGCTGTGCTTCAGCTTTTTGCTGTTCGCAAGGCGGGTAAGATTCTGGATAGCTATTTCGTTATCCACCTGCACCTCAAGCGTGCCGGCTTCCCTGAATTCCTTCAGCGCCTTTGTGGCCTTTACAACGGGTACGGGGCACTGGTCGCCCACAGCGTTGATCCTTACGTTTGCCATTTTTATTTCCTCCTATTTATTGCTTGACCGAGTCAAGTTTTTTTACAAAAATATCCCGCGCGAACATTGCCGCGCCTATCGCGCCCGCGTAGCGCGCAAGCGGCGCGCTTATAACCTCCGTCCCAAGCTTTTGGCTCAGCATGTCTATAACAAAAGGCGTTTCGCACAGCCCGCCGGTAAGGTATACCCTGCCGCCGGCGCCAAGCTGGCCCATCTGCCCCTTCACCTTCGTGGCAATGGATTCAACTATGCCGTATGCAATGTCCGCCTTGTCAGTCCCGCGGCCGATAAGGCTGACCACTTCCGATTCCGCAAACACGGTACACATGCTGGATATGCTTACATGGTTTTTACTCTCCCGCCCCAGTTCGCACATTTCGTTGAGCCCAACGCCCAGCACGCCCGCCATTATTTCAAGGAAGCGGCCTGTTCCGGCGGAGCATTTGTCGTTCATTATAAAGTTGCGCACGGTACCGCGCTCGGTTTCTATTATTTTCGTATCCTGCCCGCCTATGTCTATCAGCGTGAACGCATCGTCGTTAAAAAGATAGTACGCTCCCCTGCCGTGGCAGGAAATCTCGGTCACCTTTTTATCCGCAAACGGAATGGCCTGCCTGCCGTAGCCTGTGGACACGATAAGCATATCCTCCCGCGCAAAGCCTTCCTTGGCAAGCTCGTCTATAAGCCCCTTCGCTGTTTCCACGCAGTTCCAGCCCGTTGGCACAACTTTTTTATATGCAATGGCCCCGCCCTCGTCAAGCACGATAAGCTTTGTGCAGGTGGAGCCCATGTCTATACCCGTAAAATACATGGCTTCTCCCTTTCGCCGCAATTTTTACCCATATGCCGATATTATAGCAAACCTTTGCCGCATAAAACAGCAATCACGGTCAAAATGAATAGTAAGCCGTTAGTATCTGTTTTTTAGATGATAGTTTATCGTTCATAATTCGCGAACTCATCCCTGTGCTGCATGAAAAATTCGTACAGCGCGCGAATATTCGCCATGTCCGTCCAGTGCACGGGGCGCACGGGGAACGCATCCATATCATAAACCCTCGCACCTTTAAGCGACAGCATGAACGGCGAATGGGAGGATATTATGAATTGGCAGTTATAGAACCGCGCCGCATTTTCAATATATTCCGCCAGCTTTTTCTGTGATTCGGTGCTCAGGCTGTTTTCAGGCTCATCCACCAGATACAGGCTGTTTTCGTCTATCTTATCGGTAAAGAACAGCAGCGCGCTTTCGCCGTTTGAGTGCGCGCGCACGTTGTTCATAAGGCTTGCGCGCACATATGTGCTCTGCGTCATGCGGCGGCGCTTGTTCTGCTGCACAAGTTCGGCATAGTCATCCATGCTGCGCACGCGCAGGGGCTTTGCGTCTGGCGAACGCTCCTTCAGCCATTCCGTGAAAAGCTCTTCCCGCCGTTCGTCTATGCCGTCGTTAAGGCTGCGTATATTAAATATGAAGTCAAACACATCGTCGCTGGTGATTATTTCCGCGTTGAGTTCCTCCCCCGCGCGCGGGTCAAGTTCAAAGCTGCACATATTGACATATTCTTCAAAGAACGCGCTGGAATTATATGGCGACGTGCGCTTCGCCTTAAGCGCCTGCGCCATTATGTTGAGCGCGGTAGTCTTGCCCGATCCGTTGCCGCCGGAAAGTATAGTCACCGGTTCAAACTCAAGGCGCGTAAGCCCCCTCTGCGGGAATATATCGAACGGATACGCCGTTGAATAGCAGGTGCGCTTCAGCGCGATAAAAAAGTCCTCCTCCCGTTCCTTGGGCAGGAACGAGAATTCCTTCAAATAAAGCATTGGCCTTCTCCTTATGCGGCAATAGGTGAATATAGTATATCATGCTTCATATATATCAGGTATGGGTAAAATAAGGCTTAATACAGAAAAGATAACAAGGCTTGGGCTTATCGCGCTCGCTATATCGCTGTTTGTGCTGATGCTGCGCGGCTGCGCCATAGCGCGCGGCAGAGCCGACAGCGACAGCGATGCGCCCGCGGCTGACGGCGATGATGCTACCGTGAGCATATACGATGCCGACTCGGACAAGGTGTATTCGCTGCCGCTTGAGGAATACGTTCTGCGCGTTACGGCGGCGGAAATGCCCGCAAGCTTTGCGGAGGAGGCGCTGAAGGCGCAGTCCGTTGCTGCGCGCACATATACCGCCCGAAAGATGGCCTCTCTCGGCGGCAAACCATGCGGCAAGGGCGGCGCGGACGTATGCACGGACAGCACCTGCTGCCAGGCATACCGCACGCGGGAGGAGCTTTCCGAAAAATGGGGCGGCTCAGCGGACATGTACTTCGATAAATTGAGCGGCGCCGTGTCCGCTACGCGCGGCGTTATATTGACATACAACGGTAAGCCCATAGAGGCGCTGTTCCATTCCTCCTCCGGCGGCATGACGGAGGACGCAGCCAACGTTTTCGGCGGGGATGCGCCGTATCTTAAAAGCGTATCAAGTCCGGGCGAGGAGGGCTTTTCGCGTTACAGCGCAACGGTATCCTTCACCCGCAAGCAGTTTGCAAACGCCGTGAACGCGGCGATAAAGGGCGCGGATATATCAAAAAATAAGCTTGAGGAGCAGGTAAAGATACTTTCAAAAAGCGAAAGCGGCCGCGTGACAAGGCTTCAGCTTGGCAGCAAAACCGTTACCGGGCGGGAGCTCAGGCAGGCATTGGGGCTGAACAGCACCGCGTTCACAATAGAGATATCGCCCGAGCGCGTTGTGGTATCCACCCGCGGCTACGGCCACGGCGTGGGCATGAGCCAATACGGCGCGGAGGCAATGGCGCAGCACGGCGCGGATTATAAGGAAATACTGCTGCATTATTATACCGGCGCAGAGATAGAGACTATCGACTTGGGAGAAATAAAATGATACTATATATTTATGAACAGACTTTTCATAACGGCAGACGCTTCCCTTTGCGGCAGGACGGCGGAAAGCGTGATAACGCACGAGCTTATGGCGTCGGACACATATCTTAGGCGGTTAAAGACACTGCCGCTCGGCATAAGCGTAAACGGTGCGCATGTGCGCAGCACATACAGGCTCGCCTTGGGCGATGTGCTCAGCATTCAGCTGAGCGACCCCGAAGAAGGCCGCCCGAAGGGCAAAGCGGCAAAGCTTGATATTCTATATGAGGATGAATGGCTAATCATTATAAACAAGCCTGCGGACATTGCCGTGCATTCTTCCACCAAGGAACCGGATATGGATACGGTTGAGGATGCGCTCTACGCCTATCTTCCGCGCGACGAGCGTCCGCATCCGGTAAGCCGGCTTGACCGCGGCACGACCGGCGCGATGACCGTTGCAAAATGCGGCTATATGCACGCACTGATGAAGCGCATTATGGAGCAGGGTCAATTTGAAAAGCGATATTTAGCCATACTTTCCCGCGTTCCGGAAAAAGCGGAGGGCATAATAGACGCGCCCATAGGCATGGCCGAAAATTCGCATTACAAGCGCGCCGTGCGCATTGACGGTTCGCCCGCCGTGAGCGAATACCGCGTGCTGAGCACGTTCAGCGGCATGGCCTTATGCGAACTGCACCCGCGCACGGGCCGCACACATCAGCTGCGCGTACACATGGCGCACATCGGCTGCCCGCTTATAGGTGACTGGCTGTACGGCGAAAGCTCTCCGCTCATCGCCCGCCCCGCGCTCCATGCCGAGCGCGTAGCCTTCACGCATCCGCTTACGGGAGAATACATTTGTGTGCATGCACCCATGGCGGATGATATGGAGGGGCTAATACGCGGCTGACAATATCGGGGCGTATATCCGCGCCTTACCAGCTTTCAGCCGTAAGAAAATCGTAAAGGTGAACTACCTTTATGCCGTTCTCTATGCCCGTATCCAAATCGTTGAGCGTAACCACATATTTGGGGTAATTATCCGCTATCTCCATAAGGTTGCCCGTTTCACGGTTGGAATTTTCGGGCAGCCTTACGCATACCTGAACATATATTCGCTCTCCCCGTTTGTCGGCAACAAAGTCTATTTCCTTAGTCCCGTTTTTGCCTATGTACACATCGTATCCGCGCCGCTTCAGCTCAAGGAAAACAATGTTCTCAATCGCCCCGTCCAGCATTTTTCGGTTGTACCCGAGCAGCGCGTATTTCAGCGACATATCGGCAAGAAAATACTTCTCCTGCGTTTTAAGTATGCTTTTGCCCTGAAGGTCATATCGCTTGCACGGATAAACTATAAACGCCTGTTCAAGCCAGCGTATATAATTATATATGCTTTCCACGGAGGCGCTGCGATGCTCGCTTTTCAAAAAGACGGATATTGAATTGGCCGAAAACGTTTTGCCTACGTTTTCTATTATGTATTTTACAACCCTGTCAAAAAGCTCCTGCTTTGCTATGCGGTGGCGCTTTACAATATCGCGCGAAACAACGGTATAATATATTCCGTTCACTATCTGATACGCCTGATCCGCCTCGTATTCGGCTATCGCCGTTATAGGGAACCCGCCAAAGCGTATGTATTCGTTCAGCAATTTCCTGCCGCCGCGCCCGCTCTCCGCCTTGAATTGAATATATTCCTTAAACGAAAGCGTATATACGGGTATTGTTACATATCGTCCGGTAAGATACGTTGATATCTCGCTCGACATAAGCTTTGAATTAGATCCCGTAACATATATGTCCGCATCCGTATTTTCCAGCAGGCTGTTCACGGCCTTTTCCCAGCCCTTTATTTCCTGTATCTCATCCAGCAGCAAATAGCACCGGCCCTTGCCCTGCATTGCGGCTGTAAGCTCGGCGTACATTTCCTTGGCGGTGATGTTTTCGGGCATATCCATATCGGTATATGAGCGGTGGATTATTCGCGCTTCCTCCGTCCCGCGGTCAATCAATTCGGCTTTAAGCATCTCAAATATTGTTGATTTTCCGCAGCGGCGAATGCCCGCCAGTATCTTTACAAGAGGCTTGTCTATAAACGGCTCAATCGCCTTTATATAATCCGGTCTGAATATCACGCTGCCACCCCCTTTTTACGAATGATACCAGAAAAAGCCGATGGCTTCAATAACTTTTTCGGTTCTACCCATAAAAACTTCTGATTTCGGCATAGTTTTTTGGTTCTACCCGTAAAAACTTATGATTTCAGCATACTTTTTTCAACTTCACCCGTAGAAGCCTTTGGCCGTTTCAAGCCGAGTGGGGTTAGCCATGCTCTATGCTCATGTTCTCAGCGTTGCCCTGAGCCTGTCCGGCTTGAGCAGCAGGTCAAGCCCTTCCTCCGCGCTGCGCACAAGCACGTCCGCATGGCTTATCAGCGCGGCGCACACGCCCTCGCCATCCATTACGGCTATGGCAAGCTCCGCAATATCGAACATCTTTATATCGTTGAATCCATTGCCTATGCAGGCCGCTTTGCCGCCAAGGGAGCGCACTATCTCCTCCTTGCAGTCAGCCGCGTTCGCCCGCGGGAATGTCATTATCTCCGCGCCCAGCCCTGCGCACTGCGCCCGCACGGTGCCGTATGTGTCCGCAGTAAGCACATATACCCGCGCCAGCTTGCTAAGCTCGCGTATCCGTTCCGCCGCGCCGGCGATAAGCTGCCCATCCAGCGCGATCGTGCCGTTGTAATCCAGCACAACATGCTCTATCTCAATCGCTTCCCTGCCGTGAATCTCTATTTTTATCATTGTGGCCTGCCTTATGTTCGCCCTTGTATACTTAGCAAAAGCGGCCGCCCACATGGACGGCCGTTACTAACGCTCTTCGCTTGGTTGATGTTTGTTATGTGTTTCCTGTAAGGCTTGCCTTAGTCAGCAACGTACGGCATAAGGGCGACCTGGCGGGAACGCTTGATGGCAACGGCCAGCTCGCGCTGATGCTTTGCGCACACGCCGCTCATCCTGCGGGGCATTATCTTGCCGCGCTCGGTGGTGAACTTACGAAGGCGGTTCACGTCCTTGTAATCTATATGTTCCACCTTGTCGGCGCAGAAGGCACAAACCTTACGGCGGCCCTTGCGGGGACGGGGCTTCATGGTCCTACGCTCTTCCATGATGAAGTATCTCCTTTCAAATCTTTAACGGCGGCTGCGGCTTAAAACGGCAGCGCGTCGTCGTCAATGTCAACAAATCCGTCGGGAGCCTGGGGTGCGGGCCTATCGTTACGCGGTGCGTAATCGCCTGCGCCGGAAGCGTCCCTATCGCGCGGGGTGAGGAATTCCACATCCTCGGCGACTATCTCGGTCACATAACGCTTGGTACCGTCCTTAGCATCGTAGGAGCGATTCTGAAGCTCGCCCACCACGCAGACCTTGCGGCCCTTGGCAAGATACCTGCCGCATATCTCCGCAAGCTGACGCCACACTATAACGTTAAAAAAGTCTGCCACGGTTTCGCCCGTAGTCTTGTCCTTAAAGCGGCGGTTCACGGCCAGGCTCAGCGTACAAACGTTGGTGCCGTTGGTGGTCTGCCGCATTTCGGGATCCTTGGTCAAATTGCCTATAAGTATGACTTTGTTCATTGCGTTACGACCTTTCTTTTACAACCGGTTTTCAGCCGTTCTGACGAACGACGAGAAAACGGAGAATGCCTTCATCGTTGTTCAGGTTACGCTCAAGCTCCCTGGGGAGTTCGCTCGCAGCCGCAAACGTAGTCAGCACGTAATAGCCTTCGGTCTTGTAGTTGATGGGATAAGCCAGACGGCGGCGTCCCCATTCGTCTACCTTCTCGATTTCACCGCCGTTGGCAGTGATTATGCCGGTATACTTTTCGATTATGCCCTTTATGGCCTCATCCTCAAGCTCCGGCGTGATGACATACATGGCTTCGTACTTATTCACGCTTTTCACCTCCTTATGGTCTTATGGCGCCGCACTTACGCGGCGCAAGAAGCACGTTAGCAACATATTATAACATGCAAGAAATAAAGATACAACCCCGTTTTTGACCAAAATACAATGATTTTCTGCCGCAGCGCATCAAAAAAAGTTCCCTTTCGGCCAAATTAGCCCTTGCGCCGCCGCGCACTATGCGTTACCATTCAGCTATGGACGCTTACGCGTCCATAATACAGCAAAGAAATCAGGTATTCAATAGATGGATGATTTTATAATGAAGCTTTCTCAGCTTGTGGGGGGCAATCTTTGGCTTGCGCCGCTCATTGCGCTGCTTGCGGGACTGCTGACCAGCCTTACTCCCTGCTCCCTTTCAACAATTCCGCTGATACTCGGCTGCGTCGGCGGGCTTAACGAGCACGAGCCGAAGAAGGCGTTCCGCCTTTCTTTGGTGTTTGCGCTCGGCTCCATGATAACTTTTACGGCGCTTGGGTTCGCGGCGTCGCTGCTCGGCAATCTTCTCAACGGGCTTGGGCCGTGGCTGCATCTTGCGCTTGCGCTGCTGCTCATTGCCATGGCGCTGCAAATGTTCGGCGTGTTTGAACTGGTACCCGAAGCCACCATAAAGGCCAAGCCGAACAAGGGCTACCGTGCAACGTTCATGGCGGGGCTGCTTGCGGGCGCGTTTTCGTCGCACTGCACAACGCCCGTGCTTATTGCCATGCTTGCAATCGTTGCCAACCGCGCCAGCATGCTTTACGGCGTGCTGCTGCTCATAATCTTCTCCGTGGGCCACGGCGTGCTTTCGGTGGTTGCCGGCACAAGCGCGGGGCTTGTGAACAGGCTTATGAATTCCCCGCGCTACATGAGGGCGGAAAAGGTAGTGCGCATAATACTTGGCATAATAATACTGCTTGCGGCGGCGTATCTCCTTTCCGAAGTTATAAGCGAGGCGTTCCTGCATACCGAGCATGTGCATTGAGAATATTTTGACACTATATGCAGAATATGCTAAAATGAATATAAGGCATTAAGCATCGCAACAGCAACACTATCTGTTTGGAACAGCAAAAGTAACTTTTCACAGGAGGTTTCTATGATGAATTACTCAGGACCCGACAAGAAAAATTCTGGCAGCAGTTTTGACAATCAGGACTTTGGCATTTACGGCAGAGGGTATGAAGGCTACGCCCACTATATGCAGGCAGTAAAAGAAAGCGGCAGCAGCATCAGCGATGATTTTCCTTTTGATGACGACCTGCTCGATTACGACGATGACGAAGTATTTGACTTAGACGATGATGGCGTATTGCTTGATTCCGACGGTGATCCTATTTACTATTAAGCAAAACACATAATATGTTCGGCAAAAAGGCTTCCCCTGCGGTAGCTTCCAATAAGACAGCATGAGAACATTACTGGCATAGGGGAGCTGCCGTACAGGAGTACGACAAGAAAAATTGGCGATACTTGGTTTTCACAACCAGGTATCGCCTTTTTCTATCTTTAGCAGAATGTTTGAAGCTATTATTGGAGGTATATAAGATGCAGGAACTGAACTATATTCGTTGTGGTGATTACTATATTCCCTATATTCGCTTACCGGAGGAAAACAGACCTATCGGTCGGTGGGGACGTATGCACAGAGATTATATCAAGGAGCATAACCCTGTCCGCTTCAATGATCTGTGCCTTAGCGGTGAACTGTGGACGTATCTGGCGGATTTGAATGAGCAGGCACAGAATCGCCTTGAACTTATCATTAAGCAAATGAAAGCCGCTGAGGACGTAACAGAGGGTATGAAAAAGACTGACCAGATGGCATGGGTCGGAGCTATGAACAGCATCCGCAACCGAGCAGAGGAAATTATCCTTCGTGAGATGATCTATGAGGAGAAGGCGATATGAGAATCCTTGAAGAATTTTGGTACGGCAATATTGAGCCTACAGAGTACGACACTTCCTCTAAGGAGTACAAGAAGCTGTTGGAACTGATTTGCCGAAATGAAGAAAAGCTCAAAGCAACCATGACAGACGAGCAAAAGGAGTTGTTTGAAAAATATACCGATTGCGTGCGGGAGTATCAAACCATCACGGATTGTTTGATCTTCCAAAACAGTTTTAAGCTGGGTGCAAGAATGATGTTAGAAGTCATGGAAGAATAATTGAATATCCAATGTTGGGGCTTGTGCCTGATTGAGCACAAGCCCCTTTCATCTTCTATACAACCTGTGACGAAGTTGCTTCTGTAACATCTGTCCATGTTGGACAGATGTTCTTAACTATGAAATACTTCTATGCTATAATGGGTAAACACAAACATCAAAAAGTATGATATAATTAAACAAATAGGAACTTAAGGTCACCACGGAGAGGTAATTTACATGGATAAGGTAACTTCATATATCAAAGAGTGCGAAACCGAATTTATGCAACTGTTAGGACTAACTTCTTTTCCAATTTATGAAATTGCGTATAAGGATATTTCTCTGTCGGTTTCTGATGAACAAGGCTATGACTCACTGGGATCGGCTCATTATGATTACAAGACTGGAAAACACACTTTAACTGTGTGGTCTAATATTCACACTTTAGGTGAAGTCGGAAAGCAGACGATTTTTCATGAATTTACCCATATACTCGACGATGAAACTTACGTAAACAAAGATCCCGAAAAGTATATTGCTAATCATGGATATACGGAATATCATGCTGCTCAAATTGGTTTCTTGAAAGTTTTGGGTGTAAAGAGTATCAAGCAAAACATTTCGTTTTCAATGAGTGATTTTATTGATACTGAGTCGGGATATATGAGTATTCAGGATTATGTTGATGCACCATTGTTGCTTGCAAACGAATTGATTGGCCATGCGAACTTTCCAACTGAATTTAAGGTGCTTAAAGACACTATGGGAGTAATCTTTAATTACTTTGGTAGACGTTCAATCTGTAAAATGTATTCTAAAGATTATCAAGACAATGCAGATACTTCTACAATCGAAAAACTACTTACTCACGCAATGTGCAGCTTCTTAAAAACGTATCTGATTGGTGTACTTACTAATCAGCAAATTGCCGTACTTGGAAAATTCTATAAAGACATGTTTTTGGCATTGGTAAATAGATACCATGTATAGCTCTTAAATATATATTTACGGAAATTCTGCCCAGCTTGGGCAGAATTTTTATTATCGTATAATTTTACTCCAACCAATTGAATTATTCACGATCTCGTGATATAATAATTGATAATGTTGAGGAGGGTTTCGCTATGGCTGTAACATACAAAAAGCTATTTCACTTGCTGATTGACAAGGGTATGACTAATGCCGAGCTGATGGAGAAGGCGGGATTTAGTGCAAATATCATTACTCGTCTTAAACGTGATGAGTATGTCTCAATAGAAAGTATAGAAAAAATCTGCAAAGCACTACAATGCGGAGTGGACGATATTTTAGAGTTCGTCAACAAGGAGGAGCAGCATGAAAATTAACGACTATAACGCAACATTAGATGAAAAAATGTCTGAGTTTGATATGTGGGTAACTCCTTCACTTGGAGAAATAAGAGATACTCCGCAATTCAGAGTTAATCTTGAGCAATTAAAAAAGGGCTTTGACTATATGGCCGATATTACCGAAAATTTTGCAGATGTATCACATTGCTCATCGTCTGCCTTAGCGGTAAACGTACTGAGTTATCTATCAGGTGAAAATGATGATACGGCCAAGGACATTCTTGATAGTATATGTAACGTTCTTTTACTGGCTACTGGAAAAACCGATAACAACCTAAAGTGCCAGTTCCCTCTTATGCTTAAAAATCAAATTGGAATAAGTACTTATCCTCAAAAAATAAGTGGAGGAAGATGGCGAGACAAAGCTATTCCTCGAGCTTTTTCCATGACAGATGTTACTAAAATTATAGTACAACTTGCTGGTAAAGATGATTATAGAATAGTATTTGTTGAAAGCTATTTCCATTTGATTGTATCGGATGAAGATTACGCAAAGCAGCTCTGGAGCCTCGGAAATGCCTATGTATCACAAAAGGAATTGGGCAATGCAGATGCTCTTATAAGCTCGATAGTAATCTTTCAGTCCAGAGGATCTATCACTGCTACACAAGGGCATATTCCAGAAACTATATTGAGAAAGTATATGACTGACTGGGGCTTGAATGCAGGAACAGACTTTAATACACAAGATGTTGAGGTCGGTGAAATCTTGGGTGATTTGCCTGTAGACAATAAAATTAAGAAGAGAAAGTATGATTTTATTGTTCCTTTCCAGTCAAGAAGATTGGGCGCAAAAGTCTTTATACAGAGCCAATTTTATGCTGGCGATTCCGGAAGTGTATCGCACAAAGTTGTAGATCAAACCGACAGCACCAGAGAAGTAACGTTGCAAAAATATCCGGACGCTGTATTTGTAGAGTATCTGGATGGTGCTGGCTATTTTTCCTCGCTGAATGGGGATTTGCGTAAAATGTTGGCGAAACCGACAACAAAGGATTTTATTCAAATTCGTACAGCACCACTCAAGTTGCGCAGGGCATTACAAGGGATTTTGTTCCTCACACCGCTTGAGATTGAACACGCTGTGATCAGAACATCTGGAAAAGAGAATGAGATTTATCAGCTTTTAAGAGATGAAGGATACACTGATGAAGAAATCAGTCGAGCATTCTCACTTTCCGTAAGCGAGGGGAATATTGTAGCCTATGGTGAACACAAGTATGCAATTAGTCCCAGTCGTATAGAAATTGTTCGCAAATATTGCTTGTTGGATGTTATTGCAAATTATGGAGCGCCTATTTCAATAGGGAATGAATCCGGATGTTTATTGGTTGCAGGGTTTGAAACCTCTTGGGGCTTACCGCAAAACGAGGCAATCAGAATAGCGCAGGAAGTTTTCCCAGGATTAGGTGAACTTTGGTCTAATGTCCAAGATGCTTTTGATGACGTTCAGTGGCTGATTAGCAGAGGGTTTGTCATTACAAAATAAAAGGAGATCATTCATGACAATATCAGAAAAAATCAAACACGCACTTGAGGTTGATGGGGTTGCCATTCTCCCTCCAATGGATGTGTTTGAATCTATTGCAATATTAAAAGAAGCAAATATCTACGTTAACTGTGCTATGCTTGACCCTTGGTACAACAAAGGGTTTGGTGGCGAGTTGCCTACAAGCGAATATGATGACTTTATCACAAGATTACTAAACCAAACTGGTGAAATAAGCGATTTGATGTATTTATGGGGTTTCCCTGAAATTATTGGTCCGTATGTTAGATATGCACCAAGCGGATTTTATATGGCTGCATGGTTGACATGGTATTACAAAAATTGCCCATCAGTTATCAGAGGATGGAGATCGAGTCAAAATGCTTGCTTGCAGTTCATGCGTAAGGGACATAAATTACATCCTGAACATTTCTTGAGCGATGAGCAGAAAGAAAAATTTGAATCTGGAAAAATGCGTTTCGTACCTGGGCCGCCGAGCGTAATCGAAGCTCCTCTAATTATTGGGTTTGTTGGCAAAAAGGAAAGAACCGGCCATCCTTCTCAAAAGCCCGAAATTGTATTTGACAAACTTCTTTTGATGGCCAACCAAAAAGGAGATATTGTATTTGATCCCATGGCAGGCTCAGGAACAACTGCTGCTTGCGCCAAGAAGCATGGAATGAAAAGCATTGTCTGTGATATGAACGAGGATTATATTCAGATGATCGAAAAAAGAATGGGTGTTAGCAGAATTGAGCTTTGATTTGAAGTTTGCTCTCCATTCAAGTGAAAGTACACATGATATTTGCAGCAGTTAAGAAAATCGCAAGGAGAAAGAATTATGGACAATACAAACTTTTTGAAAATAGTATATTTTGACGAAGCGTTTGTTGCAGATTTCATGCAGATCATTGCAGGTGGCGAACTCAAGAAGACGACAGAGTTTATCACTGAAGTCAACTCTGGAATTGAGGGAACTGCGGGCATAGAGGGCGGCGTAGGAACCGAAAAGAATGCTTTATCCAAGATATTCACTTTTCTAAGTGGTGCGACAATCAATGCAGAAGCGAGTGTAAATACAAATCTTTCAAGAAAGTCTGATAGGATCGCTAAAAACATTCTTGAAAACACTCTGCTTGCAGATTTTATTGCCATACTCGATGCAGACCAGCGCAGACCAAAGAATAAGCGTTGTGGCGGAATTAAAGTATTCCCTAAAGTGATTGTCAGACCGGAAGTAAATTCTTTTTCATATATTATGCTGATAGCTCCTTTTCTAAGTATGATCGATGGTGAGCTACCGTTCAAAACCAGTGATGGCGATGCGATGAAAATTGACATAACCAAAATAGAGGAAGCCATTGAAAAAGGGCGTGGCTATTATGAATTTGTGGCTACCGTTGATGGTAAGGATGTCATTTTGAGATTTAATCGTAGCGCTTTCAGAAACAGCTATACAATGTCTGATTTGCCTAAGATGCGACTTACATACTATGCGATTCATGTGGGACAAATTGAGAAGTCTGATTTGCAAGTACAAAAGGAGTTTGAGTTTGGAACCACAAAAGCATCTAAACGTGTAGACTATGCTTCTGCATCTGAAGGCGGTTCTGTAGCTACCGAAATTGATGTATACGATGTTGTGTTAGCTGGGGTCTTGGAGGGCTAATGGATAGAATAGAGATATATTGGGGAGCGGACAAAGATTTTGAAGAAGCAACCGAAAAACTGGAAGATGTGCACTTCTTAGTGGACGTTGTCAATCATATCAATAAAACTGACCTAAAGATCGAAGGTGTAGGCGGGCAAAAAGATCCTCCTATGGAAGTAGAGAATCTTCTGGTTCACACGGACGATTATGGCGGCGTGAGAGAGTGGGCGCTTCTTGGCTTTTCTAACAATGTTCTGCGCAACCTAAAAGTCAATGTTAAAAATCTATGGCTTTGCAACCCTCCGATAAAAATTTATGAGGATATTGTAAAGAACTACGATAAAGACATAATCACAGAGCATAGGACTCTATATCCTGGAATCAGCGTAGAGGACATGCGCAAGATGTCTGAAGGGTTTAACGAGGCTGTAATAGGACAACCCCATGTAATGAAGCAATCTTTGGCTTCAATTTATGCTTTGCGAAATAGCGAACGTAAAAGGCCAGTTACGCTTCTGTTTTTGGGTGATTCTGGTATCGGGAAAACGGAGACAGCAAAATATATTAGTTCCTGTTTAGGCACGGATATGGTTAGGATCCAGTTTTCGATGCAGCAGACTAACAGTGCTTATCAGTACATTTTTGGTGCCGACCATGGTGAGGATAGCTTAGCTCGTGAATTGATTAGACGCAATTCTAATGTTATTCTGCTGGACGAATTTGATAAGGTATCTCCTTCGTTCTACAATGCGTTTTACCAAATGTTCGATGAAGGTACGTTTGTCGATGCAAACTATTCTGTGGATGTTTCCAAGTGCATTATTATTTGCACTACGAATTACAGGACTGAAGAAGAAGCGGAAAAATATCTGGGGACGCCAATCTATTCGAGATTTTCTAAAGTTGTTATTTTTAATCCGATTAGCGTAGATGATAAATTGAAAATTGCGAGAAAATGTTATGCAGGGTTAATGGCACAGGTAGATGCTGAGGATAAAGCACTTATCGAAAACAATTCAGTGTTATCGTTGTTTGAAAGGGGTATTAAAGAAGGTGCCTATCCCAATATGCGTATGTTAAGGAACGACATAGAAGATGCAATAAACTTTGAAATCTTGAAGGCAAGAGGAATTATTCAATAACAATCAGCTGAGCAGTGAGTAACTGCTCAGCTGATACTGTGATTACAAAACAACTCCTATCCAACTTATTGAAACCAATTTTCCATTTTTCTGTTCTTATATAATTTACATTTGCAACATTGACAGGAAGTAGTCCATTCTTGTATAATAATGCCGTCGAAAATATATCCACCCATACATAACAACTGAATATAAATGTTCGACCATATTGAGACATAATTAGTCGGTTCATCCGACACGGTATCGGTACACCGGAAATGCCGAACTGCTCCACTAAGCCTTTGGTTCTGTTGGCAGGAGCTGTACGAAGCAGAACCCGACTTTGATTTTTCAGAGCCGATTACATAGAACATCACTTTGAAGCGAGAGCGATGCTCCCGCCGATTTCTGATGTTTTGTGTAATCGGCTCTTTTTGTTTTATCATTTTTCCAAAACACGATTCAGCGCCAAATGCGTGAACTTGAAAAATCAGTGAAAACGAAAAGGCCGGGTAGCGTAGAGCAAGATTCTACCATGGGTCCAAATTTCGCCTATCGCTCATTTTGCCCTTCATGGAATCTTGTTGGGGAGTGCCTTCCCCAAACCCTGCATCTGTTCTGCTTTGGCAGAAGCAACGGCATCCGCCGATCACCATTTTCACAAATGAAGGAGGAACCGAATGACCAAAACTTACAACACACCGAAACGTACACACATCGTAAAAACCCGTCTGGACGATGAAGAACACGCCGACCTTCTCCGTCGCTTGGAGATTTACGACATGAATCAATCGGAGTTTATCCGTGAAGCGATTTCTGGCGCAACCATCAAACCGACCATCTTGGCAACTCTGGTCAGCGACGATCTGCTCGCAGCCATTGGTAAACTGACCGCTGAATACGGCAGGATCGGTAACAACTTAAATCAGATTGCCCGACACCTCAACGAATGGCGAAGTCCCTATCCCGCTATGGCGAAAGAACTGCAAGATGCTGCCGCTGATCTTGCCGCGCTGAAATTTGAAGTGATGAAAAAGGTAGGTGATGCTGTTGGCAACGTTCAAGCATATAAGCTCTAAAAATGCCAACTACTCTGCTGCTGAATCCTATCTCACTTTTGAGCATGACGAGTTTACCATGAAGCCCACCCTGGACGAAAACGGCAGACTTATCCCAAGACAGAATTACCGCATTTCTACATTGAACTGCGGTGACGAAGATTTTGCGATTGCCTGTTTGAGAGCCAACCTCCGCTATGGCAAAAATCAAAAACGGGAAGATGTCAAAAGTCATCACTATATCATCAGCTTTGATCCCAAGGATGTTCTCGATCACGGATTGACCGTAGATCTGGCACAGAGTCTTGGAGAGAAATTCTGCAAGAAACACTTTCCCGGTCATCAAGCCATCGTCTGTACACACCCCGACGGGCACAACGGCAGCGGCAATGTTCATGTACACATCGTTATCAATTCTCTGCGAATTATGGAAGTTCCATTCATGCCGTATATGGATAGACCGTGCGACACCCAACCGGGCATGAAGCACCGATGCACCAACGCAGCTATGGAATACTTCCGTTCTGAGGTCATGGAGATGTGCCACGATGCAGGTCTGTATCAGATTGATCTGCTGAATGGAAGTAAGACAAGAGTGACCGAGCGTGAGTATTGGGCGAAGAAGAAAGGACAACTTGCACTGGATGAAGAAAACGCTGTCCTTGTCGAACAAGGCTTGCCAGTCAAACAGACAAAGTTTGAAACCGACAAGGACAAGCTCCGTGAAGAAATCCGCATGGCACTCTCCGATGCTGTCAGCTTTGAGGACTTTGCAGAAAAACTTCTCCGCCGTGGCATCACCGTCAAGGAAAGCCGAGGGAGATTGTCCTACCTCACACCAGACCGCACAAAGCCTATCACGGCACGAAAGCTGGGCGACGATTTTGATAAAGCTACTGTGCTCGCCGTCTTTGACAGAAATGCAAAACAGGTCAGAACGAAAACGCCTCCCATTCATTCTGCACCGACCATGCAAGATTTTATCAAACAGCAAAACTCTGTAAGCCGTATGGTGGATATGGATGTCGCCAAGGAAAAAGGTAAGGGTTATGAGCATTGGGCAAAGAAACACAATCTCAAAAACGCAAGCCGAGCCTATCTGTTGTACAAGGAAATGGGATTTGAATCTCCCGAAGCATTGGCTGCTGCTTGCGATGTCGCCCATGAGAAGCTGAGTGATATTCGCACAGAGATGAAATCTGTGGAAGCCGCAATCGCAGAAAAGAAAGAGTTCCGTAATTATGTGCTGAACTATCACAAGACTCGATATGTAATCGACGAACTGAAAGCCTGCAAGAATGAAAAAGCTCGTCAGAAATATCGTGACGAGCATAACAGCGACTTCATCATTCTGAACGCTGCCAAACGCTACTTTGATTCCAAAGGCTTGAAGAAGCTACCGAGCCACAAGGCGTTGCAGACGGAAGTGGAGCAGCTTATCAAAGAGAAAAACGAGCTTTACAACCAGTACCAGACCGCTAAGGAAGAAACACAGCGTCTTGATGCCATTCGTCATAATTTGGAGCAGACCCTTGGCAGAAAGATTGAACACAAGAAGGAACAGGAAAGATAATTCTTTCCCTTCGATTCCATTCCTATCTGGTGAGTGGACGTTTTGTCCACTCACCACGAGCAAAGCAAAGAAAGGATTTTTATATGAACAAAAATAAGAAGGCAATTGACATGACACCCGAAGAACTGAACGAGTGGCTGGCATCCTTGCCCGCACCGCAGGATGATGCACTTTGTACGCACTTCTCCGATCCCGATCCCTATTTCAAAATGGAGCATACATCCCGTGAGCAGAGCGAGAACCGCTTGTTTAACAAGGATGGGCATCTTACCGTTCGTAATTACTGTGCGGCAGAGTTGCCGAAGATCACCATGACCATCCGCTCCGGTCAGACTACTTACCGTTTCAGCGGAAGTTACGACGGTACAAGAAGTCTTTCCAGTAAGTTACTCGACCACATGGCAAAAGAAAATTAAAAATGCTCAAAAAATATTCTAATGAAAGGGTGGATTTATTCACGAATGTGTGATATGATATATACAAGCAATCCTGTATTGGCAGACTGCCCGCCGATTAATGAGGAACAAGATATGAATAGGCAGTCTGACAAAATTACTGCTATCTACTGGAGATTGAGTCGTGATGATGAACTCACAGGAGAGAGCAACAGCATTGTCAATCAAAAGGCGATTCTCAAGAAATACGCAAAAGAACAAGGTTTCCGAAACATCCAGTTTTTCGTGGACGATGGTTACTCCGGTGCTAACTTCAACCGCCCAGATTGGAACCGCATGATTGAACTGGTAAAGGACGACAAGATCGGCGTTATCATTGCAAAGGATATGAGCCGTATCGGAAGAAACTATCTGGAAGTCGGTCTTTACACGGAAATGCTTTTTCCAGAACATGATGTCCGTTTCATCGCCGTAAACAGCGGTGTGGACAGCGCCAATCAGCAGGACAACGATTTTACTCCGTTCTTGAATATCATCAATGAGTTCTATGTCAAGGACAGCAGTAAAAAAGTCAAAGCGGTTATGAAGCAGAAAGGTGAATCTGGTGAGTATTTGACTACTAACCCGCCCTACGGCTACATGAAAGACCCCGACAATCCAAAGAGACATTGGATTGTGGATGATGAAGCCGCAGCCGTTGTCCGTCAGATCTTCGCTTGGTGCATGGAGGGCTTCGGTCCCTCTCAGATCGCCAAGAAGCTGAAAGAGGCAAAAGTGGATTGTCCGACAGTTCATTGGATGAAGATGGGACGAAATGCTCCTGCAAAGACACCTGATAACCCTTACGATTGGGCACCACGCACCATCACCGGCATACTGGAAAAGCAGGAATACCTTGGTCATATGGTTAACTTCAAAACCCGCAAGCAATCGTACAAGAGCAAAAAGAAACTCGAAAACCCTCCCGATCAATGGAAGATTTTCGAGAATACCCATGAAGCCATTATTGACGAAGAAACCTTCGCTCGTGTGCAGGAACTTCGCAAGAACAAACGCAGACCCGCCAGAACAGGCAAGACCAATATGTTCTCCGGTCTCGTTCGCTGTGCCGATTGTGGTGAGAAATTGTACTACTGCACCAGCAACAGTTTTGAAACCAGACAAGATCACTTTGTGTGCTCCACTTCTCGTAAAAAGGGCAAGGAGGTCTGCGACACTCACTTCATCCGAGCCGTGGTGCTGGAAGAAGGTACACTCCAACACATGAGGTTGGTGATACGGTGTGTTGCCGATTATGAAGATACGTTCCGCAGAGCGTTGGGTGCAAAGAGAAGCGAGGAAGCAAAGAAAGAACTTTCTGCCAAGAAGCGAACCCTGCAGAAATCCGAAAACCGTCTGGCTGAATTGGACAGATTGTTCAAGCGTATTTATGAGGACATGGTCAACGGGAAACTGTCCGAAGCTCGTTTTCAGATGTTAGCTGATGATTATGAGCAGGAGCAGGCAGACCTGAGAGTCAAGATTGAAATGCTTGAAAACGAAATACAGAATCAAGAAGATCAAGCGGAGAATGTTGATAGGTTTATTCGACAGGCAAAAAATACCTGTACTTGGAGAAGCTGACCCCCACAATTCTGAACGATATGGTCAATGCCGTATATGTTCATGCACCGGACAAGTCCAGCGGACACCGAGTGCAGGATGTGACGATCAGCTACAACTATATCGGCATACTCCCCGCCAATTTACTCTATGACGTTATGAACGGAAAAGCGGCATGATTACTCATGCCGCTTCCCGAAAACATTATTATACTGTTTTATTGGACCGCTCCTTGCGAAGCCTTTTTTGCTTTTCTTAAAAGTACACGGAAATTTTACAGCATTGCGGCTGTACATATCGGCGGTTTTGAATTAGAATAAAATAGATATGTTGTACCCACGGAGGATGTATGGATAAACCGTATTTTATTGTGAACCCCGTTTCCGGTTCCGGCCTTGCGGCGCAAAAGTTTAAGGAGGTTTCAAAGCTGCTTGAAGCCAAGGGCGTGGATTTCTCCTTCGACTATACTGCGGCCCCGCGCCACGCTACCGCGCTTGCCAAAGCCGCAATAGAGCGCGGCAAAAGGCTCATCGCTGCCGTCGGCGGAGACGGCACCGTTAACGAGGTAGCCGCCGCAACCATAGGTACGGACGCCGTGCTTGCCGTATTGCCGTTCGGCACGGGCAACGATTTTACAAAGGTGATAGGCTTTGCAAAGGACGTTGAAGGCGCGGCGGACACAATACTTAACGGCACTGTAAAAAATGCCGACGCGGCAGAGGTGAACGGCCGGCCGTTCATAAACGTGGCGGGGCTTGGGTTCGATGTGGCCGTGCTGAAAGCAACAGAAAAGTTCAAGAATAAGTACAACGGCATGTTCCCATATATTCTGGGCATAATGGACGCCCTTTCGCACCTTAAAACAATGCCCCTCACCATAGAGCACGACGGCGTTACGGAAAAGTGCGATTCCATAATAATGAGCGTGGGCAACGGGCAATACATCGGCGGCGGCATGCGCGCCGTACCCATGGCGGATCCGTTCGACGGCATGCTTGACGTTTGCTATGTTGAACGGGTGAGCATACTCAAATTCATATGCCTGCTGCCGAAGTTCATAAAAGGCAAGCATATAAAGCATAAGGACATCGTGCACCATATCCGCACGGCGGAAATAAAGGTGAGCTGCCCCGAAGCATGCGCATTGCAGCTGGACGGAGAGGTGGACATGACCACGCCCGCCGTTTTCCGCGCGCTGCCGGGGGCGCTGAAGGTGCTGCTGCCTGCTGACGCAAAATAAGGAGTCTTACATGGATAGGCTTTATTTCATTGTTAATCCGGTTTCGGGTTCAGGCGAGGGCATGCGCCGTTTCTCTCTTGTGCGCGGGATACTTGAAAAGCGGGGCGTAGAGTACGGCTTCTGCTTCAGCGAATATCCGGGCCACGCCGTAAAGCTTGCCAAAGCCGCCATAGATGCGGGCGAAACGCGCCTTGTGGCCGTTGGCGGGGACGGAACGCTTAACGAAGTGGCAAGCGTTGTTAAGGACTATACCGGCATAAAGCTTGGCGTGCTGCCGTTCGGCACGGGCAACGACTTTGCGCGCGGCATAGGCCTGCCGGAGGATGACGAAGGGCTTGTGAACGTGCTCACGGGCGGCAAAAGCCGCCTGATAGACGCCGGAATGGCCGGGGACGGCTTTTTCATAAACGTGGCCGGTTTTGGCTTTGACGTTGACGTGGTGCGCTATACCGAAAAATATAAGCGCAGACTGAACGGAATGCTGCCGTATATGCTGGGCATACTGCAATCGCTTATCTATCTTTCCCGCACGGAGGCCGAAATAGTTACCGACAGCGGCGAAACATTTAACGTAACGATAACGCTGCTTTCCGCCTGCAACGGCACCCGCTTCGCAGGTGGCATAAACCTTGCCCCGCTTGCCGATTACAGCGACGGATTGATGGACATATGCATACTGAAGAAAATATCGCGGCTGCGCTTTTTATATCTTCTGCCCAAATATATGAAGGGCAAGCATTTGAAGTATAAGAACGAATTTCTGTATTTCAAAGCAAAAAGCGTGAAGGTAAAAACCCTTACCCATTCCCTGATGGAATGCGACGGCGAAATAAAGGGCGAAACGCCCGCCGAGTTCAGGGTGCTCAGCGGGGCGATAGATTTTATGATTGGTGAATAATGGTAAGACGACGGCTGAAAAGCGCCGATAAGGCGTTCACAATAAAAAGACTGCTTATAATTCTGCTGGGCATTGCGCTGATAGTCGGCGGATTTTTCGGCGTTAGGGCGTTTTTAAGCTCCCGAGCGTCCTTTGGCACGGAAAGCGCGCTGCCGTTTTATTCGGAAGCGCCATATGCTTATTCAAACGGCATTTTCTACTATGCCGACGGGGATAAGCTTATCCGTTACGATACAAAAAATCCCGAAGGCGCAACGAGCATGAGCCTTGGCACGAGCGATGTTGCAATAGCCGCGGGCGGCGGCACGGCGGCGCTTTATTCCGTAAACGCGGTGCAGATAATAGGCGCGGATGATTTTATAGACGTAGGCGGGCAGATAATGTCCCTGCGCTGCGCGGCAAATCACATTGCCGTGCTCAGGATAGATTCCGCGGGCACGGGCGCTGTGCTCGTGTATAACAAAAGCGGTGAGTTGGTTGACGTTATCGAGCAGAAGGACGACATTATAACCGACTGCGGCTTTTATGATTCTTCCGAGGGCGACCTTATGTGGCTGCTCACGCTTTCAACCTCCGCCGATACGCCGGTAACAACGCTGACCACATACAGCTACGCCGCGCAGGGCGGCGAAAGCGTTGCCACAATGTCCGGCGTTATAAGCATAAGCTCTCAGCTTGTGGACAGGGTGGTTTTCACAAAAAGCAGCATATTCATTTCAGGCACGGAGCAGCTTATTCGCTGCGATGCGGGCATAAGCGGCGAAAGCTGGCGGCTGCTGACATACGGCTATAAGCTTTGCGATTATTCAACCGCGCTTACGCGGCCGCTGTTCCTGTTCGTTCCCCGCGGGGAAGGCGCAATGAACGAAGTGAAGCTATATAGCGTTGACGAGGCTGCGCAGAGCAGCGCAGCAGCGCGCACGGTGCAGCTGAGCGAAGGCGTGCATACCGTAATGGCGTGCAATGGCAAAATGGTGGCGTTCTCGAATACCGATATGTATATCTATACCGCCGCAGGCAAACTGAGCAGAACATACGCGCTTGATTTTGCCTGCGTGGGAGCGACTAAACTCAGCGAAACGGAAGCGCTGTGCGAAAGCGCGGATGGCTCGCTTAGGCTTATAAAGCTTAAATAACATAAACTTACGCCATATCAATGGCAAAAAGGAGGGAGACGAAGTGAATCTATTGGATATTGCGGTGCTGGCGGTGCTGGTGCTGTTCGTGCTGCATGGCATATACCGTGGCTTTTTGCCCACGCTTTTGTCCATAGGCGCATATATACTGGCGTGGCTGGTGGCAATAGTGCTGCTGCCCGTCGGCTCCAACGCCATCCGTTCCAACGAAAAGCTTTTCAACACAATGCTTTATTATACCGAAGGCAGCGAATATGTTGGCAACGTTGAACTTTCAAAAACGAATATCAACGAAATAAGCACCGATACGCTCAACGATGTTTTTTCCAATGCGGATCTTCCCTATCCCGTTGCCAAGAACATTGCGGACAACATTGCCAAGGAGCAGTTTGCGGACAGCGGAATAGTTACCTTGGGCGATTATTTCAACCAAACCATAGTATCGCTGTTCATAAACATACTGGTATTTCTTTTGCTTTTTGCATTGATGCGCATAGTGCTTGCGTTTATAATAAACGGCATCGATTACGCATGGACGCTGCCGCAGCTGAGGATGGCGGATAGGGCCATAGCCGGCGGGCTCGGGCTTGTGCGCGGCATACTGGCGGTATTTCTGCTTTTCATGCTGCTGCCGCTTGTGCTCATAGTGCTTCAGGGCAAGTTCAGGTTCATTACAGACATAGTGAACAGCTCCATAACCGCCAAATTCTTCTATAAATCCAATTTCCTGCTGGGCATGATGCCCGGCTGCTGAGGAGGTAACAATATGTATCTTGCCGACAGTTGGCTTGATTATGAAATAATTGACGCGGGCGGCGGCGAAAAGCTGGAACGCTGGGGCGATGTTACGCTGCTTAGGCCCGATCCGCAGGCCGTTTGGCCAATAGGTCGCGGCAACTCCAAGCCGGATGCGCACTATATCCGCTCATCTTCCGGCGGCGGACATTGGGAATATAATGCTTCCCTTGCCGAATCCTGGACGATACGCTGGCGTGAGCTTACCTTCCTTGTGCGGCCCACAGGGTTCAAGCACACCGGCCTTTTCCCCGAACAGGCGGTCAACTGGGCATGGATGCAGGATATAATAAGGAACGCAAAGCTTAAAAGCGGCGAAAAGCCCCGCGTGCTGAACCTTTTTGCATATACCGGCGGCGCAACGTGCGCACTGGCAAGCGCGGGCGCGGAGGTGGTTCATGTGGACGCGGCGAAGGGCATGGTTGCCTGGGCAAAGGATAACCTTAACCAAAGCGGCCTTGGCGATAAGCCCGTGCGCTTCATAGTGGATGACGTTATGAAATTCGTGCTGCGCGAGCAGCGCCGCGGCAGAACATACCACGGCATACTTATGGACCCGCCCAGCTACGGCCGCGGGCCTAACGGCGAAATGTGGAAAATAGAAGAAGGGCTTTATCCCCTGCTTGCCGAATGCGTAAAGCTGATGGATGACGAAGCGCTGTTCTTCCTTATCAATTCGTATACCACCGGCCTTGCGCCAACGGTGCTTTCAAACGCGCTCAAGGTCGCCATGGGCCGCGGGAATATTGAGGCGGGCGAGGTCGGCCTGCCCATCACGCGCGGCGGTCAGGGGCTTGTGCTGCCCTGCGGCGCAAGCGGAAGATGGACAAAATAATTTTATAATAAACCAAGGAGAGAGAATAATGCATTACACTTTTTATCCCCAGGGAGTATGCTCCAGAAAGATAGATCTGGATATTGAAAACGGCCGCGTGCATAACATTCATTATCTTGGCGGCTGCAACGGCAATCTCAAGGCGCTCGGCGCGTTGGCTGAGGGCATGACGGTTGAGGAAGTTATACAGCGGCTTGACGGCATACATTGCGGCGAAAGGAGCACCTCCTGTTCCGATCAGCTTGCCCGCAACCTGAAGCAGGTACTTGCCGAGGCCAAGTGAGCCATACCCAGCGCAAAATATATTCCGTATACTTCAGCCCCACGGGAAGCAGCAGGCTTGCCGCGCGCTCCGTTGCATATGCGCTGAAAAGGGAGCTTAACGCGGACATTGAGGATATAGACCTTACCCCGCCCGCCGCACGCAGCGAACAATATTGCTTTGATAACGCCGACACGGTGGTCATAGCCATGCCCGTATACGCAGGCAGGCTGCCGAACAAAATCGCGCCGGATATAGCGCGCTGCCTTCACGGCGGCGGCAGCACAAAGCTTATCGCCCTATGCACACACGGCAAGCGCAGCGCGGGAGATGCGGCGCGCGAGCTGCTGCTCGTTGCGTCGCAAAACGGCTTTATGCCCATTGCCGCTAAAAGCATAGTGTGCGAGCATGCGTTTTCCGCTAAAATTGCGCACGGCAGACCGAACGCGGCGGACTTGGCGCAGCTTGCTTCATTCGGCGCGGATATCGCGTGGCGCATAGCGTCTGATACGGTATCTCCCCTGCCGTTTGACGCGGATACGCCGCTTGCGCCGTATTACACCCCCTTGAAGGAGGACGGCACGGGCGCGCATTTTTTGAAGGCTAAGCCCGTAACGGACGCCTCCCGCTGCACGCGCTGCGGAAAATGCGCCTCCGTTTGCCCCATGGGCAGCATCGCTGCGGACGAACCTGACAGCACGGCGGGCATATGCATAAAGTGCCAGGCCTGCATAAAAGCCTGCCCCGCACGGGCAAGGCGCTTTCTGGACGGGGGCTTTCTTTCGCACGTAAAAATGCTTGAAAACACGTTAGGAGATTAAGGCTATGAGAATATGGGCCGCAACGCGGGACATGGACAAAATAATAAAAGAAGTGGTTATGGATTTCCCCGCGGCGCACAGCGAAGACGAATGGAACGCGGTGCTTGGCGATATTTGCCACGAGCTTGACCTTTCGCGGCCGGTGCTGCTGAAAAAGCACCTGAACGAACTGAACACATTCCGTCACACGGCGTTTTTACCAAGCGACTTTATGGAAGGCGTGGATTTTTCCAAGTTCACGCTTCAGCTTTTCCCGGAAAAGAAGAAAAAGTAATTTTTGCCCGAAATTTTCCATGGAACGCTTTTACTTAAATATACCCGCCGCTTTATGCAAAAGCTAACGGCAGAAAATAAAGAAGAAGGAGTGTTTTTATGGATACGTTATCATTGATACTCATGATAATCGGCGCGATAAACTGGGGCCTGGTCGGCATATTCCAGTTCGATTTGGTTGCGGCCATATGCGGCAGCAGCGCTTCGGTAGTGGCGCGCATCATATACACGCTGGTCGGTCTTGCGGGCATATGGGGCATTGCGCTGCTGTGCCGGCGCGACGGGCGCAAGCATGACGGGGAGTAGGGCTCCCCGTTAGCATATCAGCAAAGCGGCCTTTTCGCCGCTTATTTTTATATAACCGTTTCAAATACATACAGCCGGCCTTGTTCTTCGCTGTACAGCAGCACTATGCCCGATTCGCCTTTTGTTTGCCTAAAGCACATGTACTCGCCCAAGGGTATAAGATATTCGCCGTCAATTTCCCTTTCATCCGTTTCAAGGCCGTGCAGAACCGGATAAACGTTGGCGTTATCGTATGTTTTAACGCTAATGCTCCGCCATTGCAGCAGCCTCTTCATGTCCCCGCTGTCGCCGCATTCAAACACCCTGTATTTGGGGCCGCGCCCGTCAATGCCGATTTCGCCTATTGCGCTATATACCTGCACGCAGCTTTGGGGAAGCTCTATCCCCCATTTGGACTTTATTAGCTCCTGCGGGCTCCGCGCGTTATGCCTAATTGCCGCATAGGTTATAGCAAGCGCGGCTATGAGCAATATCGGTATAAGGCATAGCGTCCTTTTTACTTTTTGCGCATGGCTTCCTCCTTGCTCGTATCGTCGTTGCTTTGGGTTCTCATCTTCCGTTCTTTTCATTTAATATCACTCCTGTTGAAAATGCCGCTGGAAAACCCCGTTTGCCGCCTGCAGGGCTTTGTAGTATTCGCCGTAAGCGGGGCTAAGCCTTTGCATTGCGGGAATAAAAACATCGTTGTAGCCGCTTTCCCTTTGAAGCCGCTTCAAGCATTCCTGCAGGCGATAAGCGGGAGATGCCTTGTATTCCTCCGATTCCGCAACCGCTCTATATCGATCGAGCATCTCCCTGTTGTCGCGGATATACCGCTCCGGGTCTGCCATAGCTGCCGCAAGCGCTGCGGACGCATTTTGCGGCACGGCGGCGTCGGTATTTCCTGTAGCCTCATCAATATATTCCCGCACATCATCGGGAATGGTCATCGTAATGCCATCTAAATAACGTATAATCGTTTCAAACGCATCCCGCTGTTCTTCCGTTGCAATTGCTTCGCCCAAAAACGGAGCAAAATGCAGACAGGCGAATTTACCATAGAAGCCCGGAAACTTATCAAGTATGCGGCTTAATATGGATTTCCTGCCCTGAAGTGCTTCTGTCTGCCTTTCAATATGCTCCCAATCGCCGCCGTCTGCAAGCTGCTTTATCAATGCAAGCTTTGTCTGCAGCTCAACGATTTCAAGCTCCTTCCTGTTTAGAATATCGTAAATTGCCGCGCGGCTATCATCAAGACTTGTGCGTATTTCCGGCACGGAAAAACCGAGCCCGCGCAAAACGGCAATTCTTCTGAGCTTCAAAACATCCGCATCCGAGAACCGTCTATATCCGTTCTCTGTTATATCCGGACGGATTAAGCCTTGTTCGGTGTAATACTCAACCGCCTTTTTGGTCAGGTTGCATTCCCTGCATACTTCATTTATAAGCATTTGCGCTCACCTCCATGCATAGAATAAGCTATACCCCAAGGCTCCGGTCAATGGTTTTTTTAATATTTTTGCTTCAGTTATCCTTTAATTAAAGCATACCGCAAAAGCACAGGCGATTCCATCGCCATATATGGCAATGGTAACACAAAAAATCCATTTTATGCATTAACAAATCGTGAACAATACCTGTTCCATCGGTTGACACGGGCAGGGCAATGGAATAAACTGTACAGGTCAAGGGCAAAAGCCCAATTTATCGGAGGCGTAAAATGAACGAACTGCTTTCCCCCACCGCCCGCACATGGGCGGAAATAGACATGGCCGCGCTGAAGCACAATTATGAAATCGCGCGCGCCACGGGCAAAAAGGTAATGTGTGTTATAAAGGCCGATGCTTACGGTCATGGCGCCGTGCGCTGCGGGCGCTATCTTGAAAAGTGCGGCGCGGATGCATTCGCGGTGGCCTGCCTGAGCGAAGCGCTGGAGCTCCGCCAGGGCGGCATAACAAAGACCATACTTATACTTGGCTATACTTCCCACGAATACGCAAAGGTGCTTGCCGATAACGACATCACCCAAACCCTTGTGGACGAAAGCCATGCCCTTGAGCTGAACGAGGCCGCAAAGGCCGCAAACGTTACCGTTAAGGGCCACATAAAGCTTGATACCGGCATGAGCCGCGCCGGCCTTTTTGCGCAGGGACACGACGCCGCCATGAAGGCTGCCGAAGCTGCCGAGCGCATGAGCAAGCTTTCAAACGTTAAGGTAACGGGCATGTATACGCATTTCTGCGTTGCCGATACTCCCGATCAGGACGAGTTCACGGCATGGCAGCTTGAAAACTACAAAACCGTTATGAACTACCTTACCGAAAAGGGTCTAAGGCCCGAAACCTGCCACACCAGCAACTCCGCCGGCATACTCTATCATCCCGAAACGCAGATAGACATGGTGCGCGAGGGCATTATACTTTACGGCATGTATCCCGACAGCATGCCCCAGTACGGCCCGCTCAAGCCCGTTATGACGCTTAAGAGCCGCGTTTCCCAGGTGCGCGATTTTCCCGCCGGCGCGACTGTGAGCTACGGCCGCACCTTCAAGGGGGACAAGCCCTTCACCACAGCCGTTGTACTGGCAGGCTATGCGGATGGTTACCCCCGCCGCCTTTCCAACAACACCACCGTTACCATAAACGGCGTGCGTTATCCGCAGGCGGGGCGCATATGCATGGATATGTGCATGGTGCTTGCGGATAAGGATAAGGTCAAGCGCGGCGATGAAGTGACCCTCATCGGCGGCAACTCCATTTCATGGGAAGATGCCGCGCAGAAGGTTGGCACGATAAACTATGAACTCACCTGCCTCGTTACCAACCGCGTACCCAGAGTGTACATAAACGAGGACTAATAAAGCAATTTCACCAGAAAGGAGGCGGCGCAGATGTGGTTATGGATATTGCTTATAACAGCCCTTATTGCGGCCGCCTTCATATTCACGGTATCGTGGATGCTTGTGAAGCTTGTCATCACGCCCGAGCGTTCTTCGCTTGAAGAGGTTGAGCAGCTTGAAATAGAGCGCGGCAACTTTGCCCCGGGCGAAATGGCCGCAATGCTTCCCGATGAGGAGGGCAGCATTATCGCGCGCGACGGCGTGCGGCTGGATTACTGCTGGTACAGGGCAGCTGAGCCTACCGATAAGGTGTGCATACTGGCGCACGGTTTTTGGGTACGGCGCGAATCGGAATTGAAATACGCCCGAATATATATGCAGCGCGGCTATGACGTTCTGCTTTATCATCAGCGCAACAGCGGCACGTCCGAAGGCAAATACTGCACAATGGGCTATCTTGAGCGGCACGATCTGGCCGCGCTTGTTGCCCTTGCCCGCCGCGATAAAGGCTATCCCGAAAAGCCGTGTACCGTTGGCGTACATGGGGATTCCATGGGCGGCGCAACGGTGCTTTTGTGCGGCCTTGGGGAAAATCCGCCGGATTTTGTGGTTGCGGACTGCCCGTTTGCCAGTCTGCACGATCAGCTTATGTATAACGTTGGCTCCATGAAGCATTTGCCCTCGTGGCCGTTTGAAGGCCCTGCGGAGTGGATACTGCGCGCACGGGCGAGCTTTGGGTATGCGGACGTATCCCCGCTTGATGAGCTGAAGCGCGCTTCGGGCGCGCCGGAGCTTCCGGTGCTGTTCATACACGGCACGGCAGATAGGCTGATACCGTATGACAATACGCTAAGGCTTTATGACGCTAAGCGCGGCAAAAAGGCGCTTTACATCTGCCCCGGCGCGGGCCATGTGCGCAGCATAAGCACGGACCGCGAAAAGTATTACGCCGTGGTCAACGAATTTCTTGATAAATATGGTTTTTAAGCCCCTGCGGCGCAAAACCACGCATTTTATAATAAAACGCTAAGGAGAGACACCGATGAAAAAACTGTTTATCAGCGCGGATATAGAAGGTACCGCGGGCATAGTTAACTGGGACGAGACTGAGCGCTCCGTTCCGCATGATTATGACTATTTTGCCAACCAAATGACCCGCGAGGTCGCCGCCGCCTGCGAAGGCGCGCATGACGCGGGCGTGGAAGAAATAGTGGTTAAGGATGCGCATGACAGCGCACGCAATCTGAACCCCGCAAAGCTGCCCGAATACGCCCGCGTATATCGCGGCTGGGCACGCCATCCGTATTCCATGATGTTCGGCCTTGACGAAACGTTTGACGGCGTGGTTTTCACCGGATACCACAGCGCCGCGCAGATGCCGGGCAATCCGCTTTCCCACACCATGAATACCCAGAACAACTTCGTTAAGGTGAACGGCATGCTTGCGCCTGAGCTTATGCTCAATTCGCTCGTCGCAAGCTCCCTCGGCGTGCCCGTATACTGCGTATGCGGCGACCGCGGGCTGTGCGAATGGATGAACGAGATAAACCCGAACATTGCTACCGTTCCCATAAACGAAGGCACCGGCGCGGGCGCGCTTACGCTGCATCCTGACGTAGCCGTCCGCCGCATTCGCGAAACCGTATCCGCCGCCATCGCTACCAAGAAGAAAGAGGACTGCATGTTCCCCATGAGCGACAAATATCACCTTGAAATAAACTTCAAGGAGCATTTCAAGGCCTACGAAGGCGGCTTCTACCCCGGCGCAAAGCAAACCGGCTCCCGCACGATAGAGTTCGAGTGCACCGATTGGCTCGACGCAATGCGCTTCCTGCACTTTGTGCTGTGATGAAAGCCTAAATCCCGATTAAAAAAACAGCCCCTCCCGTCCGCAAAAGACAGGTGGGGCTGATTAATTATAAATGCTAATCCTTCAATGCCGTTATCGGCACAACATATACGCCGTCCGGTCGTTGGTATGCCGCGTTTGTAAGCGCACACAGCACAATGAGCGTTTTCGGCGGTATACCGTCTTTCTCTGCCGCTATTTCATCGCGCAGGTGTATAAGTTCCCGCGCCGCCTTATCTATCTGAATCGCCCCCGCCGCAATGCATACGATAAGGTTGGCCGCATATATGCTGCCGCGCCTGTGACCCACTATGCACTTGTTGCGCAGCCATTATTGTCAAGGCGATCAAAAATACTTTGTCCTTCAGCAGCCGTAAAAAATTCGCCCGAATAAGCTTAATCATTGCGCGCACCCCCTATCAGGTTCATATAGAAGCTTTCAAGGCTTTCGTCCCTCTCCTTCATGCTGAACACAGTGCAATTTTCCTTAGCCGCTTTCTCTATAAGTTCAGTCGCCTGCACGTCCGCAAAAATATCCGCCGCGGTATCGCTTGCTATGCTGTATTCAACGCCCATTTTGTCCAGCACGCGGGCAATGGCCTTGGTATCGGATACTTCTATGCACACGCTCTTGCGGCAGCGCGCTTCCAGCTCCCCCGCGCTCATCTCCTTCACCATGCGGCCGGAATCAATAAAGCCGTAATGCGTGGCAAGGCGTGAAAGTTCATCCAATATATGGCTTGATATCTCCTCCCCCGAAAGGCCGGGCAGCATAAGATCGAGTAATATAAGGTCAGGGCGCATGGTTTTGACCTCCGTGCCGGAATAGGCACGCCGCGTGGTGTATCCCACCCGCTCAAGCACCTCCTGCTCCATGTTGCCTATGGCAATGTCATCATCTATTATAAGAATAGTCCTCATACGTCCTCCGTTCCCCTTTATGGCTCACAAAAGCCTTTCCCAGCGCACGTTTTCCCACGACGATGTATCGAACGTGCTGCGTATGGCGCGGCACATAAGCTCCAGCTTTTTGCGTATCGCCGACGATTGTATAAGCAGCTCCGCTTCGTCGTCATGCGTCATGAAGTATTCCATTATGCGGGTGCGGTCCTCTTTTTCGTCCACGCATGCATAGCTGTCCACAAAGTATACATTATCTATGTCGCCGCTGTACAGCGTCCATTCATGCGCGTTGTTTACAAGCGTTGCGTCCCAGTAGTATTCAAAGCCTTCGGGATTGAGCGCGTTCCATTCGTCCGGCAGTATGGCGGAATAATCCTTGGTAAGTATATGATTCTCGGTCGCGTGCCATATTTCGTGGCAAATAATGCTGTCCATGCCTTCGCCCGTGCGCACGTCCAGCGCAATGTTCTGCCATATGCCGTTTTCATATGTGCAGCCTATTGCGCCGTAATTGCTTTCGATTTGCTCAATGAGCAGTATGCGCACGCCGCCTTCGCCCATGCCGTTCTTAAACTGGGCAAAGAATCCTTCCGGATAGAGCGAAAGGCTCCTTTTCAGCGCGCCAAGCGCGGCGTTTACGGCGCTTAGTTCCTCGCTTTGCCCCATTGTATCAGTCAATGCTATTGCATGGTCGCAAAGGGCTGCGGTCTCACGGCACTGCACGGAAAGCAGTATCCGCACGCCGTACTCCGCTTCAAGCTCGTCCGCATACTGCCGCGCCTGCTGCAGGCTTTCGGCAACACCTGCGCCCACGTCCGCCGTCCAGTATGCCTGCGCAAGCGATTCATCAACAGTAAAGGGCGACGCCGTCTCTGCCGCATCCGCAACGTATTCAAACTCAAGCGCGTTCACATCCGCCGCGTAAAAGCGGAACTCCCCGCCGTGATACGCCGCACCCACAAGCACGCCTGCATCCTGAAGATAGCACGAATTATACATTTCCCCGGCTATTCCGCTTTCCGCAAGCGAACAGGCCTTTATTTCATTATCCATTGAATAAAGCGTTGTTTTGCCGCCGATTATGCCGATAACGTACGGCGAATCCGCAACGGAGTAAATATCGCCGCCCGCATCAATGAATATGCCGGAATCCGCAAGCATGGCCCGCCCGTCTGAGCCGCTGTACAGAAAGCTGTACGCCATCGCATCCGAATCAAAGTACATCAGCCGTATGCCGTTCGGCGTAAAATACGCCTGATACCGCTCCTTTTGCAGCATAACCGGCCTACCCGCGGCAATATCGATTATAGCCGTGCCGCATTCGCTGCTGTATGGCGAAAGGAAAAACTGCGCCGCTATAAGGCCGCTTTTATTATCAAACGCGGAAATATACAATAGCCTTAAATCGGGCGAAAGCGGAACCGCCCCCTTTTCGCCGCTTTTTATATCCTGCACGCAAAGCACATTATCGCTCAGGTAATAATACTTATCCGCGGCATATGAAAAGAAGCCGTCCGCGTTTTCAGTCTGCACGGAGCTTATTTCCATAAGCTCCGCGCTCATGAATTTCCATGTGTTGGTATCGCGATTGCAAAGGGCAAACCTGCCGTCCGCAAACGTCTGCTCCTTCAGCGCCCATGCACCCTTCAGCTTCGCTTCGCAAATTATTGCGTCATCAGCCGTATCTGCAAGCCAAAGCGTGGTAACGCCCGCCTTGTAATCCGCCCGGCACACGGCAACATTCTCCCCGCCCGCGGGGCACATACCCGAAAGCGCGTCCGCCGTTATGCAGCTAAGCGTGCGCACAGGCTGCCGCGGCGCATCCGTTTCCGCAGGGGGCTGTATATCGCCCCCGCTGCAGCCGCACAGCGCAAGCGTAAGCGCCGCAATGAGCAGCGCAAGAATTATTTTAGCGTGTTTTATATTCATATTACCTTATTCCTTTCCATGCGGTCTAAAAAGCATACGCCTTGCCGCAACGCAATTATAACTAACTAACGGTTGTTCGTCAACCAAATATGCAAAAGCCCTCCATCGGCGGGCCGTATCATGGTTCAATATTGTTTACTGCGCAACGGTGAACAAAGCGTAGAAATAGCCCTTTTGCGCCATGAGAGCATCGAAGCTGCCCTGCTCGGTTATTCGGCCGTTTTTCAGCACTATTATGCCATCGTAGCGGCGCAGCTGCGCTTCCTCAAGCGCATGGGTAACAACTATGCGCGTTACGCCGTCAAGGTCAAGTATGTCGCACGCGACCTGATGCGCCGTCTCCGCGTCAAGCGCAGCGGTGGCCTCGTCCGCAAGCAATACAGAGGATTTTTTCAGCAGGCTTCGCGCAATGCTCACGCGCTGCTTTTCACCGCCGGAAAGCGCGCTGCCGTTTTCGCCGCAAAGGTAATTCCCCCCCTCGCTCCGCTATCAGCTCGCCAAGGTGCGCGCGGCGTATCGCGTCATCAAGCTCCGCATTGTCAAACGAGCGGAACATGGAAACGTTATCCTTTATGGATGCATTGAACACGAACACGTTTTGCTGTATCACGGATATTATATCGTAAAGCGATTCCGGCGCAATGTCGCGTATCTCAATGCCGTCAAGCGTTATGCTGCCGGAATACTCGATATTCGCTGCCGTAAGAAGATTGAGCAATGTGGATTTTCCGCTACCGCTACCACCAACTATGGCGTATGCCTTGCCCGCCTCAAACCGGGCGGAAACATTATGCAGCACGCCCTTGCCAGCTTATCCACAAGGCCATGCGCCGCCTTGCGCCCCGCCAGCAGCCCGGGCAGGGAGGCTATCGGCTCAATGGTGAAGTTCATAAGGTTTACAAAAAGTATCACCGCGCCCGGGGTAAGCCCGTATCCGTTCAGCGAGAAGTACGCGCCCGCTATGAACGGCAGCACCGTAAGCGCGGCGGCTATTGCCGTCATAAGGGGTGAATAGAAAAGCATCATTATAAACGCACCGAAAAACGTGACCGCCTTTGTTATAAGCGAAAGCTGCTGGGTAAGGTAGTTCGCCTCCACGCTGGCGGCATCGTTAGTCAATGCGGAAATATACGCCGCCGTGCTTTCATCGCGGAAGGAGGATATGTTCTTGTTTATAAGCGTTCGGAAAGCAAGGTCTTTATATTGTTCTTGATAAGAACGGGAAGCCGATTACGGAGCGCAAGACAACGCTGTTCATATACGTCAATGTGTTGAGCATGGATTACCGCGACGGCGCGGATATGTACCGATTCAGCGCTGACCAGAACGAAATGCTTACCGAGCTTATGCAGCCCGTATACTACCCGCTTTTTTCGGAGCTGCTTGGCGATGCCGTGGGCGACGGCGGAACATACGGCTTGGGTTTAGACATCAATCCGGATCTTCCATCGACCGAGCTTGGTGCGCAAATCGTTTCGGCTGCCAAGAAGTACATAGGCCGCAGTTATTCCAGCATAGATTGTTCCGGCCTTGTAAGAGCTGCATACCGCGACTGCGGCTTATCCTCCATGAACGGGTTAACGTCCACAGGCATGGCGCAAAAATGCCGCGACATGAATGTGCTGTTTACTGACGCTTCCAAGCTTCAGGCAGGCGACC